>Ga0302320_10006552_pt1 | contig 25812 bp, 21 predicted proteins | sample Bog_T0_3_FD_202130 | JGI IMG/M metagenome (GOLD analysis project Ga0302320, IMG submission 202130) | Peat permafrost microbial communities from Stordalen Mire near Abisko, Sweden - Bog_T0_3 | ecosystem: Environmental > Terrestrial > Soil > Wetlands > Peat | place: Sweden: Abisko, Stordalen Mire... | reverse complement strand
CGCGGAGAGCGGACTCTACCGGCTTCTTCCGGGCGGCGCGTCAGAACGCTTCACTACAAGCAACGGCTTGCCGCTGAATCCAATCAAGACCCTCCTCGAGGACCGTCTGGGGCTGCTATGGGCCGGGACTCATGCCGGTTTATGCCGGATCGCCCCCGATCGCGCGACCGGCCGGATTGTAGAACGTATTTACACCACCGTGGACGGTCTGGCAAGCAACTACGCCGACTCCTTATTCGAGTCGTCCACAGGCAGGCTGTGGGCCGGTACACTTGGCGGCGTCAGCCAGCTGCTATCGCAATCGCTCGAAAAGTCGAGCCGGTTCGAAACCTATACGATGGCGAATGGGCTGATCAGCACCGAGATTAATTCCATAACCGAAGACCGCAACGGCAATCTCTGGGTCGCTTCCGCCGAAGGCGCGATGAAGATCCCCCCGTCGAGTTTTTCGACCTTTACCGCAGCCGACGGGCTCCCGCCCGTGTCGCCCCCCTCCACGGCTGCCCGGGTTTCGTCTATCTTCCAGGACCGATCGGGCGCGTTGTACGTCACCGTTGGACCGGGGGCCAATCCCAAACGCACCCCGATCCTCAGCCGGCTGGAAGGAGACAGGTTCAAATCCATCTTCCCGAACCTGCCACCCGGGATTGCCACGCTTAGCTGGGCAATTCAGGATCGGGACGGCGATTGGTGGATTGCCACCCTGAAAGGGCTGGTCCGGTTCGCCCCTCCGCCCCGCTTTGAGCAACTCGCGCATATGCGGCCTAAAGACGTGTATACGGCCCGCGACGGGTTGCCCTACAACCTGGTTCGGGGGATGTTCGAAGATTCGCGCGGCGATATCTGGGTCGCGACATTTCCCGACGGGTTGACGCGCTGGGACCGCCGGACCGCATCGTTCCGGCACGAAGCGGGCTTCCGCAACCCAGCATTCGGGCAATACGTCTCCAAGCTCGCGGAAGATCGCGCCGGCGATGTTTGGATCGGACTGTATACCGGAGGCGTGGTGCGCTTCCGAAATGGCCGCTTCGCCCACTTCGGCATGACCGACGGGCTAGGCGCAGGCGCAATAAATGAGATATATTGCGATCGCGCCGGACGGTTGTGGATTGGGACTAACTCTGGTGGCGTAACACGCATCGACTCGCCGCAGAACGACCTGCCGCGTTTCACCAGCATAGGCGTGCAGCAGGGGCTTTCGAGCGATCGGGTCGCATGCATCACCGAAGACCGGTGGGGACGCATTTATGTGGGCGGGGCACGCGGAGTCGACCGGCTGGACGCCAACGCGCCAAACGGCGGTGTGCCGACCGGGCATTTCACCACGGCTGACGGGCTGACCGCCGGAAACTTGCAGGTGGCCTTCGCGGATCGGGAGGGCAATCTCTGGTTCGGCAGTACCCTGGGCCTGTCGCGTCTGGTTCCCCGAGCCGATTCGCCCCCATCCGCGCCGGGCATTCTCATCAGCGGACTGCGCGTGCGCGGAGAAAGGTACCCGGTCTCCGATTTGGGCGTTGCCCAATTGTCCGGTATCCGGTTGAGGCCCGATCAGACTCAAATCGAAGTCAGTTTCCTGGGATTGTCTTTCGCATCCGGCGAGGTTCTCCGATACCAATACATGCTGGCGGATACGGCTAGGGACTGGAGTCCTCTCACCGCCGAGCGCACGGTAAACTACGCCAGCTTAAAGCCCGGCTCCTATCGTTTCCTGGTGCGCGCCGTGAATTCAGCCGGACTCGCGGCACCGGAGCCGGCCAGCGTTACGTTCACTCTTGCTCCGCCAGTATGGCAGCGGTGGTGGTTCTTGGCGCTGTGCGCCAGCGCGGGAATATGTGCGCTGTACACGCTTCATCTAAGCCGCGTGAGGCGATTGTTGCAATTGGAACGTATCCGCACCCGGATTGCGACCGATCTCCACGACGACATTGGCGCGAGCCTGTCCCAGATCGCGGTGGTCAGCGAAGCTCTAAGCCAGCGCGTGGGCATCGAGCACAGATTCCAAGAGCCACTGTCCCAGATCGCCATGGATTCCAGAGAAATGGTCGCTTCGATGAGCGATCTAGTATGGTCGATTGATCCCAGGCGGGACCACCTTCGCGACCTGGTCCAACGCATGCGGCGGTTTTCGGGCGACATGTTCACCGCGCGCAACATACAGTTCCATTTCAGTGCCCCGTCCAGCGACTTGCTCCTCAGTATCGAACAGCGGCGGCATATTTTCCTGATCTTCAAGGAATGCGTCAACAATGCCGTTCGCCACTCCGCATGCACCGAGGCCGCGGTCGGGTTGACCTTGGGGGCGGACACTTTGGTGTTGCAGGTCCGGGATAATGGCCGCGGATTGGATTTGTCGCAAACCGGCCACGGCAACGGGTTGAGCGGCATGCGGGCGAGAGCGGAATCGCTCGGGGGACAATTGGAAATGGCGAGCGTGGGGAACGGCGGCACGGCCATTACGCTAAGAGTTCCATTTAATCGCCTGCGCACGGAGCGTTGGAAAACATATTTCCATCTGAACAGATGGTGACCGCGCTTCTGGTGTGCCTTATACTGCGGGCGAGGATTCCATGACCGAACTCCGGAAGGACCGCGATATCTGTGTGGCGATCATCGAAGATCGTACCCGGACCCGTGAAGCCATCCAGGCGCTCATCGATGGCACGCCCGGTTACCGGTGCGCCGGCAGTTTCGGCTCCATGGAAGTCGCATTGGAGGCGATCGACAGAGACATGCCGAGAGTTGTGTTGCTGGATATCGGACTGCCTGGGATGTCGGGGATCGACGGTATCCGCCTCTTGAAAGAGCGGCATCCGGAAATGCTGTTGGTGATGCTGACGGTATTCGATGACGACCGGCGGATTTTTGAAGCCATCTGTGCCGGCGCCTGTGGGTATCTGCTGAAGAGCACGCTGCCCGCCCGTTTGCTGGAGAGTATCCAGGAGGTTGTCGGCGGGGGCGCGCCCATGTCTCCGGAAGTGGCGCGGCGGGTGATTGGGTTGTTCCGCCAGATCCGGCCCCCGGCTCACGCCGATTACGGCTTAACCCCGCATGAAATCCGCCTCTTGACGCTGCTGGTGGAAGGCCACAATTTCAAGACGGTCGCGGCGGAGGCCGGCGTCAGTCCCAGCACGATTGCGTGGCATATGCGGCACATTTACGAGAAGTTGCACGTCCATTCCAAGTCCGAGGCTGTGGCCAGGGCCCTACGCGACCGGATTATTTGACGGGCTATCTGTACAGATGGCCCGTACAAGCGATTCGCGCGGCGTTGACCTCTTTCCTCTAATATCTGCCGTGATTTTGCCCTCTGTACAGATGGTGACTCCGAAAGCCTGCCGCCCTTAAGATACCTTCTAAGCTGCTTTACGGCACTCAGAGAATTGCCGGCGTCACCCAGAATTGAATTGCACGCTAATCGTTTCTGCAAGGGCCCGGCGAGAGTCAGGAGAAACCGATGACAAAATCGAAAACACTGTTAACGGTTGTGCTGCTGTCCATTCCGGGTTTCCCATTGGGTGTTAATGGGCAGACGGGCGCGACTCCTTCCACGGGATCGTTGTCCGGAACTCCGTCGCAGCGCAAGCTGCCAAAAATGCGCGAGCACGCGGCCCCTGCAGCTCTGCCGGTTTCTCGGCCGCCGGGCGCTCCCGCCGCGGCCGAGAGATACATCTTTGGCAGAATGGATCTCGCCACAGGCGGCTTTCCTCAAGCAGTCGCGGTGCGAGCATTTCAGACGGGCGGCCCGCAGAGTATTGCGGTGGTCAACCAAGCTTCGGACACAGTTTCCATCCTCCTTGGTAACCCGAATGGAACTTTTCAGCCGAAGACGGATTACGCCGTTGCCGGCGAACCCTGGGGAATTGCCGTAGGCGATTTTAACGGTGATGGCAAGCTCGATCTTGCCGTCTCGGCCTATTCGGCGGTTGTTTCCATTCTGCTCGGCAACGGCGACGGCACGTTTCAGCCCCAAGTTCAGTACTCGTGCATCGAGACCTGCACGGACGTCGTGGCCGGCGACTTCAACCGCGACGGCAAGCTGGACTTAGCGCTGGATTCCTACGACGGCAGCGAACTGGTTATTCTTCTGGGCAACGGAGACGGCACCTTTCAACCTCCAGTGGGCTATCCCGCGCCAACCCGCCCGTACTACCTGGTGGCTGGAGACCTCAATGGCGACGGTATTCTGGATATCGCCACGACCGTCGGCTTTGGGGACACACTAGCCGTGTACCTTGGGAACGGCGATGGCACTTTTAAGCCCTATGTCGAGTATGCGACGGGATATCTACCCGAAAGCATAGTCGCCGGTGACTTCAATAGGGACGGCAAGCTTGATCTGGCCACGGCTAACCAAGCCGCAGGCACCGCATCGATCCTCTTGGGAAATGGTGACGGAACGTTTCAAAACCACGTGGACTACGCTACCGGCGCCGTCCCATACGGAATTTCCATCGGGGATTTCAACGGCGACGGCAAGCTGGACTTGGCGGTGGCGAACAGCGGCGACAATACGGTTTCGGTTTTGCTCGGAAAAGGCAACGGAACCTTTAAGAACCAGGTAGTCTATGGTGCTGGCGCAGGGGTTATTGCTCTGGCGTCCGGCGACCTGAACGGCGACGGCAGAGTCGACCTGATCGCCGCCAACGGAGGCGCCAATAGCGTCTCGGTGCTGGTGGGCGAGGGCAACGGAACCTTCCAGGCCGCGGAAAACTACGCGACCCCAGGGCTCCCGGGGACGGTGGCCATCGCCGACTTTAACGGCGACGGCAAGCCCGATCTCGCAATTGACAACGAAAGCAATACCATCGCGGTACTGCTGAATCAAGGTGGGGGGAAGTTCGGCGCGGCGGTGAATTTCCCGGTCGGCTATGCTCCCTACGGAACCACGGCCGCGGATTTCAATGGCGACGGTAAGCCGGACTTGGCCGTGGCGAATCAGGGGGAGAATACCATCTCGGTGCTTCTGGGCAACGGCGATGGAACCTTTCAGGCTCAGCATCAGTATCCCGCCGGTGGGGAACCGGCAGGCACGGTGGCGGGAGATTTCAACAGCAATGGAAACTTAGGACTCGCTACCACTGATTTCTTTGGGTCCACCGCAGTGGCGGTTTTGCCGGGAAACGGGAATGGCACATTTCAACCCTTCATCAGCTCGCCCGGCATTGCCGCGTACCTTTCTCTTGCAGCTGCTGGGGACTTTCGCGGCGCTGGCAAGCTCGACTTGGCGGTCACCGGAGGCACGGACACTGCGTCGTATGTTTACGTCGAACTGGGCAATGGCGACGGCACATTTCAGCAACCAGTCGCTTACCCTGCCGGCTCCGGTCCCGAAGGGGTCGTCGTTGGAGATTTCAATAACGATGGGAAAACCGACATTGCCGTGGCCAACTCCGGCGACAATACTGTCTCGGTATTGTTGGGCAACGGGGACGGCACTTTTCAATCGCAACTCGTTTATGCCGTCGGCGTCTACCCATTCCTCCTGGCGGTTGCGGACTTCAACGCCGATGGGAATTTGGATATCGCGGTGTCCAACGACAATAGCTTGCCTGGAACCGTTTCGGTTCTGCTGGGCAACGGCGATGGTACTTTTCAACCTCACGTCGACTACCTCGCCGGAGGGTTGCCGTTCGGAGTGGGCGCCGCCGATTTCAGTGGCCAAGGCGGAACCGATCTGGCGGTCGTCAACTACGGGTCTGGCACGGTGTCCATGTTACTGAACCTCCCGGTTATTTCCGCTTTCCCGAACACTGTGCCCTTCGGCAACCAGGCGGTGGGCAAGAAGAGCAAACCGCACGTTACTACCATCGGCAATCCAAGCGGCACTCCGATCGACATCACCGGCTTGGTGATCGCCGGTACCGACCCGGGGGATTTCGCGGAAACCCATACTTGTACGGCGACCCTCGCGCCCGGAGCAACATGCGACCTCACCGTAACGTTCACGCCGAGGGCGAGCGGCAAGCGCAGCGCCAAGATTGAGATCTCCGATAGCGTGCCGGGCAGTCCGCAGGCGATCTCGCTAACGGGAGACGGCACATAGTTGCTCGATCCTGTCAATTGAGGAATCCGCGCATGCGGCGCGGGGCAACCACACTCGCTTTCGTACCCGAGAACCCGGTTAATTAAAACGCAAATGTTCAGGAGCATTTTATGAAAACAGATACGACGCCGATGAGTTACATCTTAAGGGCATTGGGAAATCTGCCGTTGCTCGCCATGCTGGCTTTGGCGCCCGGTCAAACGGGCGCCAAAGCCGCCGCCACTTTCACCACCTTCGACGCACCCGGCGCCGGGACGCTTGCGGGCCAAGGCACCTTTCCCCAAAGCATCAACACCACGGGCTCGATCGCGGGATTCTATGTCGACGCAAATAACGCGGGGCATGGGTACGTGCTATACGATACCGGCATGTTTGCATCGTTTGACGGTCCAGGCGCAACCACCACCCAGGCGTATAGCATCAACAGCTCAACCGAGATCACCGGGACGTATGCTACTTCGAGCGGTCTGTATCGCGGCTTTGTACGAAACTCCTCCGGCACTCTAAAGACCTTCGCGGCCCCCGGCGCCGGGACGCTGGGGGGCCAAGGCACCTTTCCCCAAAGTATCGACAACGCCGGCACCGTTACGGGAAGGTTCATCGACGCCAACTTGGTGGAGCACGGTTTTACGCGTACTGCTTCCGGTGTCTTCACCACCTTCGATGTCCCCGGGGGTGGAACCAACGCCGGCCAAGGCACTTCGGGGATCGGCATTAACAACGGGGGCGACGTCACGGGAGTCTACCACGATGCAAGTGACATCCCGCATGGCTTCGTCCGAAGCCCCTCCGGAACGATCACAACCTTCGACGCCCCGAACGACCCCGACGGGACCATCCCCTTCGGCATTAATACCGCGGGCACCGTCACGGGACATTACGGTGTCAGCTTTTCGGTGCTTGGCGGTTTTGTGCGAAGTGCTTCCGGAGACATTACGACCTTCAACGCGGGGGGCAGTTCATTCACGGTCTGCTACGGCATTAACAACGCCGGCGAAGTCACAGGATTTTACGAGGACACGACCGGGCTGCTGCATGGCTTCCTGCGGAGCCCGGCGGGTAGCATCGCAACCTTTGAGGTCCCGGGAAGCCCCACCTGCGCCGGCTGTGGAACGATTGCCTACGCGCTTAATACGGCGGGTGACATCACTGGATATTATCTGGACGCAAATACGGTGTCGCACGGCTTCTTGCGTAAGCCGTGATCACCGCGGAAAGCTTGACCTGAAAAGCTGAATAGACAACTCAAGAAAGGAACATCTTATGAAAAACCAAACGACGACGATGAGTTACATTTTACGGGCATTGGGAACTTTGCAATTGCTCGCGATGCTGGCCGCCAGTTTTTCCCCTGCGCGCGCCGCGGAACTGCAGGTAGCTGGGAACGCACCCTATGTTTGTGCGTCGGTCCAGGGCGGCAATACCGCCAACGGTACGCCCGTGCTTTTGTATTCCTGCGGAGACGGGCCTCCGCAACAGTGGAACTATAATAACGGCCAACTGACCGGAATCGGCACCGCAAACGGCGTCAGCACATGTCTTGAAGTCAACGGGACCGCCGCCGGGTCCCCAGTGGTACTATCCGCCTGCAACGGCGCGGTAAGCCAGCAGTGGCGTTTCCAGGTCAACAACGTGGTCTCCATGCTCGCGGGCAACCTGTGCTTAGACAGTTCCCCTGGACTTGACAGCCAATTGGTAGTCAACGCGTGCACGCCTGCGGTGAGCCAGAATTGGAACCTGCGTGGCATGGAAATCCAGTTAAACTCGAACGCTCCTTACACGTGTTTTTCCTTGGAGGGGTCCCGTACCGCTAATGGCACGCCGGTGCTGTCCTACTCTTGCGACGACGGGCCGGCCCAGCAATGGTACTTCAGCGCGGGTCAAATCGTCGGACTGGGCACAAACGGCACGAAAATCAAGTGCCTCACCGCCGTTTCGAATGCTGCCGGAAGCCTCGTGGAACTATCCGCCTGCACCGGCGCCGCGACACAGCAATGGTTGATGGCTCCCGGCGCGCGCATCGGAGTCTCGGCCGGCGCCTTTATCCAGCTCGGAAACAGCGACCTGTGCGTGGACAGCTCCGGTGGGGCGACCGTCGGTCTCGGAACCGAGCTCGTGCTCAACACGTGCACCGGTGTTGCCAGCCAGAATTGGATTGTGCGTTAACGAGTGCGGCCAGTCTGACGCCAACTGGGACACTTTCATCGTTTCGTGCGGCGGTTCACCTTGGTGCGCTTCTATTCGACGACAACGCTCTGAGCGGAAGGCTATTTCTATGAAGAAGGCAATTCCAAGCGACAGACCCGGGTTAGTTGCTGTGGGGTCTGCTCTGTTGACCGTCTGTTCCCTGATGCATGCGCAAGGCGGTGGTGGATCAACCCGTCCATCACCTCCCGCTGCGCCTCTGAAGCCGGTGGTCGGTGACTACTACGGGACCAAAGTTTCCGATCCTTACCGCTATATGGAGAACCTCCAGTATCCGGCAGTGCAGTCCTGGTTCAAGCTACAAAACGACTACGCTCGTGGCGTGTTGGCCGGCATTCCAGGACGAGGGAAGCTGCTCGCGCGCATTGTCGAACTCGGCAAGTCAACCTCGGCGGATGTCACTGAAGTGCATCATTTGCCCGGCGACCTCTATGTCTATAAGAAGCGTCTTGCGACAGATAGTCTCGCTAAGATTTACATGCGCCATGGATTGAACGGGAAGGAAAGGCTGCTGATCGACCCCGAGCGCGTAACGGTCGCTGCCGAGAACAGTGGTAAGGGCAAGAGCGCGATTGATAGTTTCGAGATGTCGAATGATGGAAAACATCTCGCGTTTGGGATTGTGCCGGGCGGATCGGAGCACGACACCGAACTGCACGTGGTTGAGATAGGATCGGGGCGCGAAACGGGCGATGTCATTCTGCACGCCTGGGGCGACTACGTGCAATGGCTCCCAGACAACCAATCCTTCGTATATGGGCGGCTGCAAAAACTCCCTAGCGGCGCGCCTATTACTGAAATGGAGCAGAAGTACCGTGCGTATCTGCACGTATTAGGATCCGATTCGGAAAGGGACCCGGCCGTATTTGGTAATGGAGTGTCGCCATCAATCGAAGTAGATCCTCGCTATTTATCAAGCGTTACTATACGGCCTGATTCGAATTATGCAGTCGGAATTATCGAGACCGGTATCACACCGGAAAGAGTATTCTACATCGCGCCAGCAACGGCAATTGGTAAACCAGACATTCCCTGGCGAAAGGTTGCGGACTTTGCGGACGCCGTGTCGGACATCGCGATACATGGCGACGATCTGTATTTGCGGAGCGTCAAGAATGCTCCGCGTTTTAAGGTGTTGCGCACCGATGCGCGGAAGCCCGACCTCGCTTCAGCGAAAACGATCGTTCCGCCAACACAAGCCGTCGTGACCGATATATCGCCCGCAGGGGATGCCCTCTATGTGCGATTGCTGGACGGCGGAATCAGCCGTCTCCTCCGTGTACCGTATGGCTCCGCTTCGAAAATGGAAACCGTCCTGCTACCTTTCGAGGGAGATCTTTCGATGGCCACCGATCCACGGATTGCAGGTGTACTGTTGACGATGACTTCCTGGACGACGGCATCCACAATCTATATCTACGACTCTCCCACCAATCAGGTAAGGGATACCAAGCTGCAGCCGGTGGGCCCCAATGACCGCCCGACCAATGTTGCCTCCGAAGAAGTCAAGGTTAAGAGTTACGACGGGACTCTGGTACCGCTTTCTATCGTTTATCCAAAAGGAATGAAACTTGACGGATCGAACCCTACGCTGCTGATCGGCTACGGCAGTTATGGAAGTTCACAAACGCCCACTTTTGATCGAACTTACCTCGCCTGGCACGAATTGGGAGGAATAGAGGCGGTTTGTCACGTGCGTGGCGGGGGCGAATATGGAGAAGAGTGGCACTTGGCGGGAAAAGGCGTCACCAAGCCCAACACATGGCGCGACTTCATCGCGTGCGCCGAGTATCTGATCGAGAAAAGGTACACATCCGCAGCTCGTTTGGGCGGGTTCGGCGGCAGCGCCGGCGGCATTCTGATCGGTCGCGCTATCACTGAGCGGCCCGAGCTTTTTGGAGCGGCGGTAATCCGGGTTGGTATCCTGGACACACTACGCTACGAGACCACGGCCAATGGCGTGGCCAACATTCCCGAATTCGGCAGCACGAAGACTGAAGAAGGTTTTAAGGCACTGTATGCGATGAGCCCGTACAACCATATCAAGGACCGAACATCTTATCCGGCGGTGCTCCTCGAGGTCGGCATGAACGACCCGCGAGTAGATCCTTGGCTATCGGGAAAGATGGCGGCAGGCTTACAGGCGGCTACTACTAGCGGCAAGCCGATCCTGTTGCGGGTCGATTATGAAGGCGGTCACGCTGGTGTTGGCGGAACGGAGCAGCAGTATGAGGAAGTGCTGGCAGACATTTATAGTTTTCTGCGGTGGCAACTAGGCGGCCCTGGTTTGTAGCATAGCAGGAGTCGATCCCATGCTCCCGGGCGTCCCGGAACCGGGTATGTAGAGCATTTGCGCGAATCCATTGAACAGTCGCGAGTGGAGGAAGAGAGAGAGGGCTTTTGAATTCCGTTCGCTCCGCGAGACAAACCGCCACCGATCCGTAGCTGCCGGCGGTGAATCGGGCTGCGCAACGCGCCAGCGTTGCTCCGGGCGGCGGGCGACGCCGTCCGAGCCCGCGGCGCTCGGGATGGCCTATGGCGCGCGCTCGCACACCTCCACGCCGGTCGCTCGGGCGTGGTCATCGCGTCGACCGGCGGGCACCCATAATTGCTTGCTGGCCAGTAACAGCATCAGACTGGCCAGGAAAGGGATGTAAAGGTCCAATCTGCCGTCCCCTTTAACGGGATCATCCGGAGTGCACCGCGGAATTATCGCGGACTCAGCTCGTAGAGCATGCCGCCGCCGGCTCCGCCCCCAACGGGACCGTAGATCTCTCCGGCCCCGCCGAGGGTTTTAGTGCCCCGCTAAAAACACGACCATCACAAAGCCGCCGCGCATCACGACGAGGCAGCTAAAGCACACCGGAACGCCGCAGAGGTCCATGAAAAGGGCGACCTTGCTGATGCCTCACAGCATTCGCAGCTTGCACGTGACCATTCCAGTAAAGCTCACGAGGCGTTCACCAGCGCTAACGCGAAGTCCAAGGGGCCGAAGAAGCTCTGAGATTGGCTATCCCATAGCGTCGCCACGTTGGCCCACGTTGACGTAGGTGGCGCCATCCGCGCCTAGTGTTGCCACCCGGTGGTACGGCGGAACGAGATGCCGCGTTGGTGATGCTCGAACAGTTACCTGGCGACCGGTGGGTGACAGTGGGAGCCGACAAAGCATACGACACGAAAGACGACCGAGGCGCTCATCCTGGAAGCGTGGGGCTTGGCCGAGGCGGGCGATATTCCGGCGCCGCTGGTGGATTCGCCCAAGTGTCCCGGGTGCTCGCTCGTCGGAATCTGCCTGCCGGACGAAATTTCGCGCGCGGCCGCGGAGGATGCACACGTTGGACGAGTGGGTCAACCCGTCCGCGTTTCTGCGACTGAATCCGGTGACCCAGGCCGGCCAGTTCGGCAATGAAGGACGCGATGTGGAGCGCGGGCCGGCTTTCACGGATTTCGACGCATCGTTGGTTCGCCCATTTGCGCTGACCGAGTGAAGTCATGCTGTTAAACGGGCACAAGGCACCAACGCTTTGTCGACCATAGCTTGCCGCCCGAGTCCTGTCTCGATTGAAACGAGATTCCGCCGCAAATTCAAGTTTCTGGTTCCATGCGTTGCCCCTCGGGGCATCGGGTTGCTGTTAACCAATGGGTGATGCTCAAAAACGCGCCTGGGGAGGCAAATACGCGCTACGGAAAGCCGTTAACCCGTTTAACAGGCCACTAAAAACCCTCGAAAACGCCCATAATGCAGGGTTCTTGCGACTGGCGAGACCCGGCAGCATCGGCCGGGTTGGTGCCTTTTGGGGGCGCACGTGCCCCCCCCGCGATGCACCACCGGCCCTCCCACCGCTCGACGCGGCCCGTCGCGCGAGCCGCTCGACGCTATGACCACGCCCGAGCGCATCGCGCTGGAGGTGTGCAAAACCGCAGGCCGTGCTAGACACGCCGCCCTGCGCCGCCGCCCGCGCCGGCGGCCGTGCCCCTCCCGCGATGCACCACCTGCGTCCCGCCACTCGGCGCGCCCATCGTTGGCGCCGCGGCCGCGGACCGGCGCAGCCCCGGCCCAAGAGCATGGCTGGCACGTCGCGCAGCGCGATGCCGGCGGAAGCCGTGACGCGACGCTGAAATTTCTGAAAAAGAAGGTCCAAGCGGCTGTGGGGCGCTCGCGTGCCCGCGCTACGTTGTCTTGCAGCATCATGTTCATTCAATCCCCAACACTGTTAACCAAACGTGAACGAAAAAGCTTGAACACCGGGATCCAGGAATTCGATCTCAAAAGTCCGGTCTTCTACCCGGCCCTTTTGCCGGATTAGCTGATAGAGACGGGGCTCTCGAATCTCGCCGGCGCCGTCAGGGGCGGAATCAACTCCACAATTATTTCCGGGGGCGGCGCCATCCAATGTCACCTTAAAGCGAACGGGCTTACCGTTCAGCATCGGGCCTAATACGATATGCAGGTCACGGCTATGGAACCGGAACAGAATTTTGCCGGGCGCTGCCTGAAGCACACCGCTCTCCTCACCGATATTCCACGAGCCACTCAATCCCCATTGATTCAAAGAGGGTCTTGCCGGCGGGCTGTAGGCTTTTCGGAAGCCGTGGTCCAATCGCTCGGGGGATGCGAAGCGCTCCGCTTGACGATAGCCCACATAGGTTTCAGGAGATTCCACATCTCCGCCAGGTGGCTCCTCCACTCCATCTGCGGATATCCTAACCGCGCTCCCAGCCAGGCCGGTGGCGCCGTTTTCCATCAGAAGTTCCCGGATGACGCGCTCGGAATCGAGATATTCGCCCTCCCCGAAATGGTGATAACGAATTCGCCCTTTTCCATCAATGAAGTAGTTTGCCGGCCAATAGTCGTTGTGGAACGCCTGCCAAATCCCGTAGTTGCTATCGATGGCGACCGGGTAGGTCACCTTCAAATCACTCAGGGCATTTTCTACGTTCACACGTTCTTTCTCGAACGAGAACTCAGGCGTATGCACGCCGATCACAACCAAGCCGGCATCCTTATATTTGGCCGCCCAGCTCTTCAGGTAGGGCAACTCTCGCAAGCTGTTGATGCAGGAGTAGGTCCAGAAATTGACTAGCACAACTTTTCCGCCCAGCGACTTACTGCTCAAGGGAGCGGAGTTGAGCCAGGTGACGGCACCACCCAAACTGGGCAAACGCCCTTCGTCGGCGAGGGCCGGCTGAGGTTCGGCGGCGCTCACTGTCAGAATCAACGGGTACTTCGAGTGGATTGCGCTGAACTCTTCGAGTAAATTCATATGCCAGCCTGGTGCAATGGCGGCAACTCCCATGGAGGCGGCCAGTCCGAGAGCCCAACGGAACCAAGGCTTAAACGACGAGAGCTTCGTATCGACAGTACTCATTTTCGAATCTCCTTCACCGTGCGTATCGCGTAAAGACCAGGTCGCGAGCTTTCGCAAGCTCGTGGCAGGGGAAGCAGGTTTTGTGCACCGCCTCGTCAGCGGGATTGCCGTTCTCGAAATTGAGCGAACCCCCAGCCGCCCGTCGAGGCGTATTTTTTTGAGTCCTTGACCCCTAACTGAATGTTAATTGGGGGCCCGGCAACGAAAGATTGGGCGCGGCCAAAGACTTTGTTGTTTTCCTCAGACGGAACGTAACTCCAGGCCAGCCGGACAATGATTGTGCCGTCAGGGAACGGCAGCTTCCCGTCCCTGTAGGCCTTGATCGCTACATCGTTACCGAGGATGGCGCGAAGATCGTTGTTGTTGCCTGCTTCGTGGGCCACGGAGATTACCCTCCAGTCGCGATATCCGGGGGGAATTTTGACTCCGAATATCGGGGAAGCCTCGTTATTGGCACGTCTAGCTGCGAACAGCATTGCAGCGATGGCGCACCCAGCCATTGCCGCAAAGACCAAGATTGAGATCCGTTTCATTGAGCGTCCTTTCAAATATTCAAACTGACCTTTGACTCGCAGGTTTGCAGTGCATCCCCGATGACCGCGATTAGCCCACCGATGCCAGCAGAGGGGCTACGTCGGCATAGCTGTGGATGTCGTAGGGCCATCCGGGCAGAAGAACTACGGGCGGGCCATTGGCTGGGCCTGCTTCACCGTATCCCACGTTCAGGGGACCTCCACGTGGTTTGTATCATCGGGTCGCGCTTCCGCGAAAGCCATTGTGACGAGCGGAGCGGCCGCGAGCGTCAATAGCCGCATTGCGCAAGAAATGGCGGCGATTCTTGGTTCATTACCTCGGACATTTTGATCGTACTCACTGGTGAATCTCCTCTGTCTGTTGGATTGGTTGGGAGATGGCCACATTGATCGTGACATCGACGTTGCCGCGCGTGGCCTTGGAATATGGACAAGTCTGGTGCGCGGCGTCCACCAGAGAATGGGCAACTTCGCGCTCCAAGCCAGGCAGGCTAACATTGAGGCGAGCCCGCAGAAGAAGTCGCCCCCGGTTTTGCAGAAGTCCACCTCGGCATCGATGGCCGTGGCGACCGGGAGGGCGATCTTTCAATTTGCGGGCTGTAATCCCCATCGCTCCTTCGAAGCAGGCCGACCAGCCGGCGGCGGACATCTGCTCGGGGTTGGTGCCGGGACCAGGGGCGCCAGGGGAGGACAATTTATCCTCCAGGCGGCTGTCAGAGATGCGGGAGGCGCCGTCCCGGCCACCGGTGGTGTGAACTTTGGCGGTATACAACGCTTTTTCGGGTTGCTTCATGGCAGTTCCTTGTTAAGCCGCTAATGAATTAACGCAGTGATCCGAACGCTGCTCGCATCTCGGTACTGAAGATTTCCGGCTGTTCCCAAGCCGCGAAGTGACCGCCCTTGGCGACTTCGTGGAAGTAGTACAGCGACGGATAGGCCTGCCGTGACCAGCTTTCTGGCGCGCGATAGATCTCGCGCGGGAACACCGTGATGGCCACTGGCACTTTGATCTGATTGGTCTTCTGTGCCGCGGCGCTGAAGTTGTTGTTGTTATTTTCCCAGTAGAAGCGGGAGGAAGAGGCGCCAGTGTTGGTGAGCCAGTACAGCGTGATGTCGTCGAGTATTTCGTCGCGACCGATGACGCGTTCGGGGTGGCCGTCGCTGTCGGTCCACGCGGCGATCTTTTCGTACGTCCAAGCGGCCAGACCACTGGGCGAATCGGCAAGCGCGTAGCCGATGGTCTGCGGACGGGTCACCATCACTCCGCCGTATGCCGCGCCTCTTCCGAAGAAGGTACCGAGGGTGTTGTACGCCTGCAGTTCCGGGGCGGTCAGCCCAGTGGGCGCCGGATCGCCGTTGTTGATGCCCTCCACCAGGTTCGCGGGAATCGTGGCTGGCATGGTGATATGGATGCCGAGCAGTCCAGGCGGCGCCTGGCGCGCCAGTGCGTCGGAGATGACCGAGCCGTGATCGCCACCCTGCGACACGTAACGGGTGTAGCCCAAGCGCTTCATGAGCACGTCCCAGGCCCGCGCCACGCGGTCGGGATTCCAGCCGAGATCGGTCGGCTTGCCCGAGAAGCCATAGCCTGGGATGGCGGGGATCACGACGTCAAAGGCGTCTTGCGCGCGCCCGCCGTAGGCGACGGGGTCGGTGAGCGGGCCTATCACCTTCAGAAACTCCAGCGGCGAGCCGGGCCAGCCGTGAGTGAGGATCAGCGGTAGCGCGTTCGGTTCACGCGAACGCACGTGGATGAACTGGATATCCACGCCGTCGATCATGGTCACGAACTCCGGCAGCGCATTCAACTTTGCTTCGACGTTGCGCCAGTTGTAGCCGTTGCCCCAGTACTGCGCCAGCGCCTGCACCTCCGCCAACCGGATGCCCTGGGATTCGTCATTGACCGTTTCCTTGTCAGGCCAGCGCGTCGCCGCAATACGTCGGCGGAGGTCGACGAGTGCCGCTTCCGGAACGTTGACGTGGAATGGACGGATTGCTGTGTCCTCGCCCAGTGTGGTCGCCTTTGCAAACTCCGAGCTCGTGACTGAGGCATCGGCGATCGGAAGGGTTTGCGCGTAGTTGGGGGCAGCGATTAGGAGAATGCTCAGTGCACCCGCGGCTGTTAATTTGAAACGAAAGATGTTTGATACTGTCGTGAGTTGGGTCATAATGAAAGTCCTTTTTAGCGTTGTCCTTTACCGGTGTCCGGCGGGAAGTGATCAAACATCTTCTCCACGCCCTTATCGAGGTTCTTTATGTTAGCGGACTTGTCGGACAATGCATCGCTCGACGCCCCCCGCCAGATCAGCTTCTTCGTGTTCGAGTCGAACAGGTCGACGACCAACGTTCCGACCTTATACGTGTTCTCCGTTGTCGTGGAGTCTCCAAATCCGTCTCCGAATCCGCCTCTGAATCCGCGTCTCCATCCCCAACCACCTCCGAAACTGTCGTAGTAAGTGTTTAGAGTCTGGTGACTCTGGGTCATTTCCATCGCCATAACGGAAACATTCCCGCCCGATTCCACCGCCATCCAGCCTTTCGCTGCCAGCGCTGAGCTGACGGCCGCTTTGATGCGATCGACCCAGAACCCATTTTCGGAGTGAACCTTTTCCCAGGAATAAGTCTTGTACTGCCCGAAGTCTGCGTTCCGATCATAGTCGGTTTTGACCCGCAATGCGAAGGACGCGCTCACAAATAGAAGCGCCATCCCCGCAAATGGGGAAAACCTGCGTTGAACGTTCATAAATGTCTCCTTGTGCTGTTAGAGTGTTGCGGGGAAGAATAACTCCCGCATACTCGAATAAAAGCATGCAGTTGGCCAGTCCGAAGCTATTGAAGGCAGGGCGGTTGGCGGGCTCAGAGATGTTGATGGATGGACAACAGGTCGAAGGTACGACAGGATGGCTTGCTGGGCGAGGACCTGTCACGGTTTTCACCTCGCAACCAGGGCAACGGCCGAACGTATGTTCCACTGATTGATGTCAACAAAATGGGACGGCCCGAAGGAACCGATCTGTGGAACTAAGGAGCATCACGTAGCAGCTTGCATACGAGCGAGGCGGCTCCTAATCGACCGATTGCGGGAGACTCTTTTGCGACATCTTCGGCCACAGAATTGGTCAACCTCTCAATTCCGCTGAGTAATTGACTTGCGCGACGGGCGTTAGAGTTTCGGACGCTCCGTGTGCTCTCAGCACCCCGGAATGATGCCACGCCGCACGGCGATCATAGCCGCATGAGTTCGATCATTAGCCCCGAGCTTCGCGAGGATGTTCCGCATATGGGATTTCACCGTCTCTTCGGAGACGCCGAGTTGAGCGCCAATCTCCTTGTTGGCCTTGCCGCCCACCAACTGCTTGAGGACGTCAAGTTCACGGTCTGTAAGCTCATCCTGGCTGAAGTGTTCGGCCATTTCCGACGCAATTTCCGGCGGGATGCGCCGGTGGCCCGCGTGCACCGTTCGTATGGTATCCAGCAGTTCCTTGCGGATCATGCCCTTCAGGAGATATCCAAACGCTCCGGCCCTGATGGCGCGGAGGGCCTGGGCGTCGCCGCTATAGGTGGTCAGGACGATAATCCGGGCTTGGGGGAACTCGCTGCGGATCGCCACGATGGCTTCGATGCCGCTCACCTCGGGCATTTGCAAGTCCATCAGAGTGATGTTCGGGTGGTGTGTTCGAAAGCACTCGATAGCCTCCCTTCCGTCGGCGGCTTCGGCGACCAACACCATATCCTTCTGCTCCCGGATGACGGCGGCAATCCCTTCCCGAAGTAGCGGATGATCGTCCACGGCCATCACTCGAATGCGCGTATCTCCCGCGGGCATGAACTATCGCCCTCCGATTACGATATGGCGGAGCCAACCCCAAAGCGATCGACCGTATTTCCCACGATAGGCCAGCCGCGCCGGAACCGTCAGTTCGATTTCCGTTCCGGAGCCCGGCCGGCTGCCGATCGAGATCCGGGCGCCCATCTTTTGAGCCCGTTCTCGCATTCCGGATAGCCCCCAATGGCCGGGCCGGCCGCCTCTTAGAATCTCCTGCGATATGCCCAGACCGTCATCTCGAAACCGTACGCGCAACTCTCGCGGTCCATACGCAATTTCGACTTCGATTTTACGGCCCTTAGAATGATGTACCGCGTTAGCCAGGGCTTCGCGCGCGATCCAGTGGGTTTCTTCGTGAACGGCCGGGTTTAGATTCCTAGCACCGCCTTCCACGATGACGCTGATCTCCACCCCGCTGCCCCGTGCGATCTCCTCGCCTGCCGAGACGATGGACTGCGCCAAACCGATGGTTTCCGGATTCGAAGCGCGCAAGCCCATCACACGGTCCCGGCCTTCCGCCATCACCTGGTCGGCGCGGTCGAGAGCCCCCTCCATCATTTGGCGCGCCGGTTCGGACTCGGGAATGCGGCCGGTGGCCACCTCAAAGTGGAGAATAATGCCCTGGAAACCCTGCAGCAGCGTGTCATGTAGTTCGCGGGCGATGCGTTCGCGCTCCGCAAGCCGTTCTTCCAGGCGCGCGTTTATGCGGGCCGTAGACTGGCGAAGCCGCAGCCGGAACAGTGCGGCCAGCAGCAAGATCCCCGTGGCGATCGCAGCCAGCCGAAAAGCGCCAGTTTCATAGAAAAAAGGCTGTTGCGTGATTTCGTAGACGATGCCGGACCGATCCCAGACGCCGTCTCGATTGCTGGCGCGAATATGAAACGAATGAGCTCCAGGCGGAATGTTCGAGTAAGTCGCGTGCGCGGGACGGCCGGCATCGAGCCATTCGGAATCGACGCTGTCCAGCCGATACTGCAACCGAATCCTCTCTGGGGATGATATCTCGATTGCATCGAACTGAAGGTCCACGTGGCGAGTGCCTGACGGAAGGAGCAACTCGTGACCTGGAAACTGCGAGTTTCTGCCAACGGTCACCCCCTCGACATAGATCGCCGGTTTCCGGTCCGTCTTCGGGAGACGGGGAAGATCGATCATGGCGAGACCCTGTGTGGTTGCCAACCACAGTTTGCCGTTCCGGTCAAGCGTCGAATTAGGATGCCCAGGCGGGCACTCCGTTGAAGGCGACAGGCCGTCGGCAACACCGAATGCCGTGTAATCGAGAGGTTCGTCCGAACCGCGTAATTGCCCGAGCGCATTTGCCGACACCCGAAAAATGGCGTCTCCGCTGAACCACAGATCTCCTTGTTCCGTCCTAGCCATCCCGCTCGGCTCCAGGCCCAGGTTCCAACCCATCGGAATCGCCGCCATGTTCTTGTCAACACGGAAAATCCCACCGCCCGGCTCCACATTGATATAAATCCCGCCCGGTCGATCCTCTCCGAGCGGGATAACGGCGCCCTTCGGCAGATGTGAAACGTGGACGAACCGGTCACCTTGCATACGATCGAAACCCTGGATGGTTCCGACCCATAGAACGCCATCCCTGTCTTGAAAAAGCCTCACGGTGACGTTGCTCGACAAACCATCGGCCACGGTATAGGTGCGAATCTGGCCATTGCGCATGCGTGTAAGACCGCCGCGCGTTGCGAACCAAACGGACTGGTCGCTCCCCACCAGTACTCCCTTGACGATGTCGCTTGGAAATCCCTCGGGCTTTGAGAACTGAGTAAATCTGCCATTGCGGAATCGGAAAGCGCCGCCACCGAAGGTGCCGATCCAAAGGTCGCGATTGGTATCTTCGGCCAGAGCCCAGACGCAGCTATTCAGCAAGCCGTCTTTCTCGTTGTAAGTTTGGAATCGCCGTCCGTCAAATCGGGAAATACCGCCGCAATTGGCGCCTGTCCAAAGCTCGCCATCCGCGGTCACCAACGCGGTCATCACTACCTTGTTCGGCAATCCGTCGGATGTCGTGAACATCTGAATGGGGCGGTCTTTGAACCGATAGAGACCGTCGCCGTTCGTGGCAACCCATAGGTCGCCGTCGCGATCGCCGTACACGTAGTTCACACTTATGCCGGGAACCGCGAGTTCCGAACCACTGGCCGTTGCCCGATACAGCCCGTCCGCCTGGGCGATCCATACGTTACCTTGGGGGTCTTCGTAGGCCCGTAGGGCGCCGCGTCCCTCGAGGCCGTAAGGCGCGAGCTTTTCAATGGAGCCTCCAATCCGGCGGGCTACTCCCTTTGTGGTGCAGAACCAGGTGAAGCCATGTCTGTCCTCCATGACATCGAACACCTTGTCCGCCTCTACGTCGAGCTGTGCGGCTATCTCCGGGTGACGTACCGCCCGAGAGCCGTCCCACTCTATGAGTCCCTCCGAGCTAATGACGAATACGCGTCCTTTCGAGACTTCTTCGATCCGGAAGATCACTGGACCCGAGATGACGGGGGAAAATGCGCCGCCTTCGAATCGATAGAGGCCGGTATCCGTGCCTACCCATAGGGCGCCGTTTCGGCTGAAACGAAGACAATTGATACGGTCGTTCTCAGCCATCCGCGGATGGTAAGCGATACTCGGCAAATTTCCGAACTGGTTCAGGGCCGCCGCCGAAATTCGCTCCAAATCGTCCCTTGTTCCTACCCAGAGGTCTCCGTTCGGAGCCAGCGCCAGTGTTCGAACGTGGCCGGACTGGTCAAAAGGAGTGAAGTGCCGGCCGTCGAACCGAGCCAACGCGAGCCCGTTGCTAACTAGCCAGAGAAAGCCGTCCCGAGACTGCACCATCTCTTGCACGATCGAAGTCGGCAGGCCGTCCTCATGGGTGAAGTGGGTTTTGAGATAGCTGCTGAAAGGCCGGCCCGGGTCTAGGGCAAACGCCTGATTGGCGAAAGCAGCCAAAAATAGCAGGCTCGCGGCTACAGCCCCGATCTCCCCTTTCTTGGTCACGAATGATCTTCCTTTAGAATATACAGCCTGCCGTGGCCCGCAACCCTCAAAGTCTTGAAGCGCCGGACTATGGTTTTCCGGAGGGGAAGGCCGGCATCAAACGTGGAGAGTCCCAACTGTGCCAACACTAGATACATACCGCCGAGTGCATCTTCGCCCAACACTCTCATGGCGCGGCCATCCTGGGAGGGCAGCGCCTCGACAAACCTGTCGCCGGCCAGGCGATCGATTCCAAGGCGCGTTGCAGCCCAAATCGCTCCGGCGCGGTCCTGATAAAGATTTCCGACACCATTGGCGGACAGCCCGTCGGCGGTGGTGTAATTGTGGAACCGCCCTTCCTGGAATCGACTCAGTTTCGAAAGAATCCCAGAATTGTCGACCGCGCCGGGGATCCGCGAAATCCCGAACTCGGTACCCACCCACAGATCGCCGTTCGGCGCTTCAGCCAGAGATTGCACGACCACTTCTCGTGTCGGATCCGGCAGCAAGGTGATGACAACGAAGTGGCGGCCATCGAACCTTACGAGCCCCTGGGCCGTGCCGACCATCAAGAAACCATCCCACGTCTGCAAGACATCATTTACGACATTCGAGGGACCTTCGACGGTGACAGCGGTCCGGAGATAGCTGCCCGCGGGCTGTCGGGTATCGAGCGCGTCTGCGGGGCGAGTCAATATCGTCAGAGCCGCAACGCCGAAAATCGTAGTACTAGGGGACCGAAACTTCAGTCGCATACTCAGGGCGGGCGCCGATTTGGTGCGTCTAGATCAGCACTATCATACCTCCGAAAGGCAGTAGCGAATCCCTCTAACGAGGGACCCCGATTCCCCTCTTCCTCGGTTTCGCCCAAAGCTGCCCCACGATACGCTCAAGAAGTGCTAAGGCTTTTCTCTATTTTCCCATCGCGCGGACCCGGCGTCGCGCTGCTGCTGCTGCGCGTCGCCGTAGCATTGACGATTCTGAGCGATGCCTCCGAGGGTCTGTCGGCGCTGGCGCCGACATTGGTGTTTGGAGGATTGGTGCTATTGGCACTTGCCTTGTGCCTGGGGTTCGCGACGCCGCTCGCATCGCTCCTCGGTTGCGTGTTTCAAGTCGCCGGTCTGTTCCTAATGGACCGATCCGATCTCCATTTGGCGCTCTCTATCGTGAATTCGGCAGCTTTGGTGCTTTTAGGGCCAGGCGCTTATTCGATTGATGCGCGCTTATTCGGGAGGCGAGTCATTGTCCTTCCGCCCGTGGATACTGACAGAAAGCCTCGACGACGGCGCCGGTGATTTTCTGTGGGAACTGTTCGATGCCGCTGACCTGCTGGACGCAGTCCACGCGGGCCTGACCAACGCTCGGGAGGAATAGGCGGTACATCCCAGAGCGATTTAACAAGGAGAATAACGATGGCTGTCTCAAGTTTGATTGGATCTAGCGCGAAATTCCGGGCATTGCTCAACGAGATAAACATGGTTGCGCCAGTAGATTCCGCCGTCCTGGTTCGAGGCGAAACGGGTACCGGCAAGGAGGTGATCGCACAAGCGATTCATGAGGCGAGCCCTCGCCGCCAGAACCGGTTCGTGGCCCTCAATTGCGCGGCGATCCCGAGCGCTTTGCTGGAAAGCGAACTCTTCGGCCATGAGCGAGGCGCCTTCACGGGTGCGGTGGCTCAGACCGTGGGACGCTTTCAGGCGGCCGACCGTGGAACGCTGTTTCTGGATGAGATCGGAGATCTGCCTCTCGAATTGCAACCAAAACTCCTCCGCGTTCTTCAGGAAAAGCAGTTCGAGCGTCTGGGCAACGGGCGCACGTTTCAAGTCGACGTGCGGGTAATCGCGGCTACCAACCAGGACCTGTGGGGCATGGTACAGGAGCGGAAGTTTCGCGCGGACCTTTATTATAGGCTAAATGTCTTTCCGATCACGCTGCCGCCATTGCGGGAACGAGAAGGCGACATCCCACTGCTGGTAGAACATTTCGTTCGAACGTTCGCCAAGCGGCAAGGCAAGGCCATCAATGACATCCCCGATGTGTTGATGGAAGTGCTGAAACGTCACCGTTGGCCGGGGAATATCCGAGAACTACAAAATGTCATCGAGCGCGCCGTGATCCGGACGACGGGTCCAGTTCTGAACCTGCAGACGACGGAGCTTATGACACAAAATGTAGGGTCTGCGCCAACCAGGACGCTCGCGGACGCCGAGCGAGCGCACATCACGACGACGCTCCGTGAAACCAATTGGGTTGTCGGCGGACAGCACGGAGCTGCAGCCCAACTCGGATTGGCCAGGACGACCCTCATTGCCATGATGCAGCGGCTCGGAATTTGCCGCGAGACATCGGGACAGCAAGCGGGGCAGCCGGATCGACCATTCGTAACAGGGGCCAGCGGACATTCGCACACGTCGCACGGCATACAGGGGGAGGACTGCGTTTACGGCCAGTCGATACCCGCCTAAAGAACGGCTCGGAGGCCGGTTTCCGACGAATGGAAGCCTTCCCAGGCCGACCCCGAGGCCTGCTTAGCGAATCGGTCTGAGGCAAAGAAGATCGGCAAACTTCGGAGGGAGGCTGACCGTGACCCGGATATTAGAATGGTAACCTGCGGTCCGAAGTTTTCTCAGGTTGCGTAACTGGCTGTGTTCGTCTCTAAACAGTGGGCCCCGCGGCGGCCAAATACTTGAAGGTGTTGTGCACGACATTCTCCATCGGCTGGATGTGTCAGACGCGAGGCAACACTGCCAGCGCAGCCGGTCCGAACACCGGCATTGCCATGATGCAGCGGCTCGGAATTTGCCGCGAGACATCGGGGCAGCGAGCGGGGCAGCCGGATCGACCATTCGTAACGGGGCCAGCGGACATTCGCACACGTCGCACGGCATACAGGGGGAGGACTGCGTTTACGGCCAGTCAATACCCGCCTAAAGAACGGCTCGGAGGCCGGTTTCCGACGAATGGAAGCCTTCCCAGGCCGACCCCGAGGCCTGCTTAGCGAGTCGTTCTGAGGCAAAGAAGATCGGCAAACTTCGGAGGGAGGCTGACCGTGACCCGGATATTAGAATGGTAACCTGCGGTCCGAAGTTTTCTCAGGTTGCGTAACTGGCTGTGTTCGTCTCTAAACAGTGGGCCCCCGCGGCGGCCAAATACTTGAAGGTGTTGTGCACGACATTCTCCATCGGCTGGATGTGTCAGACGCGAGGCAATACTGCCAGCGCAGCCGGTCCGAACACCGGCACAGTGTGCAAATGTTCGGTTTGGAGCGGCGCCCGTCGTGCCCCTCAACCGCCGGCCAAAGCGCTTGGCGGGCACTTTGCCCGGCGGCAGACCGACGCCGCCATGAGCACTAACGCTGCAACTAGACCAGTGATGAGGACCGATCCTCGCATTTAGAACCTTTCAATAGCGCACGGACTTCATCTGGGCGAAGTTTGGTTGCCCCTTGGTTGCCCTGCGGACTGATTTAGCCCGCAGGGTCCACTCCCAGTACGCCAGTTAATAACGGTCGACGTCGATCACAGCTTGGGCAAACGCCTGCGGCGCTTCTTGAGGCAGATTGTGCCCGACGCCGCCGGTGATGAGGCGGTACTCATACTTGCCCGAGAACCTGTTGCGATACGCCGCGCTGGGCGCGTGGATTGCACCGTTGGCGTCGCCTTCCATGGCGATCGTGGGCACGGTGATGGGAGGAAGTGCGGCCAAGCGCTTTTCCAGGTCGTCATATTTCCGCTCGCCCTCGGCCAGGCCAAGCCGCCAGCGATAGTCGTGCATCACGATGTCAACGTGGTCGGGGTTGTTGAAGGACGCTGCTGTGCGGTCGTACGTAGCATCGTCGAAATTCCACTTTGGCGAAGCCTGGTGCCAGATGAACTTATTGAACTGGTCGAGGTATTTCGCATAGCCGGCCTTGCCAACTGGGGTGGCGAAATAGTACTGATACCAAAACAGGAACGCAGGCTCGGGTGGCAACGGCACCTGGTTGCCCGCCGGGCTGCTGATCAGATAGCCGCTGACGGAAACGATCGCCTTGCAGCGTTCCGGCCAGAGTGTTGCCATGGCGTCCGCCGTGCGCGCGCCCCAGTCAAAGCCGGCGACGGTAGCTGTCTGGATCTTGAGCGCATCCATCAGAGCGATGATGTCGAGGGCGACGGCCGACTGCTGGGCGTTCCGGAACGTGGCACTCGAAAGAAAGCGCGTGGTCCCGTATCCGCGCAGATGCGGAATGATTACCCTGTAACCCGCCGATGCCAGCAAAGGCGCGACATCGACAAAGCTGTGGATGTCGTACGGCCAGCCGTGCAGTAGAACGACCGCGGGACCATTCGCGGGGCCGGCTTCAGCGTATCCAACGTTCAGGAGGCCGGCATCGATCTGCTTCAGCGAGCCGAATGACGTGTTCGTCCCCGGCTTAATCGGGGGCACTTGCGCAGGGCTTGTCTGGCTGGATTGTGCGTGCGCGGAGCCGATTGCGACGAGCTCAGCGGCAGCGAGAGTCATGGCCGCATTGCGCAAGAAACTGCGGCGATCATGGTTGATCTCTTCGGGTCTTTTGATCGTACTCATTGGTGAATCTCCTCTGTTTGATTGATTTGAATCTCGGGCCACGCCGGCCTGCTCCGCATTCGTGCGTGGCAAGGCCGACGAGAAGCATTTGAACTAACGCAATGATCTGAACGCTGCTCGCATCTCGGTACTGAAGAGGTCCGGCTGTTCCCACGCCGCGAAGTGGCCGCCCTTGGCGACTTCATGGAAGTAGTACAGCGACGGGTAGGCCTGCCGTGACCAGCTTTCCGGCGCGCGATAGATCTCGCGCGGGAATACCGTGATGGCCACCGGCACTTTGATCTGATC
>Ga0302320_10006551_pt1 | contig 25812 bp, 20 predicted proteins | sample Bog_T0_3_FD_202130 | JGI IMG/M metagenome (GOLD analysis project Ga0302320, IMG submission 202130) | Peat permafrost microbial communities from Stordalen Mire near Abisko, Sweden - Bog_T0_3 | ecosystem: Environmental > Terrestrial > Soil > Wetlands > Peat | place: Sweden: Abisko, Stordalen Mire... | reverse complement strand
CCAAAGAAGCCAACCATGAGCCTCAGAAAGCGGAGCATGAAAACAGTTTTACACGGAAACAGACCAAATTGAGCGTCCGGTTCATCTCATTGATTCAACAGCAGATCGGTATTTTGGCGAGTCACAGCTGACCGCTCGACCAGCCCCGAGGCCCTTGCTCTGGAGGCAACCCTCAACCTAGCGCACTCAGGTCAGGGGCAAATCCTGGTTAATGAGATCGCAAACGAGGTCAATCGGATCGCGCTGACGCGCGGGGAACGGCTGCACTACAGCGCTGAAACTATCGGACATAGACTGAAGAAAATCGGCCTGGTCACGCGCCGGCTTGGCAAGGCAGGGAAAGGCCTGTCCATGGACTTGGCCACCCTGAAACAGACCCATGAACTGGCTTCAGGGTATGGTGGTGTAGGTTTGGAGCACGATGAGAATAACCTGCACTGTCCATTATGCGCTGAAACTAAATAACTTATGTAGGTGATGTAGGTTATGTACGATTTTCGGCCGGAGCTCACAAACTTCATGCGCTCCGGCCGAATTTAGTGCAAGTCCTTACGAATGTGCAACTTTCACTTTATTGGGTGTCAACTTTCACCTTATGCGGTCAAAGTTTCACCTTTTGGGTGCACCCACAATCGTGTCAGACCTTAGCCGGACGATGCCTAACTGCACCCGCTCGTCGACCCGCAGCTCATGCAGCGGTAGCAACTTCCGTTGCGGACCATGATGGCCCCGCAGGTGGAGCAGCTTGGCGCATCGCCCATCTCGTACATGCCGCGCATTGCATCCGAAGCATGGTAGATGCCGCGATCCTTCAAGTCCGGCATCGGCTGGCCCTTTGGCGATCCGTAGGCTTGAGGCTCGGGCGCAATGCCTCCGCCTGCGGGCTTGGCCTGCTGACCGCCGCCTGTCTGACCGCTCACCTGATTGAGCCGCTTGGCAACCTCTTCGGCGAGCCGCGCCAGATGAGCCTGCGAGGTGACCTCGTCGTCCTCTTCCGACTCAATCGTCTGCGACATGGTAGGCGCGGCCGGAAGCTGCGGAGCCTTCGACGCGAACCCTTCGAACAGGCTGAGCTGCGTACCCGAAAGGAAGCGCAGGTTGATCCAGCGGAAGATGTAATCCATAAGGCTCTTCGCGTAACCAATCTGCTCGTTGCCCGTCCAGCCCGAGGGCTCGAAGCGCGTGTGCGCGAACTTCTCGCACAGCACCTTGAGCGGAACGCCGTGCTGCAGCGCCATTGAGACCGAAACGCCAAACGCATCCATCAGGCCGGAAACGGTCGAGCCTTCCTTCGCCATCTTGATAAAGATCTCGCCCGGCTGGCCGTTCGGATAGAGACCCACAGTCACATATCCTTCGTGTCCCGCGATGGAGAACTTGTGCGTGATGGACGCGCGCTCATCCTGTAGCCTGTGCCGTACAGCCCGTGGAGGACCATTCGGGTCCTGCGCTTCTCTGGGCAGCGCGGCAGGCACGCCCGCCGTGGCAGACAACACCGGAACAGCGGCCGCCTTGGCGATCTCTTCGAGATTCTTCTGGAAGGCTTCGGCTGCGGCGATCACCTGCTTTGCCGTAACCTCCAGCTTCTCGCCGATCTTTGCTTCGAGCGACTTCAGATCGGCCTCCGCTGCGGGTTGATGAGCGGCAAGGCTCGCCAGCACACGCGTTCCCACGGCATCCAGCGCTGAAGGCTCCTTCTTCGTATCCATGCTGGTGTTCAGCGGCTGCGTGCCTTTGGAACCATCGCGATAGATGGCGACGGCCTTGATGCCCTGCCGCCAGCTCTCCGCGTAGGCCTCGGCCACGTCGTCAACGCTCGCCTCGTGTGGCAGGTTCACGGTCTTCGAGATTGCGCCGGAGAGAAATGGCTGTGTCGCCGCCATCATCTTGATGTGGCCCATATATTGAATCGAACGCGTGCCCTTGGACGGCTTGAAGCTGCAATCGAAAACCGCCAGATGCTCGGGCTTGATGCCGGGTGCGCCTTCAATGGTGCCCGTCGCGTCAATATAGCTGACGATCGCGTTCACCTGGTCGTCGTCGTAGCCGAGCTTGAACAGCGCTGCGGGAACGGTCTGATTGACGATCTTGATCATGCCGCCGCCAACCAGCTTCTTGTACTTCACCAGCGCAAGATCCGGCTCAATGCCGGTCGTGTCGCAATCCATCATGAACCCGATGGTGCCGGTGGGCGCAAGCACAGTCGTCTGCGAGTTGCGATAGCCGAAGCGCTCGCCAAAGATCAGCGCGGTGTCCCAGCACTCGCGGCTCGCGTCGATCAGCGCGTCAAGCTGCGGAACCACAAAGGGCTCATTCGCCGTGCGCGACTTGCCAATCTTGTTCACCTCGGCGCGGTGCATGCGAATAACGTCAAGAAACGGCTCGCGGTTCACATAGAAACCGGGGCACGCTCCGCCCTGCCGCTCGACTGAAGCAGTAAGCGGAGTGGCCGAAGCGATCGGTGGGCAGTTCGCGGCAACCACCGCCGACTGAAGATAAGCCTGTCCGCACATAATCGCGGTAAGCGCTGCGGCCAAATCGCGGCCGGCTGTCGAGTCATACGGCAGGCCCAGCGCCATCAGCAGCGCGCCAAGATTGGCGTAGCCGAGTCCGAGTGGGCGATAGTCGTGCGAGTTCTGCGCAATGGCCTCGGTCGGGTAGCCGGAGTTGTCCACCAGAATCTCCATGGCCGTGATCACCACCGAGATCGCGTGACGGTAGGCGGAAATATCAAACACGCCGGCCGAGTTCAGGAACTTCATCAGGTTGAAGCTCGCCAGGTTGCACGCCGAGTTGTCCAGGAACATGTACTCCGAGCACGGATTCGACGCGTTGATGCGCGCCGTGTTCTTGCTCGTGTGCCAGCGGTTGATGGTGGTGTCGAACTGCATGCCAGGGTCGCCGCACAGCCACGTCGCCTCGGCAATCTTCTTCATAATGTCGCGGGCCTTGTAAGTAGCTACCGGCTCGTGGCTCTTCACCGTGCGCGTCGTGAATTCGCCATCCTGCTCGTAGGCGTGCATGAACTCGTCGCTCACGCGAACGGAGTTATTGGCATTCTGGAAAAAAATGGAGCTGTATGCCTCCGAGTCCGGCCCCGAGCCGTCGTACCCGGCCTTGATCAACGAGAAGGCCTTGGCCTCTTCCTTGGCCTTGCAGTCGATGAAATCCATGATGTCCGGATGTTCCACGTTCAGGATCACCATCTTTGCGGCACGACGCGTCTTGCCGCCCGACTTGATCACGCCGGCGAACGCATCGAAGCCGCGCATGAAGCTCAGCGGGCCGCTCGCCTCGCCGCCGCCCGAGAGCGTCTCCTTCGATCCGCGGATGGTCGAAAGGTTGGTGCCTGTGCCCGAGCCCCACTTGAACAGCATGCCCTCGGTCTTGGCCAGCGTCAGGATCGACTCCAGCGAGTCCTCAACCGAGTTGATGAAGCACGCCGAGCACTGCGGGTTCTTGTAGCCGGTCGCCGAGTAGCGCACGCCGCCCGTTGACGGGTCCCAGTGCCAGTTCTGCCCGCCCGCATCCGGCTCCAGCCTGTCGCAGCCCACGTTGAACCACACCGGCGAATTGAACGCCACGCGCTGCGTCAGCAGCATCAGGGTCAGCTCGTCGTGGAAGACCTCAGCGTCCGCCTGGCTGGCAAAGTAGCCGCCCGTCACGCCCCAGTCGCGGATGGTCTCAGCCACACGACCTACCAGTTGCCGAACGCCGGTCTCGCGCTCGGGGGTGCCCGTCTGTCCGTGCAGGTACTTCGACGCCACAATATTGGTAGCCGTCATCGACCAGTCCACCGGCACTTCTACGTCCTTCTGCTCAAAGATCGAGTTCCCCTTGGTGTCGGTGATTGAGGCGGTTCGCTTCTCCCACTGCACTTCGTCATAAGGTGATACGCCGTCGCGCGAAAACCGGCGGGTAAAGGTGAGCCCCTTCTGCGCGTTGGCAGAGGTCGCTTCGGTTGTGGATGTGTGCAGATAAGCCTCGTTCATGGGTTCCTCTCAAAATCGGCAAAAATCGGTGAAAACTAGCCACAACCGGCTTGGGAACAGCCAGCAGGAGGGCATACACAATCTGTCGCAAAGACCGGGAAAAGGTTGCTCGGACTACCGTGACTTCGGCTGTTTCGACCCCAGCCCGGAGGCGCTTCACTCCGGATTACGTTACTGTCTGTTTACAGCCGCAGATGAAAAAATAGCGCTGTCTGTGGTGCGTGTCAACACAAAACCACAATATCTTGTATTTGGCGTGCATTTGCTGCACACGCCTTCTAAACACAAGGATTTGCGTGTGGAAACCTCAAAACACCCAGGCCCAGTGCGGGGATAACTCAGATGGTTCTGCCCTGAATCCTGTGCAAAAAAGCCCGCCGCTGTTCCGTGGCTCGTTCCAGGGCTCCAACTCAAGCGTAGTCCTGGCCGGGTTCCCATTCAAGCCGGAAACGCGGTGTATATCGCCTCGCTTTTGTGGAGATGTGGAGAACCCGCGGAGAGCGATGAGGATCGTCCGTCAGGCGGAGATCCGACAGGCGGCACTCAGGATTCGAAATGCGTTTTCAGCGGGATCATCTGCTGGTGGAGAATTCGAACGATGCGGATCCCTGCACGCCTGACTCGAAAGAACACTACATGCTTTCCAACTTCGAATCGGAACAATTCTGGATCTGTTGTCATGCAGGGTCTACCGATTGAAGAGTTCTGTGCCAGCAGGTCGAATCCTTCCTCAAGTTGGCTCAAGTAGCGGTCCGCCTGCGGCAAACCCCATATTCTCTTTGTGTAGACGGTGATCTCTACAATATCCTTGCGCGCATGGGCCGAGATGACGAACCCCTTCACGCATTGACCGTTCTTTGCGGCAGCCCGAATTCTTCACGTATTTCTGCGAAGACGTCGCCCTCAGCATCGGGACTCGCATCCCCCTCGGCAATTGCCGCCCTCAGCGCCATCATCTTCTCCTCGTATTCCCGCTCGTCTCGCTCCATCAGGCGCAATGCCGATCGCATCACCTCGCTGGCATTGGCGAAATCTCCAGAGGCAACCTTGGCGGTAATGAACTGATCCAGTTTGTCGGGGAGATTAACGTTCCGTGTTGGCATCGGGGCACCTCTGAACCAGATTCTAATCCGATTGGCCAAGTTTGCCAAAGCGGAAGAAACTCACGACCTGTCCCACCTCGAACGCGAAAGAATCCCCAGGGAAACTTTAAAAAACCTCTTGACATATTCCTATATGGGAATGTAATGTCTTCCCATGGCTAGAGCAACCACCACCTCCGACGCTTTCAACGCTGTGGCCGAACCCCGCCGGCGAGAGATTCTCATCTACCTTGCCGCCTCTGAGCGCCCCGTCGACGACATTGTTTCCGCCATCGGACTGGCCCAGCCCTCTGTCTCAAAACACCTCAAAGTCCTGCGCGACGTGGGACTCGTGAGGATGCGTTGCCAGGGCCGCCAAAAACTCTACCAGACAAATGCTGAAGCGATTCGACCCCTGCACGAGTGGGCCGCAACCTTCGAACGCTACTGGCAGCACCAGTTGAATCGAGTCAAGGAACGCGCCGAAGAGATGGGCCGCCAAAACACTCGGGACCAGATCGCACAACAACTCAATTCCACAAACCCGAATCCTTCAACGCAGGCAAATCCCCAACCCACAGAGCCAGAACCAACCGAAAAGGAGAAGTGATGATCCCCACCGAACAGACCCTCGAAAACCTGACCCTGACCATCAATCAGGAGATCCACGTCCAGGCTCCCCTCGAAAAGACCTTTGCCGCACTGCTCGAGCAACTCGGCCCCGGCAACGAAACCCCCGACGGCAAGTCTCTCAACATGAAGATTGAACCGTGGCCCGGCGGCCGCTGGTACCGCGACCTCGGCGGCAACAACGGCCACTTCTGGGCCACCGTCCAGGCCATCAAGCGGCCCATGCTCCTTGAGTTCTCCGGCCCGCTCTTTGCCTCCTTCCCCATGGTTTCAAACGTGCAGTACCGGCTGAGCGAAGTCGACGGCGGCACGCTGATCGCCTTCAAGCACACCGCGCTCGGTTTCGTTCCCGAGGAACACAAGGCCGGCATGAACAAAGGCTGGGCCTCAATGCACGATCGCGTGCTCCTCCACGCCGAAGCCGCCAAGTAGCAGCGCGGGGCACTCGTCCTCCGCGCCGTAGGCGCAGCGTTTGTTAGCCCCGCGCTTCAGCGTGGGGTAAGCTGTCCCACCCCAGATCGCCGGAGTCCCGTAGGGACGGCGCTTCATGCTGCACCTGACCGAACAGTGCATTACCCGGAGCAAGATTGATATTCATCTTTCTCAAATATCTCACGCGACTTTCCCCTCTCTTCCGCAACCTCGAAAGCCAAATCCAAATCACCACACAAGGAGCCAATCATGCAAAGCCAAAACCTCACCTTCACATTTACGGTCGACCAAACCCCGGAAGAGGCCTTCGCCGCCATCAACAACGTGCGCGGATGGTGGTCTGGAAACATCGACGGCGCAACAGACAAACTCGGCGCTGAGTGGACCTATCGCTACAAAGACATCCACTACTCCAAACAGCGGATCACTGAACTGGTTCCGGGCAAGCGCGTCGCCTGGCTTGTTGTGGACAGCTACCTCAGTTTCGTCGACGACAAGGCTGAATGGAACGGAACAGAGATCACGTTTGATATCGCCCGCAAGGGCAACCAGACCGAGGTCACCTTCCGTCACCTGGGCCTGACTCCCGAAGCTCAGTGCTTCGACGGCTGTTCCAACGCGTGGGGTTTCATCATCAACACCAGCCTGCGCAACCTGATCGCCACCGGCAAAGGCGAGCCCTTCAAATCAGAAAAGAAGACCGAGAACGCTCAGGATGGGGAACTCGTCACCCGTTAAACAGCAGCAAGTCACTGCGATGTAATGGCGATCCCCCACGGCGTGGTCCCCGCCGCAACTGGCACCCCAGGGAATCTTGTTAGTGCGCCCGTGCTGCCGATCGAGAACGCGTTGACCACGTTGTAAACACCGCCCGGGCAGTTGCCGCATGCCTGGGGCACATACACGAAGCTGCCGGATGGGTCGATGCCGATCCGTTGGCCATAGACCTGCGAGTACACGGTTCCGATGTGCGTAAACACGCCGTCGCTCAGCACGTAAGAAACCAGATAGTTGTTTTTCTCGATCGTGTAAGCAAACTGCCCCGTGGGCGAGATTGAGATCGTATACGCCCCGTCTTGATAAAAGAGGGGTGACGTGCCAGCCAGCATCAACAACCCAGTCGAAGCATCGACGCTGTAGGCCACGATCGAGTTTGCGCCGGATCCGACGGCGTAGAGGTAGGTCCCGTGAGGGTCGAGCGCGATGCCGCCTACGCTCAATGGAGAAGGGACGGTCTGAATCAGGGTGACGGCGCCGGAACTGGCATTCACGCTGTAGGTGTAGATGTTATCGAGATCCTGCGCGTAGACAAACGTCCCGGCGGCGTTGACCACCACATCGTCCTCATAATCCCTATTGCCGGAGGTGGCAAATGGCGATCCGGCGATTGGTGTGAGATCACCAGCCCCGCTAACAGTGAAGCCTCCCACCGAGTGGCTTCCCTGGCCCGTCACATAGACGTGCGTGCCGGCAGGATCGACCGCGATCGCCACCGGCTCTTTCACCGTTCCATACGGAGAAGCTCCCACCTCACTCAACGCTCCGGTCGAACTGTTAATGGCGAAGACGTGCAACTCGCTCAGTGCGATATCGCCCACGAACAGAAACCGGTTCTGGGGGTCCACTGCGACAACCGTAGGGTTCGCGCCGATAGACACGGGAAACCCGTTCAGCGCAGTCAACGCGCCGGTCGAAGTATTCACCGAGTAGCCGGAAAGGCTAGCGCCTTGATTGCCCGTATAGGCAAACTTCGCCGTGGCCGTGGTGGCAATCGGCGCGAGAATGACCGGAGTGGGGGCGATCGGTGCAGCTGGAATTCCGGCGGAAACCAAGCCGTTGCCCGTGCATCCCGCCGGCGCGCACACGACACAACACACTGTCGCCGTCAGCCATTGGACGAGAACACGCATAAACCGGGGCTTCCCTTCGAATTCGGAATCGCCAAGATTAGACACCATTTTAGGCCGATCGGTGACACTCTCCGACCAATTTTCGATGGAATGTGTCGAGATCAACTGCTAAGTCAAAGATCGCCGCCTCCCCGGCAAACAAAAACGCCGCCCCTTGCCAAATACACAAGAGGCGGCGCCCTCGTCTTTTCCAAAACAGCAGTTCGTTGCTATCCCTTCGACTCGATCCTCATGCCATAGAACGACCGATGCACGAAGAACACTGATACCAGGAAGAATGCCACTGCCAGCGTCATCCCGAGCACCGGATTGCCTTTGTTCAGCGTCACCGCGAGCTCCACAGCAAGCAGCCCGAACAACGTTGTGAACTTGATCACCGGGTTCAATGCCACCGACGACGTGTCCTTGAATGGATCGCCAACAGTGTCTCCGATCACGGTTGCGTCGTGCAGTGGTGTCCCCTTCTGCTTCAGGTCTACCTCTACCACCTTCTTCGCGTTGTCCCATGCGCCGCCGGCATTCGCCATGAAGATCGCCTGGTACAACCCGAAGATCGCAATCGAAATCAAATAGCCGATAAAGAAGAACGGCTCAACGAACGCAAAGGAAAGTGTCGCGAAGAAGACCGCGAGGAAAATGTTGAACATCCCCTTCTGCGCGTACTTCGTGCAGATCTCCACTACCTTCTTGCTGTCGCTTACCGATGCCTTCTCTATGCCTTCCAGTTTGATGTTTGCCTTGATGAACTCCACCGCGCGGTAAGCGCCGGTGGTGACCGCCTGCATCGATGCCCCGGTAAACCAGTAGATCATTGCCCCACCGGTGATCAACCCCAGCAGGAAGGGCGCGTGCAACAGCGAGAGGCTCGCTACGTCATGCGTCAGTCCGTCGGTCAGCGCCATGATGATCGAGAAGATCATCGTCGTTGCGCCCACTACAGCCGTGCCGATCAGCACCGGCTTGGCCGAAGCCTTGAACGTGTTCCCGGCTCCATCGTTGGCTTCCAACAGGTATTTTGCGCGTTCAAACTTTGCGTCGATGCCGTAGTCCTTTTTCAACTCCGCTTCGATGTTGGGCTCATTTTCAATCAGCGACAGCTCGTAAACCGATTGAGCATTGTCGGTGACCGGCCCGTAGGAGTCCACTGCAATCGTCACCGGTCCCATGCCCAGGAAGCCGAACGCCACCAGGCCAAACGCAAACACCGCTGGAGCAAGCATCAGGGAATCCATCGACGGGCCCGTGCTGAAGTAGTAGCCCATCGACATCAGCCCGACCATGCTCAATCCCAGCCAGTAGGCCGAAAAATTGCCGGCCACCAACCCCGACAGAATTCCCAGAGAGGCGCCGCCTTCCTTTGCCGACGTGACGACCTCCTGCACGTGGCCCGAGCTGGTGGAAGTAAACACCTTCACCAATTCAGGAATGATCGCGCCCGCCAGGGTTCCGCACGAGATGATCGAAGCCAGCTTCCACCATAGCGTTCCGTCGCCGAGGTCAGGGATCATCAGCCGCGTGACGATGTACGTCAGGATGATGGAAACGATCGACGTAATCCAGACCAGCGAGGTCAATGGCGCCTCAAAGTCCATTTCGTCCGAGTTCCCGTATCTCGCCTTGGCGATTATGCCATTCAGGAAGTACGCGCCCGAACTCGACACCAGCATGGCCACGCGCATCACAAAGATCCATACCAGCAGTTGTACCTGCGTCTTGGGATCGTGAACCGCCAGCAGGATGAAGGTGATCAGGGCCACGCCCGTCACGCCGTAGGTTTCAAAGCCGTCGGCGCTGGGGCCTACCGAGTCCCCCGCGTTGTCGCCCGTGCAATCGGCGATCACGCCAGGATTGCGTGCGTCGTCTTCCTTGATCTTGAACACGATCTTCATCAGGTCGGCCCCAATGTCGGCGATCTTGGTGAAGATGCCGCCGGCAATACGCAGCGCCGCGGCGCCCAGCGATTCCCCAATCGCAAAGCCGATAAAGCACGGTCCGGCATAGTTAGCCGGCACAAACAAAAGGATGCACAGCATGATCAGCAGTTCCACCGAGATCAGCAACATGCCGATGCTCATGCCGGCCTTCAGCGGAATCGCGTACACCGGGTAAGGCTTCCCGCGCAATCCAGCGAATGCCGTCCGTGAGTTCGCAAATGTGTTCACGCGAATGCCAAACCACGCCACGCCGTAGCTGCCCGCGATGCCGACCAGGCTGAAACCCAGGATGATCGGCAGCGTTACCGCTACATTTCCCACCGGCGCCAGCCAGCCAAAGTACATCGAGATGATGACCGCAATGAATACCCACAGCACAAGAATGAACTTGCCCTGCGTAATCAGGTACGTCTTGCAAGTCTCATAGATCAGCTCCGAGATCTCCCGCATTGAGCGATGGACCGGGAGGTTCTTCAACTGCACATAGATCGCCAGGCCGAACAACAACCCGCCAACGCAGAAGAGCAGGCCGATCGACAGCAGCGCATGCCCGTTCAAACCGAAAAAGTTCGAGAAACTCACGCTCTTCAAGTCCGGTAGCGTCAGGTTGGCTTCGCCCCCGCCCGCATGCCCCTGCGCACTGGCGATCGTGGGAAGCAGCAGGCACAACAGAGCCGCCGCAGTTTTGTACTGACGACTCAGAAATCCCGCAACCTGACGTGCAGATGTGAATGGCACAACGAGCAAAAGCGCGCTCATCGCAAAAAAGAGACCTAACCAATACGTTGCAGTCACAAGTCCTCCAGAGATTAGTTTTGAAGCCGCAATCTCAATCGGCTTGAAGTTCGCGTCCCGTTTAAGTACCGGGTGAAATCCACCGGAAGGCTAACATCCGTATCAAGGCCTGTCGAGTGATTGCAGTCACAGGATTCCATGAGAGAAATCTCAGGCTTGCGGACAAGCGTTCCACGCAACGTGTAAAGTACTCTCGGAGGAGTTTCGAGCCAGTATGCCCCAGGAATCCCAACTGTTGACTCCGCGCCAGGCTGCCGAAAAAATCGGCATCAGTTATCCGGCGCTCAAGCACTGGATTCTCGCCGGGCGCATTCGCACTTTCAAGACTCCAGGCGGCCACCATCGAATCCCGCTCGAAGCCCTGGAGGGCTTCCTCCCTTCTCCACCAACCCAGTCCGGTTCCACTCGTATTAGCGGCCGCAACCAACTCAGAGGCACCGTCGTCGAGGTGATCATCGACGGGTTGCTGGCCAAAGTGGTGCTCGCGGTGGGCGATCAGCACGTCACCGCAATTATCACTGCAGACGCTGTGCGTGATCTGGGCCTCAAGCCCGGCGACTCGGCCATAGCCCTCGTCAAAGCCACCGAAGTCATGATCGGCCGGTCCTGACGGCTTTCCGGCGCCTGCATCTCGCCCCCCCTCGACTCCCCTGTTCCCTTCCCCAGATCCCTGCCCGTCCACTCCTTTCTTGAGAATCCCCGTTAATTCTGAGTCAGGCAGAGATCGAGCCTGTAAAAAAGTCGTGCAAATTGCTCGACTCTCTCCTATAATTCGTTCATATTCATATTGATTTGATGTTAATCGAATCAAATTCCCGATGCACCTGATCGCTCGTGAACCCCACTTCGCACTTTCCTAGCCGCTCAAACGCCAGAACTCAGGCTGGCTCGGAAGTTAGCTGCAGGTTTCTCGGATACCAAGGAAAAAGAGCCGCGCTGGGCCACCCCCTTGAAGCAGCGTCTCAAACAAGTCAGTTTTGGAGGTCATGTGAAGAAAGCAACTTTTGTTCTAGTGGCGGCGGTTCTCTTCTACTCAGCGACGGTGGCTTTCGGCCAGGACGCCAGGGTCGACACGAAAGAGAAACCGAAGTCCCCCAACCCCTGCACGACCGTCCACGAGTTCGCCACCACGGATTGCACGCTGACATGGCATGGCATCACGATTTACGGCGCCTATGACGCCGGCGTCGGCTATGTCAGCCACGGCCTGCCGGAAAACGGCTACAACTATGAAGGCGAATCCCTGGTGAACCGGAACGGCTATCAACATCGATTCCTCATCGCACCCAACAACCTTCAACAGACGGGCCTGGGCATCAGGGGCAAGGAAGAGTTTGCCCATGGCTGGTCCGTCGTGTTCAACGCTTCAACCGGCATTAACCCACAGTCCGGCCTGCTCGCCAACGCATCACAAACCGACATCGTCAACAACGGCCTTCCCAGGGCCAGCTATTCGATCGCCATCGACGGCGCACGCGCGGGGCAACCCTTCAATGACGAGATCTACGGGGGTGTTTCCAATGAGCATCTCGGCACGCTGACCTTCGGTCGTCACCGCTCACTCGGCACCGATGCAATGCTTGTTTACGATCCGGCCAACGGCTCCTATGCCTTTTCTTACATCGGCTACAACGGCACAATGGCAGGGGGCGGCGACACGGAGGACTCCCGCTGGGACGACGCTCTGAAATATCGCCTCACCTTCGGCCCGGCCCACTTCGGCGCAATGTATAAATTCGCCGATGGCTCTGCTGGCTGCTACTCGCCCTCAGCGGGATGGACCGCTGCCACCTGCACGGCGGAACAGGCCCATAACAATGCCTACGGATTCGACGGCGGCCTAAAAGCTGGCAAGTTGTTTGCCGATGTCGTTTTCCAGCATTACAACCAGGCTATCAGTGTATTGAACCCCCTGCTGGGGGCTCAGAGTCTGACGCAACCCTATCAGTCGACCACCGACAGCATCAATACAAACCAGATTACCGGGGCCAATGTGGTGAACCCGAGCAACACCCTATATGGCATCGTCACAGACAACAGCGCAATTATGGGTGCTGCCAAGTATTCGTCTCAGGAGTTCAAGGTCTATGGCGGCTACGAATACATTTGGCAGAACAACCCCAGCAACCCGTTGGGCGTCGGCGCCTCGGACCAGGGCGGTTACATCCTGAGCGGGGTCGAAGACAACAATCTCGATTCTGAAAAGCTGGTTCAGATCTGGTGGACAGGCGCGAAGTACACCCTCAAAAAACAGACCGACTTCACCGTTGCCTGGTATGAACAGCGCCAGAACGACTTCCGTGTTCCCTCTGCCTGCAATGCCACCGCTGGTTTCCGCGCCTCCTGCGCAGGCTCACTCAACGAAGGGTCCTTCTATATCGATCATCACTTCTCAAAGCGTTTCGACTCTTTTCTCGGAATCGCGTATTCCTACGTCAGAGGCGGAATGGACATAGCCATCCCTCATGGCCCCGGTGTCCCCTTTAAAAGCGACAACAACCTTGCTCCGACAATCGGCAGCCGCTTCGCCTTCTAGAGCATTTCTCCTAAATGTATGAAGTGTGGGTGCCCCACCCTCGCCGCGTCTTTGTTTTTGCGGCTAGGCTGGGATCGCTCTAAAGTAAAAGGAGAAATGCTCTAGTCGTTTCCGCCGCGGCCTCAGTCGAGTCCCCAACGCGGATCGTGGTTCATCGTATTATTCGACCTGGTTTAGTCGGCTTGAAGAGACAGCTATGGGCAGTTGGAGGAATTCAGTCTCCAACTGCCCTTTCCCTTTGATCCCGAGATCGGCGCGCTGCGCGAATTCTACTGAATTGGGATCAGTATCTTGTCGCCGGGCAACGGGACCTGCAGATTCTCGTCGCCGGGACTGCGCACTTGACCTTCTGGCAGAGGATCGAGCTTGAACAGAACCAGCACATCGCGATCTGAATTATCGAGCGCGTGAAAGCTGGCTACCTGCTCCAGTGAGTACTGCGTGTGCAGGTCCTCGAGCGTACCGGGATCGATGTCGTTCCATGTAGCCCACCAGCCCGGCTTATAGTGCGCTAGCTTGGCAACCAGGTCGGGCATATCGGAGGTGGGCGTGCCAAAGTCGTCGCAGAGCGTTGGCAAATGGGTCATCATCGTGATCTCATCGCCGCTGATCGAGACCAGAAGCCGATTGCCGTTGGGATGCTGATCGATGTAACTCGTGAGTTCGTCGCTCGCCGTCAAGAAGGTGTACTCGGGATGCAGCGCATAGCTCAGAGTCCATGCGCCATTGCTGGCCGCGGTCGCCGCAGCCAATACAACTGCCGCTCCGCCAATCCATCGCAGCGAAAACCCGGGGCGCAGCGAATCATCCGCCCCAAGCAGCGCTTCCGCTCCAATAGAGACAAGGAAGAAACAAAAGAATGCCACAAACGCGAAGTACCGCGGCTGCGGATGGTTCTGGTAGGTCATGAAGGCGATGTACCCCGCGCACGCGAGCAGCGATGCGCCGAACACCGGGTCGAGCAACACCCTCCGTGCCCACGGCGACGACCAGCCAATTACCGCCGCAACCGCGATCAGGATCAACACTCCTGCAAGAGGAACCAGCATGCGGTCGATCCAGAGCCCGCCATGAAATGACCACCACAGGCTGAGCAACGGCCAGTAGAACTCCGGCGGCTTGGGATATTTGTTGATGAAGAAAAGGTACCGGTAGTCGGGCATCAGCCCCTTCGAGGCAACCAGCCCCATCCATCCGCCAAACGTCACCGCGAACGTAACCGCACCAGCCACCGTGCAGCGCAGTATTTTCTTCAGATCGCCCCAAAGCGGCAGAATCATCACCCAGCCCAGCGCCGGCGCAATAAACACGGCCGTTGTCTTGGTCAGCATCATCAGTGTGAACAGCAGGCCAATCCAGATTGACCAAACCACTGGCCGGCGAAATCCCGGCAGCCGCACCGCAATATTGAACGCGCCCAGCGTCAGCGCGATCAGCATCGGCTCAAGAATGGCGAGCCGGCTGAAACAGTAGAGGAACGGGCTGGTGACCACCAGCGTCAGCGCAAGAAGCGCCGTCCAGCGCGGTCCGCGCGCGCGCAGCAGCAGGTAACTCAGCACCAGGTTCGCAAAGAAGAACGCCACAGAGAGGCCGCGCGCCGCCTGAATGCTGACGCCGGTAATAAAGAAGAGCAGCCACTCAAGAAAGGGCCACACCGGCACTGCCGGCGCGGGGTTGAAGTCTCCGCGTATATACCAGCTACCGAACAGATGCGCCCGCACGGCTGCGTTGCCGTACCAACCCTCATCGGTGTACTTGGCAAAGTCGAAGATCCACGGCGTGTGATTGGGGAAATCGGCGCGCAGGTTGAGGGCGTGCAAAACCGCAAACCCGCCGATAACGATCAGCCAAAGAGCGTAGAGCCAGCGTGGATTCAACTTGGTCAATGCGCTTCCCCGCGATCAAGATTCCTGTGTGTAAGACCCACTCTGCATCCGGCGCACGCAGGTAGGGAATCCGCGGGCCACGGAATACAAAAAAGAACACCTCAGTGGAGTTGCACCGAGTATATCGTGAGCAGGTTCCAGGCCCGGGCCAAAATGCAGCCTTCACAAATGCAAAGGGCATCCGTCGAGGCGGACGCCCATCGGCCGTAAATACGTTCAAACTCGGAAAGCCCCTGCACCTTACTCGTAAGCCAATGCGTCGATCGGATCTTTACGCGCTGCCATCCATGCTGGATAAAGCGCCCCGATAATGGCCCCGAGAAATGCAATGATCGCGGCCTGCGCTATCCATTGGCCGGTCACGTCAAACTGCTGCAGCGGAAACAGGTGAGCCATCATCAACTTCACGCCATACGTTCCGGCAATGCCCAGCAGCACCCCGGCAGCGGCCATCACCGCTGTCTCCCGCAGCACCACCGAGACGATATCCAGCTTGGATGCCCCCATCGACTTCAGAATGCCAATCTCCCGCGTCCGCTCCAGCACAGCCGTATACATCGCCTGAAATATCGCCAGGAACCCCACCACAACCGCAATGAACGTGACCACCCGCAGCGCGATGTTGAACCCCGGAATCTTGTCCGGCGTCATCTCCCCCAGCCAGTCGTCAACTGTATACGTCGGGTAATTCTCCAGGCCGTGGGTCGCATGAATCTCCTGAATGACGGCGTCGTCGTTCTTCGGGTTGTCAACCTTCACATAGAACAGTGAGGCTTTGCCCTCGGCGTCCGTCAATTCGCCAAGCGTGTCGATCGGGATCATCCGGCGACCGCCCTTGCCGTGCTCAACGATGCCCGAAATATGAAAGGGGTGCTTGAGGATGGTGATCGTGTCGCCCACGTGATACCCCTTGTCGGAAGCGGCGGAAACATCGTCGACGATCACGTCGTCTGGGTGCTCAAACTTTCCCCCGGCAATGTACTGGAACGGCTTAAGGGCGTCGAATGTGTCGTAGTCAATGCCGTAGAGAATCTCGATCTTGCCCGCTGTTGAGAACTTCTGATTCACCGGCGAAACCACGGTGACATGGGGCAAGGCGCGCAGCGAGTCGGCAAATACGATCGGCATCGGAGCGCCGCTCATCGCAACAAAATTCGATGATCCCGGCGGGAACACCATCAGGTCCGCCCCAATCCCGTTCGTCCGCGCCTTCGTGTCGTTCAGCATCCCCATGAAGATGCCCGCAATCGACAGAATCATGATCACTTCAATAGCCACCGCAAGCACGCTGATGATCGAGCGCACGGGCCGGTGCAGCAAATTCGCAAAGATGAGCTTATTCATGGTCTTGCGCAGCTTCCGAACCTGTCCTCATGGTCCGGTCAGCCTCAAAATCCCTCACCCTCAGGTTATCAGCCTGCGCCGACTCAAATCCGGGCCCATCCAATCCCCCATGCCCGACACCCCATACCCGACACCCGACACCCGATTCCCGTTGTGCAACACCCTCCCGCAACGGGAACACCTCTCGATACCCCCGCAAATACAGAGGAGAACCCCCGAAAACACTTTGACGGCGCGCCTTTCCAGGTTTATTGTGATGGGGTAACAACCATATTCAGGCAAACTGGGCCTTCAGAGAGCACATGGGTAGCTTTGGAGAGGATCTTCGGACCGAGCGGCTGTCGCGCGGAATTGCGCTTGAGCAGATCGTTGCCGAAACCAAGATCAGCCAGCACCACCTTCAAGCCCTCGAGCAGAACAAGTTTCGCTCGCTCCCCGGCGGCATCCTCAATAAGGGAATCGTCCGCGGATACGCCAGCGCCATTGGCCTCGACCAGCACGACTGGACTGAGCGATTCATGCAGGCCTACACCACCTCTGGCCAGATGCTCGACGACGACCGCGGCTGGGCTGAGTTCGCCTCCAATGTCGGCAAGGCACGCATCCTCCGCCACGATGCAATCGAGATCCGCCTGCGCTGGGCTGGAGCTTTGCTTTTGCTCATCGTCGTAGCCGCGGCCTTCTACCTCACCTTCCGCATTTACGGTGTGCGCGCCGGCTGGTGGCCCACCCTCCTGCCCCTCTCCGGCGTCAAAGCCGTCATGCACTCCGCCTCCTCTGAAATGCACTCCGCTCTCACCCAGGTCCTCACCCGCATCGGCGCATAGAGTTCTGAATCCAAAGCTCGGCGTCCGTGCCCCCTCTCTCTATCCCATTTTGAAGAAAACAGGCCGCCCACAACGCAATATATGATTGCTTGAGGGAACATCAAACCGACCCGTGATCCGCAGAATCCAAATCGACAACTTTAAGTCGCTCGACGGCTTTTCACTCCCTCCAGCGGGGTCGCCACCGCTGGCCAATTTCACCTGTCTGATAGGAGCGAACGGCAGCGGCAAATCCACGGTTTTACAGGCTCTCGATTTCCTCTCTCACTTGGTTCGTGGCAATTTCTCCGAATGGCTCAGAGAGCGGAACTGGACTCTCCAGGAGCTTAGTTCCAAACTTAGCGGCACAGAACAAATCTATATCGATTTTCGAGTTGAGCTTCAAACTGCCTCGACTTTGCCAGTTTACTGGCATTGCACTTTTCTTCCTGGCGAGTCGCGCATTTCTAACGAATCCGTTGCAGAAAATGGTCAATGGCTTCTAACCACCTGGCCCGGACCCATCTCCTTGATTTTGAATGACCGGAAAAGCACAAAGGAATACTCCGGGCTCAAGTACTCGGGCTCCGTACTTTCGATCCTCGATGACAGAGATCTGCACCCCTCTTTGCAGCAGCTCAAGCGATCCTTGGGCGATTCTCTGGCTAATTTTGAGTTGGTCTCGCCGTTCAATCTCAAACAGGACTCACAGCCCAGCAAAGCCATTGGAGCCCATGGAGAGAATTTTCCTGGCTTTCTCCATGTGATGAGCGATGGAATTCGCGATCGCGTTTACACAAAGATGAAAGAGTTCTTCCCATTCGTAAATGCAATTCAACGTGAAGAAAAAATCGATGCTCAAATAAGATTGTCTTCCTTTGAAAAAAACATGCGGACACTTGATTCCATGCCCGACTATCAAGTTTCAGATGGCATTTCTTCCCGTCATTTCAGCGATGGATTTACGCGCATCCTGGCGGTGGTTGCACAAATTGAAAGTTGCCTGACCCCGGGTCCGGTGCAGACGGCGGATCGCATATTACTTCTGGACGAGATCGAGAATGGAATTCATCCTGAGTTAATGGCGAAGTTTGTCCGCTATCTCGCCGAGGCTCCGGTGCAGATCATCGCGACCACCCACAGCCCGTTGATACTCAACTATCTATCCGACAAACAGGCCGAGGAGTCTGTAATTCTGCTCTACCGCAACTCAACTGGCAGGACGCGCTCTTGCCGCTACTTCGACCTACCGTCAGCGAAGAAAAAACTTGGCATTCTCGGCCCCGGCGAGGTGTACTTAGACACCTCCATCGAGCAGATTGCCCGCGAAGCGGAGGACATGGAACGCGGAGCTTCTGCACAAGCTGACGCGGTCGAACTATGATTCTCGTTCTTACCGGGGAAGGACCAACCGACATTGGAACGAGGCGGCCTAGAGAAAGCGGATGGGAGTTTGTCCCCGGCTCAATGGCTTGGATGATCGATAAGCTCCTTGACCGACCCGAAAAGCTCGACTGCTCGATTTTGGAGGGTCAGACTCGCGGTTACGATTGGGTCTCCTTTTTGAGCGAAGGCGATCTCAGGAGTCTCCGGCATCCAAGACCTCGCTTCTTCCCTCACCATCCGCAAACCTTTGGAAGCCAGTTTCATCGTGCAAGCGCTTACCAGTTGGGCAAACACGCACAATCGGTCGGAGTCGGGCGGAAAGACGCTGTGATCGCTGTTTTCTTCCGCGATTCCGACGGCACGAATTCCGCTCCCCAGAACCTGTGGAGTGCAATTTTCGAGTCCATACGAGCCGGTTTCCTACTCTCCGGGTTTCCCTCGGGTGTCCCGATGGTGCCACGCCCAAAGTCCGAGGCTTGGATGCTGTGCGGCCTTCTCAAAGCGAACGACCCAACACATGACTGCGCTTGGCTAGAGGAGGAGCCGGGAAACGATGCAAGTCCCCGGAGTCTGAAGCGCCAACTGGCACTCCACTTCGATCATGCTCCAGATGCAACGGAGCAGGCTGCATTAGTCGCCGAGGGACGAATCGACCCACAGTTGATCGACCTGACCAGTTTTATTGCATTTCGCGAGGAACTTGACCGTGCTTACGCCGAGGCGGTGCCGCCGCCCCACTAGCCGGAATCACACTTCACCTGCGGTAGACGACCATTCGCTGCAACTCTTTGCCCCCTCCCGCCCCGCCCTATTACCATAGAAAAGATGTGCACCGCAGCCGCTTGCGCTCAGTGACCTCCGAATTAGCGCAGGCAGCCAATCCAACCAATCCCTTCAAGGGCCCATCTACGCGCCCTTGAACCGCAAGGAGTCTGAAGTTGAGTGATCGTTTCTTGTTTACCTCTGAATCAGTAACCGAAGGCCATCCCGATAAGATTGCCGACCAGGTGTCCGACGCCATCCTCGACGCCTGCCTCGAAAAGGATCCCTACAGCCGCGTGGCCGCTGAAACCCTCACCGCAACCGGACTCGTGGTCATCGCCGGCGAAATCACCACCAACGCCTACGTCGATTTTCAAAAACTCGTCCGTGGCGTCGTCGCCTCCATCGGTTACGACAACGCCCTCTACGGCTTCGACTCCAACACCTGCGCCGTAATCTCCACCATCAACAAGCAGTCTGAAGACATCGCCCTCGGAGTCGACCGCGACGGCGCCGGCGATCAGGGCATGATGTTCGGCTATGCCTCCAACGAGACCCCAGAGCTCATGCCGGCACCCATCTCCCTCGCCCACAAGCTCTGCCGCCAGCTCACCGCCGTCCGCAAGTCCGGCAAGCTCCCCTACCTGCGCCCCGACGGCAAGAGCCAGGTCACCGTCGAGTACGACGAAAACGGTAAGCCCGCCCGCATCGACGCCGTAGTCATCAGCAGCCAGCACGCTGACACCGTCAGCAACGAAGAGCTCCGCGCCGACATCCTCAAGTACGTCATCCAGGCCGTGCTCCCAGAGAAGTGGCTCGACGAAAACACCAAGTACCACATCAATCCCACCGGCCGCTTCGTCATCGGCGGTCCCATGGGAGACACCGGCCTCACCGGCCGCAAGATCATCGTCGACACCTACGGCGGCATGGGCCGTCACGGCGGCGGCGCATTCTCCGGCAAAGATCCGACCAAGGTTGATCGCAGTGCTGCCTACATGGCCCGCCACATCGCCAAGAACATCGTGGCTGCCGGCCTCGCCGACAAGGCTGAAGTCCAGCTTGCCTACGCCATCGGCGTGGCCGAGCCCGTCAGCGTCCTTGTTGAAACCTTCGGCACCGGCAAGCTCAGCGCCGCAAAGCTCACCGCGTTGGTCCGCAAGAACTTCTCGCTCACGCCCAAGGGCATCATCGAGAGCCTCAACCTCCGCCGCCCCATCTACCAGCAAACCGCGGCCTACGGTCACTTTGGCCGCACCGAGCCCGGCTTCACCTGGGAAGCCACCGACAAAGCCGCCGCCCTAGCCGAACAAGCCAACCTCACCACCGCCGCCAAGTAACAGCGGGAAACCGTAGCGCCGGTCTCCTGACCGGCTGGAGCGAGGGCTTCCCCGCCCTCGCCGTATTCCTTCAGAAAACCAAACCACGCGCATCAGCCCCGGACCCATCCTCGATGGGTTCCTTTTTTATTGGCCCAGTTTCCCAGGCAACAACCCACCGCGCGCCTATCCTCAACAAGACCCTCCGGGAACGCCGGCCTTCCATCGGTACCCGGCCTTCGAGGAGTGACTCGGCGGAGATGCACGCGTTGACGCATGGGGGATCGCGGGAGTGAAACGCACTTATGGGACTTAAGCTGTGCGATTATTTTCGAGCCGCAGCCTGTGCAGATGCCGGGGGCGGAGGGTGAGGCTGCCAGGCGGGACCGCCTTCTTCCCACTGGTCGTCGGTGAGTTGCTCCACATGGGCGCCGTCATAGTTCATAACAAATATCTCGCCATACGGCTGCGGGCTGCCGGTGTAAAGGGTCTCGTCCTTGAATCCCATTCGCGAACTCGTAAACAATATCCGCTCACCGTCAGGAGACCAGGCCAGGTGCGCTTCGTTGCCGTGTGTGTGCGTCAATTGGGTTACATTCTTTCCATCGGGATGGACCGTCATCACTTCAAAGTCGCCGGCAATGTTGCGCACAAAAGCGATCAAGTCTCCGTGCGGTGACCACAAAGGAAAGTTGTCGTATTGATCGGTTAAAACGGTCACCGAGCCGTCGGCAAGATTCATGATGCGCAGGCCTTCACCCTCGGGTCCGGCTGTGCGGTAGACGATGCGTTTTCCGTCTGGCGAAAAGGCCGCAAAACCATTGTTGTTCTCGCCCGAGGTCACCATGTGAAAGCCGGTGCCGTCGGCATTGAGGATCGCCACCTGCGCCCCTCCATTGACGCGATCGATGGCCTCCTTGGTTCCTGCTGCGAAGTCGAGAAAAGCAGTGAAGCTGCCCACGCCGACAACAATCCGCTTGCTGTCGGGCGACCATTGCGGGGCCAGGATCAAGTCCTTTCGCTCGATGATGGCCCGCGCCGGCTGGTTGCCGTCGATGACCATGAGACTGGTGACGCCGCCGGGAACGACGTGCGAAACCGCCAGGCGCATTCCGGTTCGGTCGTATGCCGGCAATTCCGTGGTCGCGTAGAGATCGAAGTTCGGATTCCGGCTCCATTGCTTCACCGGTGCGGAGCTCGGTTTAAAATCCGTACGGCTGTAGACGACATGATTGCCATCCGGAGACCAGGCAACGGGATTGGGCGCGAGGTCCGCGCCGGAGGGGCCCACCTTGCCGTCGCCGGAAACAATCTCGATCCTGGCTCCGTCGCCACGCAGATAGGCAACCTTGCCGGAGTCAAGAACCGACGGCGCCATTTTGACGCCTGGGCCGCTGGTGACGGGAACGATAGAGCCGGTGGCGATGTCAATCCTGTACACCTGGTTCGCTGCGCCTGCCGCATAAGGTGTAAGCAGTTTGGTCCGGTCGGTCCATGTGTCTTCCGCCGACATGCAGTAGGCCACGACGCTCTTGCTGTCAGCCGTCCATTTGGGGTTGCCGCAGAAGTTTCCGTGCTCTGAAATACGCTTGAGCCCCGAGCCATCGGGGTGAATGAGATAGATGTCGACGAGCTGGAGCCGCTCCCATCGGCTTTTGGCGGTGGGAAGGCTGCTGTCGCGGTCCGAAGAGAAGGCGATCCATTGGCCATCGGGAGACCACGCCGGCCTGAAATCGCCACCCCTTCCTGTGGTCAGCGCCCGCGCCTTGCGGGTGGCGAGGTCCAGGACCCAAAGATTCGCAAAACCCTCAGCCCTCGTCGAGACAAAGGCAATCTGGCGGCCATCGGGAGAGAATGCGGCCTGATCGTCGTAGGCCGCATCGGCGGTCAGCCGTTCGACGTCGCTGCCGTCGGGATGCATACGGAAGAGATTGGCGGGTCCGCCCCGCTCCGACGTAAAGGCGATCCAATCGCCCGTGGGAGACCACGCGGGATTGTAATTCAGTGAGTCCGGCTGCGTGAGCGGCCGCTCCGCGGAACCATCGGCGTTCGCGATAAAAAGGGTGGATTGGGTTGGACCCAGGCGGGTGAAGAGAACCCGATCGGCCGCAAGGCAGGAAAGGGTCAAGGCCGTAATTGCAAAGATGCAAAGAAATCGAAAAAGAAGACGAGGCACCGTGCTGCTCCGAGATCTAGGATTGGTGGGAAGGAACTCCGCTGAAGTGTAACGCCGCAAGGAGGATTGAGCAATTGTTTCTCGCGATCGGTCATTAACAACCTGGAATGTATTCGCCTTCCAGTGCTAGCATCCATGCATGCCCGCCACTCCAGTAGAAGTCTTTCAGCGCTATACCGACGCCTGGAATCGCCATGATGCGCCTGGCATTGTCGCCACATTTGCTGAGGGCGGCACCTACACCGACCCAACAACCGCCGGTCCGCTTGCTGGAGAAGCCATAGCAGACTACGCACAATCCCTCTGGGATGCCTTTCCCGACCTGAGTTTCGAAATGGTAAGTCTGAACCACAATGATCAGGGACTGGTCTCAGCCGAGTGGCTTATGAAGGGCACCAACATGGGCCCCATGATGGGTCTGCCACCTACGGGCCGTTCCATCGCGCTCGCCGGAGCCGACTTCGCTCGCATCGAAGGCGGCAAGATCCTCTCTCTTCAGGGATATTTCGATGGTGGCGCTGTACCGCGTTCCCTGGGCCTTAACATCATCGTGCAGCCCTCCTCGATCGGCCCTTTCGGATTCGGCACAAGCGTTCGGGCAAGCAATGGCAGCACCGCACTTCCCGGTGCATTTAGTATCACCAACTTCTTTGCGCGCAGTGCAGAGGAGGTAGCCATCATCCAGGAAAGCGGCCGCAAGATTGCCATGGACATGTTATCCATGCCGGGGTTCATCAGCATGCTCTCAGCTGTCGTGGGAGATTGCCTGATGACCATCACCGCCTGGGAAACCCGGGACTCTATGGCACCCTTGATGAAGCAGGGAGAGCATCGTTCTGTGGTCGGCCGCTACTTTGCCTCGGAATTCGGGTCCGGCGGAATGACCGGAGTGTGGGTTCCAGGACGCCTCAATGCGCGCCGCGTCCGTTGCCCTAGCTGTGACAGGATGGCTCCCGTTGAAGCTCCGCAACAGAAGTGCAGCTGCGGCGCTATGCTCCCCGATCCTGTTCCCTATTGGTAGCGGAATTCGCTCAAACCACCCATGCGGGATCGGTACTCACGAGTCGGTCTTCTGGCAAGAATCGGAAGTGTACTTCTCTGATAAAACGGGTACCCCGTAAACTTGCGAGCCGTCCAGCCCGGGATTGGTCCCCGGAAGTCGCAAGGCTCCGTCGAGCGGCTTCCGTTCAGTCGTCGGTTTACTTCAACAGCCAAAGTCGCTAATCGAGCAAGGGCCTGAGTCGCGGTCCGAAGTTAGTCCCGACACCGCCATGCTCCAGGAACATCGCTGCTACATCCGCTCGTTTCTTCCCTGGCCCAACGAAAGGCCCGGGACCGTCGTCCTTTGGGCGCTCTTGGCAAAAAGGACGGCTGTCCACGAGCGAGCTCCCGAAGTCAGAAAATCCTACTGCGCCGCAGCGCCCGCAGGCACAGCTCCCGTCTCCGCCTTCTTGGTAAACGTAAAATCGCACGGCCGCCCCAAAATCCCCACGCCCTTGTCCCGCGTTCCCGTTCCCGTCGTATCCGTGAACTTGGCCTCGATGTTGTAGTCGTACTTGTTGCCCTTGAGTTGGGTCACCAGGCCTGCCTTCCCCGCTTGCACGGTGCCCTTGGCGTGCAGTTTGGCGCTGCCGTCGGGATTGATCGGCCCGTCGATCACCAGGTAGCCGGGACCGCCCTCCTCGCCATGCTGTCCATGGAAGACGCCATGGTCAATCGTGCTCTGAAATGTCCATTGGTACGCTGGCATGTAGGTACTCGCTTCGCACGACATTGTCGTCGTCCACGTCCCGTCAAAATGCGATCCAGTGCCTTGCGCCCACAGCATTGGGGCACAAGCCGCGACAAGGCACACCAGTCTCTTCATCCGCATGGGTGACCTCCCCGCAAAAGAATCCTGCCAAAAGGATTAACCGATACCCGCCGATCTTGGCAACGAGTTTTTCCATTCCTCGTTCGACCAGCGCCTCGATTCGACCTACTGAATCGTTTGAGAAGCCGTTTCAGGTTCCGCAATCCTGCCCGACGTTCCGGTCACCGTCCCCGCCCACAGCTGCCTGTCCACGGCGCGATGGCCCCAGGCCTTCTCTGTTCCCTTATCTCTGCCAACTGTCCACTGTCCACTGATTCATAACAACTCTTGTTATATCGTCCGTCCGCTTTGGCATCCAAAACATCGTTTGCGCCATGTTTTTTCCTTCGATTTTCAGCCCAAAAAATGCCAAATGCGCACCCGGTTCTTCGACGAAAGCAGCCAAACCGTTCTTATCATTGAATTTAGATGATTGTTAACGCACTGATTTTACGCGCCCCCGACGCCCATTCAGGAGACCCGCCCCGCCTGAACCGCCTCCTCAATCCGCTCGCAACCTCAACCGCACCAACAATCTGCCCTCGAAAAAACAACCGTTGGAGACCGAAAGCTGAACCCTCAAACCTGAAAGCTGAGAGCAAATGGCTGCGGGCGGAAATCTGAAATCTGCTCTCTGCCTTTTGCGCATAATTACTATCCCCCGGCGCACAATGCCGGTATGTCCATCCTCCACCAGGCCGGCCTCCGCTACCACCGCGCATCAGCCTCTCAGAGGCACGCCAACTCCGCGCCTTTCCGGGTCCCTGTTCCCCTTTCCCTTTGCCCTGTTCCCTGCCTTTCGTTCCCTGCCTTTTTCTTCCCTTCTCCCTATTCCCTCTTCCCTGCTTTTCGCACCCCTACCCCCCCCCATAAGCGCTAAGATAAGTCTTGATTGGTTTTCGATTTGGATGTAGTCTTCTTGGCATGTCAGAGCTAGAGGATTGGCCGGTTGTTCTGGAACTGCTTCCTG
>Ga0302320_10006550_pt1 | contig 25813 bp, 22 predicted proteins | sample Bog_T0_3_FD_202130 | JGI IMG/M metagenome (GOLD analysis project Ga0302320, IMG submission 202130) | Peat permafrost microbial communities from Stordalen Mire near Abisko, Sweden - Bog_T0_3 | ecosystem: Environmental > Terrestrial > Soil > Wetlands > Peat | place: Sweden: Abisko, Stordalen Mire... | reverse complement strand
CAATTTCCCGGGCAAGAACCTTCTACTCACACTCATTGACATCCCATTCGCTGTCTCTCCCGTGATCTCCGGATTGATTTTCATTCTGGTCTTCGGCGCACGCGGCTGGTTTGGAGCATCTCTAAGACATGCGGGGATTCAAATCGTGTTTGCCACACCCGGCATCATTCTGGCCACCATCTTCGTCACATTCCCCTTCATCGCCCGCGAGTTGATTCCCTTGATGCAAGAACAGGGAACCGAAGAAGAAGAAGCCGCGATCTTGTTGGGCGCCGGAGCCTGGCAAACATTTCGGCGCGTGACTCTGCCCAACATTCGCTGGGCGCTGGTTTATGGCATAGTGCTCGCCAATGCGCGCGCCATGGGCGAGTTTGGCGCAGTCTCCGTTGTGTCTGGCCACGTGCGCGGCCGCACCAACACACTTCCCTTACACGTGGAGATTCTCTACAACGAATACAATTTCGCCGCCGCTTTTGCGGTCGCGAGTTTGCTGGCTCTACTGGCTGTGGTCACGCTCGTCGCTAAGACTATTCTCGAGCGCAGAATACGGGTGGAGGCATAAGTATGGCGATTGACGCACGGCACGTCAGCAAATCCTTTGCTCAATATCAAGCTCTCAAAGACGTGAGCCTTAAGGTCAAAGAAGGCGAACTGTTGGCGCTACTTGGTCCTTCTGGTTCCGGCAAGACCACCCTACTCCGCATCATCGCTGGACTCGACGCGCCCGATCCCAACCCCGAGACAGCAGTTTTCGTTAACGACGAAGACGTCACGCGCAAGCAAGTAACGGAACGCAAGGTGGGCTTCGTCTTCCAGCATTACGCCTTGTTCCGCCACATGACAGTGTTCGAAAACATCGCCTTCGGCCTGCGCGTGCGTCCCCGCAAAGTACGGCCTTCGAACGATGGCATTCGCAGCAAAGTAAATGAGCTTCTGGATCTGATCCAGCTCGGCCGCTGGGCCTCGCACTACCCTTCGCAGCTCTCCGGCGGTCAGCGTCAACGCGTAGCGCTCGCCCGCGTTTTAGCGATTGAGCCGAGCCTTCTTTTGCTCGACGAACCCTTCGGCGCATTGGACGCCCGCGTGCGCCAAGACCTTCGCCGCTGGTTGAGAAACTTGCACGCCAAGATCCATATCACGAGTGTCCTGGTGACTCATGATCAGGAAGAGGCCCTCGAAGTAGCTGACCGGGTGGTGATCATGAACGAAGGCCGGATCGAACAGATCGGCACGCCAGACGAAGTCTTCCATAACCCTGCATCGGAGTTTGTGGTCACCTTCCTGGGGAATGTGAACTTGTTCCATGGCCGCGTCGAATCGGGTCAAGCCCTGATCGGCCAAGTGAGTGTCGGCCAGAGACAGGATTCGTCTGTTCCCGACAGCAAATCTGCCCGCGTTTTCGTTCGTCCACATGAATTGGAGATAGAACGCTATCAAACAAATGGCGCTGGCGTCCCCTCGCGCGTCGCGCGCATTCGCGCCGCCGGTTCCATCGTTCGAGTAGAGTTGACCAGTGCCCAGAATGAAGCGATGACAGTGGAGTTGACCCATGCCCGCTCTCGCGAACTCGCCCTGCAGGCGGGCGATGCGGTGTTTGTCAAAGTGAAGGAAGCCCGCGTCTTTGTAGCCGAACAACCGCCTGTCGATTACTCAATTTAAAGGGATTTCGACATTGGGATGAAATTTCGCTTGTAGATACACCCCAATTCCTATAGACTTACTTATATATGTCGAGAATCCCCGCACTGATTCTGTTGGCGGCCGCTCCGTTATTGGCCCAAGACGATGTCACGACGCAGAACGGCGGCAGTGCCTTTGGCGGTGGCTTCATAACGGGGCCAGCCTCGAATCCGCTGAGCTTCTTAAACGGACCGGCTTATCGTACCTTCGGCAAGGCCACGCCCTATGATCTTCCCGATTTCCGTCCGGCTTATGAACTGAATCGAGCACTGCCCCATTGGATTTGGTTCGGCTGGGAAGAGCGCTTCCGCTACGAGGGCTATCACAACAGCGGCTTCAAATTGAACAACAACGATTCGTACCTGCTGCTTCGTTCTCGTTTGCAGTTGAATATCAAACCGACATCCTGGTTCAAGCTTGCGACCCAGTTGCAAGATGCTCGCCCGTTCATGCAAAAACCGCCTTGGGGTCCGCCGAATCTCAACGCTTGGGATCTAAAGCTTGCCTATGCCGAGTTTGGCGATCCGGAGAAAAGTTGGATCAGCGTGCGCGTCGGACGACAGTTGATCAACTACAACAACACGATCATTGCCAACTCAGAATGGCGCAACCAAGGGCGGTCTTATGATGCAGTGGTCGCCAATTTGCATCATGACCGCTACCGTCTGGGGTTGTTTGGTGGTTCAGTCGTGGTGCCGCTAGCAGAGGGCATCAGTCATCATCAGGAAGGCAACAACATCTACGGCGCCTATGGCGGCATTGACAGAATTATTCCGAACTCTGTCTTAGAACCGTTCGTGTTGTGGCGCTTGGAGCCAAGTGTGCCCATTGAAACCACCGCAAAACTCAAAACCGGCAAGCAGGATGAGTTCGCCTACGGGCTGCGCTTCAAAGGTGTCTTCGTGAAGAGCCTGGATTATTCGGCGGAGAGCATCATAGAGCGCGGTAATGACGGCCCCAACGGCATCAAAGCTTGGGCTGCTTCTGGTGGTCTCGCTTATCGCATCGACAAGGTTGCGTGGAAGCCGCGCGTTTTCTGGCAATACGATTACGCGTCGGGCGATAGTAACCCGACAGACGGGGTACACAACACCTTCGACACCATGTTCCCAACAGCCCATGACCGCTTCGGAATCGCCGACCTATTCGGTTGGCAGAATCTCATTGCCGATCGCGTAGGATTAACCATTGAACCGCGCCATCGTTGGACCGTCACGGGGCAGTTCCTCGACTTTTGGCTCGCGAACGCGCACGATTCGCTCTACAACTCCTCGGGCGCGTCGATTGTCAGAGATACCACCGGAAATTCAGGAACGCACATCGGTAAGGAATACGACGCCTACACTTGGTATGAACTGAACGCGCACGTGAACTTAGGAGTGGGCATCGGGCACCTACAAGGTGGCGACTTTCTGCAAAAACTCACCAAAGGCCCGAACTATAACTACCCATATTTCTCGATCAACTTCAAAGACAACGGCAAGCTGCGCTAACGTCACCAAAGCAGTTTGAGTCCAAGCTGGATTTGCCGCGAGGTTGTCGAGGTGTTGGTAATGAGCCCCGCCGTCGGAGATACACCGGATGGCGTAAACACAACGGCATTCGGACTATTGAAATTTGCCCGGTTTAACACATTGAACACCTCCGCGCGAAATTGCAAACTCACGTACAAAGAGGACGCGAGCGACAAAAAGGCGATAAAAATAATGGCGCGGCTCCGCACCACAAAGGCAAGTGGCATTTCGATAAATTCTTTCCGAAGAAGGGTGTCTTGTAACACGTTCAGTGTACCGTAAACACGACGATTTCGACACTTTCAAAATGCACCCCGCGTAAGTACGTATCGCACTTACCGGTTTCGGTAGAATGATGTGTTCATCACAAATGGAAACGTTGAGTCAGCCACGAGAAGTTCCGTTCTTAGCCGGGCGTTATCGCTGTGAACAATACCTTGGCGGAGGAATGGCTGACGTTTACCGGGCGCGCGATACGGAGCTTCCGCGCGACGTGGCGATTAAGATCCTCAAGCCCGGCAAGGAAACCGACGGCGAGGTGCGCGAATCGTTTCTGGACGAAGTGCAACTGGCAAGCCGTTGCTCGCATGAAAACATCGTCGCCACGTATGACAAAGGCGAATTTGAAGGTTTGCCCTTCATTGTCATGGAATTTCTGCAGGGCCAAAGCCTCGACAAATCGATCCGGTCCGGTGAACTCGGCGATATCAAGCAGATTCTTAGAATGGCGCAACAAATTGCTTGCGCCATGGAGTATGTTCACGCGCAGGGCATCATTCATCGCGACTTGAAGCCGCAGAATCTGAATCTCGATCCAAACGGACGCGTGAAGCTGGTGGACTTTGGCATCGCGAAAGCCGTCGATTGGAACAAAACTCAGGTGGGCTTGGTTAAGGGCACAGCCTTCTACATGGCGCCCGAGCAAGTCCTCGGCGAACAGGTCACCTTTCGAACCGACGTTTGGGCGTTTGGCGTGGTGCTTTATGAAATGCTTTGCGGCGGCAGAAGGCCGTTCGCCGGAACCACGTTCGACGTACTTTGGGCGGCCATCATCAATGCCACTCCCGACTATAGCGTGCTGGCGGTCTGCGGCGCTCCTGAATCGTTACAACTGTTGGTCAAACGCTGTCTGGAGAAAAAGCCGGAAAATCGTTACGAGGGTTTCACTCCGATTCGCAAGGCAATCGAGGCAATCCTGGAAAACGAGGTTTCCGAGAAGACTTGGCTTTGGCGCACCCAAGCGATGCCCGCCGGTGGTGGTCTTGCACGTCCGAAGATCGCTCGCTGGCTGGTCATCTGTGCTTTAGGCTTCGCTCTGCTCTGCGTTGGATTTCTGATCTGGCACTTCGCTACGGAGAAACATGAAAGCGTTGCGACGACGACTCTGGCAAGGAAATTGACGATTCCCAGTGGCGACATGGTTCTCGTCGAAGGGGGTCCGGCGTTGCTCGGAGACGATAAGCACAAAGTTGACGTCAAAGGGTTCTACATTGATAGGACGGAGGTTTCAAACCGGGCGTACGCGGCATTCGTCCAAGCAAAAGGATTACGCAAGCCAAAAGACTTTCCGGATGATAAGCCCGACCTCCCGGTTGTGAACGTAACCGTGTATGAGGCGAAAGAGTTCGCCAAATGGGCTGGAAAGCGCTTGCCCACGGACGAAGAATGGGAGAAAGCGGCTCGTGGAGCCAAGGGTCAGGAATACCCATGGGGCCATGAACGAAAGCCTGAACTCGCTAACGTTTTGGATAACCCGAGGTTAACCCAGCACCAAATGATGAAAGTCGACTCTTTTGTGGAAGGAGCCAGCCCGTACGGTGCATTGAACATGTGCGGCAATGTGTGGGAGTGGGTTGACGGGGATGAAAAGCCTACGCCCGATAATTTGCTGAAAATGCGTAAAGATTTAGATAAAACATTGACAATGGATGAGCCTTTCTACCACATTCGCGGGGGTTTCTTCTACCTCGACTTGGTGCTTGTCGATTCCGCCACATTTCCGGCCAGACTCGCCTCGCCGGTCATCGGCTTCCGCTGCGCCAAATCACCCGATGCCCATTAAACCCAATAGGTATTTGATTTGCTAAGGTATTCCCAAAAAGGTAAACTCTAAGCTGAGTCGAGTATATACGTGTTTCTACCTAATCGCCTTCATTTACTAATCGTTACAACAGTTTGCGCGGTGGTCCCGCTATCCGCTGCCCTGGTTGTCACCCGCACTGATAAAGGCTTTCAATTCGCCCAAGCGGTATCAATCAAGGTAAACGACAAAGATAAGGTCCTAAATCTAGGGGCAAACCCGAAAATCGCGGATGCCGGAGCTAAACTCGCGTCGATCAAGCTAGGCGAGACGATTTACCGAGATCAGGCCACAACCTACTTCGCGCTCAGTTCTGACGGCTCCATCCACTATATTCTGCCGGAAGGTAATCCGAAAGGAACGGACTTGGCGTGGGCGATGTGGGGCAGCGCGCGCATCTCAGCCAAAGGTTCTGACAAAACACAAACCGACGTGCCTGCGGCCTCGTTTGTGGCGTTTCTGCCGGGCGATGTACAAGAACTCGTGGAGTTGGCGCGGAGCGAACAAATGGTGCGCCTGATCGATAGTTCCGAGAAGACCTTCACGACACAGTTGGACTTGATTGCGGCGGTGGTCAAAACCTACCCACAGGATCCGGCTTGCCGCTTGCTTCAAAAATATGTGGAAAGCGCGATGCGGACCCGCTACGAACAGTTTGAGAACGGTACGGCGAACTTCGAAGTGCTCGATCAGGGTTTGCGGTTCGCCGATTTGTCGCAAACGCTCTATCCCGCGTTGCCGGAACAAGCCAAACTGCGAGATCAACTGGCGCAGCGCAAGAAATGGCTCGATCGCAAAGTAGCGGTGCTGCGCGCTTTCGCGGCGGCTAATGCCTGGGATCAGTTCATCATCAGCGATGGCGATTTCGAACAATACGAACGCTCATTCCAAGACCTGGCCGCCTTGCGCAAGAAAGCGTTACAGACGAGCATGGATAATCACCGCCAGATTGGCGAGCAGTTGCTGAGTGAGCGCGAGTTTGGCAGCGCGTTCAAGCAGTTTCGTTTGGCCAGCATGCGACAGCCGTCAGACAAAATACTGCAGCAAAGAGCCATCGCTTCCTGGGCCAGCTACTCGCGAGAGGTTGCGTTGGATAGCCAGCGGGACCGCAAACAACTGGGAGTGGGCGAGCGCGAAATTCTGAATCAGGCGGTGCAATTCGCCACCAACTACAAGATTGAAAACAAGCTTGATCTGGCTTTGAAGAGTATCAACGAAGCTGAAAGAATCGATCCGGATTCGCTGCCAATGCTGCTGAAGAAAGCCGAAATCCTGGGCGCGCGCAGCGAATTCGCCGATGCCTTCGCCACGCTCGACCGGTATGACCTGCGCGCGGTGGATGAAGAGCGCGAAAAAGCCAGTACGCTGCGCAACGAATTGCTGTTCCGGCAGACGAACAGCCTGGAAGACGTGAAAGATCAGATCCAGAAAGCCTTACGCGAAGGCAACTACGTGAAGCTTCACGAACTGGCGATAAAAGGCTTGCGCGCCAGCGATAGCGATCCCGATTTGTTGTACCAGGCGGCCACGGCCGCAGCCATCAGCCGCGATCCGCAGCAAGGCCGGATGTTGCTTACGCGCTACTTGACGATTACCAACACGCTCGACGCCAATATGGATCAGCGCGCCAAAGTGCGGGCTCTGCTGGCGTCCAACAATACCATCACCACCTCCGCCTCCGAAACAGGGACTCCTAACTGGCTGTCTGGCAAGAAGCTGCCTGCCGACCTTTTCTATGACCCGATCAGCCTGGCGTTTCAGCCGAAGATCGAGCATATTGACGCCTCCGGAAAAATGAAGGTCGATTACGAGTGGAACGGCGATCGCCTCATCTCCATCACACCCGCGTTTGAGAAAGCCGAAAAGAATACCGGCGAGCCCAAGATCAGTTTTGGTTACAGCGACAAGTTTCCACAAGTGGTTTCGGCTGTGGAAGGCGAAGCACATCCGCCCACGCTGAATGCTGCCGACGCTGACGACCTGCTGAAACATGCGGCCGTGGTGGTTTTGAATAATCCATACATCGATCCTGATAGTGTTGAGAAACTCACCGGCAAGAACGTGAGCATCGGCATTTCGGGCAACCGTTTCTTCGAGCCTTTTGTCTGGGACCACCTGCATTACTTCCGCTTCAGCTACGACGCGGCCGGGCGAGTGTCACATGCCATGGAATTGGTCGATCCCAACGGTTCGTTAACCGGTTTCACGCTTGATTTGGAGTGGGACGGGCAGCATTTGGCAGCCATTCACGGCTACCAGGGTAGCGACGCCAATCATCGTTCCAGAGTCTACGACCGGACGATGCAATACGAAGACGGACGTCTAATTGCCGAAGAAATTTCCGGCTCTGGCAAGCCTGCACACATTAAGTACAACTACAACGGAGGCCGGCTTGCGTCGGCCCAATGCACTGCGGACGCTACGCTCGATGACCGTTCGAGACAAGTGACGTTCCGCTAGAGGGGGATGGGTGGGTATGGTTCGATTGCGTAAGTTCGGTTTCATTTTCGCGTCGTTATTAATGGCGCTTGGCACGGCGGCGGCCCAGGAAGAGGGCAAGCGCGTCGCTTTAATCATCGGCAACAACAACTATTCGCTCAGCCCTTTGCGCAATGCTATCAACGACGCGCGCGCCATGGATAAAGCGCTGCAGGCAGCGGGTTTCAAAACGATTGTGAAGGAAGATGCCACCTACACGGTGATGGAGGAAGCGGCCGCCAAACTAGCGGAGCAACTCGGCCCGGACGACACGGCGTTATTCTTCTACGCGGGACACGGCGTGCAGATCGATGCCGAAAACTTTCTGGTGCCAGTGGATTTCGAAGCGGCCAGCACGGTGATTCAGGCCAAGTTCAAATGCTTCCGCTTGGGACAGTTGTTTGAGGAGCTCAAAAAACGCACCAAACGCAGCATTATCATTCTGGATGCTTGCCGCAGTAATCCTGTATCGGAAAAGAATGGGCTGCAATCGGGTTTGGCGCAACCGCAAGTATCTGGCATCCAGACGTTCGTAGCGTTTTCAACTAGCCCTGGTCAAGTGGCGGCGGACAATCCAAATGGCCGCGACAGTTGGTTCACGGAAGCGTTGGCGGATCTGATTGACCAGCCGGGCCTCACGCTGGACGAAGTATTCACAAGGGTGAAAGCGCGCGTTTCACAAGCCACGGAAAGCCGCCAGTCGCCTTGGACACAATCGAGCTTGACCAGCACCTTCTATTTCCATCCACCTTCCAATCTACAAACGGCAAACGACCCAACACAGGCATCGAAATGGATGCTGGAAGCACAACGCCGCGAACAGCGCCAAGACTGGGATCAAGCCATCAGGCTGGTGAACCAAGTTCTGCAACGTAAACCAGGTGGCGCGCTTGAATCGACCGCGCGCGCGAAGTTGCCTTATCTCACCGCCCGGAAAGAGGCGGAAGAAAAGTATCAATCAGCTCACTATCAAGAGGCGGCGGTGATTTACGAAAAGACGCTCACGCTTGATCCGTTTGCCATTGACTCAGCATTTGAAGCTGCCAACAACTATTTGCTGAGCGATCAACTACCCGAAGCGGTGCGCATGTTGAGCTTGATTCGTCTGCGGGGAACCAGCGAATCGGTGGCCAAAGCCACGGCCATGTTGAAGGAACTGGGACCTGTGTACCCGGAAGCTGCCCAAGTCATCAAAGCCGAACTGCCTGCGCCGCCGCCGGTGCAAGAGCTTTTCCAAGGCATCCAATTCGGTGTGCCCGATTGGAGCGCGGGCATTCGCTCGGCGCTGTCGTCTCCGATGCCGTTAGCGCGCTGGACGAAAGCATTGCAGACCGCTTATCCACCGCCCGCGGAACCGGTGACCGAAACGGCCGACGCGCGAATAGAGCGCGAAGTGTTGCATGTGGAAATCAACCCGAGCGGCGAGACGCGAGACATTTCCATTCGCAAGATTGGCGATGGCGGCGACAAACCAGCCGGCACACTTCTGATCATCGGCGCTATCGGCTCCGGCAAAGTGCAGGTGAACGGTGAGTGGATGGCGGACCCGCTGCCTGCGCCCGTTAAATTACCGCCGGGTAAGTACACGGTTCGATTGGTGGAAAAGGGCGTGGTTGTGGGAGCGGCGCAAGAGGTTGAAGTGGTGGCCTTCCAAACAAGAACTGTCCCATTGACGAGGAGCAAGTAAGACATGAAACGCCTCGTAATTTGTTGTTGCGCTTTTCTTTCCGCGGCTGCGGCGATTCGTGCCGCCGACTGGACTGATCGGAAAGAGTACGACCTAGTCTTGACCATCCGCTCAGAGTCGTCGCCGGAAAAGCGTCTGGCACTGCTCGATACCTGGAGCAAAAAATATCCGCAAACTGCCCTGGCGCATGACCGGCGGGAACTCTATCTCTCCACTTACGACTCCATGGGAGATAAACAGCAGATGTTCGGCATCGCCCGTCAGATGTTGGCGGCGCAGCCCGATAATCCTGTCGGGCTTTATTGGCTCACCGTTTTAGCTCCGCAACAAACCAATGCGAACACAGAGATTGTGGATGCGGGAGATAAGGCCGCGCATCTACTGCTCGCTTCCACGAGCAAGTTCTTTGCGCCCGATAAAAAGCCGGCGAACTTGAGCGAGGCGGATTGGCAAAAACAAAAGACCAGCGTGGAGGTTCTGGCTCAACGAACCGAGGGATGGGCGAACTGGCAACGCGGCAATTTCGCCGCGGCGAGCGACGATATTTCCGCTTGCTTGAAGAAGGACTCCGGCAACGCTGAGGTCTCGTCGTGGCTGGGCATCGTCTACGGCCTCGACACCAACAAACAAGCGCAGGCGATCTGGTATCTGGCGCGCGCCACCAATAAGGATTTGGCAACGCCACTTCCTGACGAACAGCGCCGCCAGGTGAATGGCATGTTGGAAACGGTTTACGTTTCCTATCACGGCTCGCTCGAAGGCCTCGATCAGATTCGCAAATTGACGGCCAGCAACGCGTTTCCGCCGGCTGAATTTGCTATTGATCCAGCTACGGTGGTGAATGCGCGCCGCGCGGAAGCGGAACTGAGCCAAACGAACCCGGAGCTGGCGGCGTGGCTCGCCATGCGACGCCAATTAGAGGACGCAAATGGCGAAAAGTATTTTGCCAGCGATCTACAAGGCAAACCGCTGCCGCAATTGAGCGGCGTTGTGTTGCACGCGGTACCGCCGCGCGCACCGAAAGAGATCACGGTCTCTATGACGGAAGCCACCCTGCCGGACATCACGATCAAACTCACCGTGCCTATGACGAGCGCGGTGCATCCTGGCGTAAAGATCAGCTTTCAAGGCAACGGCGACTCGTTTACGAAGAACCCGTTTACGTTGGTGATGACGGCCGATTCGGTTCAGGTGGTTAGCAAGTAAGGCAGCTATTTGTGCGTAACTTCGATCTTGGTCACCAGATTGGATGACGGCTTGTCTGAGATGTTAACCACGTAGACGGCGCCGCGCGGTTCGTCCTTTTTCTTAGGTTCCGGAATGCGCGTAATGGAAATGTCTCTGGACCCGCCGAATTGTTGATTCAGGTGTTCCACAGCGGCGTCCATTCGTTTGGCGTCGGACATCTGGATGGTGTTTACGGCGCTCTCGCCTTTCTCCTGCTTGCTCTTTACGCTCTCGTAAAGCTCGAAGAAATCTTTTTTGTCGCGCGAGAATATGACAAAAAGCGTTTCTTTGCCTGGAGGATTATGCACGCTGAAGCAATAGCCTTCCGGAATGCGCACCTTGGTAAAAGGATCAATGTGATTCTGCTGGCCGGGCATATCCTGCGAAGGAAATAGAGGCAGCCAGGCACCGCTGGATTGGCGCGCCAGGACATACAAGTTACCGGCGTGGTTTGTTTGTAGATCAATGGCAAAGCAATCGCCCTCTTTCAGAACTCGGTTGGCGGCGATCTCTTCGGGCTTGCCTTGGTCATGAAGCAAAACAACGTTGTAACGCAGACCTAGATGCAGCGAAGCAGCAGCCTTGGGCGTGGTTGTGGGCGGCTGCGCCGTTTTGGCGGCGGCCTCAGGCCCTAGATAATACAACTGTCTGGTGCCCTCGGCCTCCTGGCCTTGCGCCAAGGCGCAAACAGAGAAAACCAATTTGAAAACGACAGGCAAGAAAACGTAACGGTAGCCCAACTTTTAATACCCCCGGCTCAGAATTGTAGCAATTAACGTTCCGAGTTACGCGCCCGAAGTAGCATGACAGTCCCTTTTCCGGCGGCGGCATCGCCGGTGGATTCGGTCCAGGCAAAGAATACTCGGCCGGCGTTACCGGTAGCTACGGTTGGAAACTCAACGGGCATGGTGCCATCGGCGATCAACACCGGGTCTGACAAATCGCCATGGACATCTATTTCCACGGCATAGGGACGGGGCGGAGTCCAACCACCGCGACGCTGCGGATCGCGCGCTTGGAACGACAGCATGAGCGTTCCATCTTCTTCAAGTGCGAAGGCCGGATGATTGGCATCGAGTGTTTTGTTGGAGGCCATCACCGGCAGTGAGAACGTCTTGCCGCCGTCGTCAGTCCAGGCCAGGCGGACACCAGAGCGGGCGCGCGTGGCTTCCGTCAGCCAAGCGACATAGACGCGGTGGCCCACACGCATCACGGCAGGCCCTGAATCGGGGCAGCCTTCCAGCTTCCAGTTATCGTCCGCTACGCGCACCGGCGGAGCAAAGGTATTGCCCTGATCGTTCGAAATGGAGACCACTATATCGCGAATGTTGCCTGGGAAGACGCGGCGCCAGAAGACCATCAACTGGCCCTGCGGACCATAAACAATCGCCGGCCGGCAACAGGGACAAACGCCATCGGCCACTTTCAAGTTCTTGGAAAACGTCGCACCCTCATCGATGGAACAAGAGAGATAGATGGAAGCCGTTTCGGATTGAGCGGCTTGATCGCGAAAATCGAGCCACGCGGCGCAGATCGTTTTGTTCGGGGCCACGGCAAAGGTTGGATAACCGCTGTAGGTGGGGGTGGGTTGATCGGACACACGCACGGGCTTTTCGAACGTGGCGCCAAAATCAAGCGATGCGGCGAACATAATGGCGGCGGCTTCACCGTCTTGCTGCTCCCACATGGTGTAAATCTTCTCGCCGGGCCCAAAGAGCATCAACGGACCATTTTCACCGTGGGAACTGACGTTGGTGCCCGGTTCGTTGACCGCAACGGGCGGTTCGAAGGTATCGCCGCCATTCACGGAAGTGAGCAACGATAGCTGTGAGTTAGGATCTGTGCCGGTTACGGCCAAGACGTAGACGGTGTCGCCGGACGGATCAAGCACAACGTGGGGATGGCGCGCCGCTGCAATATTAAGGCGGCGGGAAATGGCATGCGGATCGGGTTCAAGCTGCAGATTCGCGCGCTTGTTGCCGCAGCCGGTCAAAGACAGCACACAGAGAGCTGCCAGGATTGTCAAATAGGTTCGCTTCGTCAAAATTGCTCTTTCAGGGTATAACTTTGCGCTTTCGGCGCGAGAAGAAAAGGAGTAACTGAGTTTCCTTATCGTCAAGAAAAGCTATTCAGGGCCTAACACTAGGGTTTAACATTATGGCTTAACCCCGCGGAAGACCTTCACCATGGCGGTGATGGCGCGGTCCACATCCTGTTCAGTTAGGATATAAGGCGGTAAAAGGCGTAACACGTTTTCGTGCGTACAGTTGAAGAGTACGCCTTCTTTTATCCCGTCAAGAACTAAATCCTTACCCGGTATTTCCAGTTCCACGCCAATCATCAAGCCTTGGCCGCGCACTTCCTTAATGAAGGAAAACTTCCGCATCAACTCCGTGAGGCGCATGCGGAAATAACCGCCGACCGTATTGATAGAGGGCAGCAACTCGTCGAGAATATCGAAGAATTCCAGGGCCACTCGACACACCAGCGGACCACCGCCATACGTGGTGCCGTGCATACCCGGTTTAATCGCGGCGGCTGCTTTCTCATTGGAAACGACTACGCCGATGGGCAGACCGCAGCCCATGGGTTTGGCCGCGACCAGGATATCGGGCAGCAGAATGGGGTCAAGCAACTGGTAAGCGAAATAGGCGCCGGGGCGGCCCACGCCGCATTGAATTTCATCCATAACCAACAGCGCATTGTGCTGATTCGCCAGCTCGCGGGCACGGCGCGCAAAGGCTTCTGAAATGGGATAAATGCCACCTTCGCCTTGAATAAATTCGAGCGCGATGCCGGCGGTATTTTCATTGAACGCGGCTTCTAAGGCAGGAATGTTGTTGCGTTCCACAAAGCGCGCGCCCGGCAGCAGGGGCTCAAAATCTTTGCGATACTTCGGCTGGCCGGTAATGGAAATGGCTCCCAGAGTGCGGCCATGGAACGAATTTTCCAGCGCGATGATTTCAAATTTGGTGGGCGAAATAGAGTGGCCATGCGAGCGAATCATTTTGAGAGCGCCCTCCATGGCTTCGGTGCCGGAGTTACAAAAAAAGCTGCGGTCCAAACCGCTGATTTTGGCGAGACGCTGCGCGAGACGGCCTTGATATTCGTGGTAATAAAGATTGGATGTATGGATCAATAGCCCGGCCTGCTGGCGAATGACTTTGGTGATGCGCGGGTGGGCATGGCCAAGCGAATTCACGCCGATGCCACTAATGAGGTCGAGGTAACGGTTCCCTTCCAGGTCGTAGACGTAGCAGCCCTTACCGCGATGCAGCGCCAGGGGATAGCGGGCATAGTTCTGCAACAGATATTCGCGCTCGAGATTCATGACCTCTTGAGCGGGAGTCTGCACTTCGGGCTCGGGAGTAACAACGGATGCCATCTTCTTATGATAACGGGGAGGGGGGATTGCAAACGCAGAGGCAGACTGATTCCACCGCCGTGGGGAGGCATATTCGGTTGTCGAACATCTGGAGGCCAATGCTTCGAACGCCTTGCGGCGAAGAAAGATGGCCGGTTGAAAAAACGAACCCATTTGATAACGCGCTTGTTTTGTCACGCGACGGTTGCGACAACCCCTCACTTCGTGCGGGGCTCAGCGAGAGGCTTTGTGGCGATGGCGTGAGGCTGCCGTGAAAAAACGAACCCAATTTGCACCTGGGAGCGGCAGAGACAACGCGTTACTGTTTTAGGCCGCGGCTGATGTAGTATCAGCGGCAAAAGCGGCGGGAGTGATCATTTGCAACAGGAGATTTTCACGCGCTTCCGGTGTAAGACTGGCCAAATAGTCAGCGAGCTGGGAAGGTGAAAAAACAAACCCATTTGAGGTTGGAGCGCTGGCAGCATTGGGTTTAGCGGCTTCCGCCGGTTTTGCTTTACCTTTTTCTGCCTCTGCGGCTTTCCGGATGGCTTGGAGTTCGCGAAGTTCCTTCGTTTCACGTTCGCGACGGCGCACGAGACGGTTCTCTTGCAGCTCTAAGTTGCGGAATTTCTTTTCGTAGTGAGAGCGGATTTGCATTTCGAAAGCGGGACCGGGGTTGCCGGCGAGCTTTGGTTCGATTTCGAGCATTAGTTTGCGGCCGAGATCGAGGAGAGCTGATTCGAGGCCCGGGTAGCGGTCGAGGCGCCATCTTATATCCACAATGGACTGAACTAGCGCTATTTCCTCGGGTCCGACGGGTAAGAAGTGGTTTTGGTAGTCGCGGACCATGGCTTCGTAGAGAGCGCCGTCCTCTGCGGGGAGCAGGACTTGACGGCCTGTGAGCCCGGTCTTTAGAGCGTTTTGTGAAACTTTCTTCTTGCCAGCCTCGCTGGTGGGGCCCGTGCTGAGTTGGGCGTTGGCGCGGTTGGCGGCGAGTTGCGCTTCCGAGATTTGAGGTTTGACTTCGGGAGCGGTGACAGGCTCTTCGGCTTCGGTAGTATTGGCCACGGCGGGCTCGGGAGTGGGGATGCCTGATTTACGATCGGCTTCACGGGTGGCGTGCTCGGCGGCGCGGCGTTCTTTGCGGGTCATCATATGTTCTGGTTCTTTGCTTTGGGGAATAAAAAAGGCCCGCGGCAGAGGGTAAACTCTGGCGGACCTGATTGAAGTTAGCATTGGCACCCCCTGATTCCGAACCAAGTTTGCCAGTGTGGGAGAAAAAATTGTCTGTAAGAAGCTGTGGAGATTGGAGATAAGAGATTTATTAAAATATATAAACTTTTGTGACTGGGGAAACTGGGGCTAGTGTTTTTTGATGTTGGTGGTATAAGTGTTTTGTTTTTAGATAGTTGCAGGCGCGAAAATGGATCGGGCCAGAGGTGCCGTCATAAAGTAGGCGCGCGTTGGGATCTGAATGAAATACGCTTACGAGGACCTCAGCAGCAAGCAGGTTTGAAAACTTGGTCGTTCTCATCGGACAGCGCTTATTTGGCGCTTCTATGCAAGGCTTCGCGGACGACATTGATGGCGGTAGAGATGCGAAATTTGTTGGGGCAGCCGAGCTGTTCCCGAGCCAGTCTGCGCCGTGGATCGGGATAACCATCGCACAAGCAAAGCATACAAACGGCTACAACCGTCATTTTTCGGAAACCGACTTCTTCAACCCGAGGTCGGCTCGTTATCGGCCAAGAGTTTTTCAAGAGCGACGAGGGCTGCCGGGTGCATGGAGTGGGACGGCTGCACGGCACGCAGCAGAACATTCGTGTCGATGAGTATGGCCATTACCAGCGGCCAGGATTGAGGCTGGCGCGGCTGACGGCTTCATCGGAAAGCGGCGGTGTATGGGGATGGCTTTTCGCCCACCGCACGAATTCTCTTGCCTTGTCCCGTCCGTTGAAGCGCCCGGTTGGAGCTGTGTCGCCACGATGGTCCGCAGTTGCTGACGTTCACGCCAGGCTTGCACGCTCGAAAGGATCAGCTCATCAACGGAACGGAATTGGCCCTGCCTCAATGCTTTGCGGACAACGCGCTCGGTTTCGGGCTTGATATCGATGGACTTGGAGTAGTTCCTCTCTTTCCAGACTACAGGCAAATAGGTCTGGCCGTCACGTTTTGCAAGGTCACCATGTCGCAAGGGTGGTTACAGCCCAGTAAAACATCCAATTATCTTAATCCCTGATATGGTATCCGCGCTCAGACAAATGGGGCTCGCCCGCTGTCGTCCAAACAACAGGTCTGATCGTTTTTTCCTGCGCCCTCGCGTCGTCTGAAGCTGGAAAACCCTCGGCCCACGGTGTATACTCCACCTCTAGGCTGAAAATGACAGCTCGACCACAAAGTGTGCAAGTGCAGCAAGACATGCCCACGTCCCCGCCCTGGAGCCGCGCCACTCGCCTAGCTTTTCGCTTCGGCCTGTTGTACTTCGGCACCTTTTGCTGCGCCACCAGCCTTGGCGGATTGTATCCGATGGAAAGAGTGGACGACACGGTTGGCTTGGAAACGGTTTGGCCGCTACGCCAAATCACCTTTTGGACGGCCGCTCACGTTTTCGGCGCCAAACTCCCGCTGCTTTATAGAAATTCCGGCAGCGACGACAAAATCTTCGACTGGGTATTGGCTTTCTGCCTATTGGTCTTCGCGATAGTAGGCACATTGATCTGGTCAGCCCTCGACCGCCACCGTGAAAATTACGTCACCCTCAATAAATGGTTTCGGCTGTTTGTTCGTATCGTTCTGGCATCCGAACTGCTGTTTTTCGGCATGGTGAAAGTCATCCCGAACCAAATGCTTTTCCCTTCTCTGTCGGCGTTGCTGACTCCGTTAGGGCGCCTCTCGCATTTTTCGATACTCTGGTCCTCGGTAGGCGCTGTTCCGGCTTACGAAATCTTCGCGGGATGCGCCGAGTTGCTGGCCGGGGTCCTCCTGTTGTTTCACCGGACAACCATGCTCGGCGCACTTCTCGCCGCGGCCGACATGGTGGAGGTCTGGACGCTCAATATGACGTACGACGTCCCGGTGAAACTGTACTCGTTCCACATGCTGTTATTAGCGCTGCTCTTGCTAGCGCCGGAGTGCCGGCGATTACTGGATTTCGCTTTGCGCGATCGCGCCACCGGGCCCTCCGCTCAACCGCGACTCTTCAGCACGCGCCGCGCCAACCGGTTTGCGCTAGCGGCGCAGATCACGGTGGGTATCTGGTTGCTTTTTATGAACACTTATAGCGGTTTGGCCATGTGGCGGACACGCGGCAATGGGCGCCCGAAGCCGCCAGTTTACGGAATTTGGGACGTGAACGAACTGACCATCGACGGGCAACTCCACTCGCCGATGGCTAGCGATTTCAGTTGCTGGCGCCGCATCGTTTTTGACAGACCTACCTTAATGAGTGTTCAGTGCGCGGATGAGTCTTTCGAGCGCTATGGCGCCTCACTTAACGCCAGCGCCAGAACGATCGTCCTCTCAAAGACGCGCGACCCGAAGTGGAAGGCGGAGTTTACCTTTGAACGGGTCGGCCAGGACGAGCTCGTTCTGAGCGGCACGGCCAATCACCACGCCCTTCAAGTGCAACTTCATCGCGCCGCGCTTCAGAAGTTCGTGTTACTCGAGCCGAGTTTTCATTGGGTTCAGGAATAGGAGACCATTCTGCTGCCGGAGCAGCGCCAGTGGATCGTATCGCCAAATCTGCCCTTCCGGCTTGGTTAAGACCATTCACAAATTTAGCGTTCGAAGGGCGCTTCGGGCGATTCACAAATGCTCCTTTTGTGAGATTAATAGCGGCGGGCGAAATAGGCATTGCACATTTGAGAGTTTCAAACGCGTGAGCGTTTCAAACGCGATTCCGGTTCTTGGACTGACGTTCCTGTTCTCTGGGGCCACGCTTGCCCGGCCGTACTGGTGGCGTAAACTGGACCGCCGCAGGCATTAGCCGCTTCGGCCATCGGCCAGACAGTTTTCGATGACTTGATTCGAACGAAATTCGGACAATTTCAGCGCGGCGGCAAATCCCATTTCCACGGCTCTGCGTGGGATCAAGCCAATTAATTCGCTTTCCGCGACAGTCACGCCCGCAGCCGCTGCCAAGCGGCTCACCTCCGCAAACACGACGTGGGGCGGCGTCACGTTGAAATCAGTCAAGTTCATCGAGACTTGCACTTGGTGACGCGATTCCAGGGGCAAACCGAGGGCTTTGACGCAGGGCAAGCCACCGCTGCTGGCACGGATGGCGCGGGCGATGCGCTTGGCTATTTCGAGATCAGACGTGGCGAGGTTGATGTTATAGGCAATCAGAATGGGGCGAGCGCCGACGATGACTGCGCCGGCTGTGGGGTGAAGCGCGGGTCCGCCGAGATCGGGGCGCTTGGTTTCATCCACGAGGGAAGCTTCGCGTAGGCCCTCGAACTCACCTTGGCGGACTTTCTCAAGTAGCGTACGCTCAGGCCGCAGCGCGGCTGCTTGATAGAAGTAAACGGGAATGTTGAGTTCGCGCCAAATGCGTTCGCCGGCGCGATGGGCCAAAGCCGCACAATCGGCCAATGAGGTATCTTCCAGCGGAACAAACGGCAGCACGTCGAGCGCGCCCAGTCTGGGATGAACACCGCGTTGCTGGGTGAGATCAATCAATTCGGAGGCGCGCGCGGCGGCGCGAACAGCGGATTCCAAAACCGCTTCGGCTTCGCCGGCGAAGGTGATCACGCTGCGGTTGTGGTCGGCGTCACTCGTGCGGTGAAGCACATGCGAGCCGGGGACGGAGGCGATGGCGGCTTCGAGGGCCGCTACGCGCGCCAGATCTCGCCCCTCTGAAAAATTCGGGACACATTCCACCAGCAAGACTCAAGCGCTCGCTTTCGCGCGTTTGCGGTTGATCATCAAGTTACCATCGCGCAGCGCCATCTGGACTTGGTTCACGCCAATGCGGCGAGGAATCTCGCGGTAATCGGACAAGCTGAGCACCAAAATATCGGCCCGCTTGCCGGCCTCGAGACTTCCCACTTCATCGGCGCAGCCTAACGCGTGAGCGGCGTTGATGGTGGTGGCGGCGATAGCTTGCTCGGCAGTAAGACGCAAACGGAGCACGGCTAGAGCCACCACCATCTGCATACTGAAAATGGGCGCATGTTTAGAATCATACCCACTGGCGAGGGCGATGGCGCCACCCGCGTCGAGCATTTTCTTGGCCGAGGGGTTCTCGCGCTCTTCGAGCAACTCTTTGCATGGACTAAACACAGCGATCGAGGGCGAACGGGCCAGCTTGGCAGACTCAGGCTCACTCAATTCGGCCGGACAGAAGACCGACCGGGGACGCGCGTCGGTGAGGAAACGACCGAGCACCTCCGGCGAGCCACCGGGCCAAACCAAGTTGAGCGGCAGCTCAGACTGCGCCAGCATTTCCCAAAACAGGGGGCCTGGATTCAGTTCCGGCTCTGCACACATTTCCAAACATTGAACAAAATTGCGCCGCCGCAGCGTAGCAAGGCGCGCGGACACAGCGGCGAGTTTGGTTTCGTCAAAGGCAGACGGCGGCAGGCGCAGACTGCGCACTGTGTTGACCGGGACAGAGCCGATGGCCGTCAACTGGCGAAGCGCAGCTAGATCGGCCGGCACGGACGTTGGTTCCGAAAAAACCTTGAATTGAGCGTTCAGGGTACCGTGCTGCAAGCACGAACGGAGCAGGAGCAAGCACTCGTCGTGAAACGTGAGAGCCTGCTTGCGTTTAGGCGCAGCCTCTACCGAGGCGCGATTTTCATAAAGGCTGACCTGAATGGCCGGATCGACAAACCCGGGCATTACCACGCAACCCGAAACCGAGACTTCGAGAGCACCCCGGCTCTCTTTCAGATTTTCGATTCGGCGGGTGGGGCCGACAGAAAGAATTCTCCGATCTTGAATGAGGATCGAACCATCCTCTATAATTCCCAAATCATTGAGGGCCGCACCACGGCGTACGCCACTGGGTCCACGCAAAGTCAACAGTTGCTTGGCCCCGCGAAGCAGGAGTAGCTGTGCCAAAACGTGATTACACTACTTTGTTCTATTCTTACACGGTTGAGCCGGCCTGTCTTAGGAAATGCGAAATATTAGCGAAATCGCGATACCAGCAAAACAACACAAGGGCAACGGCGGCATAGGCGGCGAACTTCCAGAACAACTCGCGAGGCGACGCAGGATTGCCCGGGCGTCGGGCAATCACGCCCACCAGGAACCCTCCGATGAAGCCACCCACGTGCCCCGCGATGCTGATGTTCGCGCCTAGGAAGCTCATGACGAGCCCGAATACCAGCCACTGGCCATAGTGCTGGCGAACGAGTTGGGTCAGCGGGTCGGCGCGACTTCCGAAAACCCCCATGGCGAGCATGATTCCCATCAATCCGAAAGCGGCGCAGGAGGCGCCTAAGACAGGCGCGTGCGGGCTAAAGACCGCCGCCGTAAGAAATCCCGTGAACGTTGAGCAAACATAGGCCACGATCAGACGGTTGGTTCCGTAGAACTGTTCCACTTCGGTGACCAAGATGAAAAGAGACCACGAGTTCATCAAAAGATGGATCCAACTGGCATGCAGAAAGCCCGCGGAGATGAGGCGCCAAGCTTGGCCATGAAAGACCCAGGGAGCGTACTCTTGGCCCACATCGAGATAGGGATTGATCATTGTCGTACTGTGACTCAGCGCGAGCTCACCGAAGAAGAAGGCGACGTTAATAGCCAACACAATGATGGACGACAGATTCGCGCTGGGCAAGAATGACGCCGCGAATGCATTCGGTCGAAGATCTACCGCTCTGGGCCCCACTTGGGCCTCGCAGTAGGGACAGATCCGATCACGAATTGTGATGAAGGCCCGGCAATTCGGGCACATTCGCCTTTTTTCCACGGTTTAATTGTAGCGGGACGCTCTGGCGACGCCGCAAAGGACAGCATTTTGGCGCAAGTCTTGCTAAAATCAGATTCGCATGGGTAAGACTGAGCAGGAGCATCGGGAAGACCTTGTGCGCGTCTGCCACCTGGTATATGAAAAAGGGTGGGTGGCGGCGAATGATGGAAATGTCAGCATCAGGTTGAGCGAAGATTTGATCCTTTGCACTCCCACGGCGGTGAGCAAAGGAATGGTCAAAGCAGACGACCTCATTGTTTGCGACTTGGGTGGCGTCAAGCTGCGGGGTAAATTGGCCTGCACGAGTGAGATCGCCATGCACACCACCATCTATTCGTTGCGGCCGGACGTGCATGCGGTGGTGCACGCGCATCCGCCTGTGGCGACGGGTTTCGCAACGGCGGGCCGCGCGCTCGATAAGGCGCTGCTGCCGGAAGTGATTATTCAATTGGGCGCAGTACCGCTAGCGCAATACGGATTGCCGGGAACACCCGCGTTGTGCGACGGAATGCTGCCCTTTATTCCGCATTACGACGCGCTGCTGCTGGAAAACCACGGCTGCACGTCCTATGGCGCGGATGTTTGGCAGGCGTTTTATCGAATGGAAACGGTTGAGCACTTCGCGCGAATCACATTCGTGGCGGAAATGTTGGGCGGAGCACAGGCGTTGCCGCGCGAAGAGGTGGAGAAATTGTTCGCGGCCCGGGCGCGTTACAACGTGAAGTCAAACGCGCACATGGAACCGGGCATGCCGTTAGTGGCCGAAGATTGCGAAGCGCGCCGACGGCGCTAAAGCTTCAGCGCTTTCGCATCCACGCGTGGAATATGGTTGCGCAGCAGAGTCATTCCGATAAAAGCCATTAGCATCGCTACCGTCAGATACTCGAAGAATCGCCCTTGGCCGAGTTGAATGATCCAAGGGCCGGTCGAGGCGCTGATAATGCCTCCGAGTCTAGTCATGGCCGAAGCAACGGCCACACCGCGAGCACGCACCCGGGTCGGATAAAGATACACGCCCAGGGCAAACAAATTGGTTTGCAACGCGTTTACGCCGAAGCCATGAGCAGCCAATAACGGCAGCGGATTCGCGCTGCTATTTATATGGCTGGTGATCAGCAAGAACGCAGTCAACGCGGCGAACAAGGAAGCGGTCAGCGTCAGGATGCGCGAACCGAGGCGATTGACCAACGACATGAAACAAATCACTCCGAGTACGCCACCGTAGTTGTAGGCGGCCAAGCCTTGGCTGGCAGCAGCCAAACCGAGTCCGCGGGCAGATAATAGCGAAGGCAGCCAACTAAAGCACATATACACGTTGGCTCCGCTGCAAAAAAACGTAAGCCACAGCGCGAGCGTGCTGCGCGTGCGGCCAGGACCGAAAAAGTCACCTTGATCAACCCCCGGCGCTGGTTTGTCCGACTCAACGAACATCTCGCCCGGTTCAACAGCATGGCCCAAGCGGTTCAGCAAGCGCTCCAGTTCTGGGGCGCGATCGGGATGGCGAGACAAGAAACGCGGTGATTCGGGGACCAGCCAGAACATCACGAGCGAAAGCAGGATGGGTAGAATTCCGCCGATCAGGAAAAGCATTCGCCAACCCGCCAGCGGCAAAACGGCCGCCGCAACCGAACCAGCGAGCGCACCGCCTAAAGGGACGCACACAATGGTGCTCATCACCGCTATGGTGCGCATCTTCAATGGCGTGAATTCACCGCTCATGGTGGCCGCGTTCGGCAAAGCGCCACCGATGCCAGCCGCCGCCACAAAGCGCAAGATCTCGATGACGAGAAGATTGGGCGCAAAGGCACTGGCCGCCACAGCCAAACCGAAAAGCAGCACACTCGAAGACAAGGCCGCGCGGCGCCCGATACGGTCACCCACAAAGCCAGCCGACATTGAACCCAGTGTCATGCCCACCAAGCCGATGACCAGCAGCGGTGAAAAGCTGGCGCGGGGGAGATGCCAATCTTGCACGATGGACGGAATGGCGAAGCCGACGATAGAAATATCGAAGCCGTCAAATATGATGGCGACCGCGAAAAGCAGGGAGACCAGTTTTGCGAAACGAGGCCATGGACCGTGATCGAGCAGTTCGCCAATTTCAATAGGCATGAATTTGTGAGGCTATCATGCTGTACGTTTCTGCTTGGGGATATTATGGAACGCGGAAGAGGAGTTCCCGAATCATGCAGGGACCACAGAGCAATCGACGTCAATTCGCCAAGGCTGCTTTAGGCGGCGCACTCTTGCCGGCGGTAGAAGGTTTGGCGCAAAGGCCACTCGCGCCGCTTTCGCCTGGCATCAAGATCACGTTACAGATGCCAACCGACTTTACGGCGGAGGAGTTGCAGTTCGCCCAGCAGATTGGCGTGAACTATGTGAATACCGGAACCAGCGGCGGCACATATGAAATGTTTGCCGATATCAAGAGGCGCGTGGAAGCAGCGGGCCTAAAGGTTAGCAACATTGGCAACACCAACGTGCATAACATGCCGGAAGTGACGCTGAACCTGCCGGGACGTGACGAAAAAATTGCGGAGTACAAACAGTATTTGCGAAATCTGAGCCGGGCCGGGATTTACTACACGACTTATGCGCACATGGGCAACGGGATCTGGAGTTCGGCGCAAGGAACTACCCGCGGCGGTGCGCCAGCCCGGTCATTCCACGCTGCCGACGCGGAAGGCCACTGGACCACCACCACGTTTCACCAGCCGCTCTCGCATGGCCGGAAGTTCAGCAAGGAAGAACTCTGGGAGAATTACACCTACTTCATTAAGCAGGTGGCGCCGGTAGCGGAGGAGACTGGCGTCCGTATCGGCATCCATCCCGACGATCCGCCTATGCAGGAACTTGGCGGAGTGCCGCGCTGCATCTTTGGCAATTTCGCGGGCTATGAACGGGCGCTTTCCATCGCCAACAGCCCCAATATCGGCGTGTGTCTTTGCTGTGGCACCTGGATGGAAGGCGGCGACCTGATGGGCAAGAATGTCTTCGAAGCCGCGCGCGCGTTTGCCGGCATGGGCAAGCTTTGGAAAATTCATTTTCGAAATGTGAGTTCGCCAGTGCCAGATTTTACTGAGGCGTTTGTGGACGACGGTTATACGAATATGAAGAAGCTGATGCGGACGTTGGTGGAGGTGGATTTTCGTGGGATTTTGATTGCGGATCACGTCCCGAAGATGGTAGGGGACACTAGGACGGGCTGGGCGTTTAGCATTGGGTATATTCGGGCGTTGTACGATATGGCGCGGGGATGACGTGGGGCTCAGGTTTTTTGAGGAACGGCCGATAGAGTTAGTGTGAGAGAATTAGGGTATGGAAGCGGGCACATCAATGGTTAGGGAATCGCCGCAGGAAAGCACAGTTATTACGCTGCCACCCGATCTCCTTGCGGAAGCTCAACGGATAGCCAGCGAGGAAAAGTGGACTATCGGCCAAACGGTCATCTTTCTGGCGAAACGCGGCGTCGTCTCACAGAAAAAAGCCGAAGCGAAGCTCGAGAGAAGCTATGCGCGGTTCGTGGCAGACCCTCAGAATACCGAAGCTGGTAACGATCTGATCACATCCGTCTTCGGGGCCGACGCCCTTGCCAAAGATTAGTTTTTCGAATTTACCCATAGCCATTCTGGATCATCTGAAGGCGCGAGTAGCCGATAGGTGTATTTCCTTTCGGACCTTCGCTCCTTGGAGAGATGGAAGGCTACTGATCCGCAGGCTCCGGAAGGCAACTGGTACAAAGACTTCGGCTCATTCCTGTTTTGCGGCACCAGCGAATTGCCAAAGACGATCCTGGCAAAGGGCATGCGGCCTTATGGTCAGGAGATCGATTAGGGCTAAAAAAGGCGCAGCCGGCGTGAAAGCCCGCGCGCCTTCTTGATTAAGAAATAAAACTACTTCTTCGCCAACGCGTCTTTCGCCGCGGTCAGCGCCGCTTCGTAATTTGGATGCGCGCTCACTTCAGGCACATACTCTACGTGCTTGAGTTTGTTATCGGCGCCAATCACAAAAATCGCCCGGCTCTCAATACGCATATCTGGAATCAGCGTTCCGTAGTTTTCGCCGAACGAACCGGAGCGGTGGTCCGACAACATACCGACGTGGTTAATGCCGTAATTCCCGCACCAGCGCTTCTGTGCAAAGGGGAGATCCATGCTGACGGTATAGATCTTCACATCCGACATTTTGGCGGCTTCGTCCTCAAAACGTTTGGTCTGCGCGTCGCACACCGGTGTATCCAAAGACGGCACTACGCTCAAAATACGCACACCATCGCCGGTGCCAGCCAAATTCACGGCCTGAAGTTTTGCATCAATTACGTCAAAGTCGGGAGCTTTGTCGCCGGCCTTGAGTTCTGGGCCAGCCAATGCAAAGGGCTTGCCCATTAAAATCGTTGAACGGTTCGAATCAGTTTGATTAGCCATGCGGCACTCAGTGTAACATTCACTGGAATCGGAAAATGTCCAGCTATTCAATCACTTTCGGAAGCTGGCAGCTAAAATTCTCGCATTCGTAGATTGTGATGCGCCCGTGCCGTTCCAGCGCAGCCAGAAACGGCGCCGCCTCATGAAGCCCCGCCGCACATTCATCACTGATCGTCAGCACCACCGCAGAAGGCGAAAATTTGCGCGTGTACCCGCTCTCCAGCTTATTCGATTCCGCATCGGTTTCCTTCACCCGCAGAATCACTTGCTCCGCTGGATAGAGCGAGCGGCCTAGCGCCACCAACATGGTTGGCGCTATGGTAGGTTGCGCTTTCATCTTGGCAGCGAAGGCAAAGAGGGAAAGCGACGCCTGCACCGCAAAGTTCTGCTCACCCGTAATGTGCGCTAGCCGTAAGAGCAAATCCGTCGCCACC
>Ga0302320_10006549_pt1 | contig 25815 bp, 27 predicted proteins | sample Bog_T0_3_FD_202130 | JGI IMG/M metagenome (GOLD analysis project Ga0302320, IMG submission 202130) | Peat permafrost microbial communities from Stordalen Mire near Abisko, Sweden - Bog_T0_3 | ecosystem: Environmental > Terrestrial > Soil > Wetlands > Peat | place: Sweden: Abisko, Stordalen Mire... | reverse complement strand
TGATGAGTTTCGCGCCAACGCGCTGCCCGACTGCCGTGATCTGCGCGGCGCTGAGATTCTTCCCCATGGTCTGAGCCCAGGGAAAGGAGCCGACGAGATTGGTCAGTCGCTCGACGCCACCACCCTCTTCGTCGGTCATGACGACGAAGGCGTACTGTCCAGGTCGTTGACGCTGGAGCGTCGCCAGTATTGGAGCGAGCGTCGGGGGCGCCGTCGAGCCAAAGAGAAGTAGACCACCATACCCGGCACGGGCGGCCGGGCCCATCGCACCAATATTGGTGGCGTTAACCGGAATCGCAATCGTCTCGTTGGCGAGTCGGGGCAGCGTCCACGCGTTGACGATCTGCGTGGCGCACGACAGATTTGACGTGGTGGTCGCGCCGTCGCCCGCACCCGACGACGCGACGACGCCGGCCGCCACGAGCAGGCCCACTCCAAGAAATCGGCCCGTGCGCATCACCAAAGGCTACGGCGACACTGCGGTCAATACCGGCCGGTACGCTCGCAGTGAATGAAAACGAGGAGAAAATGACATCTCTACTTCCGGCCGCGTTCATCGGTCACGGAACGCCGATGAACGCGATCGACCACAATCGCTACACGGAGTCGTGGGCGAGGTTTGGGGCGTCAATTGAGAAACCCAAGGCGGTGCTCGTCGTCTCGGCTCACTGGTACGTGAACATCACCGCCGTCACCGCGATGCGCATGCCTCGAACCATTCACGATTTCTACGGTTTCCCTCCCGAGCTCTTTGCCGTGCAGTACCCCGCACCCGGCGATCCGTCGATAGCGGAGCGAATCGTCGACGTCGTCCAACCGACCTACATGGGCCTCGACGAAGATAGTTGGGGCATCGACCACGGCACGTGGTCCGTCCTCGTCCACATGTTCCCCAGCGCCGACGTGCCGGTTCTCCAACTCTCGATCAACGCGGAACTCCCCTTCGACTACCACTTCAACCTCGGCGCACAGTTGCATGCGCTGCGCAGCGAAGGCGTCCTGATCGTGGGCAGCGGCAACGTGGTGCACAATTTGCGACTGGTTGACTGGAACTCACCGGGCAAGGGCACGGACTGGGCGCAACGATTTGACGACGACGTGCGCGCAATCATGACGAGCGACGCGAATGAACTCGGTCAAGCGAAGTCGCATCGCGACTACTCCTTGGCCGTGCCGACGCCCGACCACTTCTTGCCCCTCGCGTACGTGGCCGGTCTCTCGGCCGCGGCGAATACGCCAACACGCACGTTGATCGACGGTTACGAGATGGGCTCACTTTCGATGACCGCCTACGAATTACCGGCGGCGTAGCTCAGAGCTTGCGCGATGCGCGTTGCGCCCGATACAACGAAATGCTCAACGAAGCGATGACGAGCAACGGGAGCGCGACTATCGCGGCGACGTTCGCCCCCGCGACTTCGCTGAGCAGCGCGATGACGCCAATGACGGTGAGTGCGGCCACGAACAGTTCGGGGGTATCCCCAATGAGAAAGTCCCACCAGAATCGGCCGAAACCAATGAGGAGTCGCAGGACCAGCGGACGTTGATGACTCACGCGACCACGTCACTGACACTGGCTCGAGTGCGGCGGAGCAGCGTGACGCCGAGCCACGACACCACGGCGTAGATACCGATGAGACCCAAGAGCATTGTGTCGCCGCCGGGCCATCGAACCCGCAAACCTTCACCGGTCCAGAACGTTCCGTACGTGATGAGGAGGATGCCGACCGACATCTTCATGGCATTTTCGGGAACCCGGGACAACTGTTTGGCGACGACGACGCCCGCCACCGCGACCACCACGATGGCAACACCCGCCACGACTGCTGCCAATCCCAATCGATGGGCTGACGTGCCGAGCGTCAGCACGGCGACGACAACCTCCAACCCTTCGAGGAAGACTCCCTTGAACGCCATCACGAATGCGATGCGATCACGCCCTTCGCTTCGGCCCGACGCGCGAAGTTCCGCCACTTTGGCTTCATAAATAGCGTCTTCATCGTGCATTGATTTGAGCCCACTCGATCGCAGAATCGCTTTTCGAAGCCACTGCATACCAAAGATGAGCAACACTCCGCCGACGACGAGTCGCAGAATATTGAGTGGAACACTCACGAGCGCCGGACCGAACGCGGCGACCAGAGCCGTGAGCACCAACAGTGCCGCAGCCACTCCTTCGAAGGCGGATCGCCAACCGCGGGTATGGCCAACCGCGAAGACGATCGTCAGCGCTTCGACCATCTCCACGCAACACGTGAGGAAGACGGCGCCGACAAGGACCACTACTCCAGACGAGACCGACGCGGCGATGAACACACTCAACGCTACCCGTCGCCGCGCGCCCCACACCAACAACCACTCATGTGGCGAGCCGTTCAGACGTCCCGTCGACGCAGTTCGTCTTCGATCGCCGCGGGGTCGAGTCCGCGGCTTCTCAGTAACACCAGCGTGTGGAACCACAGATCGGCCGCTTCACTGACGACGCGCTGATCGTCTTCGGCGAGCGCCGCCACCACCAATTCGACGGCCTCTTCCCCTACCTTTCGTGCCACGCGGGGAGTTCCATCACGCAAGAGCGACACCACGTAGGAATCGGATGATCCGGCCGCTTCACGCCGAAGGATCTTGCGCCACAACCAAGGCGTGAAGTCCGACGTCGAACCGTCGTGACAAACGGGGCCCGTAGGCGTGGCACGAACCAACACCGCGTCGTCGTCACAATCGAGCAGGACCTCCACGACACGTAACTCATTTCCTGATGTCTCGCCCTTTCGCCAAAGCTTCTGGCGCGAACGCGAGAAGAAGTGCACTAGTCCGCTCGAACGCGTGAGGGCCAACGCCTCCTCGTCCATCCATCCCAGCATCAAGACTCGCCCGGTCGCATCGTCTTGGATGATTGCCGCCCGTAGCTCGTCGCTCATGATCGTTCCTTCATTGGTCGCAGTTGGATGCCTAGTGCTTCGATTTCGTCGCGGAGACCGGGCAGTCCTGACGGGTTCTCGTGGACGATTGACGCGACGAGCGCGGCGTCCGCGATACGCAGTGCCGCAGCGACGTGCGCTGCGGACCCCGCACCACCTGACGCGATGACCGGAATCGCCACGGCGTCGCGCACTGCCGCGGTCAGGGCGAGATCGAATCCTTCACGACGGCCATCGTGCGCAATGGACGTCAGCAGGATTTCACCCGCCCCCCGCGCAGCCGCCTCCACCGCCCACGGAATCGTCTTGGTCGCGGTCGCGACCCTTCCGCCATGCGTGTGCACGACGCCGTCACCGGCGTCGATGGCGACCACCACGGCCTGACTGCCGTAGCGCGACGCGATCGCGGTGATGAGACCGGGGTCGGCGAGCGCGGCGGAGTTGAGGGACACGCGATCCGCGCCCGATTCGATGATGCGAATCGCATCCTCCGTCGAGCGAACTCCTCCCCCGACGGTGAAGGGGATCTCGAGCACGTCGGCGACTTGCGCGACGACTGAGGTCATGGTGGCGACGTCATCGGGTGTCGCCGCGATGTCGAGAAAGACGAGCTCGTCGGCCCCACCATCGCTGTAGTGCTTCGCGAGCTCCACTGGGTCTCCCACGTCACGGAGCCCGACAAAATTGACGCCCTTCACCACGCGACCGTGCGCGACGTCGAGACAGGGAATCAGGCGCGCGAGAGGCATTGCTCTAGAAAGGCCAGCCCGGCAGCGGCGCTCTTCTCGGGGTGGAATTGAACGCCCAGGAACGAACCTCGCTCGATGGCGACGGTCACACCGTCGGACGTCGCGACGCTGTCGTTCGACTGTGCGGCGTAGGAGTGCGCGAAGTAATAGGTCTCGCCCCACGGATCAACCTGTGCCCAACCAAGTCTCGGGACACGACCTTCGCTCATGCGATAGACCGATCCCGAGAGCAGACCGAGTCCCTCGACGCCGCCATCCTCTTCGCTGGTGTCGAGGGCGAGCTGCATGCCAAGGCAGATGCCAAGAATCGGCCCACCATCATCGAACCGTTCGCGAATGGCCTTCGCCGCACCGGTCGCGTGCAGATGTTCCATCGCGCTACGCGCCGATCCAACACCGGGTAGGACGACCTGGGTACTCCCCTTGATCAGGGAAGGGTCGCTCGTGACGACACTCGTCGCGCCGAGGTGAGCCAGTGCTGCGCGGACCGATCGAGTGTTGCCGGCGCCGTAGTCGACGACGGCGATGTCACTCACAACGACCCTTTGGTGGAGCGAACGAGTGAACCGTCTCGCGTAAGGGCTTGGGCGAGTGCTCGGCCCACGGCCTTGAAGGACGCCTCGGCCACGTGGTGGTCGTTCTCGCCCGTGGCGGTCACGTGCAACGTAATCCGAGCGGTCTGGGCCAGTGACTGAAAGGCGTGGGCCGCCATACCGGGATCGGGGCTTATGGAGATGTTGGCCGTGGCCCGTCCCGAGAGGTCGACGACCGCGTGCGCGAGCGCCTCGTCCATGGGTACGCGAGCTTCGCCGTAGCGGGTGAGGCCCCGTCGGTCGCCGAGCGCTTCGTCGAGCGCCTCGCCAAACGTTCGCATCATGTCCTCGACCATGTGGTGCTCGCCGGTCTCGAGATCGCCAACACCCTCGAGACGAAGGTCCATGCCGCCGTGAAACGCCAACTGCTGGAGCATGTGGTCGTAGAAGCCCAGCCCAGTGTTGACGTACACCCGACCTTCGCCGGGCACACGAAGACGAACGTTCAGGAGCGTCTCGGCGGTGGCTCGACGGTGGCGAAGTGCTCGGCTCGGCATTTCTATACCTTTGATGACGAACCGCAGCGCATCGAGGAGGATCTCGTCGTCCAACTCATCCTTCACGCTGATGCGCAGACCTCCGGCGTACGCGCGCACTACCACACCAAAGGCCATGAGTTCATCGACCAGTGCCTGAGGATCGTCCATAGGAATGAACAGGAAGTTCGTGAACGACGTCAGTGGCGTCAGTCCAAGAATCGTCAACTCGCCCGCCAGCCGATCGCGTTCCGCATTCTGGCGCGACACGTCGATCGGAGTGGCGATCGCTGCCAACGCGAGCGACGCAGAGAGCGACGACACGGATAGCGGGGCCTGATACGAGGTGATTACTTCAATGAGTTCGGGGCTCGCGATGGCGTAGCCGACGCGCGCTCCGGCGAGCCCGTAGGCCTTGGAGAACGTGCGCAACACGATGGCTCCATCTCCCACTCGATCGAGCGCGTCAACCCCGGCGTAGTCGGCGTACGCCTCATCGATGACAAGTTGGCCCGGGACGTCGGGGATGTCGACCATCTCCCCCGTTGGATTGTTGGGGCGACACACGAAGACGAGGTCCGCCTCGGCGGGGTCGTCCACGATGGAGGCACCCGCCATTGATGCGGCAAACGGATACATCGAATAGGAGAACCTTGGCACCGTCGCGACCGAGCCGCCCTCGGCGAAGAGCCTGGCGAGCAGGACGATGAATTCGTCGCTCCCCGCGCCCAACGCCACCTGATTGAGTCCGACGTTGTGTCGCTCCGCAATCGCTTCGCGAAGGGCGACGTAGCGTCCGCGGTCGTATTCATTGACGTCGGCGAGCGCGCGAGCCAGCGCTGCCGGACGCGCACTGGGAGGCGGCGTCGCCGCGACGTTGCCATCAAAGCGGATGATGTCACGAGGATCGAGGCCGACACGTTCGGCAATGACCTCGTTTGACGGGGGCCACTGGTACGCGTCAAGCGCGACCGGGCGCGTCATCGTCGGGCCGTCGCTTTGTGCGCGGTCATGCCTTCGAGCTCAGCGAGTGCTTCAATCGTGGAGGCGAGCCCCTCGAGCCCCTCCTTCGTCACACGCTGTACGGTCACCGTCTTCATGAAGGCTTCGAGTCCGAGGCCGCCGGTCGATTTGGCCCAACCACCGGTTGGTAGCACGTGATTTCCTCCGGTGGCGTAGTCGCCCGCAGGGACCGGTGAGTAGGGGCCGACGAAGACCGCGCCAGCGTTTCGGATGCGTTCGGCCAGTGACTCAGCGCGTACACCGAGCAACGCAACGTGTTCGGGCGCGTACTCTTCCACCTCGGCCAACGCCGCTTCGAGGTCATCACCGACGCGTATCACGTGGGCGCGCGAGTCGGGGCCGTGTTCCATCTGCGCGTCAAGTTCTTGTTGAATGATGGCTTCGTCGAACCCCTCATCGGCGACGACGACGATCTCACTTGGTCCGGCGGGTAGGTCAATCGCCACGTCGCGACTCACCAGTAACTTCGCGGTGTTCACCGCGCCGCCGCCGGGTCCAAAGATCTTGTCCACCGCAGCGATCGATTCAGTTCCGTAGGCCATTGCGGCGATGGCCTGCGCACCACCAAGCGCCCACACCTCTTCGATGCCGAGCAGTGCGGCGGCGGCGGCCACGGCCGCCGATCCGTTGGGTGGCGTGCACACGACGATGCGATCCACGCCCGCCACTTGGGCCGGCACGGCGGACATGATGAGTGACGAGACCAAGCCCTTGGGTACGTAGATACCGATCGAGCGAAGCGGCGACCAACGACGTTCAAGCGTCACTCCCGGTGAGACTTCGAGCGTGAGATCGGCCGGACGTTGCGCCGCGTGCCAGGTGCGAACCGACTCGGCGGCGGCCAGCACCGCAGCGGTGGGGATGTCACCGTAAGGCACCGCACGTTGGGGCGTGCTTGCCGTCGTCGCGTCAAAGCGCTGGGACCATTCGACGAGCGCAGCATCACCACGCGTCCGAACGTCATTGACGACCTCTTCGATGGAGACTGGCTTGTCGGTGCTCAGGGGCTTGCTCACTTCACCATCCGTTCGACGGGCAACGTGAGGATTGAACTCGCGCCAGCGGCCTCCAGCTTGGGTAACAGGGACCAGATCTCCGCGGCGGGCACCAAGGCGTGCACCGCCACGACGCCCGGAGTGGCGAGGTCCATCACGGTCGGTGAACCCGACGTCGGCAAGAGCGCGGTCACTTCGCTCAAACGAACTTTCGCAACGTTGCACAAGAGGTAGCGATTGGCCCGCGCGTTGATAACCGAGCCGAGCACCATGGTCAATGTTCGACGCGCTTCGTAGTCCGTTGAGCCAACGCGACCCACCAGCACCGCTTCGGATTCGAAGACCGTGCCAATGGACCGCAGTCCGTTGGTCCGTAGTGTGCTGCCCGTCGAAACGAGGTCGATGATGGCGTCGGCGAGGCCGAGCCGCGGTGAGATCTCGACCGAACCGGTGACCTGCACCAGTTCGGCCTTGATGCCACGATCGGCGAGCGCGCGTTCGGCGATATTTGGGTGCGAGGTCGCGATACGTCGACCTTCAAGGTCCTCGATCTTTGTGGCCGAATCCTCCATGGAAACCGCTGCTTGCAATGAACACGCACCGAAACCGAGACGCAACAACACCTCCACGTCGCACTCCCGCTCCGAGATGAGGTCCAGCCCCGTTATCCCACAGTCAACGACACCGTCTTGCACATACTCTGGGACGTCCTCCGCCCGAACGAAGAGAAGATCGATGTCAGCGTTTCGACAGTGCGATTGCAGGACCCGCTCGCCCGGTTCCTGGGGTGCGACGCCGCTCGCCTCGAGGAGCAACCACGACGGTTCGCGCAGCCGTCCCTTCGAGGGCAGCGCGAGGGAAAGTCTTCGATTCATCGTCGGCCTCTCTTCAGTACCGCCGCGTAGCCACCCTCACCGTGGTGCAACCATTGCGCGACGCGCGTGACTGTCGCCGTCGAGGCACCAGTTCGTTTCGAAATGACCTGATACGAGACTCCCTCGTCAACGAGTCGAGCGACTTGCAGTCGCTGACCCATCGCGTCGAGTTCCGTCGTTGTGCACAGATCACGAAGAAAGGCCGCCGTGAGGTCGGGATCTCGAAGTCGCATGAATGCCGCGACCAACTCGTCGAATCGGGCGGCCGTTTCGGGATTCGCCTCGGCCGACGTAACCTTGCCAATTGTCATTCTACTATGCTAACATGCTAACACGCTGCTATGCAAATTATACCCGCACTCGATCTCCTAGGCGATGACGCCGTCCGTTTGGAACAGGGAGATTTCAATCGCGTCCTGTTTCGCCAACCCATCGAATCGTTCATGCGGCGCATCGTGTCCACCGAACCACCCTTGATCCATATCGTCGATCTTCAGGGAGCTCGAGACGGCGCGATCCGCTCCGACGTCATCGCGCGATGCGCTTCGGTGGCGGGAACGATTCCGCTCCAGGTCTCGGGCGGGATTCGTTCCACCGAGGCAGCGCATCAGGCGTTGGCGGCTGGCGCGGCGAGGGTAATCATCGGCACTGCGGTCTGGGCCGATGAGTCATCGCTCGGCGAGTTCGTCGAGTCGCTCGGCGAACAACTCGTCGTTGCCATTGATGTTCGAAACGGAAAACTTGAAGTTCGAGGATGGACCGAGTCAAGCGGACTCGATGTTGACAGTGCACTAATGCGCTGCGTTGACGCAGGCGTGACCAGGCTCCACGTCACCGCGATCGATCGCGATGGCACGATGCGCGGACCCGACGTCGGGCTCTACGAACACGTCTGTCGAAGTGGCATCAAGGTCATTGCCGCGGGAGGCGTCCGCGACGGACGAGATCTTGACGCGTTGTCGTCAGCGGGCTGTGAGGCCGTGGTCATGGGTGTCGGCTACCTCGCCCGATTGGGCATAAGTCTCGATTCATAGACGTTCGCCCGCCGCGAACTGCGGAGAAACCCAGTGAACCGTAGGGCGCCGATACGAAAATGACCTTCTCCTCTAGGGCCCTTCTCGCGACGGGTGCCAATCTGTTGAAGTCCGAAAAATATCAAATTAGGAGTCATTATGCGTCGCAAGACCCTCGATTTATTGCTCAACTGGGTGGGGGTGTTGCTCACCGTCGTGTTCCTCGTCGCCGGCATTGGAATGCTCGTTGGCTACAGCTTCACGAGCTCACAGGTGAAGTCACAGCTGATTGAACAGAAGGTGTACTTCCCCACGAAGACACAGTCGGATTACCGCGACCTCGTCGCCGCACATGAGACGCAACTCGCTGGCCAGGAAGTGCTGACCGGCTCTCAGGCGCAGATCTTCGCCAACGACATCATCGGTGTCGATACCGCCGCCATTAGCGGTGGTAAGACCTACGCACAGATCAGCGCTGCTTCGTTGGCCGATCCTTCGAATACCGGTCTCGCCAATCAAGTGCAACTCGTCTTCCGCGGCGACACCCTCCGTGGGTTGCTGCTCAACGCGTACGCCTTCGGTTTCATGGGTGTCATCGCGCTCTATGGAGCAATCGGTATGTTCGTCGCTGCACTCATCATGCTGGTCCTCACACTGCTCGGTGTGCGTCACTACCGCAAGACCGAAGTGACCGACATCGTCTAGATTCGTCCGCTTTCCACAACCAGCGACCCCGGGCCCCGAGCCCGGGGTCGCTGGTTTTTTGGTGACTCAATCCTCAATCAGCACGTCAGTGACGTGGCGCGATGGTGATGACGACTTTGCCCCGTGGCTCGTCCTCGCCCACGCCACCACGAAGGACGGCGACGGCCGCCACCGAGTCATCCAACGCGAATCGATGCGTGATCAGAAATGAAGGTTTCAGTTCCCCTGCGTTGACCTTGTCCACGACCTCCGCCCACGCCGATCGCGTGTACCCGAAACTCCCTTGAAGAATCTGATCGTTGTTGACGAGGTCTTCGGGCGAAATCTCAATGGTCGTACCGTGCACGGGAAGTCCCAGGAGAATCACCATCGCACCTCGGGCCGCTACGGCAATCGCGGTTTGGACGGCCGGTCCGGTGCCCGCCGCTTCAATCACGAGATCGAAGTGCTGTTCGGGCTTCGCGGTGACGAATTCGTCAGCACCGGCCCGCATGGCGAGAGAACGTTGAGCTTCTCGTAAGCCGATGACAACGACGCGGTCGGGATTCATTCGGCGAATCAAATGCGCCGCCAAGAGAGCGATAGTGCCGTCACCAACTACGGCGACGCTGAGCCCGGCACGTAGTGAAATCCTGGTCAACGCCCGCCACACGACGGACATGGGCTCTATGAATGCCGCGTCGTCGATCTCCACCGACGGGTCGATCCTTCGCACGAGGCCAGACGGGACCGCGATCAGTTCTGCGATTCCTCCGGGCCTGGTGAAACCAATCTCGTCGTAGTTCGAGCACCGATTGGAATCGCCGTGAAGACAGTCCGCGCACGCGTCGCAGGGAATGATGCCTTCAACGACAACGCGGTCGCCGGCGGCGGCCACGCCTGGAACGTCACCGCGAAGCACACCGACCCATTCGTGGCCGAGAATCAAGGGATAACGAACATACAGAGGATCGACACCACCGTCGATGAGTTCAATATCAGTCCCGCACATTCCCGAGATGATCGGCGCCACCATAACTTCGTGATCTGCCGGCTGTGGATTCTCGAGTACTTCTAGCGCGACAGTTCCGGGGGCGGAAACGACGAGCGCCTTCACGCGCGACTCCCCTGACGAACACCGCCGAGCAGAAGAGTGATGCGGTCCGAGTGATCCTTCACTATTGCGCCGAGACGTTGTACTTCTCGATGCGGCACGTCGACCTTCAGTCCAGTGATACTGAGGGCACCGGCGCACTTGCCGTGATGGTCGAAGAACGCGGCACCGACGCAGAACACGCCCTCCGCCTCTTCTTCATCATCGGTTGCGTAGCCCTCCGCTCGTACTCGACTCAAGTCTTCGAGCAGCCGGTCGATGTCGGTCAACGTGTGCGACGTGTGCACCGCCATCCCGGTCTCAGTAATGAGAGCACGAACCTCTGCTTCACTCATCTCCGCGAGAATCGCTTTGCCGGCAGCGGTCGCGTGTGGCTCTTCGCGTTGCCCCAAGGGCGCGTGGAAGCGAATTGATCCTTCGCCATCGATTCTCTCGAGGAACACGGGGTAGCCGTCCTCGTTCATTGCGAGCCGCGCGGTGAGACCGGTCACGCTCGAGAGTTCGCGCAGCGTTGGCAGTCCGAGTTCGGCGATCGACGTCTGTTGACCGACGAGGTCGCCGAGACGCAGCAAGTTGAGCCCGAGCACGTAGCGAGGTCCCGGTTCAACTGCGCGCAGTAGACCGGCGGCACTCAACGTTCGCGCCAGTGAGAGCGCAGTGCTCTTGGCGACCTTGAGGTGACCGGCGATTTCGGTCACACCGAGACCGCCGCCACCGGCGTTGCTCACTAAATCGAGGAGCACCGCGGCACGCGCCACCGATTGCACTTCATATCGCTTATCTTGATCACTAATGTTCGGCACAGGCCAACACAATACGGTACAGCCGACATCTTTCGCAAGCACCTACTTGACCCCTTGATGAATACATGCTTGTATGTCGTAATCAGTACCGACAAGCGTTTTGTTGTGCCGAACAGAGGTATTCGTATCGGCGAGCGGTCAGCGGCTGCCCGGCCGCGAGGCACTGATCTTCGCGCGCAATACAGCGATCGTCCACTCCTGCTCACGACACCCGGTTCGGTGAACTGGATCACCGGCGGACTGTCGGACCCCGTTGACATCACGTCCTCCAGTGACCCGGTCTGGTTCGTCGAATCCAAGCACGGTCGCGGTCTTGTCACCAGTGAGATCGAGGCACCGCGTCTCGCGGGCGACTTCGACCTCGATGCACTCGGGTGGGAACTGTTGACCGTGCCGTGGTTCGACGTGGAGGCACCCCTGCGGGCCGTTACGTCATTCGCTGGTCTATCAGCCGACTGGTTACTCACCGATCGACCTGACATCGGATTGAACCTCACCGATGAAATCGTCGCCGCACGAATGGTGCTGAGTGAACCGGAACGTTCGGACCTGCGCTTGCTCGGCGCGCTCGCAGCGTACGCATTAGAGGCGGCTCTCGACGAATGGCGACCTGGGTCGTCAACCGACTTCGACATCGCCGCGAGCGTGAGCGCGAATCTTGAACGATTCGGAGCGCGCGCGGTCTGCCTCATCGTGGGCGGCGATGACCGCCTTCGATCCGTTCGCCACCCACTCGCGATTGGCGCGACATTGAACGAGGCCGTCATGGCTGTCGTGGTTGCGCGACGCGGTGGCCTCCACGTGGCGGCAACGCGAACGGCGCTCATCAGCCACTCGGACCCCATACTTGAACTGAGCGCACAACTCGATTCCGTGCACGGCGCCGTACTTCACGCGTCAAGGCCGGGCAATACGTGGGGTGACGCAGTGGAAAGACTCGCGAAGGGATACGAGAACATAGGTCAACCCGGAGCCTGGCGCGAACATTTCCAGGGTGGTCCGATTGCCTTCGAGCAGCGCGAATTCGAACTGGCGCCCGGGCACAACGGCTCACCGTTCTGGGACCTCGCATGTCACGCCGACACCGCCGTCGCCTGGAACCCCAGCCTGCGCGGCGGGGCGAAGATCGAAGAGACGTACCTTGTCGGTACTGGAGAACCAGAGTTGCTCACGACGTGCGATGGGTGGGAACTCACGCCATCGACCGATGGACCGCAACACACGCAACCGAAAGTCGTTCAATGAACAAAGGGGGAGCATCATGATTAGGGGTACGGGAAGTCCTCGCGGAACGGCCGCGCTGAAACAACACTTCGCGGCGCTGGTCGATGGACCGCAAGTGAGCGATGCGCGATTCGCTGACGGCGCGCACTTCCGGGTGGAGATTCCAAGTGTCGAGAATCCCACTGCGCTACGAGCCGTGGTTGACGAAGCTCGCGCGCTCAAGGTGCCGATCCATCGGGCCTCCCAGGGCAGCGGCGCCATGCTGTTGACTCGCGCCGAACTCGACGAGATGGTCCGTATCGGTGCCGATGAGGGACTCGAAGTGAGCCTGTTCGTCGGACCGCGAGAAGAGTACGGGATTGGCGGCTCCGTGCGCAGCCCGGACGGACTCCTTCTCTCGGGCCGCCTTCGTGGAATGGACCAACTTCGCTACGCTCTCGAAGACATTCTGCGCGCCGTCGATGCGGGCATTCGAGGCTTCCTGATCGCCGACACAGGATTGATGCAGTTGCTGCGCGCCATGGTGCTCGCACACGAACTGCCCGAGACGATCGTCTGGAAGATCTCGGCGGTGCTGGCGCCGTCCAATCCCGTCTCCTTCAAACAGTTGATCGACCTCGGCGGTTCGACGGTGAACGTGCCCAGCGACATGAGCCTGGCCGAACTCTCAGAAATGCGTGCCGTGAGCAGCGCTCCGATCGACCTCTACCTCGAGGCGCCCGACGCACTGGGTGGCATGGTACGAGGCAACGAGCTGGCGGAAATCGCCCTCGTGGCGGCGCCGCTGTACGCCAAGTTCGGACTGCGCAACGCCCGTGCCGTCTATCCCTCGGGTGAGCACGTGATGAGCGACGTCGTGGGCAACGTTCGAGAAAAAGTTCGACGAGCGGCGCTGGCACTTGAGTTCCTCGATGCGTCGGGTGTCGACCTCGCGATTTCCAAACCCGGAGCAGAAGGCATTGGGGTCCCCGAGTTATGACCTTGAGGAGCGATCGCTGGGTCCAAGGTGACGACGAGGTCGCCCTGGACAGTCGCGTCGCTCTGAAGATGGGCGGCGCGGCCGTTGATGCGTTGGGCGGGCGCCCGATCATCGGCATTGCCAACTCCGCCAGTGACCTCAACCCTTGCAACCAACCGTTGGCAGATCTCGTGGCCCCACTGCGCCGAGGCATCGAAGCGGCCGGCGGCATCGCCGTTGAGTTCCCCGTGTTCTCGCTTGGCGAAGACCTCATGAAGCCCTCCTCGATGCTCTATCGGAATCTGCTCGCAATGGAGATCGAGGAGTCGGTTCGCAGTCAGCCGCTCGATGCGGTCGTCATCTTGGCCGCGTGCGACAAATCGATCCCGGGAGCACTGATGGGAGCGTTCAGCACGAACGTTCCGTGCCTGTTGTTGGTCTCGGGGCCGCGACCCGTGGCCCATTTCGAAGGTCGCCGCATTGGAACGGGCACCGATCTGTGGCGCCTATGGGACCAACGACGCGGCGGTGACCTCAGCGACGAGCAGTGGAGCGAACTCGAGACTGCGCTGACCCTTGGTAAGGGAACCTGCAACACCATGGGTACGGCGTCATCAATGGGGGTGATCTGTGAGGGTCTCGGACTCGCCTTTCCCGGATCGACGTCGATTCCCGCCGGTGACGCGCGCCACGTCGACATCGCGGGGAACGTTGGTGCGCGAATCGTGGCATTGGTGAACACCGGCGCCAAACTCACCGGGCAGGTGACCCAGGACTCGATCGACAACGCGGTCACTCTTCTCGGCGCCGTCGGCGGCTCAACGAACGCGGTTATCCACCTGACCGCCATGGCGCGACGTCTCGGACTTCAACTCGACCTCGAGATGGTCGACCGCGTCGGACGCACCGTGCCGGTGCTCGTCGACGTCGAACCCACTGGTTCGGCACTGATGGAAGACCTCGACGCCGTCGGCGGTGTTCCCACGCTCATGGGTGCGCTCGGCGACCTCTTACACGCCGACGTGGTTCTTGCCGACGGGCGAACGACCGGCGCCGTGCAAGCAGAGGCCTCTCCCCCGAAGAGCCCGGTGCGCCCGATGGATGACCCCGTCGACGCCGCTGGCGCATTTCGCGTGGTGCGTGGCAATCTCGCGCCCGATGGTGCACTCATCAAGCGTTCGGCGGCAACGCCCTCACTACTTCGTCACCGTGGTCCGGCGTACGTCATGCACGACACCGACGAGGTCGCGCGACGAACCGGTGCCGAGTCGACGGCCTCCAGCGATGCGGTCCTCGTACTGAGCGGCGCCGGCCCGATCGGTGGACCGGGCATGCCCGAGTGGGGAATGATCCCGATCCCGACGCCACTCCTCGACCAGGGTGTCACCGATATGGTTCGCGTCACCGACGCTCGCATGAGTGGCACGAGCTTCGGAACCGTCTTTCTCCATGTTGCTCCCGAGGGCGCCGCCGATGGCGTCATCGGACTCGTACGCGATGGTGACTTCATCAACGTCGACGCCGACGCCGGCCTCATCGAAGTGGAAATCTCCCCCGCAGAACTGACGTTGCGTCGCAGCCAGCGTGACCAGACTCGGTCGTATCACCGCGGTTATGTTGAGCTGTACCGCCGACACGTGACCCAGGCTCCGGCCGGTTGCGACTTTGACTTTTTGGCGCTCGAGCCGGGGCAACAGCCTCACCTCGACGAGCCAGTAGTGGGCAGATCTTGAGGAGGAATTTCCGAAAGAACCGAAGTTCAAATTGGGCTTCGTTTAGCAAGGGGGAAGTGCGACTTTGAAAAATACACGAATGAGAAGTTTCGGCGCGGTCGCCGCGACGCTTGTTCTCGCCGGCACGTTCTTCGCAACGGGCCCAGCGTCAGCAAGCGCCAAGACGACCTTGACGTTATGGCAGAACTATGGGACCGAACAGAATGCCGTGGCGACGACAAACCTGGTGAAGGCCTTCGAGAAACTCAATCCCAACATCAGCATCAAGATCGTGGCGCAACCGGGAACGAGCTACTTCAATTTGCTGCAGACTTCGGCAATCTCAGGCACCGGCCCGGACCTCGCGGTCATGTGGACCGGTGTCTACGACCTTAAGTACGCCAACGACCTCGTGAACCTGAAGGGCAACGTGCCCGCGGCGGACCTCGCCAAGATGGAGGGCCTGCAGTGGGAGGCTCCTAACTTCAACGCGAGCAAGGGCGCCTACGTAATGCCGCTGGAGACCCAGTTCTACATCGGCTTCTACAACAAGGCGCTGTTCAAGAAGGCGGGCATCACTTCAGTGCCGACCGACTGGAGCCAGCTCCTCGCCGACTGCAAGGCGCTCAAGGCGAAGGGCATCCAGCCCATCGTCTACGGCAACGGTGGCCAGGCGATCAGCACGGAGTTCTACCCCTGGTACGACATGAGTTACCTGATGATCGGTGCGCACTCGCTCACCAGTTGGAAGGGCCTCTACGACGGCTCGATCCCTTGGACGTCATCGGCCAACGTCACCCAGCTGAAAGATTGGGCGACCTTGGAGAAGGACGGCTACACGAACTCCGATGTCTTGACCAATACGGCCAACATCACGCAGTTCGAAAAGGGCAAGGCGGCCATGATGGTCGACGGGACGTGGGACACGGCGCAGTACACCAAGACCATGGGAACCAACGTCGCGGCCTTCGTACCTCCGTACTCGGTGACCCCCATCAAGGGTGTCGTGGAGTACCCCGGCGACGGCTTCTCGGTGATGAAGAATTCGAAGTACCAGAAGGATGACTTCAAGTTCCTCGACTTCCTCACGACGACCAAAGCGGGCAATATCATCAACGCCGCTGGACTCATCCCTGACATTTCGGGCTTGAAGACGTCGAATCCGGTCAACCAGGAGATGTTGAACTTCGTCACGGTGAATCACATGACGCCGTATCCGATGATGGACAACTACATCCAGGTCAACGTCGGCAACGCCGCTGACAGTGAGCTTCCTTCCGTGCTCGCGGGCCAGACCACTCCGCTCGCCGCGCTGAAGAACATGGCGTCGGCGTGGGAGCAACTCCCGGCTTCACTCAAGAGCTCGACGAAGTTTTCGGGTTAACGAACACTTGGCTGCGCGTCCCCGCTCAACGTTCTGTTTGCGTTGGGCGGGGACGCGATTGTCGTCTGTCCAAAGCAACTGAAAGGCAACACTGATCCATGGCCACTGTCAGCGTCAACGCACCTAAAGCGCGGCGTCTGACGTTGAAGCGTCGCCGCCAACTGGCCGGTGTCGTCTTTGCCCTCCCCGCCATTGCCTTGGTCATCGGTTTCATCGGTATCCCCATCGGTCAAGACGTGTACTACTCCTTCACCCAGTGGGATGGTCAGACCGCGACCTGGGTCGGCGTATCGACGTGGACCCAGGCGTTCCACAATCCGAATCTCTGGACCGCACTTCGAAATAACGCGCTCCTGCTGCTTTCGGTGCCCTTCGCCCTCGGTCTTCCTCTGTGCATCGCGGTTCTCTTGCACCAGCGCGTCGCTGGTTGGCGGATCTTTCGCACGATCTACTTCCTTCCCACCGCCATCTCCTGGGTCGTCTTGGGTCTCGTCGCCGAACGCTTCTTCGCCTTCCAGGGCACGCTCAATTCGATCATCCACGCACTCGGGTTTTCACACTTCAGTACGAACCTGCTCGGCTACCAATCCGAAGCGCTCCTCGCGCTCGGCATCACCTTCATCTTTACGATGATTGGTACGAACACCATGCTGTTCCTCACGGGGCTCGCGACGCTCGACCCGAGTCTCGAAGAGGCCGCTCGCATCGACGGCGCTGGCCGGTGGCGGATCTTTCGAAATATCACGCTCCCCCACCTCAGTCGATTCATTCAACTCGCGTTCGTCATGACGGTCATCGCCTTGTTCTCCGCGCTCTTCAGTCTCATCTTCGTGATGACCGGCGGCGGCCCCGGCTACGCGACCACGACCGTGGAGTACCTCATCTACCAAACCGGGTTCAACCAGGGTGACTTCGGGACCGCGGCCCTCTATGGTCTCATCCTGTTCGTGATCACCGGCGTCGTGGGCATCGTGCAACTTCGACTCATCGGCTCGAGCGAATGACGACTGCGTCGACCCCACCGAAAGAGCCCGAGGACCCCCGTCCATCAATGGGGCCGGTCCAGAGGCCGCGCAAGCTCGGGCGCTGGATGCTCTTCGTCGTCATGATGATCGTCGCGGTCATCATGTTGTACCCGTTCTGGGTGATGATCTACACGAGTCTCAAATCCGAAGCGCAGTTCCTCGCCGGTTCGGGCTTCTCGTGGATCAGCTGGTCGAGCCTGACGTCGGTGATCCCCATCGGCCAGGAGGTGCTCAGCTCGACGATCGTCTGTGCGGCCTCGATCCTCCTCATTCTGATCGTGGGACTCCCCGCCGGTTTCGCCTTCTCCAAACTTCGCTTTCGCCTCTCGACAGGCATCTTCCTCGTCATGGTGAGTGCGATGATGGTGCCGCTCCAGGCCATCCTCATGACTGAATACGTCAACGTCAGTCGCCTTCACCTCACGGGTGGCTACACCGCGGCCGTCCTCGTCTACGCCGCGCTCGGAACCCCCTTCTCCGTCTTTCTCTTCTCCACATATTTTCGAGGCGTGCCGGACGAACTGATTGAGGCGGGCATCGTCGACGGACTCGGCTACGTCGGTGTGCTGTGGCGACTCGTTGTCCCGATTGCGTTGCCAGCGATTGCCACGGTCACGGTGCTCCAATTCATTCAGATTTGGGATGACTTGCTCGTCGGCCTCTTCTTCATCCAGAACACGTCGGATCGTCCGATCACCGTCGGACTCGCGGTGCTCGCGGCCGGAAGGACGACGTCGATTCCTGAACTGATGGCCGGATCGATCATCAGCGCCCTGCCCGCGATGCTCGTCTACGTCGGCTTTCAGCGCTACCTGGTGAAGGGCCTCACGATGGGCATCGACCGATGACGAAAACGACGAAGCAACCAAGGAGACGTACCTGATGGCCGACATCACCTTCGACGGTGTCACGAAGATATTCGCTGACAAGATTCGAGCAGTCGACGAACTCTCGCTGCACGTCGCCGACGGCGAGTTCATGGTCCTCGTCGGTCCATCCGGTTGCGGAAAGACGACGGCGCTGCGAATGTTGGCCGGCTTGGAGGACATCACGTCGGGATCGCTGTCCATCGGCGGCGCAGTCGTGAATAACGTCCTGCCGAAGGACCGCGACGTCGCGATGGTCTTTCAGAACTACGCGCTCTATCCACACATGACCGTGGCGCAGAACATGGGCTTCGCCCTCAAGATCCGCGGCCTCTCGAAATCCGACATCGCAGCAAAGGTCCTGGAAGCGGCGACCATCCTGCGACTCACCGACTATCTCGACCGCCGTCCCAAGGCATTGTCGGGTGGGCAACGTCAGCGCGTCGCGATGGGTCGTGCCATCGTTCGAAGCCCCCAGGCGTTCCTCATGGACGAGCCCCTCTCCAACCTCGACGCCCAACTGCGTGTCGAGATGCGTCTCGAGATCGCGCGGATCCAGCGCCTCCTCGGCGTCGCGACGGTCTACGTCACGCACGACCAGATCGAGGCCATGACCATGGGTGACCGCGTCGCGGTAATGCGCGGCGGGAAACTCCAGCAGGTGGCGACGCCCCAGGACCTCTACGACCACCCGGACAACGACTTCGTCGCCGGCTTCGTGGGATCGCCCCCCATGAACCTCTTGCGAGCCAGCCTCGAGAGCGCGAATGACGGACTGCGCGTAGTGCTGGGCGCGCAACGCCTCGACGTGCCGGCGACCTACCTTTCTTCGCACGACCTTCCGAACGCCGACGGACCGGGCGTCATCCTTGGCATTCGCCCCGAGGATGTCGAAGTGCTCAGCGGCGACAGTGCGGGTGCGCTGATGACGAGAGTGGAGCGTCGCGAAGCGCTCGGCGCCGAAATTCTCGTCCACCTCTCGTTGGTGGACGCGAAAGAGAACACGGCGTTCGTAGTGAACGATGAGGGTGCCCTCGTCGCCCGTCCCACGACGCTCGTGGCCAAGATGGGGCCCCGTGCGGGCGTCGCGGTCGGTGATCAATTGAACGTACGCTTCAATGTCGAACACCTCCACTTCTTCGATGCGGACTCCGGATTGAGCCTTCGTATCCGCTCGTAATGAAGAGCATCCATCGATTCACGAGAAGAGAAGAGTCCCCGTGACCACAGTGACCAGCACGAATCCATCGAGTGGCGCGCAACGAGACCTCGCGATCAGTGAGTCCACTGACGAAGACGTCCTCGACGCCGTGCAGCGAGCAGCAAACGCGGCGCACGACTTCGCGAATCGACCGTTGTCGTGGCGCGCCGGACTGCTTCGAGCCATGGCCGACGAGCTCGAGGCAGACGCCGCGAACCTCGTGGCGCTCGCCCACGAAGAGACCGCGTTGCCCCTGCCTCGCCTCGAAGGCGAGTTGCGTCGCACGGCCTTCCAACTGCGATTCTTCGCCGACGTCGTCCTCGACGGATCGTTCCTCGACGCGACAATCGACCACGCCGGTGATACTCCGATGGGTCCGCTTCCCGATCTGCGGCGAGTGCGCGTACCGCTCGGCGTCGTCGGCGTCTTTGGAAGTTCCAACTTCCCCTTCGCGTTCTCGGTACCGGGCGGCGACACGGCTTCGGCGCTGGCCGCTGGTTGCCCCGTCGTCATCAAGGCGCACCCGGCCCACCCGGCGACGAGTCAGGCCACCTTCGATGCGTTGGTACGAGCCGCGCGACGGACCGAGGCGCCCGAAGGCCTGTTGTCACTTGTCTTTGGCTTGGCGGCGGGCACGACCCTCGTTGACGCTCCTGGGATCAGCGCCGTCGGGTTCACCGGTTCGGTCGGCGCGGGCCTGGCGCTCTGGGAGCGAGCCAATGCACGGGCTGTGCCCATCCCCTTCTTCGGCGAACTGGGTTCGGCGAATCCACTCGTCGTCACGTCGAGTGCGGCGGCGCAACGGAGCGCGGAGATTGGCAGCGGTTTCGCAGGCTCGATGACGTTGGGCGCAGGTCAGTTCTGTACCAAGCCTGGGCTCATCTTCGTGCCCGTCGGCGAGGCCGGTGACGCAGTGGTCGCCGCCATTGTTGGTTCGCTCCACGAACTCGACGGATTCACCATGTTGTCATCGGGTATCGCCGACCACTTTCGACGTGGCGTCGACGCCGTTGCGTCCACGAGTGCGCGCGCGCTCGTCGAGCGGTCGAAGGGCGAAGGGGCTCACACGTCGTGCCAGCTCTACGAAGTCGATGGGGAGAGCTTTCGATCGCCCGGCGAGTACGCACTGCGCGAGGAGTGTTTTGGACCACTCGCCCTCGTCATCCGCTACCAATCAGAGGCGGACCTGCGCGACAGCCTGAACGCGTCAGAGCCAGCGCTGACCTTCAGTCTCTTCGCTGTTGACGACGACCCGGACGCGTCGTGGTTGCTCGCACTCGGCGCCCAGCGCGCTGGCCGCGTGATTCTCAACGGCTTCCCGACCGGTGTTGGCGTGAGTTGGTCGATGCAGCATGGTGGACCGTGGCCATCGACCACCAACGCCACGACGACCTCCGTCGGCGCCGGCGCCATTGAACGATGGCTGCGTCCGGTCACCTATCAGTCGGTGCCCGACAAGTTGTTGCCCCCCTCGCTCCAAGAGTCGAACCCACTCGCCCTGTCGAGGCGCGTCGACGGCCTCTGGAGTTCGCACCCCTAGATTCAGGCAACACATCACTTGGCTCGGGCGCAGTAACCATCAGGCGTTGCGGTGAAAATCGGTTGTAACGTTTTTTTCGGTGAGGAATCGATGAGTTCGCGGGGATCGCAGTGATCGGTCGAACGAAGTTGAACCGGGTGTCGTTCAACCCACTTCGCGTGGGCGTGATATCGCTGTTCGGCGCGCTCGTGGTCGTTCTCTTCAACGAATCTCCCGTCTGGGGCGCGGGAACGCTGGCGGCGTCGACGTCAGGCAACGCGACGAGTGGGGCCGGACTCCTTCTCGCCATGGGCGCCGGCGTCTTGCTACTCGGCATCGGCGGGTTCACGGTACTTACGTTGTCGCGCCGAAGGCGCGCTCCCCAACAGTGCGCCCTCGAGCGAGAGGCGCTCGAAGTGGCTGAACAAGCCGTGCGGTATTGGGAGGGAGCACTCGCTCATCTCAAGAACAACGCGCAGAGCGACAACGCGAACGCCGGGCGCACACCCGGTGAGACCCAGGCGTCGCTGCTCGAGAAGGCAGAGAGCGGGCACGCCAAAGCGGTGCAGGCCCGAGATGAGCGCCAGCTCGATCTGATCCGGTGCATGGCTTCGGGCACGTCGAACGTTCCGCTCAACAACACCGCGGTGTCGCGACTGGAGCCGGTACGGTTCGACATCAATCGCCCAACGCCACCGGCCAACTCATCCGAATAACTCGTGGTTGACCCGTGGACAGCCCTACACATCAACGGCCATCGAGAAAGCTGCTCCATTTGCACACTACTACGCACCACGTAGTAGTGTGCGCGTATGAAGAAATCGACAACGAACGAGGGTCTACGGCGTACGAACGACCCACCATTTTTGATTCTCACCAGCCTGGCATCGGGACCGAAGCATGGTCACGCACTCGCGAAGGACATCGCCGCGTTCGCGGGGGTCAACCTCGGCCCCGGCGCTCTCTACGGAGCAATCACCCGACTGGAAGAGCGCGGACTCATCGAACCGCTGAGTGGCGTTGAACGGCGACGTCCTTATCGCATCACCGAAGCCGGTTCGAAGTCATTGGCAACTGCTGTCGCAGACATGCGTCGACTCGTCGACGTCAGCACCGCACGACTCCGCTTGGCCATCGGCGGGCTGTCGTGAATCGCCGGCCCTACGACGCCACGCGCCTCCTGAAGTGGTATCCCCCCGCTTGGCGCGCGCGATACGGGGACGAGTTCGTCGCGTTCGTTGACGACACGCTCGCAGGCGAGCGACCAACGGCCGGTTTTGTGTTCTCGATCGCGCTGGGCGCCGTACGTGAACGAGGACACGAATCGGGCCTTGTCGGCACTCGTCAAGCGCCCACCGTTCAATCACGGGCCGGAGCGCTGCTCGTACTGTGCGCGTGGTCAGTCTTCATGTTCGCGGGTGCCAGCTTCTCGAAACTCTCGGAACACTCCGCCCAAGCAATGCCCGCCGGATCTGGATCGCTAGCGAACGTGGGTTTTGTCATCGTTGCCTTCAGTGGTGCCCTCGGAATGATCGTCGTCCTCGTCGGCGCCGGCGTGGCACTCCCGTCCTTCGTCAACTTCCTGCGCTCCGGCGGCTGGCAGGTCGCTCGCCAACGAGTTCGTCTGGCGCTGGCGCTCACCGCGCTCGTGCTCGCCGTCATCGTTCCACTCACGCTGTGGGCGCACCACTTGACGTCGCTCCAGCGCAACGGTGGGGATGGACCGTACTCGGCCGCCTTCGTCGCCTGGGCGATCTTGATCGCGCTGACCCTCGTGAGTTGGGACTGTGTCATTGTCCAGTGTGTCGCGAAGATGGACCTTTCGCCGCGAATCCTTCGCGTTGAAGCCCGCCTCGCCGTCGTGGTCTCGTTTCTGATGGTCGCGATCACGGTCGGGGCCGCGTGCTGGTGGGCGGACGTCGCGGGGAACGCACCGTGGTTCCTTCAGGGTGCGAGTGACGGCTCCTCATCGTCGCCGTTCACACCGAACCTGATCATCACGTTGGCGCTGATGGTCGGCGCTTCGGGCGCCGGTGCAATCGGAGTGAGTCGAATCGCTCGTTCGTGGAGCCGGACGTAGACGACGCCCCCGTCACGTCCTCATTGCCCGGCACTCATTCGCCGTCAGTCGTCGCGACCAAGAAGTCCCATCGTCTGGAGCGTGGCGACGACCTCGTCCGCTTCGTCCTCACTGGTCGAAAGCGATGCGTCGATTCGCACCTCGGGGTTGAGCGGCGCCTCATAGGGGGAGTCAATGCCGGTGAAGTTCGCTAACTGACCCGAACGAGCCTTTCGATAGAGACCTTTCACGTCGCGTGACTCAGCGACCTCCAACGGTGTGTCGACGTGTACTTCCACAAATCGACCTGGACCAATCAAGGCTCGGACCTGATCACGACCCGTGCGAAACGGAGAGATGGCGGCGACGAGGACGCTGACACCGGCGATATTGAAGAGTCGGGCGACTTCACCGATTCGCCGAACGTTCTCCGTCCGGTCCTCTTCGCTAAATCCGAGGTCGCTATTGAGACCGGTTCGCAAGGCATCCCCATCAAGGTTGTGAATGGGCAGCCCGAGCGCTCGCAGCCGCTGCTCCACGCCCGATGTGATGGTCGACTTGCCCGCACCGGAGATGCCGGTGAACCACACCACGAAGGCGGGAGACGTCGATTCAACCACGAGACCTACTCGAATCGGAGGCCGGCGACCAAAGGGCGCGCGCCATTGGCCACGAGTCGACCTTCAGGATTGACATTCGTTACTCACCTACTTCGTTTTGACGTGGTCGAGTTACAGCATCGGATGACGCCCAATGGAATTTACTTCACTGAACGAAGTCGAGCAGTCTCCCCTTGGTTGGCGATACGAGCGTCAGGTCTCCTTCGAGCGTTTGGTGACTGTTCGGAACAACGGTGCCGGAATCAACTTCTTGACCCGGTCAACGCGCCCCTGCAATCCCCGCAACTCGAGCTCGGTCTCCTCAAATCGTTGTCGCCACAGCGCACTCTCGACGACGAGATTTGAACTGTGGGTCTCGAGGTTGGCGCCATGCGCTTCGAGGACGGCGATTCGATCGAGCGACCAATTGAGCAGGACCCGACGCTCATCGAGGAGCGCTCGCTCCCACCAACTCTGGTCCAGCGGCACGTCGACGTCGAAGTGGTCGTGTCGACCACTTCGCGCGAGCAGCAGGTTGAGCAGCTCGCCGATCTCCACGGGGACACGCAACTGATCGTCCGTACTGCGGTCCGAGTTGTTTCGCCGCAGGTCGGGACGGATCGACGCAATCGCCGAAGTGAGGTCGACGTCGTCCGTGAGGACACTCCACGACACCAAACTGTCGCGCACGTGCGACAGCACGGTGGCCGGATCGTTCACGAGCTCGGTGTAACTACAGACGTGCACTCGCATTCCTTCGATGTCGCGAAGCAACGTTCGGTTGTAGGCGGCCCACAACGCGAGTCCGCTGTACGTCGGCAGAGCGTTTCGCCGCGTCAACGACGCCGCGACCTCGAGTGGCTCGCGAACAATGACGATGGCGCAGGTCCCCGCGTCCGTGACCTGTCGCCACAGTGGCAGGAGCAGCGAGATTCGTGGATCTTTGAGTACGTACGAAGTACTCGAGTAGACCTCGGCCAGCGTGTCGCGCGCGCGGTCCGCAAAGGCCTTGGCCGCGTCGTCGTGCTCCCAGCCCGGCGCCAGCACCGGTGGGCTGTCCCAACGACCTCGATAGTGAGAGAGGATCTCGTCATTGAGCGACGCGATCGAGCGCAGTTCGAAGTATCCCTGGGGGTTGCCTTCGTCGCCCTCCATCAAGTCGTCCGGGGGGCCGGCCTCCAAGCCCATGGCCTCGAGTGCTCCGGCGAGCGCCGACGTACCCGAACGGTGCATGCCAAGAACGAGAACTCCCATTTGAAAAAACTAGTTCGGACCACCCGCAGGCATCCAGTTCGCTGACCGGTACGGACGTTCGACGTACTCGAACGTCGGTAGCACCGCGGCGCTCGATGACGGGCTACGGTTTGTTCGCACCAACCGCTGCACTTCGGTCAGCCTGTCGCGGAGCCCCATGACCCTCACCACGTCCATCGTCATCCCCGCCTTCAACGAGTCCCTTCGACTCGCGGCGGGCTTCGAACGACTGGCGCCGGTTCTCGACGAGATGGGTCCCGACAACCTTGAGGTGATCATCGTCGATGACGGGTCCAGTGATGACACCCTGCACAAGGCGCACGCCGTCTACGGCCATCTCCCCCACACACTCTTCGTGCAGCAGCCCCAGAACATGGGCAAGGGTGCGGCGGTCCGTTTGGGTATCTCGGTCGCGCGCGCGCCGTACGTGATCGCCACCGACGCCGACCTTTCGATCCGGCCCGTCCACCTCCCCGACATCGTCGTGGCACTGCACACCAGTGCTTTGGTACCGGGATCACGCGAGCACGAGGGCAAGACCGGTTACGACACGGCGCTGCGAAGTGTTGCCGGCAAGGTGTTCAATCGACTGGTCCGCCACTACACCGGCACGACGCTTCGCGATACCCAATGTGGTTGTAAAGGATTCCAACTCGGACCAGGGAGAATACTGTCGTTGCTCGGTTTCTACGACCGGTTCATCTACGACGCCGAAATGCTCTACCTCGCCGACCAGCTGGGTCTCTCCATCACACCCTTCGACGTGAC
>Ga0302320_10006548_pt1 | contig 25817 bp, 23 predicted proteins | sample Bog_T0_3_FD_202130 | JGI IMG/M metagenome (GOLD analysis project Ga0302320, IMG submission 202130) | Peat permafrost microbial communities from Stordalen Mire near Abisko, Sweden - Bog_T0_3 | ecosystem: Environmental > Terrestrial > Soil > Wetlands > Peat | place: Sweden: Abisko, Stordalen Mire... | reverse complement strand
GGGTATCGAATTTGACTACTGCTGCTGTCATGCAGCCTTCGCGCTCAAGGATGACGGTTACGAGACGATTATGGTCAACTGCAATCCTGAGACCGTCTCCACCGACTACGACACCAGCGACCGGCTCTACTTTGAACCGCTCGTACTCGAAGACGTGCTGGCAATTTACAACCACGAGGCGCAATCGGGCGCGAAGATCGGAATGATCGTGCAATTCGGCGGACAGACGCCGCTGAATCTGGCACAGCGTTTGCGCGCGGCCGGTGTCCCCATCATCGGCACCTCGCCGGAATCGATCGACCTGGCCGAAGATCGTAAGCGCTTTGGCAAGTTGCTCGAAGATTTGCAGATTCCTCAGCCACCGGGCGGTACGGCGACAAGTGTGGAAGAGGCGCTGGCGGTAGCCGGGCAGATCGGGTACCCGGTGCTAGTGCGGCCAAGTTACGTGCTCGGCGGCCGGGCTATGGTGATTGCCTACGACGCGGAGGGTGTGACGCGCTACATGCGTCAAGCCGTGGAATATTCTCAGGAGCGTCCGGTTCTGGTCGACCACTTCCTCGAAAACGCAGTTGAAGTGGATGTTGACGCGCTCTGCGACTCGGAAGACGTGCTGATCGCGGGCATCATGCAGCACATTGAGGAAGCGGGAATTCACTCTGGGGACTCATCGTGCGTGCTGCCGGCAGTGGACATCAAGGAACAGACGCTCGAAACCTTGCGCACCTACACGCGGAAGCTGGCGCTGGCGCTCAAGGTTGTTGGCCTGGTCAATTTGCAGTTCGCCATTCAGCGCGACAAGCAGGGCAACGACAGGGTCTATGTGATCGAGGTGAATCCTCGCGCCTCACGTACAGTGCCGTACGTTTCGAAAGCCACAGGCGTGCCACTGGCGAAAGTCGCAGCGCGTTTGATGACAGGCCGCAAACTGCGCGAATTGCTTCCGGAGGAACTTGCTGCCGGCAAGGACCTGGGAACCGGCTCGCATTACTACGTCAAATCGCCAGTCTTCCCCTGGTCGAAGTTTGCGGGTGTCGATACAGTTCTCAGTCCGGAGATGAAGTCCACGGGCGAAGTGATGGGCGTGGCGAGCACCTTTGGCGAGGCCTTTGCCAAAGCGCAACTGGCGGCCGGTCAAATTCTACCCACGGGCGGCACGGTCTTCTTTACTGTGAATGATCAGGACAAGCAGGCTGCCATCGCGTTGGCGCGACGCTACGTGCATCTCGGATTCAAGATTGTCGCTACCGAAGGTACCGCGAACGCGCTCGAGGGCGCTGGGCTCATCGTGGAGCGCGTGTTCAAAGTTGAGGAGGGACGGCCCAATGCCGTGGACCTCATCAAGGGCGAGCGGATTCAACTGATCGTAAACACACCGCGGGGACAGGACGCGCTCTTCGATGAGAAGGCCATTCGCCGTGCTGCCGTACTGGCGCGCATTCCCACGATCACCACGCTTGCGGCGGCACAGGCTGCGGCTGAGGGAATTGCCGCCATGCAACGGCACCGCGTGACCGTGTTTGCCTTGCAGGCGCTGCACACCGAAAACGGCCGCTAACGGCAAAATTCGCCACTCGGCGGCCGGCGATGTGAATAAGGCAAGTAATTCTTGACCTCTATTCCGCTCGGCGAAATCCCAATCTTGCGCCAATGGAGTAACCCAGGAGCGCAACCGCCGGCCAGGTGCAGATGAACGGACCGTCGTTGTCAATGAGTCCGCTCGGGCGCGGCAAGCTGAAGAAGGTCCGGGTGATCTTGTCTGTGGCGTCACACTGGAAGCACTGATTCGGGCCGGTCGGCATATCCATTACCCAAAGACAGACGATGAGGAACCAGATGACTCCGAGCAGCCAGACCAGGGTTGCCATCTCCGAAGGATAAATGCGGGCGATGAGGAAGCCTACGATCAACGGCACCGCAAGCGACAGAAGAAGAATCACGAGCTGCGGTATGCCGACAGGATTGATGGCGTAGCCGAGGAGCATCAACGCCATCCACGTGCCGAGCGCCAACAGCGAATGCAGGAAAAACGAGAGCGCCTGCCCGGAAAGTTTGGAACTGCTCTGTTCCTCGAAGTCAGTTTGCGCCGACGAGTCCATGTGCGGGGCTCCAGAAGAGAGAATTGCTGGTGGCTGTGCGCCGTATCTAACCACTTACCATACACCGCTGCCGCGGGGAGAAACAATTTCGGCTTCACGAGGCAGAGAGCCGTTTCGTGGGTAGCGCGGCTGGCCCTACAATAAAAACATGCTTCTGGAAGGCATCTTTGCTGCGACCACTACGCCGTTTTACTCCGACGAGCGCATCTATTTCCGCAAGATTGAAGCCAATGTCACGCACTACTCGCGCAGTTTGCTGGCGGGGATGGTGGTTCTAGGCTCAACCGGCGAGGCGCCCTTGCTCGATGATGCCGAAGCGCGCGACGTTCTCCGCGTGTCCGCCGAAGCTGCCGCGCCGGAGAAGGTGCTGATTGCGGGCGTAGGGCGCGAGAGCGTGAAGGCGACGCTTGGGTTGGCAGAGGCAGCTGCAGAGTTGTTGTACGATGCGGTGCTGGTTCGTCCTCCAAGTTACTACGCAGGGCAAATGTCCTCGGCAGCCGTCCTCCATTATTTCCGGAGCATCGCCGACCGTTCGCCGCTCCCCGTGGTGCTCTACAACATTCCCAAGTGCGTGCCGTATGAGATTCCCGTGAACCTCGTGGGTGAACTGGCCAGGCATCCCAACATCATTGCAATCAAGGACTCGTCCGGAAAAGTTGAGCGCATCGGCGCGCAGGTTGGCGCTGCGCAAAATGCGCCGCGACGGGCCGTGCCGGTGACTCAGGTGTTCGAGGCGGCTACGGCGCGGATGCTTGCGGCGCATGACGAGGCCGACGGCACATTCGTTTCCGTAGGCCAGTTGGCCGGTGGCGTCGCCACTGTGACGGCTGCGACCGCGACTCCCGTGAAGACCCGTAGCAGGGAAGTTGGCTTTCAGGTGCTATGCGGCTCGGGGAGCACGGTGCTGGAGTCGCTGGAGGCAGGGGCAACAGGGGCAATTCTCGCATTCGCCGCGTTCGCGCCACAGGCGTGCCAGGAGATTTATCAAGCGTGGAAAGACCACGATCCTGCGCTTGCGCGTGAAAAGCAGCAACGTATTGCGAAGGTGAATCGGCGGATCGTCGGAGAGCTCGGCATCGCGGGTGTGAAGTATGCCTGTGACTTCAATGGGTATTTCGGTGGCCATACAAGAGCGCCGTTGGTAGGGTTGACGGCCGAAGAGAAGGCCGAGATCGATCGTTTGTTAATGGAGATTCGGAATTGACCAAGTTATGCATCACGTCCGATAACAGATATTCTGTATACTGTATCGCTTGAATCAACCCTTCGGAACCTATAGTCCTGCAAGGCATTACGGCCCATCCACTCTCGCCTCCCTGCTGCATCTGAACATTACAACTCTGGCCTGGGCTACATCTTGTAGCGACCGAGATCCTCGTCGTTCAGTCCCTCTAGCCACCCGCGCAGTTGTTCGGCGGTGGGACCTTCTGGCGGACCAGTGGTATTGAGTTTGGCCGTCTCCATCACCTTTTCCGCGACATAGATCGGGCAGTCCGCCCGCAGTGCGAGCGCGATCGCGTCGGAAGGCCGAGCGTCGATGGCGACTGGCTCGTCCCCTTGCCGCAGCCACAGGACCGCAAAAAATGTGTCGTCTTTAAGTTCCGTAATTACAACACGTTCCAACTGACCATTGAGGTGTCGGATCAGGTTACGAGCGAGATCGTGCGTCATGGGACGCGATGCCGCCATCTTTTCGATCTCCAGCGCGATCGCATTGGCCTCAAAAATGCCTACCCAGATGGGCATGACCGCTTCCGAGCCTACATCCTTCAGCACCACGATTGGCATATTGGTCGCCGGGTCCATCATCAGGCCGCGAATCCGCACTTCAATGTCCATCAGTTCCCTCTTGAAGAACCGTTGCAATCTTAGACGGCCTGGCCGACAAGACTGTTGGGAAAAGCGCCGGTTATTTTGACGCGGAGATAACTACCGGGCGCGGGCGCGATAGGTTGCGGCCACTCGAAATTCACCGGCTTGTTTTGGCTGCTGCGGCCGGCGACCTGCCCTCGGCCCGGGTTCGCCCCTTCCACCATTACCTCAAGAATCTCCCCGATCTGCTTGGAATAATTCACCCTTTGTATCTCCCGCTGCCGCTCAAGCAGTACTTGAAGCCGTTCGGCTTTCTCGGCATCTGGAATCGAGTCGATCATCACCAGGGATGGTGTGTTGGGGCGCGCCGAGTACCTGAACGCGAAGACGCAGTCGTACTGAACCTCGGCAAGCAGGTCCATGGTCTGGATGAAATCGTCGGCGGTCTCGCCCGGGAAGCCAACGATGATGTCGGTGGAAATCGAAATCTGCCGTTTCGCTGCTTTGATCCAGGAGATGCGCTCGAGATACCACTCCGGCGTATATTCGCGCGCCATCGCAGCAAGTACACGCGCCGAGCCCGACTGTATCGGCAGGTGCACATGGTCGCAGAGGGTCGGCACAGCATCGATGGCTTCAACGATATCCCGCGTAAAGTCGCGGGGATGGCTGGTGGTAAAGCGGACGCGCCGTATACCGGGCACTTGGCCAACCGCCGCCAGCAACTCCGCAAAGCTGCATTTCCCTTCCGGATCGCGATAGCTGTTTACGTTCTGGCCCAGAAGCTGGATCTCGGTGTAGCCAAGGTCGGAAATGCGCCGCGCCTCGTCCAGCACTGAGGACGAGGTGCGGCTGCGTTCTTTGCCGCGCGTGTACGGTACAACGCAGTACGAGCAGAACTTATCGCAGCCCTCAATGATAGTGATATAGGCCCGATAGGGATTCTGACGCGCAGTGAATTCGGTCTCGAAAGCCTCGTCAGTCTGGCGGTCATCGAGACCAGTGATACGGCTTTCGCCCGCCTCGAGCCGGGTAAGCATCTCGGGCAGTTTGCGGTACGAGGCCGACCCCGACACCAGCGAAACATACGGGGCGCGGTCGAAAATCTTTTCGCCTTCCTGCTGAGCAACACAACCCAACACGCCGAAACGCTTCCCTTGCTTGTGCAGTTTCTTGTAATCGTTCAGGCGATTGAAGACCTTCTGCTCCGCCTTATCGCGAATGGAGCAAGTGTTGTAAAGAATAAGGCCGGCATCTTCCTCGGTCTCGACCTGCCGATAGCCCTGCTGGCGCAGGGTGCCAATGACCTTCTCCGAGTCATGGGCGTTCATCTGGCAGCCGAAGGTTTCCAAATAAAATGTCTTCTCGGTTGCCATAGATCTCTAAGTATATCGTGATGTGGCTCACGATCGCTGCGCAACGAATCCTGCAGGGTCGACTGCCAGGCGCGATCAATAAGCGTGCAAGTAGTCCAGCAGCGCGTCCATTTGCTGTTGCGTCATCTGATAAGCAAACGACGGCATCATCCCTTTGCCCGCCAGCAGAACCCGCTCCACCTCCGCGTCAGTTGCCGGAGCCCCATCCGGCAAGGTCTTGCGGCTGAAGACGCCGCGCAGATTCGGTGGAACTTTCCTTAAGTGCAAGTCGTTCTGTTCGTGGCAGTGTGCGCAGCCCGCCTCGTAGAGCCGTTGGCCCTGGGCTTGCTGTGGTGTGAGATTCTTCACCGAATGACACCCCGCAAGGAGGGTCGTGACAACAACCGGGAAAAGGGCCATCCGGCCAAGCCTTAGAAACACCGTTCTTTACGCTTTCTCGGCAAATTCTCTGCTTACGGAATCCCAATTGATGACCTGGAAGAACGCTTTGACGTAATCCGGCCGGCGATTCTGATACTTGAGATAGTAAGCATGTTCCCAAACATCGACACCCACAAGTGGCTTATGGCCGGAGGTCAAGGGGCTGTCCTGGTTCGGCGTAGTTTCAATGGAGAGCGTGCCCTCGGGCGTCTTCACGAGCCACGCCCATCCGCTGCCAAAGATGCTGAGCGCCGCTTTGGTCAATTGCTCCTGAAAGGCCGAGAACGTGCCAAATCTGGCATCGATCGCTTTGGCCAGCTCGCCAATAGGGGCGGCACTTCCCTTGCCCAGCATCAGCCACCAGAAAGAATGGTTGGCATGCCCGCCGCCCTGGTTGCGGACCGCAGTGCGAATGGACTCCGGCACTTCAGTAAGGTTTGCCACCAAGTCGTACACGGTTTTGCCCGCCAGCTCCGGATGCCCTGCAACCGCGGCATTGAGATTGTTGACATACGCTTGGTGATGCTTGTCGTGATGCAGATGCATGGTGTCGGCATCGAAATACGGCTCGAGTGCGTCATAGGCGTACGGCAGGACGGGCAAAGTGAATGGCCCGGTAGGTGCTGCAGCCGGTGCGGCCCCTGCCTGCGCGGCCGGCGTACCTTGCGCGCGAAGCTGATTCGCCAGCAACGCTGCGCCTGCCAGTGCACTCAATTGAGTGATCGCAGTTCTGCGATTGACGTTTGCCATGGGATATCCTCCGGGGATTCACGGGTGTTTCTGCGAACTCCGTCTCTTCAGTCTGCGCGGGCGATGCAGGACCGGTCAAGGGAGTGGATGTAGATTGCCGAACCGGCACGGCGCACATTCCTTGAATACGATGCCGAGCAAGTATGCTGAATTTATGGAGCCTCACTCTCACGAAACACTGACGCCATTCGCCCACTCGTCAAGCAACAATTGCTTTGGCTGCGGGCGGGCCAACGCAACTGGACTGCGCCTGGTGTTCCTGCTTGCCCCGGACGGCGCCGTCGTCAGCCTTCCCGTTGTGCCAGAGACATTTGAGGGCCATCCGGGCTTCTTGCACGGCGGCATCATTGCGACACTTCTCGATGAAGCGATGAGCAAAGCTACCCGCGTTCTCGGAGCCCCCTCGGTGACCCGGAAAATGGAAGTCGAATACCTTCTTCCGGTTCCCAGTGGCTTGCCTCTACGCATTGAGGGTTGCGTAGTGCGCAGCCAGGGACGAAGGCACTGGACCGAAGCCGTCATCCTTGACGTGGAAGGCACGGCCTTGGCGCAAGCCAGGGGACTGTTCATTGCCGTCCAACCGAAAGCTAGGAAATAGGCGGCCCGTGAGGACCGCCCTCAAGGATCTGCAAACCGTTGGCGGAAGCTCAATGGACCATATTGATGGTGTCCTGTGTAACGGTGTCGAATGTGGTGACCGATTTCGCGTTGGCCTCAAATGCCCGCTGCGCCACAATCAAGTCGGAGAACTCGGTAGAGATATTGACGTTCGAAGCCTCCAGCGCATCGTCTTGAACAGTTGCCAGGCCGGAAGTGCCAGAGGTTCCAATCGCAGCCGCTCCGCTGGCCAGGGTGGTTGAGTAATCTCCGTTCCCGAGCAGCGAGAGTCCCTGCACATTGGTCACGTTCGCCAAGGCGAGTTGCGCCACGTTCTGCGTCTGTCCGTTGGAGTAGGTAATACTGACCGTGCCATCCGAGCCGATCGAGAAGCTCTTGTACTGACCGCTGGCGTAGCCATTCTGCGAGGTCGCGGAAACTGCGGAAGTTGTATCGACCTGGCTGATGTTGGGGGTTCCGGACGCGCCCAGCAGGTTCCACTTGATGTCCAAACCTGCCGCTCCATCAACCAGTACGTTGGTTGCAGCGGGATTGAAGTTTAGGTCGAGCGAAGAGACATCGCCCGCTGCCTTGCCCACGGTCTCTGCGGCCCCGCCTGTGGGCGTCACCGTTGTGAGATTTCCGTCGGCATCGAATTGCATGGTACCGGTAATGGCTGCCGGAACAGTATTAGCGCCCGTTGTTGAATAATCTGCGGCCGGTAGAGCGACCGAGTAGCTCCAGGTGTTGGCCGCTGTTTGCTCGTAGGTCACCGTGGCTACGTGTGGCTCGCCGAGCGAGTCGTACACCGTGACCTGTGCGGGAAACTGCGTTCCTGTAGCTGACGTGGAATCGAGGTTGGTGGTCGTGCTCATGGTCGTTGTGGCCTGCGACTGTTGCACAGCGCCAACCGGAATATTAATCGCCGTCAACGGTGCATTCGTATCCACAACTCCATCGGCTGCTGGATAACCCATCACGCTCATGCCGCTTGAACTGACCAATGCGCCGCTCGAATCCAGCGTGAAATTGCCGGCGCGGGAATACTCGTAACTGCCGTTGCCGCTGCCGAGCACAAAGAACCCATTGCCATTCAATGCCACGTCTGTCGAATTCCCCGTGGAGTTGATGGAGCCCTGGGTATAGTTGATCTCGTTCGAGCCTACCCGCACCCCCGCTCCCACCTGGATCGGGTCGCCGGAGCCTGTGTTGCCGATCTGCTGGTAGAAGAGATCGGAGAAGTTGGTCGACTGCGCCTTGAAGGCCGTCGTGTTCATGTTCGAAAGATTGTTTGCGATGGTATTCAAAGCCGTCGAGTCGGCCTCAAGTCCGGTGAGCGGAATCGAGAAACTTGCCATGATTTATCTCCTCTTTGCGTGTAATTCAGTTGCGCCAGGCCACGTGCCGGGCAAGTTTATTGATTTGCAGTCGAAGTCCTCTGCAGCGAAGTCCCATGCGTTCGGCCAGCCAGCGCGTGCCCCACTCGTTGCGCTGCAGGATTGGCGTTGGGAGCGCTCAGGTTGCCTGCAATGCGCTGGGTCGACGTGCTGGATGTTGTAGTCCCCGGCGTGCTGGGAAGTAGCGACCCGGCGGGGTGCGTGGCAGTGTCCGGCGATGCAGTCGAGGACGACGACGCGGTCTCGTTGGTGGCACTCGCCGCTGCAGTGACCCCCGGTTTCGCGCTACTGGTGGTGGAACTCGATGCGCTGCCGGCATCCGTGCTGAGTGTCTGGTTGATATCGATAAGCTGTTCCAGGCTATTCACCTGCACAAGCTGGTTGATGTACTCGTTGGGGTCCGTGTTCGCGGTCGGATCCTGATTTTGCATCTCGGTCACCAACAGGGTGAGGAAATCGTTGGCCGAGATCGTGGCTGAACTGCTGCTCGAGTTGTCGGAGCTGCTGGAGCTGCCCGTACCGGATGTGGAGCTAGCCAGGGGCGTTGCCGTGTTGCGCGTCAACACTTGCCCGGTCGTCACTTGGTGGTTCAAGAGTCCTGCTGTGGTTGCCATCGTCCCTCCCTGATACATTGCTTACGAACGAGTTCGGTTCAGGCCATCACGGAAATGCGTGTGCCGCGTAGTTCTCCTGTGTATGTAGGCGAGTCCAGAACGCCACTCGGTGACGGACCAGCGAATTCCGAAGAGTTCGAAGTCTGCGAACGACTCTCCCGCGAACTTGCTTGCGTTTCTTCCGCTGCGCCTCCCTGGGGGCCTCCCTGCGCGCCCTGCTGCATGTGCCGGCCCATGCCGTTCTCGATCCCGCTGTCGCCTGGCGAGGCCATCGAAAGCGAGACTACGGACGTCTGCTGCTCGACCAGATGCGTGCTGAGCCCTGCGAGGTGCCCGTTCAATGCCTGTGCCGCGTCTGTTGAATTCGGCACAAGAGTTGCGTGAATGCCGCTTGAACTAAGGTCCGCGCGCACACCGACCCACCCCAGAGCAGGATCGCGGAAGCCGGCCTCGGCGTGCTGACCTCCCGCGTGGGTCCATGCGGGCGCTCCCAGTGAGGTTCCTCCATCGAGCGCCGAAAAGGTGTCGTGCCCAGACGATGCCGCGGAAGTTGTTGTTGAGAAATGTGCCTGATCAGATACCGACGTACCGGATACCTGGGCCGCTGCGGGATTGCGCAGCCCCACTGATGCGACATCCAGAGAGGTCGGCTGAGCTGTAACAAGAGGCGTTGCGGTTGCGACGGTCTCTCCAGCCGCGCCATGCGCTGCTGCCCGCGACGCGAATCGCTGCGCCACTTGCTTTGAACTACTCTCAACCGCATCGGTGCCCGATTGCACCGAACCGGAATAATTTAAGAGAATCGCTGAACGATCTGAATCGCTCTCGACGCGTTGGGGATCTGTAAGCGCATCTGGCATTGAAGCCGAAAGAGCCTGGCCTTCGGGGCCTTCCTCGGCCGCAGGGGTCCGTGCTTTCGATATTTCATGCTGCGCTTCTGCGTTCGATGTCTCCGCAGAAGAAAGCGAAGTCCTGCTGCGGTTCGCGGCCGACTCGGAAGGGTCATCCAGTGAAGGCAACGCAGATTCGTGCGCCAATTTGCCTTGGGTTTTGCTGTGAAGAGTGGGCGCCGAGGCAATCTGCATGGACCGCGCGTCGTGTCCTGCTGTAGCTGCACGGTGCGACACTCCCGGTGCGAGTGATTCTGTTGCGGCGGTAAGGCTCTCGGCCGTACCGAATTGCTCCAGAGTTGATGAAGACTGAGGCGTTGCTGCAGCCGTTTGAGGCGTCACTGAAACTGGCGATGCAGGAATCAAAATGGGCGCTTCTACCACCGGCACGATGGCTTGCGTGCTGCCCTCGGCCCCCTGTTGAGTGTTTTCGTGCTTGGCGTGTTCGGCCGTGAGATCAGTTACATCTCTGCTGCTTGCATCGGGACGCTTTTCTGAAGTTGCATCCGCGTACGGAGCGGACGGAGCTTGCGCATCGGCATCCTGAGCGGCTCTCCGTGCAGCGTGGCTTGTGTGCGAAGAAACATCTGATTGATTGGCTCCGGAAGCCAGGACCACGTTGTGTGGTGGCGCCGTCAATTTCGATGCCACGCCTGAGCCAGCCGGCACACTGGAATTCTCTGCTTGCCCACTCTTTGCTGTGAAGCCTCCCACTGCGGCGTTGACCGCGCTGGTTGTGCAGGCTTCTTCTTGGTCCTCGCGCGCGACACCGCCCGTTCCATTTGAAACTCCCCGCCACGCATTGATTACTGTTTGCCAACTGGACCGAAAACTTGGCGATCCGGAGACCAATTCGGATGCGGGATTGCCGGTAGCCGCGCCGATCCGACCCGTACCTAAACCTTTGCCGAGCCAAACCGCCATTTGGCTCTGCTCCAGTCCAGCCCGCCCTCCGGCTTCAATCTCTGCGCTAAGCTCGCTGCCGATGGCTCCAGTCATGCGGCAACTAAGTGCAGATGACGTGCCAATGGGAGGATGGGAGGGGTTAGAGGAATGTCAGGGATGGTCCTGATCTTCCCGATTCAGAATGTGCTCCGGAAACTTTGTGCATTTTCTCTCAAGGTTTACTTGAAAGTTGCGACGCGCAGCCGGCCGGTCAATGAGCGTTTCCCGAAAGTTCCATACGTCGCACCTCTCAACGAGTGCTCCGTCGGCCCAGGAACCAATCATCGAGATCGTGCTGCATACGCCGATCTGTTTCAGTTTTGTCCAGGGCTGTCGCTTCTTCGATCAACGTTTCGGTTTGCCGGCGTTCGATGCGCTTGCCGAGAAACTCACGCTGTCGCGCTTGCTCGGCCAGCTCCGCCTCTGCGATGCGCGGGGCTAGAGCTGCCGCCATGCGCCGGGCGGCATGTGCCTCCTCAATGCCTGCGATCCGGTCCGTGATCTCGCCCGTTACGGCGCTGGACGCAAGCAATCGCCGGCCGCCGCGCTCGCGTTCCGTGCTCCGAGTCAGTGCCTGCTGCAACTGCCTGAGCTCGGAGCGTGCCGACTCGAGCGCCGCACGGCACGCCTCTTCCTGGATTTCGAGAACCTGCAACAGGCGCCGCATGGCGCGCGAAACCGCCATGATTTACATCTCCGCGGCCAGAGCCGCAAGACGGCGCAGACACTCAGCAAAGCGGACGCGCTCGCCGGCGGTCTGGGCGAGAAAGGCGCGGATCGCGTTGCGGGCGCGCAGTGCCCGATCGAGATCCGGATCGGCGCCCGCCTTGTAAGCACCAATACGCACCAGATCTTCCGATCGAGCATAAATCGCCAGCAGCTTTCGCACCAGCGCTGCCTGCTCGCGATGTGCCCCACCGGAAACCGCAGGCATGAGCCGGCTTATAGAATCCAGCACCTCAATAGGCGGGTACTGGCCCTCGGCAGCGATGGCACGCGATAGAACAATGTGTCCATCCAGAAGCGAGCGTACAGCATCTACAAGTGGATCCTGCTGGTCGTCGCCTTCCATCAGCACGGTATAGAAGGCGGTGATCGAGCCGGTGCGGAAGCAGCCGGCGCGTTCCACGAGTCGCGCCAGTCGAGTAAAGACCGAAGGCGTGTATCCCTTTGCTGTGGGCGGCTCTCCGGCGGCGAGCCCGACCTCGCGCGCCGCCATGGCGAAGCGCGTCAGCGAATCGATCACGAGCAACACATTGTTGCCCTGAGCTGCGAAGTATTCCGCCAGCGTGGTGGCGGCCAACGCGGCCCGCATGCGCAGCAGCGGAGACTGATCGGAGGTAGTCACCACCACCACCGCGCGCGCCAGCCCTTCCTTTCCCAGAGAATCACGAAGAAACTCACCTACCTCACGGCCGCGTTCGCCGACCAGGCCCACCACCGTCACTTCGGCCTCGGTATTCCGCGTCATAATGCCGATCAAGGTGCTTTTGCCCACACCCGATCCGCCGAAGATACCGACGCGCTGGCCACGGCCCACCGTGAGCAAACCATCAATGGCGCGAACGCCCGTTCCCAGAGGCTCGCTGATGGGCACGCGGTCGAGCGGTAACCGCACAGCGCCGTCGAGGCGCAACGTAGTGACGATGGCCGGCGGCCGGCCCTCATCGATCGGCTGGCCCTGTGCATTTAGAACTCGCCCCAGCAGTGCCGGGCCCACTTCAATCTCGGGTATCGTGCCCAGCGCCCATACCGGATCGCCAAAGCGAACCCCCTCTGTGGTCTCGAGCGGCATCGACAACACATTTGAGCTGCGAAAGCCGATGACTTCCGCCAAATGAGAGCGCCCCATATGGTCTTCGATTTCGCAGCACTCGCCGACCGAGACAGGAGGACCCGCAGACTCAATCGTCTGTCCCACCGATTCGAGCACCTGCCCGCGCCAGCGCCACGGCTGCCGGCATTCCAACCGGGAAAAATAGCGTTCGAGCAAGGCCGTCATGAACGCGCCTCTGCAGGTAACCCTTCCTGTGCAGCCCTGTCGCCCGGACGACTCTCCGGCGCACTCGGTGTGCCCGCGCGATCGAAGAAACCGCGCTCGATCTCGCTCAACTGCGCGCGAATTCCGAGATCGACGGTTCCCACCTTGCTTTCAATCGCGCAATCGCCCAGCAGCATGTCTTCTTTTGCCACGATGACCGGTTTCGTGGCCAGGCTCGGCAAGAGCGCGATGGTCTCCTTCCACAAATCAGCTTCCCTGGCTGGCACACGGAGCCGGATCTCCGACGTGGCGGCCAGTTGCCCAAGGGCAACACGCACGGCGCCCGTCAGCAAAAGCGGATCCATCTGCGCCTCGCGGCGCAGGATGCGCGCCGCCACGGCCAGCGCCAGACGCACCACCTCCTGCTCGACATTATGAAGGTAGCAGTCGCGCTCGCGGCTGAATGTTCCAATCAGTTCGGCGAATTGCCGGCGGCGGCGGTCGCTCTCCGCAGCTGCAGCAGAGGCTTGCGCCTCGCGTTCTGTCGAACGGCCTTCTTCATGGCCGCGCTCCCGGCCGGCTTCGAACGATCGACGCGTCTCCTGGGCAAGCCGCTCCTCGAAGTTCACGTCGGCAATGCGCCCTTCTGCTCCAATCGGGCCCTCCGGCGGCTCGGCCTCGGAGTCTTCCCCGGTTTCAACCCAGCCATCCCAGGCAGGTAGCTGCGACGCCTTGGAGCAGACGAGGTATTCGAAGCTCTCGACTGTTCTGCTACCCCCGCCCATGCCTTGTGATGCCATCGCTTGCCGCAAGCCTCCCATTCTCGTTCCTTCTTCGCTGCTCCCACTCCGAATTAAACTGCTTGTTCCCCGCCCTGCACGACCTTTTGTCACCGCCCGCTACGCCATCATTTCGTCGCCCGTTTCGAGCTTCAGAATGACCTTGCCTTCGGCTTCAAGCCTTCGCGCCAGATTCAGAATCTCCTGCTGCGCCTGCGCCACTTCGCGCGATCGCACGGGGCCCAGCACCTCCATGTCTTCCTTGAGCATTTCTACCGCGCGCGAGCTCATGGCCTTGAAGATCTGGGCGCGCAAGTCCTCATTGGCCCCGCGCAAGGCGAGCGCCAGTTGCCGCTTGTCCACACCGGAGACAATCTCGCGAATGGTTGCCGGTGGCACGGTGATCAGATCCTCGAATGTGAACATGAGATTACGAATGCTCAAGGCGAGTTCCGGCTGATCCTCTTCAATGGTCTCGAGAATCTTCTTCGACTCTTCGGCATTCAGCCGGTTCAGCAGATCCGCAACAGCTTTGAATCCGGAGTAGCTGCGGCGCGCCGTATCGCCTACACTCTCCAGGCGCCGGTGCAGGATGAGCGCCACCTTCTGGGCCATTTCAGGGGAGAATTGCCGCATCTCGGCGAGCCGCTGCACGGCTACCACCTTGTGGTCTTCGCTCAGGCTATCCAGCACCGTGGAGGCGCGGCGCGGGTCAAGGTGCGCCAGCACCAGCGCAATGGTTTGCGGATGCTCGGAGTCGAGCAGTTTGCCCAATTGCTGCGGATCCGTGCGCTGCAGCTTGGCCAGATTGCCCTGCGCCGCCTCCTGCGAGCGGCGCATCAGCGTAAGCAAGTCATCGGCGCGCTCCTTGCCGAAGGTATCGGTCAGGAGCCGACGCGCGTAATCCAGCCCGCCATGCACGATGAAGTGATGCGTGTCGAGAAGCTGCCAGAACTCCTCCAGCACCTCGGAAGAGAGCTCCGGCGTTACCCCTCGCAGATCAGCCAGCTCTTCGGTGATGCGCTGCACATCCGGTTCGGGCAAGGCGCGCAGTACCTCTTTCGCCAGTTCCTCTCCCACGGCCACCAGCAGGATCGCGGCTTTGCGCACTCCGGCTAGATTGGCCGCCTGGCGCCGCTTGATTGCTCCGCTTTCGATTGCCAGCTCTGCCAAGGCCGGTTCCCTTCCCTGTCTCTACGATCCGAATTCCCGTCCTGCTCGCGGGCGCGGCTCCCAGCATCAATCCGAGTGAATCCAGCTCTGCAGCAGCCGTGAGCTCTGCGTGGGCTCGTGCTTCATATGCGTGGTCACCTGATCGAAGATCTCCTGCGTCCGCTGCCGTTCGGGGTCAATCTCCTCGGGCTCAGGCGGGCTCGGTGGGATCTGCGCAGCCACAGCTCCCGGTCCCGCAGGCAATTCCCGGCGCACATTCTTCCCGCTCTCCGCGGTAGCAAGGGCCGCACCGGCGTGGCGGATCGCCGGCCGAAGGCCGAAGGCCACTACCATGAGCAGGCCAATCAGCAGTGCGGAATATTTCACCAGGAATGGCGAGTCCTCCGCGGCGCGCTGCAGCTGCTGAGCCAGAGTCGCCGGCGGCTGGGAGCGATTGTCGTCGAAGGCCAGATCCTGCACCGTGACGACGTCGCCTCGCGTCGTGTCGAATCCCACCGCCGCCTGAGCCAGGGCCGTCAGGTTGCGCAGCTCATCGGCGGAACGCGGCTGCCAGACCGCCGCGCGATCCTTGCTCGCCGTCTCGAGCAGCCGGTCGTTCACGACAATGGCAGCGGTGAGCCTGCGTATACGCCCGGGGTTATCGACCACATGCCGCACCATCTTTGAAACACCATAAGTTCCAGACTCGGTCTTGGCGGATTGAGGTGTGGTGGTCTCGTGCGGATAGACGGGAAGAGCTTGCGTATTCGGCGCATTGGAGGCCGTGCCCGGAACGCCGGAAGCTACGGGCTGCGCGCCTGTCGTCTGCTCGGTTCGTTGCAGCGATAGAGTGACAGTCTTGGCGGGATCGTAATTTTCGTCCGTCTCTTCGGCGGCCTGCGCATCGTAATCCAGCGTCACCGAGGCGCGTACATTGCCAATGCCTGTCACCGGCTCGAGCGTGGCAATAAGTTTGTCTTCGAGGGCCTGCTCAGCGCTCAACTGCATGGCTTCGCCGGTCTTGGGACCCAGCGGAGAGTTGCCCGCTGCATCCACCAGCACCACGTGGTCTGGTAGAAGCCCGTCGACCGCGGAGGCCACCAGATTGCGGATGGCTTCAGGCTCGCCCTCGGCCAGCGTCCGGCGACGCAGTTTCAGCACCACCGCGGCCTTGGCAGGACGCTCCTGATCGCGGAACAGCGAGTCGTGAGGCATCACCAGATGTACGCGCGCCGAGGCGACATCGGAGAGCGTCCCGATGGTATGTTCGAGTTCCCCTTCCAGGGCGCGCTGATAGTTCACCTGCTCGTCGAACTCCGAGCCTACCCAATTGGGCTTGTCGAAGAGCTCGAATCCCAGCCTGCCGCTCTTGACGCCGCCCTTGGCCGCGGCGGCCAGCCGGGCTTTGTCCAGTTGCGCGGCAGGAACCAGAATGCCTGCGCCATCGGGAGTGGGCTCAAAAGAAATCTGCGCCTGTGCCAGGGTTTGCTCCATCTGCCGCGCGTCCTCCGGATCGAGCCCCGCGTAGAGGGTGCGCCAGTCAGGGCGCAGGCCGTACCATGCCAGGCCTCCCAGCAGCGCCGCCAACAGCAGCACCGCGGTGATCGCCCAGCCGCGCTGCGCGGGGGCCATCTGTGCCCAGCGCACCCGCGCCAGGCCCCATAGCCCGGACCACCTTCCGCCTCTGTTCAGTTGCCCCAACGCCGGCGGAGTCTTTTCCAACTGTGTTCCCGTGGCCATGTCTTCCGTTTCTCGCTTCCGCCCTGCCTCCGCTTGCGAGTTCGCGCTCGTCGCGTCTTTTACCGGAGGGATGAGACCGCTCGTTCAAACTCTCCGCTTCTTTGTCTCCTGCTTGCCGCCCCACGATCCCCTGGACGCTTCCCTGCGTTGCTCCCACCGCGAGCCAGCTTAAAACTGCATCCCCATCACGCTCTGGTAGGCCTGTACGGCCTTGTTGCGCACCGCCAGCACCAACTCGAAGGCCATATCCGCTTTCTGGGTAGCAATCATCGCCTGGTGCACGTCGACGCCGGAGCCGGTCATCAGGCCGGTCACCGCGCTCTGCGCCTGTTGTTCCAACTGGTTCACCTGCCCCACTGCGTCGGTCATCAGATCGGCGAAGGGTGCAGATGCGGCGGGTTGCTTGGCCTGCGCCGCAAGCGTATTCGTCATGCTCTTGCCTGCCGCGTCGAGCGCTGCCGTTGCCGTATTCACTGCAGTCAACACCGTGTACACCCCTTCAAGCAAAATTCTCGCGTCCCCGGCCGACTCCAAGTATCCCAACGGCCCGCAAATCCTGGTCAGGATTTGGCAATCTCCAGCGCCGACGTGATCATGCCCTTTTCGGCCTGGACAGCAGCGCCGTTGAGACCATATGCACGTGTCGCCCCCATCAGGTCCACCATCTCTGTGAGGGGATTAATGTCGGGATAGGAGACATAGCCATCTGGCCCGGCATCGGGATGCCCAGGATCATAGCGCCGCAGAGCTGGTGATGGATCTTCGACGACAGCTGCAATGTGCACGCCGGGCGCGACGGAGGTGCCGCTGGATAATGCGGGGGTTTCGATCGCCGCAGAATTGGGAGCCGTGCCGCTTGCCGATGCCGTCGTCATGGAATCAAGGAAGCCCGGATCGGCCTGATTGGCGGAGAAGACCACCTCCTGGCGACGGTAGGGGCCACCCTGTGCAGTGCGCGTAGTCTCCGCATTGGCCATGTTAGAGGCCACCACTTCAGCACGCATCCGCTCTGCTTCCATCGCGCTGCCCGAGGTATCCATCATGCCAAACAGATTCATCGCTACCCCTTCCTCCGGGACCTTTCCAGTACCTTGCGTCAGCCGCCGTGTCTTTACTCCCGCCAAGCCGCTCACTTACTTGTCGGCGTGGATGGCGTCCATCTCGCGCTGGTACTCCTGCCTGAGCAGCGCCACGCCGGTGCGAAACTTCAGCTGCGCCTCGGCCAGGTTAAGGCTCTCGCGGTCCACGGAAACGTTGTTGCCGTCAGGCCGTGCTATGAGGCCATCGACCTCCGTAACGCGCACCTTACGCGGCGCGTGTCCCGGGTACACATCGACAAGGGCCTCATGCATCTCGGCCTCGAAGTCCATCCCCACCGCGCGGTAGCCCGGCGTGTCTACGTTGGCCATATTGACTGCGGTGAGCTTGGCTTCCGCCGTGGCCAGGTCGAGATAGCGCGCAATCTGTTCGCTTAGCTGAGTTGCGATCTCCATGCTCCTCCCGCCTTTCTCAAATGCGACGTTGGTCGGCACCCCCTTGCTTAGGCGCCCGCGCACAAACACCCGCGGAACTCAGTTCACCGTGAGGCCGAAGTCGATCTCCCGCGCAGTCAATACCGGATTCTCACCGGCCAGAATCACGCCCCGCTCCAGCACGTGCTCGAGCTCGCGGACATTTCCCGGCCAATCGTGTGCGGCAAGCTTGCTGAGCGCGCTGTGGTCGAGCCGCTTGACCGGTATGTCCCTGCCCAGTCTTTGCAGGAAGTGTTCGACAAGCAAAGGCAGATCCTGGGCGTGCTCGGCCAGAGACGGCGTGCGGATGAGAAACACCGCCAGCCTGTAGTAGAGATCGGAGCGGAAGCCTCCGCTTTGGGCGTGCTGCGCCAGGGGCCGGTGCGTGGCGGCAAAAACGCGCACGTCCACCTTGACTGCTTCGTTTTCTCCCACGCGCTGCAACTCGCCGTATTCCACAAAGCGCAGCAGCTTGGCCTGCAGGCTCAGCGGCATTTCACCAATTTCGTCAAGAAACAACGTGCCCCCGTCGGCAGCTTCAATGCGTCCGGTGCGGCCCTGCACCGCGCCGGTAAAGGCGCCCCGGGTGTGGCCGAAGAGTTCGGCCTCGAGCAACGCTTCGGGGATCGCTGCACAATTGATGGTCACAAACGGCTTGCGGCTGCGTGTCGAAAGGCGATGCAGCGCCTCGGCCACCAGCTCTTTGCCCGAGCCAGTAGGCCCCTCGATCAGCACTGGCGTCATGCGCGGGGCCACCAGGCGCACGCGGCGGCTGACCTCGAGCATGCACGCGGCGCTGCCCACCAGCTCCGGCAGCCGATCGCTGGGGTTTAACTCGGCGTGCTGTACTGTGCGGGCAGACTGAATGGAGATTGTCTTGCCGGCGACCGGCGGCAAATCGGGAAGAAGCGGCGCTGCGTTGCGCGGTGCGCTAGATGGCTCAGGTGAGCCATTGGCTGGCGTCGCAGTCTCCGCGCGCGCCGGTTCCGCAACGGAAGTCTGCATCGCAGGCAGCGCGTTCCATGCCGCCGTATCGGTCTCCTGACAGGTGCGCAGCGCGTAGAGCAGTTCCTGCCGATAGGGCCCTCGCGGGCTTTCCGCGGCGACATCGCCGGCAGCTGTCACCAGATCGGTTGCAGGGTAGCGGTCCTTGAACTCACTTAGGAATTCGTTCAGATCCAGATCCGGCAACCAGGAATCGACGATCACGGCATCGGGCTGCGACGTCTCGGCTTCCGTCCAGGCTTGGGCGCCGCCCTCGGCCTCGCGCACCTGCCAGCGCAAGCCTCCCAGTATCTGCGCGATGCGCTGGCGAAAACTGCGATCGGCACTGGCAACCAATGCTGTCCGCGGTCGGATGTGAAGGTTTACAGGAGGAATCGGATAAAGTTGCATGAGCAGTCTCCAGAAAGATGAGTCCAAAATATGAACCGGCGGAACGTCGCGCTAAGAGGCGGCGACGCCTGGCGGCGCAACAATCTTCAACGCCGCAGATGCCGCTACAGGGACCGCAAGCGCCAACTCGGTCTCCGACGGCACCATGTAGCCTTGCCCGCGCACGGTGCGGAGCAGGTGCCCCGGAGGCGGGTCCTCCAACTTGCGGCGAAGATAATTCACGTAGACATCCACGATGTTGGTGGTTTGTGCCGGCTCCATGTTCCACACCGAGTCGAGCAGTTCTACGCGCGAAACACATTGACCGCGATTCAGAAGCAGCTGCTCGAGCAAGGCAAATTCCTTGTTGGTGAGAGGGATCAGGCGGCCTGCGCGCCGCGCGGTGTGGTCGAGCCGGTCCAGTTCCAAGTCGCCGACTCGTAGTTGCAGCCGCGTCTCGCGCTTGCGGCGCAGCAGCGCCCGGCAGCGCGCACGCAGTTCGTGCAAGCTGAACGGCTTGGTCATCAGGTCGTCGGCGCCGCGGTCGAGACAGCGCACTCGCGTATCCACTTCCTGCCGGCCAGTGAGTACCAGCACCGGTAAGTCGGCATCCATCGCGCGCACCTCTTCAAGCACCTGCTCGCCGTCCTTCACGGGCATATTCAGATCCAGAATGGTCAAATCCGGCATTTCGGCACGAAACGCTTCCACGGCAGCGGCGCCGTCGTATGCCACGTGGACGCGATGGCCGTCGGCCTCAAGACCACGGCTCAAAAACAGCCCCAATGCTCTGTCGTCTTCGGCAATGAGTAACCTCATGCGGGCCTTTCCTCTGCGCTCTTCCAACCCAGCGCCACCAGAAATTCATGGTTGGCTTTCTGTGCGGGCAGCGCTCTTCCACCTTCACGCGAGAGAAAGGCGAACTCAAGGTATTTGGGAGAGAAAATCCATGGGCAACTTCTGGAATGGCACTGAGAATGGCAACGTCCCAAAAGGGGACATCCGGTTTTCCCGTCGAAACGCGCCTGCGCTTCGATCATCAGATACCCGGGCTCTGCTCCCGATCAGGCGATCTTCCTGTGTGCTGCGCTCTTCTGTTGGTACATCGCTGCATCGGCGCGCGCCAGCAGATCTTTCATCGCGTCTCCGGCGGCATGCGCGGCCAGCCCGATGGATGCGTTCACGAGCAGCTTTAGAGCGCCGTGCTTTCCCGTCACAGTGTAGTTGCCGCACACCCATTTGCGCAGGCGCTCGGTCTGCGCCTCCGCCTCTTCAAGCGCGGCATCGAACAGAAGGATAAACTCATCGCCGCCCCAGCGCCCGATCACGTCCGTTGAGCGGCAAGCAGAGCGCAACTCGCCTGCGAACTGTTGGAGCAGTTCGTCGCCGGTCAAATGGCCGTACGCATCGTTCACTCTCTTAAAGCCGTCGATATCGACGATGGCCACGCAGAAGATGGCGCCGGACTCAATGCGCTTCTCAATCTGGCCCTCGACGAACACGCGGCTGCTGGCGCCGGTCAACGCGTCGCGCGAGGCGATCTTCTCGGCCTCCTCCAGCTTGACCTGATAGTCCTCAACCTGTCTCTTCAGTTGCTCCAGAACTTGCTTCCCTTCCTCTGTCATCCGGTCAATCGAGGTCTTCAGCTCCGCCGCACTTTTGCTGATCGACGCCCGGATTTCGGTCAAGTCCTCGAGGCTGGCGATCGCCTGGAACCGTTCGGTAACCGCGCTCATCTGCCCCGCGCAGCGTTGATCGCGGGCGCCTACCGATTCCGCGGTGCGCGCCATAATCAGGAGCATCTCCTTCACTTCGCGCGCCTTTACTTGATAGTGGCGCGCCGTGCCACGGCCCCAGCCGCGCAACTGCTCGGCCGCCTGCTCACCGTTGGCTACAAGTCTTTGCCGACTCATTCCCGGGGAAAGCTCTGCTTTGAGCTGTCCAAGATTCTGCTTCAGACCGTCGCCAATCCCGGGACAGGCGTCCAGACTGCAGTTACCCATTTCTAGCAAGACAGAGCCGTACGCATTGAGGGCCACGATGAATGGGTCCTGCTGGACGTTCTCGTTTTCCGGGACGAGCTCCGGCGAATTGGAATCAAGATACCTCTTGAGAGAAATCACGGAGTCCTCGAAAAGTCCACATTGCGGGCGTTCTTACGCAACACGGGCATTTAGGTAATCGGCGCTATGTATTTCCTTCATGAGAAGTGTGCAAAAAGACGACACAGAAAGGAGAAGGGGCAGCAGTAACCGGAACCGTCCTTTCGTCGCTTAGGCAAAGAAAACACACGAAATACGGAGCCTTCCGGGCGTACTTACCTGCGTTGGCGATGTTCCCTTTGCGGGAATACGCATGGTTTCCTAAAAAGGAAAGACTGCATAGTACGAAAGTGCGCACCAAAGTTAACTGAAAGACCAACAAAAGGACTATCGTAATTTCTAGAGAATCACCGATTCTGTATATTGGCGGATCGTTCGTTTATTCAGTAGTTGCTGAGGTGGGTCTGGCGGACTGGAGCAAAATTCCCGACGTTGCAGCTGTTGCTCTGCTCACGCTGGCCTTCTTCTCGGTCTCGCGAAATCGACGGACCTCTTTCTCCAGCGTATGGCTCATCGGTTGGCTGATGATCGTCCTTCATTTTGCCGCTTTCATGTTTCTCCCAGCACCAGGGATTGTTGGCGCTTCAGCTGCCGCCTTAGGCTTAGCCGCGCTTGCCTGGGCGGGCATCCTGTTCATGTGGGCATCCGTCCCCTACCGCAGCCGCGCATCGAGCCTCCTGATGCTGATGGCGATGTTTGCGACGAATACGCTCTACATTTTCGTCAGTATCATCGCGCCCGCCAGCCATTGGCTCCTGACGTCGGCCGCAATTCTCATGGGGGCGTTGCCGTTCGCCATCTCCCTCGGAAACATTCGCAAGGTCCGTCATCCGCTTCGCTTGGCCTTGGTCGTTCTCTACCTGGCGCTTTCCGTCTTCCTGTTGGCCGTGCAGAATCGCCCCGGAAACGGCCCCGATTTGGCCTTGAACGCGGTCTTTTTCACGGTTTACTTCGGATGCTGCATCCATTTTTGGTATGCCTACCAACGTGCGACGGCAGGAGCTTTTATTACTGTGCTGGGATTTCTTGCCTGGGCAAACGTCTTTACAGTTGCACCATTGCTTGGCAGCTTTTTCCCCGGAGTCCATCTCGAGAGCGAGGTTTGGAATCTGCCCAAATACGTTGTCGCTGTAGGCATGATCCTGATCCTGCTCGAGGACCAGATCGAACACAATAAATACCTTGCCCTGCACGACGAGCTGACAGGCCTGCCCAATCGGAGGCTGTTTCAGGATCGATTGGAAATCGCCCTGGAGCGGGCGCGCCGAACCGGTTCGCAGGCAGCCCTTCTGCTGATTGATCTGGATCGCTTCAAGCAAGTCAACGACACGGTGGGTCATCACATCGGCGACGAGTTACTCAAGCACGTTGGCCGGCTTTTTCTTGGGAGAGTACGCCGCACCGATACTGTGTCCCGGACCGGCGGCGATGAGTTTTCAGTGATCCTGGAGGAGCCGACGAATCGCACTGACGCCATGCGCGTGGCCCGGACTCTGGCGCAACTCATCGAGAATCCAATTCTGCTTGAAGGACACACGCTCCGCATTGGCGCCAGCGTGGGCATCGCAGTCTTTCCCGAAGATGCCGGCGATGGAGAAGCCTTGTGCATTGCGGCTGACCTGCGTATGTATGCCAGCAAGCGCGCGGCGAGAAGTCGGACGCGGCGTGCGGGATCTGCTCCGCTCCTGGCAGACCCATTTATTCCGGCCGAACCGGACCCCGGGTTGCAACTGGCAGAATAGAACCCCGAAAAAGCTCAACACATACAAGAAGGCCCGGGCGAACCGCCCGGGCCTTCCTCCTAGTCGGCAGTTTCGATTTAACCCTGTCCGCCACCCGGACGAGGTCCGCTGCGGCGACGACGGCGACGACGGTTCGCGATTGCGGGACGTCCTCCACCGCCGGATTGCACGCCCCCTGGAGCCGGCGCACCATCCACGCGGTTGAAGTTGGGCTCGTTCTCCTCGGTGAACTCCACCGTGCCGTCTCCCTCGAAATCGTCGCCGCCTTCGATCAGAATCGTGCTCTGATTCGAGCTCGGCTGGCGTTCGTCAAACTCGTGGCGTGGCCGCGCCGGTGCCGCTGGCGTAGGCGCAGCCACCGGGACTCCCGCATCTTCTTCACTCTCAACCGGGGATGATTGCGCCAGCTTCGCCTTCTGTTCCTTAATCAGCGCCTTGCGGCTGAGCTTGATGCGATTCCCCTCGATGGCGAGGACCTTCACCATCACCTGATCGCCCTCGCGCAGTTCGTCTTTGACTTCCTTTACCCGATGCTCGGCGATCTCGGAGATGTGCAGCAACCCGTCTGTACCCGGAAAGAGCTCGACAAACGCACCAAACTCTGCCAGACGCACCACCTTGCCCAGATACGTCTTGCCAATCTCGGGGACGGCAGTGAGATCACTGATGATCGCCAGAGCCTTTTTCAGGCCCTCGGCATCGCTCGATGCAACGCTCACCTTACCCGTGTCGTCCACGTCGATTTTGGCGCCTGTCTGTTCCACAATGCCGCGAATGGTTGCGCCACCCTTGCCAATCAGGTCGCGAATCTTGTCCGTGGGAATCATCACGGTCACAATGCGAGGCGCATACTTCGAACGCTCCACGCGCGGACCACTGAGTTCGGCATCCATCTTGTCTAAAAGGAAGAGCCGCCCTTGGCGCGCCTGCTCCATGGCCTGCTTCAGGATTTCGCGGGTCAGGCCGCCGATCTTGATATCCATCTGCAGCGCGGTGATTCCCTTGCGGGTTCCCGCCACCTTGAAGTCCATATCGCCGTAGTGATCTTCCGCGCCGGCGATGTCGGTAAGGATGGCGTAATCGTCGCCTTCCTTCACCAGGCCCATGGCCACGCCTGCCACTGCGCCCTTCAGGGTGATGCCTGCATCAAAGAGCGCCAGGCTGGCTCCGCAAACCGAAGCCATCGACGATGAGCCATTGGACTCTAAAATGTCGGAGACAATGCGAATCGAATAGGGCGATTCATCGGCGCTCGGCAGCACCGCGGTGATCGCGCGCTCTGCCAGGGCTCCGTGGCCCACCTCGCGACGGCCTACGCCGGTCATACGTCCGGTTTCGCCAACGCTGAACGGCGGGAAGTTGTAGTGGAGCATAAAGCTCTTCCGCTGTTCGCCTTCATAGGACTCGAGCCGCTGGCTGTCGTCCATCGTGCCCAGCGTTGCCGTCACAAGCGCCTGCGTTTCGCCACGCGTGAACAGGGCCGATCCGTGCGTGCGTGGAAGCACTCCTGTCTCAATGCTGATGGGCCGGATCTCGTCGAACGCCCGGCGGTCGGGCCGGATGCGCTCCTTCGTCACCTGCTCGCGGAAGATCCGCTCGCGCAGCAGTTCGTAATAATGCGCCAGCTTCTTCTTCGCCGCCGCATCCTCGGCGGGAAGCTCGGCTGCGAGCTCGTCCTTGATCTGCTTGATCAGTGCATAGCTCTCGGTCTTGCCGTGCGTCTTGGTGTCGAGCGCGTCCTTCAAGCGGTCGCCGACCTTCGCCATCAACTCCGCGTAATACGCTTCGTCCGTCTCAGGCGCCGTAAACTTCCGCTTCGGCTTGCCGGCCTTGGCCACGAGTTCCTCGATCGCAGCAACGATCTTCTTGATCTCCTCGTGCGCAAACTCGATGGCCGCGAGGATCACCTCTTCGGTCTCCTCTTTGGCTCCCGACTCGATCATCACGATGCCGTCTTTGTGGCCAACCACCATGATGTTCAATGTGGTCTCCTTGCGCTCGGCGTAGGTGGGGTTCACCACAAATTCACCGTTCACCCGTCCCACGCGCACCGCGCCCACGATCGCGTTAAAGGGAATGTCAGAGAGAGCCACAGCCGCGGCGGCCGCGTTGATTCCAATCACATCGGGATCATTCTCCTTATCCGCGGAGAGAACCAGAGCGATCAGTTGCGTTTCATTGCGAAATCCATCCGGAAAGAGCGGGCGCAGGGGCCGATCGATCTGACGGCAGGTTAGAATCTCTTTTTCGCTGGGACGACCTTCACGCTTGATGAATCCGCCGGGAATGCGTCCGCCGGCGTAAGTGTACTCACGATAATCCACCGTGAGCGGGAAGAAATCGATGCCCTCGCGGGGATCGGGTGATGCCACAGCAGTTGCCAAAACCACGGTTTCGCCTGTGGTCACCACAGTGGCGCCAGAGGCTTGCTTGGCCATGCGTCCGGTCTCAAAGACCAGGCGTTTGCCGCCGGCAAGCTCGACGGCTACTTCATGCTTCGTAGACATAGAGTCCTCGTTTCGTTTTGTTCGCTTGGGAA
>Ga0302320_10006547_pt1 | contig 25817 bp, 28 predicted proteins | sample Bog_T0_3_FD_202130 | JGI IMG/M metagenome (GOLD analysis project Ga0302320, IMG submission 202130) | Peat permafrost microbial communities from Stordalen Mire near Abisko, Sweden - Bog_T0_3 | ecosystem: Environmental > Terrestrial > Soil > Wetlands > Peat | place: Sweden: Abisko, Stordalen Mire... | reverse complement strand
ACCCAATCACTTCCGCGCTCGTTGAAGTATCGCTTGACCCAAGCGCTCGAATCCAGATAGTAGACCATCATCGGCGATCAGCGATCAGCATCTCAGAAGCAGGGACACCAAGGCACTGAATCCGCTTGCGTTTGCGGAACGGTCCGGCGTTGGTCGACGGCACGCGAAATGCCGCCCTGCCAGCCAGGCGCTCTCTCACGACTTCCCGGGTCAACGTAGCGCCAGTCCCAGCCGCCCGCTTCGTTGCAATCAAGCCAAGAATCTCCCGCGCCTCCTCCTCGGAGAGCTGATCCACCTTGCTCCGGAGTGAGTCCTTTGCCGTTGCCATTTTCAATCCTCCAGCAATCCCATTTTCCCACAACCAAACCACGACGCAAGCGAACCCGTTTGGCCCGGCTTCTCTCTCAGTGCCCGGCACATCAGCGAGCCCGCCTGGGGCTCTCAGCGACCGTCGCCGGACGCCGTCGCCGGAGTCCGACCACGGCGCAACCGCCAACTGACGCTAATAACTAACTCGCACTTGAGCCAGCCAATATTCCCCAGTCTTGCCAGTTGCCCAAGTCCATTACTAACACATGCCGCCTTTCGCCAGTAGTTAGTGCCCTATTCCGGTACTGCTCGTACGGGTGTTCGCCCTTCACGGAAATACTGAGTATCACCGCCAATTGGCAATTGGGGGATACTCCCCCAACGGCTATTACGGGAAGTACTACAGCAAGTACTACAAGCCGACGAACGCGTGAATGGGGTAACGCCGGCGGGGACGTGGGATTGAGGCGTTTCCGTATTTGTCCTCGGGTTTAAGCCCTGTCGCTCTGGTTTCCGACCGCCAACTACGCCACCTTGCTCAACGGCAACGTGCCGCTCGGCGTCATGAGCGGCATCCCAGATTCATTTTCTAGAGCCTGGGCGATCAGCAAACAGGCTCATTTCCTCCTGGGCATCGGAAAGCCCGTCCAGCTTCAAACTCTCGACAGCCGCTCAAGCGAGCGGGTACGCACGATACTAGCTTGTTAGTTAGCTTAGGAATCATGCGCTTTCTTCGTTGCCTTCTCATCGCCGGCGTCCTGGCGCCAACCTTCCACATGCTCCTGCCCCTGTTCACGCCGATGCTCTATGCGCAGCTAGGAAGCACCGCAAAACCAAGCGCAAGCGGCATCAGCTATACTGCGCCAGGCTCGAACACGAAGCGCACCCAGGCGGACAAGAATGCCGAGCGGGTCAGCGTCAAAGACTACGGCGCTAAGGGCGACTGGAACGGATCGACAGGCACAAACGATTACGCTGCCATCGCTGCCGCCATCGGGAACACGCCAAGGGGGGGGACGCTGTACTTCCCATGCGGGTCCGGATCCTTTCGGATCAAACAACCTTTGTCCTTCAGCGGAAAGCAAGACATCACCATCCGCGGCGACGATGCCGTGAACTGCAAAATCATCTATGACGGAGCGGGGCCGCAAACCGCGGCGTTCAACTTCGTCGGGGCGTACATGCTCACGCTCCAGGACATCAAGCTGGCAACTACGTCGAACAATCCGGCGAAAACGGTTGTGCTGTTTGGAAGAACCGCAGCTAACGCCGCGGGGGGGAACCACTCTTTCCGCCACGCGCATGTCGATGGATATGCGACGACGGCACTCATTTACAACGTGGCAGCCGAGGAGAACGTCTTCACCGATGTTGATTTTACTCTTCGGGGCGGCGGCGCCAAGTACGTTTCTTATTCGTCCCAAGCGGATGATCTGTCTGTGGCCTCCCTGCCGACTTCAACGCTTACCTCGTTCTGGATGTCTGATTTCAAAGTTCGGAACTACTCCAGTACGATCCCCGACGACGCCGCGCTATTCTACATTGTGACTGGTCCAGACACCGGGAACTATCACTATAACAACGGGTATGGCAGTGCGGCTGGCGGGAGTGGGTTCCGCCTATCCTGCCTGTCTACATTTGGCAACGAAAATCCGATCTCAGCAGAAAGCGTCCGTTTCGAGAATCTGATCAACGCCACAGTCTACCTCGAAGGACCTCGTGCTGGTGTTGATCCTCCGCTTGCCCGATACGCCATCAAATTCCGACACATCGAATCCAGTTCTAGCCCGAAATATTTCTTCTACGGAGAGGACAATTCGGGGCTCTTGAATGCGGCCATCTACGACAACAACCCGACGAACAGGCCATCCAGTTTCTACCATGTACTGTCGTCTCGCATTGATGAAGGGTACGATGCGGACATCACGATCCGGGGCAAGGCAACCAACTCCGTCCTCGTCCATAGGAGCCTAAGAAACCGCTACGTGATTGGGAGCAACGTCAACTCCTGGGTGTGGGAAACTGGCCAGCTTCAAAATGTAACTATTCCCAAAGCCACGATTACGACAGCCACCCTTCCCACCGCCAATATAACTACCGCCAACATAGCCACCCTGAATGTCACAAACCTTCCCAAAGTCCCAATTACCGGGTCTACGCAATGCCTGCATGTGGACGCCAACGGTGTGATTTCAGGCACAGGAACTGACTGCGGCCCAATCACTATAACGCTGGCCCAAACGGCGGGCACGGAGGCAACAACCACCGCGACGACTGGTTGGCAGAACACCACCTGGACCGCGCCCAGCAACGGCTACTACAGATTCACACTGAGTGCCAGTGTAACGGCCGTGGGGAGGGCAGGCACGGTACAGGCCAACGTGGCGTGCAACGACGGAGCGGCCCAGGCCGGAGCGGCTACGGCGCTCACGCTGCTGAAGGCGGGCACTTCGGGCACAATTATCTGCAAGATGTGGACCAGAGATACGTTCCAATATGACGTGATTTTCGCTGGGGCCACCGGCAGCCCAGTGGTGACGTACAACACGTTCGTGGAGCGGGTGCGGTGAGGTACGGTGGATGAGCGATCGGTACTACTCTTACGGCTACGACGGGAAGTATTGCGGCGAGTATTACAAGCCGACGAACGTGCGACAAGGCTCCCAGAATAGTGGGGCGTCCTGTGTAGCCTCTTCTACCCCAATGCGGGGCTTACGCGACCCAATTCGTTACCCATAGGCTACCTTCTCATGCTCCTTCAGAGTTTCCAGTCCTTGCCTCTTTGTGACAACTGGCGGGCTCCTGGTTGACGCCAGGTCCAACGGGAGGATTCAGTGCGATATCTTGGTCAGCGGGACTGAGGGATGATCCTCCGGAGCAGGGCGGGAGGATGATCCTGAGCGGGACTAAAGGATGAATCTGAACGGCGCTATAGCCCCGGGACGACGACTGAATTCTGCCCCACCCACAGTCGGTCCCATCCGGAAGCTCGACCGGGAAGGCGGCACAAATCTAAGGAGGCGAAGAAAGGTCGAGGCGGCGGGTGGCGCGCCAACAGGCGAGGGCGGCGGCCATGACCAAGTCGTCGTGACAGGAGGCGGAGCGGTCCTGAAGCCGGAAGAACTCCTTGAGAAGGGCCTGGCGATTATGGATGCGGGCCGAGATTCTGAGCAGGCGTTTTCCCACGAGGATGCAGTGGTTCGCGATCAGGTCGCGGCGGGAGCCGAATTCTTCGCTGCATGCGTCCATGCGAAGTGTCAGTATTCCAATATAGTGCGAATCCGCAAATCCAGAGTAGGTCTATTCCACTATGGTGAGAATTTTGGCATGGGCGAAGCGGATGGCGCCAAATTAACGCTTCGTCCATCAGCTAAGTAGTGCTGCCAGCTTTTCAGTGAAGAGCCCGAAAACTCGGGGCGTTAGCGCGGCCGCCTCACATGCGAGGCCGGGGATAGAATCGAAAGTGGAGTTACGCTGCCCTTGCATTAGTCGCGAAAACGGTCTCAGGATAGAAGAACAATGCTCATCCTAATAGGAATCGATTGTACCCTGAGACAATTACTAAGCGTAGCGGAACCAGCAGGTTGCGGTTTACTCAATTCTTACCATACAGGAATATTGACAGTCAGTCTCATGATAATCCACGGATTCAACTTGTCTTGCCAACGCATGAGACCGGATGCCTGATGAAATGGACCGAGGGCCTGAGCACCTCACAATATTGTGGGAAAAATGAATACTAGTCGAGAATATTATGATTTGATGTACGACCGTTCTTCTCCGCATCGGTATGTGGAGGATGAAGAGGCGGTCCGCCGCGCGGAGGAACTGCAGCAAAAGACCCTCAAGTGGCTCGAGAGACTCTCCTCATTGTGTTCCCCGATCCGCGTACTGGTCGAACTTGGATGCGGGAACGGCGCCCTAAGAAACGTCCATCCCGGGTGGGTGGGTGTTGACCTCAGCATCCAGGCGTGCAAGAACGTCCTCCAAACAGGCGACATGCGAGTTGTCGCCGCGGACCTACACAACCTCCCATTTGGTAGCAACTGCGTTGATCTCGTCATAACCTGGGCCACGCTCGAACATCTCAGGCGACCAGACGTGACAGCCGATGAGATTGCGCGCATTCTGAGGCCTGGAGGTATCGCAGTATTGGGGCCGAGCTGGCATTGCCGTTCTTGGACCGTAAAGCGTCTCCGCTTCAAGTCGTATGCGTCTTTGTCTTGGCGCTTGAAAATTGAAAAGGCGACGATCCCCTTGCGCGAGCTATTACTTTGGCGCGCTATCTCTGCACTGCCATTCCGCGTGGGAAGAGAGTTGAAACTGTTATTCCGGGCTAAGATGCCATTTACCTTTAAGTCGTTGTCGCCCGAACTCGACACCAATACACCACACGTCTCAGATGACGACGCCTTTGCGTCAATCGATTCGCACGCGTGTATCTGCTACTTTATCAGTCATGGGTGGCGATGTATAAGTCACGCCTCTCTACTTGATCGAGTGCTTGCTAGACATGAAGAGATCGTAGTGATTAAGCCTTTTAAGAGCAAGAACTGTAGTTTGCCAAGAAATAGAAGATAGTGACAGCACAATTACCAGGCCTAAACAAGCCACGAGTCTTAGTTGCACAAGTGGGGAGCCGCATGCACTATGCAGTACCCACAATTTTGTTCAATGCCGAATTGCTCACCCATCTCTATACCGACCTGACTGCGCGCTCCTGGTTGGGAAGGGCCACTTCGGGCCTAGCGGGCTTAACGCGACTTCAGCCCGCCGAGAGGCTGGCGGCGCGCAGAGCACCGGAGCTACCACGCGAGGTGATCTGCGAGTTCCCCTCGTTCGGACTTGAGTACTGGATTCGCAAGCGGCTGTCCACATCCGGGAGTGAACTGTTGAGGACGCAACTATGGGCGGGTAAGGAGATTTGCATTCGTACCCTCACCCGTGGTCTCGATAATGCCACTCACATTTACGCCTTCAATTCCGCGGCTCTGGAGTTGATGGAGGCGGCAAAGCATGCTGGGAAGATCTCCGTGCTGGAGCAAACGAGTGCCCCGCGGGAGGTCTACGATAGCCTCATGCAATCCGAGATCGACCACTGGCCTGAGTGGGCCGTTTCGGGTGTTGGCAGGAACGAGTGGACTGAAGCATTTGCCACGCGCGAAGCCGCCGAATGGGCGGCGGCAGATCTGATCCTTTGCGGGTCACAGTTCGTCGTAGATGGCATCAGGAGTGTAGGCGGGCCGACCGAGCGGTGCAGGGTGGTTCCTTACGGCGTGGACCCGCCGCGCCTTTCTAGCTTGACGCCCAAACGGCTCCGCAGCTCTCTCAACGTTCTATATTGCGGAACTGTTATGCTTCAGAAGGGCCTGCCATATCTCGCAGACGCCGCCGCCCAACTGGCGCCTTCTCGGTTCAACTTTCGCCTTGTTGGTCCCACCATGGTTCCTCCGTCAGTCCTCAAAAGGCTGCGCCAGCGCATGGAGGTGGTCGGTCCCGTTCCCAAGGCGAACCTCAGCCCGCATTACCGGTGGGCCGATGTTCTCGTACTTCCGTCAATCTGCGAGGGGTCGGCAACAGTATGCTACGAGGCCATGGCCCACGGTGTTCCTGTCGTCGTCACGCCCCACTGTGGTGCAGTTGCGCGGCATGGCTATGATGGCCTCTTGGTGGCAATACGGGATTCCAATGCCATCGCCTCAAGCCTCGATCGTCTACTAAGTGAACAGTCCTTATTGGAGAGCTTGTCGAGTGTGGCACGTGCGACTGCGAAAGAGTACACCACTGCGGCATACGGACGCCGACTCCTGCGAGCGCTCAACCTCGGAGATTGTCCGTAGGCTATTGTTCTGCTCGGGAAAGACGGAGTATGAACTGGCCCGAGTCTCTCAGAGCATATGAAAGACGCCCGCCAACTTATACTATAGTAAACCTCTTATACTGCACTCTGTCTGTGACACCAACATTCAAAACAACTCGCCTTTTCACCTCCAGCTCGACCGTCAGCGTCATAAAAACGGCTGCCGCAAACTGTTTACTGGCTTGTCTCAGCTTCTCCACGGGAATGCTGGCTGCCAGGCTACTCGGGCCTACAGGAAGAGGCGAACTTGCGGCCATCCAGCTTTGGCCAGGTATCTTAGCAAGTATTGCAATGCTGGGGTTACCGGAGGCTCTCGTCTATTTCTGCGCGCGGGAGCCCCGCAGATCTGGCACCTTCCTCACATCAGCCATTACGCTAGCCCTACTTTCGTCAGCCTGCTTCGGCATTTTGGGGTATGTTTCGTTACCTTACTTACTGAGAAATCAATCCCCTCACATTGTCGGTGCTGCGCGTCTCTATCTTCTGCTGATTCCCCTTACTGCCGTGCAAGGGATGTCTTATCACCCGCTTCGTGCGCTCCATCACTTTTCCCTCTGGAACGCTTTACGCATTCTACCTTCTCTCGGATGGCTCTTAACGCTGCTCATCGCCCTCAGCCTGAAGCATCCGAGCCCTTCCTTTCTCTCCTCAACCCAATTAGTCATCATAGCCGTGATGTCACCCCCCATCCTCGCGGTCGTGGCCAACCGGCTGGGTGGGATTCGCCGTCCAGAGCCTTCGCGATGGCGACCCTTTTTGGATTTCGGACTCCCTTCAGTCTTTGGCTCTGTCTCGCAAATACTCAACTTGCGGTTGGACCAGATGGTGATGGTGGCCTTCCTACTGCCCCGCGATCTCGGGCTCTATGTTGCGGCGGTAGCCTGGAGCGGCGCTGTTATTCCAGCCGTAAGCGCAATAGGATCCGTGCTCCTACCCCAGGTGGCGAGCCTTTCGCCCGATTTGAAGGCTCGAGCTCTCGGCCGAGGGGCGAGGCTAGCCGGCGTATTGGCGCTCCTCATGGGTGGCGCACTCACAGCCATCACCCCATGGTGTTTCCCCCTAATTTTTGGGGAGGCATTTCGACCGGCCATTACAGTCGCAATGATCCTTCCGTTGGCCACTGCCATTTCAGGCGTCAATTCAGTGATTGAGGATGGTCTCCGCGGGCTTGGCTTTCCGAAGTTGCCCTTACTTGGAGAACTGTTGGGTCTTGTGACCACCTGCACTCTTCTTTACTTCCTTGTCCCACGATTCGGGATTTTGGGCGCGGCTCTCGCTTCTTTGCTGGCTTACAGCACGACGCTTCTCGCTCTCATTTCACTTTCGGCGCGCAAGATCGGAGCTTCAATGAGTACCTTTTGCACGCCTACTCGAGAAGACTTACCGGACATGATTCGGAGCGCAATACACAAAGTCCAACTCGGTCCGCATTGGAAGTTAAACTGGCCATGATCTCTCTATTGTGGAATATTCACGCAACTGAAACTCGAAGATCTCGTGCGCGGCTGGTGCTTGGGCTAATCAATAAACTACTTAAGTGGACCAGAATGTATATTCGCATTACTGCCCTCAAATGCAGAGGACTGCGGCAACTGGGGTTCAGTTTCATCGATCCGAAATGTAAAATTTCCTGCCCAAAGAACATCACTATTGGGCCAGGCTGCATTATAGGAAATTGTCATTTGTACGCTCTAGACAAGATTGTTATCGGACGTAATACCATAATCGGTGATGGTGTTTTTGTGTGTACTGGCAGCCATGACATAGATAGCGATGGCTTTAATCTCGTGACAAAGTCCATCGAAATCGGCGACTACGTTTGGATCAGCACAAATGCCACTATTTTGCCAGGAGTTGTCATTTCAAGTGGAGCTGTCATTGGTGCGTGCGCTGTTGTAAGCAAAGACGTTCCTTCAGGTGGCGTTGTCGTAGGCAATCCGGGGAAGATCATTCGAACTCGTGCGAACTTTCCTAAGAGGAGCGTGTTGCACCTCGTCGGGCTAGACCTCCGTCAGGCTCTGCAGCAGCTTCTTTTTTCAAATTCAAACTCTCCAGGGAGTGCCGAGCCGCGATCTTGATTTCACATCTGGCGTCCTCTGTGGGCGGCGCCCGCAGTGCGTTGCATCTCTGGGGCTGTCGGCTTCGCGCCGTGCTCCTGCGGCATACGATTAAACTCCGCAGGCTACAGCCTTCTGTTGGGGAGACTTCATCAAACATTTTCCTGAGCTAACCACGTGGACGCCTTATCAATTCAAAACGCGCTTACCGTTGACCTGATCTGTGTCGCGCTCTTCTTGATCATCGCGATTCGGGTGCACCCCCCCGTAGTCCATCCCTCCTGGACTTTCCTGGCGACGCACCTTCTGATAGTGACTTCGCGGCTTCTACAACTCAGCGCCGGTAGAAAGCCAATGACACAGAACTTTACGTGGCCAGTCGCACTACCAGAAATTGTTCGGGCTGCGATCGCGAGTGATATCGGATTAGCAGCATGGGTCCTTGGATGGATGGTTGTGCTTGGCATGCGAAGACGTGTGCCAAAGTCGCGATTGGGCGCTCAGTTAGTACCACCACAGTTAGTACCACCAAAGTTAGTAACAGCAGTCGCATTGTCAGCAGTCGCGTTGGGGGCCTTCTCGATGGCACTCGGCGGGCCGCAGACGCGCGGCGCCGCGGGCGGCAGCCTACTGGACCTTGGTTACATCAAGGCCGCGTCGTCGTGGCCAGCCTGGGGCATGGTTCTCCTGCACTACAGTTACGGATTTCGACCCTGGCTTCTGGTCCTGACAGTTGTAGTCTTCTTTTTCTGTGGCGTATACAACTTGGCTCGCTTCGTCGTGATTCTGCCCGTCGCCTTTCTAGGTTTCCTGTGGATTGGGTCGCGTCGGCGACGCGGGCTCTCGAAAGTCACACCGCTGGTTGGCGCGGTGCTGCTCTGGTGTCTCTGGCTTCCACTGAAGCCATTTTTTGACTCTATCTGGCACGGTGACTCACTAACCGACGCGGGATCAAGGGCGGCGACTTACGTTATAAATGGATTCGAAACCCGCGGCGAGAGTGGCGACACTCAGTATTTAGATATGATCGCCTGTTGGATGACAGTCATGGATGTGAACGACTACAAACTGTGGGGTTCATCAATCTTGCCTCTCTTTGTAGGTCCCATACCAAAAATGTGGTGGCCTGGAAAGCCGCGTTTGAACCAGTACTTATATGACGAAAATCTTTCTTCTCGGCCAATGGCGTTCGCTGGGATGACACCCGGACTAGTCGGAGAAGGGTATGCGAATGGCGGATATGCTGGAGTTGTGTTGTATTTTTTCTTCGTTGGTTTTTTCTATGCGAAAATTTTTGACGGAAATACACTTTTGGTACGCGGCTCGGCGCGCCAGCTCTTATATCTTGAATTCCTGTGCACGTTGCCGATGGTAATGCGCGACGGCTTGATTGCGGGAGTCATGTATCCGCTTGTCCATTGTGCCCCAATCAGTTTCGTTGTGGTGTGCAGTCTGTTACTCATAAAGACGCACCATCGTCAAAAGGCCGATGTGCCCCCCATGCCGTCTCTGGATGGCTCTTTTCCTGAACGAACGGGCCGCGTCGAGGTCCTGACTCAGAATATTCGGAGGCGCAGGTAGCTAGATGATGCGCCTTGTCGCCATCGGGACGCTTCCACCACCGCACAACGGCCAGAGCGTCGCATTTGAGGAATTTCTTGGAGCCTTAATGTCTGATGGGATTGCGCTTACGGTTCTGCGCTTGCCCGCCTTCAGGACCCGCACCGGATGCTCAAAATGGGCGGCTTGGGGGTACATGTTATTCTTCCTTCGTCTCGTGTGCAGCCTTGTTCACTGTACAACCGTCTACCTTCAACTAGGGCAGTCGACACGGGGAATGTACCGCGACCTACTGGTGTTGGAAATGTGTCAGATTTTCCGGAGATCAGTCGTATGTCACTTACACGGTGGCAATTACCGGGAGTCCTTTGATCGGCTGCCTGCACATCTACGCCAGCGGCTGAAGAAGCGTTTATCCCTTTGTAAGGCGATCATTTTACTCGACCGTTCAATTGTTTCGTCTTTTCCGCTTCTGCCGGGTGAAGGAGCGATCCGGTTCATCTCGAATGGGATAGCCCTACCGCCGGATGTGTCACGTGCCCCAAAAACGCTGCCAGGTAGACAGTGTGGCGCAGTGAAATTGCTATATTGTTCATCTCTGATTGAAACCAAAGGGTATCTTGAGGCGATACATGCAACAGGCATGCTCCATCGGCGCTACGGCTGGGATGTCGAACTCGACATTTGCGGTGCCTATCAGTCTACGCCTGACGCCATTCGAGTCCGGTCCGAGGTTGAGTGCCACCAAGCGATCGAGTCCGCTATCCGGGTGTGGAATGTCGAGGATCGTATTAGAGTTCTGGGTACTGTCACCGGGCACGATAAACTGCAGCATTACCAGCAAGCTCACTTCCTTTTACTGCCGTCGAGGTACATCTATGAAGGGCAGCCTCTATGCCTGATTGAAGCACTTGCGTTTGGAACGGTGCCGGTCGCCACGGCGTTCAGGGCCATTCCAGGCCTCATTAGTCACGGGTCCACGGGATTGCTTCTTGATAGCGTGGCGCCAGGTGAGATCGCGTTCCAGTTGGATCAAGTGCTGCAACAGCCGGAATGGTATTCCCGAATGAGTGCGGCATCGATGAAGCGATTCGATGCTGAGTTCACTCTAAGTCACCACACAACCCAAATCATACGCCTGCTAACTGAAGACGACTAAAACTGTAAGATGATCGCGATAATCCACAATATTCCCATTCATTACAAACATTGTCTGTTTCAGCAGTTGGCGCGACGCGGCCTTTCAATCTTTGTAATATATAGTTCGCGCCAAATGCGCAACCGCGGAAGACTTGACTTGTCAGACGCTCTGTACCCGTACTCCGTAGAGTATGGCGGCTTCTGGGAGCAGAGGCCCATGATTAAAGAGTTCTGGAAGGTCTACCAGCGCCTATGTCAGATAGAGCCAGACGAGGTCGTTATCGAAGGATACGACTTCCAGGGTGCTTGGGCGGCGTGGTTCTGGGCGAAACTCCGACGCAAGCCAATTATCATGTGGTTTGAATCGAATGAACATGACTACAAACGACATGCATGGAAAGAGCTGGTGAAGCAGGTTTTTGTACGGGGCTGCAGCGCGGGGCACACCTACGGGTCGAGCAGTAAGAGGTACCTTGTCAAGCTTGGCTTGTCAGCGGATCGCATCTCTACCGGTCTGGCCGTGGTGGATGTCGACCTATTCGCGCGTGGTTGCGTTTCAAGACTACCGGTTGGGGCGGATCGCGTTGTCCTCTTCGTTGGACGCTTTGTTCCGGCGAAGAACCTTCTTTTCCTGATTTCCGCCTTTTCCACCTACGTCCGTCAACAGTCCTTGTCTAGACTGCGGTTGTTTCTAATCGGGGAAGGCCCGATGGAGAATGTTCTCCGGGAGAGCGTAAAGAAGTTCGGCCTGGAAGAACGCGTGACGTTCCGTGGGTTTGCGAGTCAGAGCGAATTGGCTGGTTTCTATCGTGCCTCTCACTTTCTCGTACTTCCAAGTACGAGAGAGGTTTGGGGTCTCGTGGTTAACGAGGCGATGGCCTCTGGACTACCGGTGCTCGTGTCTGAACCCTGTGGCTGTGTTCCGGACCTTGTCAATGCCAACACGGGGTGGGTCTTCTCACCCTTAGAAGAGTCAGCATTGGTCCGTACGTTAGACCTAGTCGATCATCTCGACGCCGGTTGCTGGCAGAGGATGTCAATTGAGGCGGCGAGAGTTGCCATGCGTTACGGACCGGCGGAGGTCGCAGAGCGCGTTCTTCGGTCGCTTTCAGGCGAAGTTTGCGGGTCAACAGGCGTGTCATGAGATCACTGACTCAAGATGGGGCAGTGAAGGTGGAAGCGAGGCCGCGACGCCGTGTCATTATCACGGCCGATGACTACGGTCGCCAAATGCTCGAAGATGTTCGGATTGAGCGAGCCTCATCCGATGGAGTACTGAGCAACGTATCCGTGATGGCCAACCTGGTCGACCATAGGCGCCTGCGCCACCTACGCTCCTCTGTCCATGGGTGTAGCGTCGGCGTGCACATCAACCTCACTGAGGGCCAACCCGTGTCCCAGCCTAAGAGTATAGCTACACTCGTTGACAATGACGGCATGTTCTACAACTTCCGCACCTTCCTGTTTAGGCTGATAACGAATCAGATTCGCTATTCGCACCTAACCATTGAGATTGCTGCCCAAATTGCAATTGTTGAAGAATTGTATGGCGCACCAAGCCACATCGACTCGCATAAGCATGTACTTCAGTTTCCGCGGGTTCTCGAAGCCGCGTTGCAATGTGCAGTGAGTTCGGGCATCCGAAGAATGCGTACGACTTCTCGCATCTTTATTGACAGTGAGGGAGCGGCAAATACCTGGATCTGCAAAGCGAAGCACTACGCGCAAACACCCTTGGCACTAATCGCACGCCCCTTGAAGACCTGGGCAGATTGGAGGATGGACCACACTGGCATGACTCGCCCGGACGGCCTTATCAGCCCGGTGCCGCCGATTGCACTTGGCGCGGTCGAAGAGAATGCTAGGCGCTGGGAACGAGTGTTCTTTGGTCTTCCGCACGGGACTTTCGAGATCAATGTACACCCGGGCTACGACGACCGAGATTTTCACCTCCTAACCTCTCCCAGTTTCAAGGAGGCTCTGGTTGCTGCCGAAGTAGCAATCGTAAGCTACTCCGCTTTATAGTATGGGTTCACCGGTAGGAGAATAGCCGCGCGCGCGTGTAAGAAGTTGTGGTGGCTGAAGGAACTATGCCAGCGGCCTTCCATAACTTGTCTAAAACTACTTATTTGCCAATAGCTCACGACCGAGGTAAATGTCATCGCCGTTAACGCCAAGCGCGTTAAGATGGAGCCTCCTAATTCTCGACGTGCGCGCCTCTGGTGATAGACGTTACTCACTGAGGGAACACTCAAACTACACCGGCCAACTTCACTGCATTCATCCAAAGCAAATGAAACCAATTGTTCAGAATCTCCGAACCGGAGAGCTTGAGCTCCTCGAAACATCCTGTCCCTGTGCGAAGCCAGGTCACGTTCTCGCACGCACGACGGTGACGTTGTTGTCCGCAGGCACAGAGCGTATGTTAACTGAGTTCGGTCGAGCGAATTGGATTCAAAAGGCCCGCCAGCAACCCGACAAGGTCCGCACGGTGCTCGACAAAGTCCGGACGGACGGCTTGTCGGCAACGCTCGAATCCGTGCAGGCGAAACTCGACCAGCCCATCCCGATGGGCTACTCCAATGCGGGCGTCGCGCTGGAAGCTGGCGCGGGAGTGGGGGGGGTCAAAGCTGGCGACCGCGTGGCCTCCAATGGATCCCATGCTGAAGTTGTACGAGTCCCCGCTCACCTCTGCGCTCGTATTCCCGACAATGTGCCCGACGAACACGCAGCATTCACGGTCGTCTCCGCGATTGCACTGGAGGGCATTCGCCTCGCCCAGCCCACGCTCGGGGAAACGTTCGTCGTCACTGGCCTGGGCCTGATCGGCCTGATCGCGGTCCAGCTCTTGCGGGCGCATGGCTGCCGGGTGCTCGGAGTTGACCCCGATGTGCGCAAGGCCGAACTGGCCGGGCGATTTGGCGCCGAAACGGTGGTTCTCTCCAACGGCGAAGATCCCGTGGCTGCCGCCGAACGGTTCACCGGCGGCCGGGGCGTAGACGGAGTCCTGATCACCGCCGCAACGAAGAGCAACGAGCCAGTCCACCAGGCGGCGCTGATGTGTCGCAAGCGGGGCCGGATCGTGCTGATCGGCGTGACCGGCCTGCAGCTTTCCCGCGACGACTTCTACAAGAAGGAACTCTCGTTTCAGGTCTCGTGCTCCTACGGTCCAGGCCGATACGACCCAACGTACGAGGAGGATGGTCACGACTACCCATACGGCTTCGTCCGCTGGACCGAACAGCGCAACTTCGAAGCTGTGCTGGAGATGATGGCTAGTGGCCGTTTGGATGTCGCGCCGCTGATCACACATCGCTTTCCGTTCGAGCGTGCGAAGGAAGCTTACGACCTGATGCAGACGGATGCGTTTTACCTCGGTATCCTGCTCAAATACCAGGCGGAACCTTCGCTTGCCCGGACGGTGGCGCTGAATCCGGTCCCGGGTCTTCAAGGTAGCTATCTGGCTGCCGCGAAGGGGAATCTGGGCTTTATCGGCGCAGGGGGGTACGCTTCGAAGATTCTGATACCGGCGTTCAAGAGCGCGGGGGCGGGCCTGGTCTCCATCGCCTCCAGCGGCGGCGTCTCCGCCGCTCATGCCGGCCGCAAGTTCGGGTTCATCGAAGCGACGACGGATATGGACGCCCTGCTGGCGGACGCCCGCACGGACACGATCGTCATCGCGACGCGGCACAATAGCCACGCCAGCTTGGTCTGCCGGGCGCTCCGGGCCGGCAAGCACGTTTTCGTGGAAAAACCGTTGGCAATGAAGGCCATCGAGGTGGACGAGATCGAGTCGCTCTACGCTGGCCTGGAGCACCGCCCGCTGCTGATGGTAGGCTTCAACCGCCGCTTCGCGCCTCACGTTGTCAAGATTCGCGAACTCCTTCGCGCTGTGCCCGGTCCGAAGGCCTTCGTATACACGGTGAACGCCGGAGCGATTCCAGCAGAGCATTGGACCCTGAACGCGGAGGCGGGCGGCGGGCGCATTGTTGGCGAGGCGTGCCACTTTATCGACCTGTTGCGGTTCCTGACCGGCGTACCCGCCACAGCCATTCATTCCACCGCGCTGAGCGGGCAAACTACAACAATCACTCTGGCCTTTGACGATGGCTCGATTGGGACCGTCCATTATCTCGCTAACGGACACAGGTCGTTCCCGAAAGAGCGGCTGGAGGTCTTCGCCGGCAATCGCATTCTTCAGCTCGACAACTTCAGGAAACTGACCGGCTACGGCTGGCCGGGGTTCCACACGATGAAACTCTGGCGGCAGGACAAGGGCGCTAATGCGTGTGCGGCGGTGTTCTTGAAAGCCGTGCGCGAAGGCAAGCCGTCGCCGATTCCATTCCATGAACTGATCGAAGTTGCGCGGTTGACGCTCGCGGCGGCTGTGCGTGGTTAAGGGCCTATCACCGATCAGCCGGAAGACCTTGATACCACCGCTCCCTTACGGTCGCGCCTCCGTTTCGGGGCGGAGCCAAGACGGTGGTTGTAGCTGCTATTCCATGTCCGCCTCTACGCTCTTTCACACCGTCCGCCATCTGAAGCCGGTTCAGATCTACCGCCGGATCTATCGGCGGAGACCTACTGGCAGTACGCCTTGTGTTGGCATCCGCGAAGCGACGGGACATTGGGTGCCAGTTATCAAGCGGGAGAATCCACGAACGGGCGCGCGGACTTTCCGGTTTCTCAACGAGGTCCGGCAGATCAAGACGTGGAACGACCCGGGCATCCCCAAGCTCTGGCTTTACAATCTGCACTACTTCGAGCACACCGAGCCCCATCTCATGCGGGAATGGGTCCGCGAAAACCAGCCCGGTCACGGGAACGGGTGGGAGCCTTATCCGCTCTCGCTGCGAATCGTCAACTGGATCAAGTCCGGGCTGCCGCTCGACGAAGAAAGCCTCGCGACGCAGGCGCAATACCTTTCCGAGTCCGTCGAATACCACCTGCTTGCAAATCACCTTTTTGCCAATGCCAAGGCTCTGGTCTTTGCGGGGACGTACTTCGATTGCGAGCCCTGGCTGCGGCAGGGCCTGAGCATCCTGGAAGAGCAGATTCCCGAACAGATCCTCTCCGATGGAGGCCACTTCGAGCGCAGTCCGATGTATCACTCGATCATCCTGGAAGACCTGCTCGACTTGATCAGCCTCTCTCACGCCTATCCAGGGATTCTTCCCGACTGGTCAGAGCCAGCGGCCCGCATGCTCTCCTGGCTCCGGCAGATGAGTCACCCGGACGGCCGCATCTCCTTCTTCAACGACGCCGCGTTTGGAGTCGCTCCGGAACTGAGGGAACTGGAGGCCTATGCCGACCGCCTCGGTATTGCCTCGGCAGCGGTGCCGCTTGGCGACAGCGGGTACGTGCGCCTCGAAGGCGGGCAGACCGTCGTCCTCTTCGACGCCGCTCCCGTTGGCCCCGACTATCAGCCAGGACATGCCCACGCGGACAGCCTGTCCTTCGAAATGTCGTACCGCGGACAACGACTGATCGCGAACTCAGGCGTTTCCACTTATGAGGCTGGTCCAGAGCGCCTCCGGCAACGCGGAACCGCCGCTCACAACACGGTCCGAATCGATCAGCGCGACTCATCGGAAGTATGGGCAGGCTTCCGCGTCGGTCGCCGGGCCCGCCCTTGCGGTGTCTCCACCGACAATCACACGTGGGTAGAGGCTGCGCACGATGGTTACAGACCTGTCATTCATCGACGGCGGCTGGAGCTGCGCCCGGGTCATTTACTCGTGACTGACTTGATCGAGGGATCGGACCGACACGAGGTCGCGATCTTCTTCCACATGTTCCCCAGCAGCGATCCGAATCTGATCCGTCTCGATTCCGCACTTGAGCGATCCGTGGAAGATGCCACCTTTCACCCGCAGTTCAACTCATCAGTTGCATCCAAGGCCGTGGTTGGCCGCTGGTGCGGCTTGCTGCCGGTAACGTTTTCGACCTTCGTTGATTTGACTTAGGCTGTGCTTCTCTACTTTCTCAACAAACCAGCCGACAGGCCACTGGGCAGTAATCCTGGGAACTCCAGAGCCAACAGGGGCTGTTGCGACTACGCATATCTCAGATCCATAACGAGATCACTCAACAATCTGTGCGGGGAACGTCACGGCGTTCTCGATAGACCTCGGGAAGACAGATGTCGCCTGCCGTAGTTGCGTCCTGAAAGGTACCCATGAATGTCCTTGTAATTGGGCAGCACTATTACCCGGAAGTAACAGCCGCAGTCAACCGGCTGAGTGCGCTCGCGGAAGCATTAGGGCGGCTTGGCCATCGCGTCACGGTCATCGCGCCTAAGCCCAATCACCCTGCGGGCAGGATCGCGGAACAGTATCGCGGACCGGCCGTCAAGGTCGAAGACGTGTCAGGCGTCGAGGTGCACTATACATGGGTGTACACATCTCCGCGGAAGGGCGTGCCCAGCAGGGTGCTGTACTACGCGAGCTTTACACTGATGGCGATATTTGCGGCGCTGCGACTCAAGGGCCGGTACGACGTGGTTTTCGCTTCCTGCCCACCGCCGTTGGTCGGCGTGGCCGGTTGGGCGATCGCCAGGATGAAGAGAGCGAAGTTCGTTCTCGACGTCAGAGATTTGTGGCCGGGACTCGCCATCGCCTTGGGCGAACTGAGGAATCCGGTCGCTATTGCCGCAGCACGAGCCGTGGAGTCGCTGGGCTACCGAACGGCGGATGGCATCATCGCGGTAACAAGGCCATTTAAGGCGGAGATCGAGCGCAGGATTGCGAAGCGCGTGCCCGTTGAACTGATTTCGAACGGAGCCTTACCGCTGTTCCTCGACGCAGACCGCGCTCGCGATCAGACTCGATCAGAGAAGGGCTGGGAGAAGCGCTTCGTGGTCAGCTACGTCGGCAATGTCGGAGTGTGCCAAGGACTGATGCACCTGGTGGACGCGGCAGAGATCCTGGAGGATGTTGCCCCCGAAGTATTGGTGTTTGTTCAGGGGCACGGGGTGGTGAAGGACCGATTGATCGCCGAGGCGCGAAGTCGAGGACTGAAGAACATGACGTTCGAGGGCATCGCCCCAACGGAGGCTGCTGCGGCGTCCATGGCCGCCTCGGACGCGCTTGTCGTACCGCTGGCGCGGGTACCGATGGCAGATCAGTTCGTGCCGTCTAAGCTGTTCGACTCGATGGCAGTCGGGAAGCCGGTGTTGCTCGCCGTCGCAGGCGAGGCACTTCGGATTCTCGAGGAAGCCGGGGCAGGATTAGGATATACGGCCGAGGACGGCAAGATGCTTGCGGCGGCGATCCTGGATCTGCGAGCGGATCCAGTCCGCGCACATGAGATGGGCGTCAAGGGACGAGAGTTTGTGAAGGCCGGGTACATGAGGAGTGACCTATCCGAGCAAATGGTAAAGTTCATGGGCCGGATCTGCGCCGATGGTGCAGCTGAAGTCCTCGCCATTGGAACAAGCCCAAATTGGGCAGGGCCCGAGAGCAGAAGCATAAGCTCAGCCCCAACGCAAATCGCGGCGACCACGCGGCTCCGGCGGCGGCTCGCACGTCTGACGATTCAGTGGCGGCACTAGCCGCCATTTCCAGACAAGACCTATGAAATACTTCCTCATCGCCGGAGCCCGCCCCAACTTTATGAAGATCGCCCCGATTCACAGGGCGTTTGCGACCAGAAGGAACGGTCATTCGACCGAAGAGCTGCTCATTGTCCACACCGGGCAGCACTACAGCAGAAACATGTCGGACGACTTCTTCCGCGATCTCGGTATTCCGGAACCAGACATCAACCTATGTGTAGGCTCCGGCTCCCACGCCGAGCAGACCGCGCGCATCATGATGGCGTTTGAGCCGGCGTGCCTGGAGCATCGTCCGGATTGGGTGATCGTCGTTGGCGACGTGAATTCGACGGTCGCCTGCGCCCTCACCGCCAAGAAGCTTGGCATCCGGGTCGCCCACGTCGAAGCTGGACTGCGCTCGCGGGACATGTCCATGCCGGAAGAGATCAATCGGCTCTGTACGGATGCCATTACCGACCTTCACTTCACTACTGACGCGCAAGCCCAAGAAAACCTACTGAAGGAAGGTGTTCCCAGCGAGAAAATTCACTTTGTTGGCAACACCATGATTGATACCCTGAGCCAGCAGATCGGTCGAGCCCGCGAGGTGCCGCTCCCTGACGGGCTAATTCCGGGACAGTATGCTGTCCTGACTTTGCATCGTCCAGCCAACGTGGACTCCCCCGACCGACTGGCTCAGATCCTTGGGGCGATGAACGTCATCGCAGGCCGAATTCCAATCGTTTTTCCTGTCCACCCCCGTACAGCGCCACGGCTAAAAGAACTCGAGATCCATCCCAGCATCCGAATCGTGGGACCGATGAGCTATCTGCCGTTCCTCGGACTCGTCGCGCGCTCCCGTATGGTTCTCACCGATAGCGGCGGCATCCAGGAGGAAACGACCGTTTTGGGCGTGCCGTGCCTCACCATGCGCCCGAACACCGAACGCCCGATCACCTGTGAAATCGGAACCAACATCCTGGTCGGAACAGACCCGCAACGTATCCTTCAGGAAACGAATTCAATCCTCAACGGCCACACGCGTCCAAGCGCCATCCCTCAAAAGTGGGATGGCCATGCGGCCGAGCGGATCGTGGACATCCTGGTCCATCAATCGGTCGAAGAAGCTTCGCTTGTCGGCGCATTAGCCATCGGGGCAGAGCCCAAACCTGGCGGGCGATTTGACGTCATCGCACGACCTTGACGTCGGTATATTTAGAGCGGATTTACATTACCGCATTCTCAATTCCATCAACAATCTGAATCGTCTCTGGGTACGGAGGATTACCAGAATTCTATGAGCGCAGCACCGGCATTGAGTCTGTCCCGAGGAGCGGGAAGTACATATTCCCTGGTGGCGGAGCTGGCCACGGGGATGGCGTTCCTGATCGCGGACGCGTTTGCCTTGTTGGCAGCGTACGCGATTACTATTGTGATCCGGGGTGAGTTTGCGAGCGCGGCGTTGTGGCCGCAGCATATCCGGTTGATCCCGTTTCTGGCCGCCATTCCGCTGCTGATTGGTCTCCTGGGCCTTTATCCTGGCGTGCTCTTGAACCCGGTGGAAGAGTTCCGGCGACTCACGATTGCGATCGCGCTGGGGATGTCGCTCGTGGTGGTGGCAACGTTCCTGGTGAAGGAGAGCAGTGCGTATTCGCGGCTGGTCTTCCTGGCGGCGGTTCCGCTAAGTATCGGGCTGGATCTGGGAGCGCGCTGGCTTGTGAGGCAGGTGTGCCCAGGCGCCGGTTGGTGGGGTATTCCGACGGTTCTGGTCGGACCGGCCGCAGAGGTGGCGGCGATGCGGCGGCTGTTTGAAGCTCATCCCGCACTGGGCATACGAATCGCGGCTGTCATAGAGGCCGAGCGATTGAGCCAGGGCTTCGCAGCCGAAGCCCGCATCGCAAAAGGCACCATTCCATACGCCGTGATTATCGTTCCGTCCGGCGACGACCAGCACTGGTTGCGCGGCGTGGAACGTTTGGTGTGGGAGTGCAGGAAAATCGTTATTGTGCCGCCGTCTAGCGGGTTCCTGTTGCCCGGGATGCGGATCCGAGATTGCGGCGGCATGGTGGGATTGGAGGCCCAGCGCGAACTGCTGAAACATCGTTCAAGAGTCACGAAGCGAACGATGGATTTCATGCTTACGTTGCTAGGGGGTGTATGTGTCCTGCTGCCCGTCCTTTTTATCGCAGCGCTAGTGAGAATCACCTCCCGGGGGCCGGCGTTCTACGGGCACAGGCGGATTGGGGAGGGTGGCCGAACCATTCGCATCTGGAAATTCAGAACGATGGTGGAGAACGCGGACGCGAAGCTGGAGGAGTGGCTAAGAGCCGACCCTAAACTTCAAGAGGAATGGGAGACGCATCACAAGCTTAGGGATGATCCGAGAATCACGAAGATCGGCAATTTTTTGAGACAGACCAGTCTCGACGAACTGCCACAGATTTGGAACGTCGTTCGAGGGCAGATGAGCCTGGTAGGTCCGCGCCCGATCGTGCGGGACGAGGTTCTGTTTTATGGCGAGGAGTTCGACCTTTACCAGAAGGTGCGGCCGGGCATAACGGGACTTTGGCAGGTGTCGGGGCGCAGCGACACCACCTACGAGTCCCGGGTTGCAATGGACGTACAGTATGTCCGGAACTGGTCGGTGTGGTTGGACGTGTATTTGCTGGCCAAGACATTCCGGGTGGTGCTGAAGAAACAGGGGGCTTACTGAGGCCCGAATCTGAGACGGAGAACCGGATCCAGACTCAGGCAGTATGTACTTGGCGTGGCGGGACGTATCCGGATTCGGCGGTGGGATTCTCCGGGGGGAGTCAAGCCTGTCGGCTAGAGCCCGAGGGAGCGGGCTACGGAGAGTTCCCTGGGATCCGTGCACTGGGCGAGCGGCAGATCCTGGCTATCAAACCACGCAGGGTGCCCCTGAGTGGTGGTACACCGGCGGTCGCGACCGGTACGGATGAACCTGCCAATTAAGAAGGCGCCCCCTAATTGAATGACGAGGCACCCAAGAACGAGCAGCGTCACTTTCATTGACAGTTCCCTCCAGCGTCTTCGGGCCGTTGTCTGCCGTGGAGGACATTCCAACGTGACGTATCGGCCCCAATGGCGAATTCTTTAGAACCTCTGTCGTAGAATCGTGCGCGATTCTGTCAGAAAATCTCTGATGATGTGCTTCTCGACCAATAACCATGGGCCTTGGGAGGCACTTCGCCACACGCTCCAACTTTTTGACTTGGGGCCCTGTTTGGTTCCGGCTACGCCGGGTTAGGGCAGTTTCTGGAAAACGCGGCGCTGGTTAATTAGAGGTGCGACCTTGAGAAGAGTCTCAAGGTAATTCGCGCCTGGGGCTAAGTTGAATGGGCGGAGACGGGCTGCCGGGGGAGCGGTTCGGAATGCGGGCTTCGCGCGGCGCTGGGCTGGACCTCGTCGGGGTCTCTGCGGAGCTGAGCTTGAGAAGACCTAGCCGACAGGTGATTCCCTGAATGAGCGACACAGCTGACCGAAATACGGGTGGACAGCCGCCAGACCTTTTCGTGAGTCCCCTAAAACTGCCGGCGAACGGGTGGATCTCCGTGCCCGTTAAGCAGATCGAGGAAAACGAGCTGAGTCGTTCATCGACCAGCTTCTCCAACTTCTACCTCTACCGACAATCGGCCAAGGTGCGGCGGGACAAGCTGCGGCCACTGCATGCACTGGGTCTCGGGATTATTGCGTGCTTTCTGTTCGCCATCCTGGTCATGGTCGGCGTATTACTGATGGCCTACCGCGCAGTGTTTTGGTCAGATCTGGAAAAACCGATAGACTCTTCCAAATAGAACAAGAACGATAGCGTTGGTAGAGAAGGCGGCCATAAGGATTCCTTGGCCTCGGGATGGGCGGACGTGGGAGAAGGCTCAAAAAGTAGTGGAACCAGTCGCCGAGGCACCCCGATTAGCAGGCTGGCGCTTTGTCACGCAGTGAGTGGTGCCGTAGTTGAGCCGGCGGACGACTTAGAAGCTCGGCCGGACTGTGCTTCGAGTTCGCGCGCCATGGCCGCCAGGCCGTTCGTGGCTTGCGCCGAGTCGATCAAAGAGTGCGAGGGAGAGGGAGACCAGCGATCCGGTTCAGTCAGAGAGCCCGTTTTGCGGGGGCCACGTCCCGCATGGATGCACTTGGCGATCAGGAGAGTCAGCGCCGCCTGAATGAACAGCACGCCAAGCAGGATGAGCGTTAGTTTCATGGAATGTCTCCTCGGTCGCATCGGAACCGGCGGCACCGTCGCCTTGCGGCCCCAGTAGTCTTATCGGACAGCTTTGGAAAATCTTTAGAGCCAGACCGGAGAACTCGGCACTCGTTAATTAGAGCGGTGGCCAGGGGAAAAGTCTCAAGAATACCAACGTGCTTAGCGCGGAATCATTCCTCAGCGTAGGGCGGACCCCGAGGTGGGGCGGCTCGCCAGAGCCTGGCGGGGTCTCCAGACCCCGCCAGCGCGCGACGCCGCCGGCGCTTCTGGTTCGAACGGCCCCCATCCAGCACCGCGCGCAACAGCCATTTTCCGCCTGGATTCGTCCTTGAAACCAAGGTAGGGCCGAGACACGGTCCCCCTGGGAACGCCAATCTCCAGATAGGCGCGAGCAATCTATACGTGTAGAATACGTGTAGGTTCATACCATGAATCGAAAGCTCACCATCACCGTCAGCGAGGCAGTCTACGAAGGCCTCCACCGGACCATCGGGCGGCGCCACATCAGCCAGTTCATAGACAAACTTGCGCGTCCGCATGTTGTTCTGCAGGACATCGAGGCCTCGTACCGTGACATGGCCGCCGATCTGGCGCGCGAAAAAGAGGCGACGGAGTGGTCTGAGGGCTTGATTGCCGACGCTTCCCCAATAGAACCTCATGTTACGCGGTGAGGTGTGGTGGGTCGATTTCGATCCTTCTCTCGGCGGCGAAATCCAAAAAACGCGCCCCGCCGTCATCGTCAGTAATGACGCGTCCAACCGTAATCTGAACCGCGTTCAGGTGGTTCCAATCACGAGCAATGTGGCCCGCGTCTACCCGTGTGAAGCCTTGATCGAATTCAATGGCGAACCCCGCAAAGCGATGGCCGACCAGATCGCAACCGTCAGCAAGCAGCGGCTCAAATCCAGGCTAGCGACCTTCGCGCAAGGCGACATCCGCGCCGTGGAACAAGCTATCAGAATTCAACTCGGTCTCTCGCCTGCGTAACCAGGATCCCCTGGTCGCGCTCTCGCGCTGACTGCCAACTCTTGAGAAGGACGTCACACGGGCGATCACACGATCTCGCGAAGAGATGCTCCTCGCTTTTCAATAAGTTGCTGCCTGGCGCGGGTAACCATGCCTTGCCGGGCGGTATTCTTCGCCTGAAGCGGGCAGGCCAAGGGTTCTTCCCCGGACGGCGGGACGAGATTTGAGCGGATTTTTTCGCTAGCCGGTTTACCACTCGGAAGTGGTTCTGTCGAAACAACTTAACCAATAACAATTCGTTTCAAACGAACCCAAAACGAACCCGAAGTAGGGTGGCCCCCCAGGTCTGCGGCCGACCCCCCGGTCGGCCTCTTGATTGGTTTGTCCGAAGGAGCGGAACCGGGGGCCGCGCATGCCGGACTGGATTGGCGAGAGCACGTGGAGATCGACCCGCGCTACTTCCGGCCGGCGGAGGTGGAAGCGCTGTGCGCGGATGCTTCCAAGGCGCGGAGGAGGCTCGGATGGGAGCCGGCGGTGACGTTCCACGAGCTGGTGGGCAACATGGTGGACTCGGACCTTGAAGAAACCGCGCGGCAAATGAGAGGTGGGACCGAAGCGCTGCGGATTCCTGTGGATGCGGCGGAGCGGAACGCGTGAATGCGCCTGTGGCGCGGCGTGGTGGGGCAGGTGTGGTGGGGCAGGTAGGCGTGGTGGGGCAGGCTTCAGCCTGCAGACCGGCTTCAGCCGGTCTCTCCGGCGAGTCTTGTGGGGCTTCAGCCCCGCTCCGTTCGTGGGGCAGTTGCTATTGGCCCCGCGGGGCAACTGGGCGCGTGATTTTCGAGGGAACCGTTGGAACTAATGACACTAACGAATAAGCGGATTACGGTAACCGGCGGCGCGGGGTTTCTAGGAAGCCGTCTGGTTGCGCGGCTGCGGCACACAGGCTGCCGGGATATTTCCGTGCCGGTCTATCCGGAATACGACCTGACGCGGGCCGAGTCGATCGGGCGCCTGTTCGTCGAGCAGAGGCCCGAAGTCCTGATCCATCTGGCGGCCGTGGTGGGCGGCATCGGCGCCAATAGCGCGAACCCAGGCCGGTTTTTCTATGAGAACGCGGTCATGGGGATCCAACTGATCGAAGCCGCGCGGCGCCACGGAGTGGAGAAGACCGTGGTGCTGGGCACGATCTGCGCGTATCCGAAACTCACGCCCGTGCCGTTTCGCGAGGAATACCTGTGGAACGGCTATCCCGAGGAGACGAACGCGCCGTACGGGATCGCCAAGAAGGCGCTCCTGGTGCAGTGCCAGGCCTACCGGCAACAGTACGGCATGAACGCGATCTACCTGCTGCCCGTGAATCTGTATGGGCCGGGGGACAACTTCCACGAGGAGTCGTCGCACGTGATTCCGGCGCTGATCCGGAAGTGCGTGGAAGCCGTCAAAGACGGGCGCGAGGAGATTGTGCTGTGGGGCGACGGGTCGCCGACGCGGGAGTTTCTGTACGTCGAAGACGCGGCGGAAGGAATCGCTCTGGCGACGGAGCGATACGACAAAGCGGAGCCGGTGAACCTGGGCTGCGGAGTGGAAATCGCGATTCGCGATGTCGCTTTGAAAATCGCAAGCATGACCGGATTCACGGGCCGCATCACGTGGGATACGACGATGCCCAACGGCCAGCCGCGGCGCTGCCTGGATGTGAGCAGGGCTGAGCGGGAGTTTGGCTTCCGGGCGGCGACCGCTTTGGGGGATGGACTGCGAATGACGATCGAGTGGTACCGGGCCGCCACGGAGATCGAGTGAAGACTGCGACTATGCAAACACGACCCGCCCGGAACGCCGAAGCTGCGGACGCGCTACGCACTAAACTGGCGCAGGGAGCGGCGCTAGTGGGCTCCGTGGTCGACTTCCGGATCGCCACGGACGGCATGCGCATCAAGAGCGAGGGCGGGGTTGCCGCCGGGGCAGGACAACCCGATCCAGCCGGGGCAGCGGCGTTCTGCTGGCCCAAATCATAGGTACACTGACCGCCATTCTTTGAGCCGCGCGCACTTCCCTCCTGCGCGGCCGCATTCCCTGCGTTCTGTCTCTGTTGTGACCCACCGGGCCGGAGGTGTGGCTGAACCTCGTGCTCACGCCGCGGTTCTGGGGAACACTTCCTGCGTCACTGCA
>Ga0302320_10006546_pt1 | contig 25820 bp, 23 predicted proteins | sample Bog_T0_3_FD_202130 | JGI IMG/M metagenome (GOLD analysis project Ga0302320, IMG submission 202130) | Peat permafrost microbial communities from Stordalen Mire near Abisko, Sweden - Bog_T0_3 | ecosystem: Environmental > Terrestrial > Soil > Wetlands > Peat | place: Sweden: Abisko, Stordalen Mire... | reverse complement strand
AGGGGAAATGCTCACGCAAAGCCGCAAAGGCGCAAAGGAATGCAAAGCATGGCGTTCCCGAAAAACCACGCCACCACTGATTCGATTTCGGAACACCTATCTTCCGGGAGCTATTGATTGTCCCATTAGTGGCTCAGGATACCCGGGGCGTGGCCGACTCGCCCGTCCGCCAACCGCCACTGGATCCCCTCCTCCTCGCCGGGCTGGCTTGAGGTCTCCCCGTTGGGGCTATCCGTTGAGCCCGCCTCAGCGCTTGGCGATCACAATCTTTAACGGGTTGCTGAACGAAAATTTACTTCCGGACACGCTGACCGGACCTTTGCGCATCGCCTCCTCCAACTCCAGCCATGCCGGCAACAACCCTACCATCCAAACCAGGAGCAATACCCCGCACCGGCGCAGTACTCTTCTCGCGATGGGGCAGCCCGGTACGAGCATCGCCGCCACCCCCAGGAAGAAAACGAACGTCGCCACCGGGGTATAATGGAACTCGAACACGATTTCACCGGCGGTTTCAGTTCTATTGAAAAACAGTTTCATAATTCCCGTTGAAAGCATCGCTCCGGCCGGCATGGGATGCAACCTGCATTCAAGCCCCGGGTTCAAACCTGCCCGGTCTTCGGATAACTCCCGAGGATCTTCACGAAGGTGCAATGCTTGGCCAGCTCGGCCAGCGCTTTAACCAGCGGCGCATCCTCGGCGTGCCCGTCGATATCGACGAAGAAGAAATACTCCCACGCCTTCCGCTTCGACGGCCGGCTCTCGATCTTGCTCATGTTGATCCGCAAATCCTTGAACGGCGCCAACGCCGAAAACAACGCGCCCGGTTTATCCTGCACGCTGAACATGATCGAGGTCTTGTCGTCCCCGGTGGGCGGGCAGGTATTCGGCCCGATGATCAGGAACCGCGTCGTGTTGTTCGGGCTGTCCTGGATGGAACTGTCGAGCACGTTCAGACCGTAAACCTCGGCCGCCATCCGGCCGGCAATCGCCCCGGCATTCGGCTCCTTCGACGCCAGCTCCGCCGCGCGGGTCGTGCTTGAGACCTCGATCAAATCCACATGCGGCAAGTTATGCCGCAGCCATTGCCGGCACTGCCCGATCACCTGCGGATGGGTATAGATCTTCTTGATCTCCTCGCGCGGAATCTTCGCCAGCAGGTTATTCTCGATCTTCAGCGAAAACTGCGCGCACACGCGCAACTCCGAATCCATAAACTGGTCCAGCGTGTAACTCACCGCTCCCTCCGTCGAGTTCTCGATCGGCACCACCCCGTAGTCGGCTTTTCCCCTCGCCACGACGTTGAATACCTCCGCGATGCTCGATTGCGCCGCGTACTCGACACTCGCGCCGAACTTCTCCCGGGCCGCCTGATGGGACCATGTCGCCTCCGGCCCCAAGTAGGCGATGATGAGTCCCTTCTCCAGCGCGAACGATGCCGACATGATCTCCCGGTAGATCGCCCGAACCGCGGACTCCGGCAGCCGCCCCTTGATCCGCGCATTGAGCTCAATCAGCGACCGCAACAGCTTCTCCTCCCGTTCCGGGGCGTAAATCGATCCCCCATCCCGCTTCTTCAACAGGCCGACCTCATGGACCAGGTCCGCGCGCTGGTTCAGCAGCTCGAGCAACTGCGCGTCAATGGCATCGATGCGGGAGCGGATTTCGCCGAGTGTCATGGGAGGCTTTCGGGAGCCGGTACCGGCTCGCTGGATGGATTTTCTTCTGTTTCAACCGGCGACGCGGCTCCTTCCGCTGCGGGATCGGATTCGGCCTGCAGCAACTCGTCCACCGCTCCTTCGGGCTTCAGCGTCTGCGCTTCGTCCGTTTCGGCCGGAGCTTCCGGCACCGGCGCGGTCGGCAGCGGGATTCGCCGCAGCTCCGTCGAGTTCGGCAATTCGTCGAGCGTCTTGAGGCCGAAATGCTGCAGAAAATACTCCGTGCTTTCGTAAAGCAGAGGGCGTCCCGGCACATCCGCCCGCCCCGCGATCCGCACCAGGCCCCGCTCCAGCAGCATATTCACCATGCCATCCACGGCCACCCCGCGCACCGCCTCGATGTCGGCCCGCGTGATCGGCTGCCGGTAGGCGATGATCGCGAGGGTCTCCAGCGCCGGCCCGCTCAGCCGGATCGGTTTGCTCTCGGGAAACAGTTGGCGCACCCACGGCGCATACGCGCTGCTGGTCACAAAATGCCATCCATTCACCTGCTCCATCAGCCGGAATGCGCGCTCTCCGCCCTCCAATTCCGTCTTGATCTCCTCCAGCACCACGCCGATCTCGGCTTCCCGCGTTTTCCCCAGCGCCTGCATGGCCGGATCCTCGCTCTCGGATGCGGCCCCCTTCAGGGCAGAGGCGATCTCACGCGGGACCAGCGGTTTCTGGGACGCGAACACGAGCGCCTCTACGACTTGCTTGAGCAACGGCATTTCAGTCGATTTTGGATTTTGGGAAGCCGGGAGCAAGAGCCTTTTCTCCCCTTACCGCTCATTTCCCCACGTAAATCGCCTCATCCGGCCAATCCCTGCGGATATAACCCGCCTGCATGTTCACAAACGGCAGGTAATTCCGCATCACCCGCACCGGTTTCAGCAGCCGGATGGTCGATACCTCGATGATCGACCCTTCCCCGTGGTTTCTCAGCAGGCTCGGGATCAATTTCTCCTGCACCGTCTGGACGATGTCCATGTCGCTCGCCCCGTCGATATACAACAGCATCGCCACGTTCCCATCGATCTCCGCGATATGGCTCTCAAACAGCATCTCCGTAAAAATCGACCGCACAAACGGCTCCCGGCGGATATCGTCCTCCACCTGCTGCACCGTCACCCCCAGCCGGAATTTGATGATGTAAACATGCCGCGCCGTGAACTGCCCGGTCCCGCTCTCGGTCAGGTTCACCTGTGTGTGATAAGAGAGGACACCATCCTCCTCCAGCCGTTGCCGTTTCCGGCCCACTGTCCGGACATTCACGCCAGTACTCTCACCAATTCCGTTATCCGATTCGCGCGGATCCCGAATCAACTGGCGAATGATCAACCGCTCCTGTTCGTCGAGTTCTCTCATTTTTGGGGTAAAATGTGGGTTTTTGTGGTCTTTTTTGCTCTTAAAAGGACAAACTTAGACAAGTCAGTGGGCGATATGCGACATAAATTTGTCAGTTTTGGCAAATTTGCGCCTTGAATTGTACCGTGCAATGGCTATCCTCGTCCAGTTACGGAGGACCCAGATACCATGAACCAAGTCATCAAAGATGCCATTAAAGGCAAAGAGACCCTCTATTCGCCCGATCTCGACCACGATTCCTGTGGCGTCGGCCTGATCGCCTCCATCCACGGAAAGCGCTCCAACCTGGTGCTCCGTTACGGGATCGATTCGCTCTGCCATCTCGCCCATCGCGGTGCCATCGATGCCGATGCCAAGACCGGCGACGGGGCCGGCGTGATGACCCAGATCCCTTACAAGGTCCTGGTCCCCGAGGTAAAACGCCTTGGCCACGAGCTTTTCCAGGAAAGCGACCTCGGCGTCGGGTTCGTATTCCTGCCGCACGATAACGCCTACGCCCAGGCCCGGGCAAAGGCGATCACCGAGGAGGTCATCACGAAGCGCGGGCTGTTCCTGTTCGGCTGGCGCGAGGTTCCGATCAATTTCCGCGTACTGGGCGAAAAAGCGCAGAGCACCATGCCCCGCATCGAGCAGGTCCTCATGGGCCGCCCCTGGGGCATGACGGATGAGGAATACGAGCGCCGCCTTTACTTGTCCCGCAACGAGATCGAGAAACGCGCGGCGGAGGCTGGGATCAATCATTTCTACATCCCCTCCTTTTCCCACCACACCATCGCCTACAAGGGCCTGATGGTTTCAGCCTCGCTCGAGAAATTCTACAAGGATCTGGCCAATCCCGAATACGAGACCGCCCTTTGCGTGTACCACCAGCGGTATTCCACCAACACCTTCCCCACGTGGACCCTCGGGCAGCCCTTCCGGATGGTCGCCCATAACGGCGAAATCAATACCCGCCGCGGCAATGTCAACTGGATGCGCGCTCGCGAGGCCGAGCTCCAGGCCGACGGATGGGGTACGGACATCGAGCTCCTCAAGCCGATCATCCAGCCGGGTGGCTCGGATTCCTCGGAACTGGACAACGCGCTCGAGGCCATCGTAATGAGTGGACGCTCGATTCTCCACGCCATGACCATGCTGGTCCCGCCGGCGTGGAGCACCAACAAGGAGATTAGCCCGGAGCTGAACGGCTTTTACGATTATCACCGCTGCTTCACAGAGCCGTGGGACGGCCCGGCGGCCCTCGTTTTCACCGATGGCATCACAGCCGGCGCCTGCCTGGACCGGAACGGGCTGCGCCCCGCCCGGTTCAAGATCACCGATGACGGTATCTTCACCCTTGGGTCGGAAGTCGGCACCATCGAACAGGATGACGCCAATATTATCGAGAAAGGCCGCCTCGGCCCCGGCGAAATGATCGCGATCGATACCGCGCAGGGCAAACTGTTGCGCGATGCCGAGATCAAGGCCGCCCTCGCTGTGCGCCGGCCTTATGGCAAGTGGCTTGGCGAAAATCTTCTCCGACTTTCGGATCACCTCGCCAGTCCCCTCACCGATCCCGTCGGCGACCTGGATATCCTCACGCTTACCCAGCGCCAGATGGCTTTCGGGTATTCCGCCGAGGAACTGGACATCATCGTCAAGCCCATGGTCAGCAGCGCCTATGAGGCCATTGGCTCGATGGGCGATGACACTCCGCTAGCCGTCCTCTCGCTCCAGCCGCGCCTGCTCTATACCTACTTCAAGCAGCTCTTCGCGCAGGTAACCAATCCGCCGATCGATCCTATTCGCGAGAAGCTGGTCATGTCCCTTGTCACGACCATCGGCTGGCGCCGCAATTTGCTGGGAGAAGGCCCCGAGCACGCCCGAGTGATCCAGGCAGAATCCCCGATCCTCTTCCCGAACGAGTTCGAGACGCTCCGGAATCTACCCGGCTACGAGCACACCTCCTCCACCGTCTCCTGCGTGTGGCCGCTCGCCGAGGGCGAGGCGGGTCTCGAGAAGGCGATCCAGCGGATTTGCACGGAGGCCGGCGAAGCTGTCATCTCCGGCGCACGCGTCCTCATCCTTTCGGATCGCGCCGCGGATCATCAGAACGTCCCCGTCCCAATGCTGCTCGCAGTCGGCGCGGTGCATCATCACCTCATCCGCATCGGCAGGCGCATGCGGGCAGGGATTGTGTGCGAGACCGGCGAAGCCCGGGACGTCCACCACATGGCCTGCCTCATCGGGTATGGCGCCGGCGCCGTGTATCCTTACGTCGCTTTCGATACCTGCCGCGAGGTCCTGGAGAAATCGCAGGCCGCCTCCGCGCAGAAACTCGAGTCCGCCCGGAAGATGACCGATCCCAAAAAGCTCGCAGATGCCGAGACGGAAGCCAAAGCCTGGGCGGCCCTCACATGGACCCAGATACTCAAGAATTACCGCAAAGCCATTGAGGACGGTCTCCTCAAGATCATGTCGAAGATGGGCATTTCCGTGCTCGCCAGCTACCAGGGCGCGCAAATCTTCGAGGCCATTGGCGTGGGTTCCGCGGTGGTCGAACGTTGCTTCTCCGGCACCTCTTCGCAGGTCGGCGGGATTGGCTTTGCCGAGATCGCCCGCGAATCCCTCTTCCGCCATGCCCAAGGGTATGCCCAGCCCGTTCCCTCGGACAAGGATGGCTCGCCCCAGCTCGGCGATCCGGGCTACTATCGTTTCCGCCGCGATGGCGAAGTCCATGCGGTCACCCCGCCTGTCCTGAAGAGCTTCCACGCGTTCGTGAAGACCGGAAAGCAGGAGGACTACGCCACCTACGTTGCGGAGTTGCTGGCGAATCGGCCTCTCTCGCTGCGCGATCTCACCGAATTCGTCCCGCTCTCCTCGGGGCCCGTCCCCATTGACGAAGTGGAGTCCATCGAGGAAATCCGGCGTCGCTTTACCACCGCCGGCATGTCCCTGGGCGCTCTCTCTCCCGAGGCCCACGAGTGTCTCGCCATTGCGATGAATCGCATCGGCGGCAAATCGAATTCCGGCGAGGGCGGCGAAGACCCGGAACGCTTCAAGCACCGCGAGAACGGCGACCTGGCCAATAGCGCCATCAAGCAGGTGGCCTCCGGCCGCTTCGGTGTCAACGCCTCCTACCTTGCCAGCGCCAAAGAGATCGAGATCAAGATGGCCCAGGGATCCAAGCCCGGCGAGGGCGGCCAGCTTCCCGGCCACAAGGTCAGCGGCCTCATCGCCCGGCTCCGCCACACCGTGCCCGGGGTGATGCTCATCTCCCCTCCCCCGCACCACGACATCTATTCCATCGAGGACCTGGCTCAGCTCATCTATGACCTCAAGCAGGTCAACCCGCGCGCCCGCATCTGCGTGAAGCTGGTTGCCGAGGCCGGTGTCGGCACCGTCGCGGCGGGCGTCGCAAAGGCGCACGCCGATATCATCCTCATCTCGGGTCACGATGGGGGCACCGGCGCTTCGCCGTTGTCCTCCATCAAGAACGCGGGCAGCGCATGGGAGCTTGGCATATCCGAGGCCCAGCAGGTCCTCCTCCTCAATGGCCTTCGCAACCGCGTCACGCTGCGCACCGACGGCGGCCTGCGCACCGGCACCGATATCGTCCAGGCGGCAATCCTGGGCGCGGAGGAATATAACTTCGGCACCATCGCCCTCATCGCAGCGGGCTGCGTCTACGTGCGCCAGTGCCATCTCAATACCTGCCCCGTCGGCATCGCCACGCAGGACGAGCGCCTCCGCGCGAAGTTCAAGGGCTCGCCCGAGAGCATCATCAACTTCTTCAACGGCGTTTCCGAGGATGTCCGCCAGATCATGGCCCGCCTCGGCGTTCGGACGCTCAACGAGCTCATTGGGCAGACCAAGTTCCTGCGCCAGCGCCACGTGGCCCATCATCCCAAGGCCAATACGCTGGACCTCCGCCGCATGCTTGCGGACGTAGCCCCTGGCGACGATTCACCGCGTTACTGCACCCGCATTCGGAATGACGGCCCGTGGGATCGCCCGCTCGATGACGCTGTTCTCCAGGATGCGAAGGACGCCATTACCGATAAGACGCCAATGTCCCTCTCGTACAAGGTGCGCAACGTCAACCGTTCGGTGGGCTCCGGCATTGCCGGGGAGATTGGCTACCAGCGCGGGCCGCAAGGCCTGCCCGATGGCACCCTCGAGCTCAAGCTCGAAGGCAGCGCGGGCCAGAGCCTGGGCGCCTTCCTTTGCCCCGGCCTCCGCATCGTTCTCGAGGGCGAGGCCAACGATTACGTCGGCAAAAGCATGAGCGGGGGCGAGATCATCGTCCGCCCACCAGCGGTCCGGAAATTCACGGCACATGACAACTCGATCATCGGCAATACCGTCCTCTACGGGGCGACCGGCGGAATCCTTTTCGCCAGCGGTCGCGCCGGTGAACGGTTTGCCGTCCGCAACTCCGGCGGCACCGCCGTTGTCGAGGGTCTCGGAGATCATGGATGCGAATACATGACCAACGGCACCGTCATCGTCCTGGGGCGCACGGGGCGCAACTTCGGCGCCGGCATGACCGGCGGCGTTGCCTACGTGCTTGATCTCGAGGATAAATTCGAAAGCCTGTTCAACCCGCAGCTCATCGGGGTCGAGCGTCTGGCCGAACCCGACATCGCCCTGGTACAGCAGCTCGTTTACAAGCACCTCGAGAATACCGAAAGCGAACGCGCCAAGGAAATCCTCGCTGATTGGCCCCGATTTGGTCCCAAGTTCTGGAAGGTGCGCCCTCACCCCCCGGCGGCCAAGCCCGCGGAAACTCAACTCAAACCCGCAGCCGAAACCGTCATCTCCGAGCGGGTCATCGCGACGAATCCATAATTGCCGGTCGTTGGACTTGCCCTTGAACCTGAACTTGATACTTCGGGTTCTCCTGGGCTATTCATTGGGACCACCTTGAAAGGGATTGGCGGCAACCCAGCCGCTGCGGCCATCCTGTAAATCCTGTTTATCCTGTCAAAATGGACATTGCCAAACAACTCTCAGTCTTCCTTGCCAACACTCCTGGGACCCTGTCCGAAGTATGCGCGGAACTGGCCAAGCAAAAGATCAATATCTACGCCCTTGCCATTTCGGACACTGTCGATCACGCCGTGGTCCGCATGGTCGTGAGCGACTCCAAGCGGGCCCTGCGTATCTTCGAGGAGCGCGGGACGCTGGTCGTGGAGAACGATGTCCTGCTGATTGATGGCGATAATCGTCCCGGCTCCCTCGCGAACATCGCCCACAAGCTTTCGAAGGCGAAGATCAACATCGAGTACGCCTATCTCGCCACAAGTCCCGGTTCGAAGCGAGGCCTCGCCATCGTCCGCCCCAGCAACGTCAAGAAGGCGCTGGAGATCCTCAGCAAATAAGTGCCTTTTCGCATCCCGCCACATGAATGGGCTGGAGGAGGAGATTATCCCGCAGAGGTCCGCAGTTGCGGGACGGAACCGCAACCATACGGGGAATTCCCGCGGAGATCCCGCAGTTGCGGGACAGAGGGAGGCAAGGAGGGGATTTTTGGACAGGATGTACAGGATTGACAGGATGGGAGGGAGCGCGAGTTCCGATTGGATGCAGGGAGTTTAACGCAGAGGCGGAGGAGGAAAAAATGTGCGCGGCGCGCGGAAACTTTCGAGGTTTGCTATGCAGGGACGCGGAGCGGAGTGGTCCCAAATATATGCCTTGCGCGCCTCGATCGCCGGTCGCGTTGACGCCTCCCATTGGGTCCTATTTGACCGATTGCACCAATCCCCTCGGAATTCGGGTTGAAGAGCTGCGGAGATTGCGGGCGACCCTACAGGCCGCAGCGCGCTATTGGTTGTAACGCAGGCCTGAAGGGCTGCGATTTGCGCGGCCAACCTTTCAGCCCGGAGAAGAACCAAATCATTACTGGAATTGGTATCAGTCCTTATCTATCCCATTGGGAGGATTTACCTCTTTGGGATCCCTTTGCCCGTTCCTCTTCGACTCGACTGACTTTGCCCAAGGAACCACTGATTAAATAGAAAAATTTAATATCGTTTGACCTAGTTTACCCCTTTCAGTTACCCACGTCGATAGTAGCAAACGTTCCCTCCTTTGCTTGCATCCGCATCGCGTGGGTCGCTTTGGCTATCCGACAATCCGGGAGCCTTATGTCCCCCCATTGAAAGCATCAGGAAGCCACTAATAGAACTTCGCGTAAATATGAACCCACTTATCGGGGCACCGAGTTCGCATCAACCACGCCGCCTCACACAGTTCCTCTTTTTTCTCGCGGCACTTACTCTCCTCCATCATTCCGCTTTCGCCCAAGTCACGACCACCGGCTCCGACGGCGCACCCGGCCTATCCGGCAGCGACGCCGTGGCCACCACGGACACTCCCACAGCCGCAACCAATTCCGCCACGGCCACCGGTGGCAATGGCGGCGCCGCCAATCCCAACGGAGGAAACGGCGGCACGGCCACGGCCACGGCTACAACCGATGGAGCGGGTACGAACGCAAGCGCTTCCGCAACCGGGGGCGCGGGCGGCACCGGGGATGACGCGGCGCCGGGCTACGGGGGAAACGCGGAGGCGACTGCCACACTCACCTCCAACGTCGAGAGTGAAAACGTCGAGGGGGGTTCTGTCGCAACCGGCGGATCGGGCGGAAATTTCATCGACGCCACCGGCGGTACGGCCGGTGCCGGTGGATCGGCCACCTCGATCTATACGGCCACGGTCTCAGGGTACGAGATGGAAATTGAAAGCCCGAGTTCAGCAACGGGAGGCGCCGGCGGCAATGTTCTCGCCGGCAATGGAAACGGGGGAACCGGCGGTGAAGCCTCCTCGACCGTCACCGTTACAACCACCAATGCCAGCACGATGTATTCCGAGTCTGGTAATTCCCTCTCGGTCCTCGGCGGCTCGGGGGGTTCGGTCATTGCCGGTCTTGGCAACGGCGGTGATGGCGGCGCCGCCACTGGTACGATCACCGACGATGCCGGCACCTACTTCGCCAACGAGGCGTTCAGCCACGTCACCGGAGGCGCCGGCGGCGAAGGACAGGGCTCCGGACATTCCGGCGGCAGCGGCGGAGAGGGCACCGTGATTGCCACCGGATCAAGTGCCACTGGCACCTCCCTCGATTTCGTTTCCACTGCCACCGGCGGTGCGGGCGGCGAAGGCTACCATGGCGCAAAGGGAGGCGCGGGAGGCACCGCTGTCATCATGGCACCTTATACCACCGGAGAGTACGCGCCCAACCTCATGATCACACAGACGGCGATAGGCGGCAGCGGTGGCAATGTCGCCAATAGCTCCGCCGGCGCCACGGATGGCACCGTCGGCCAGTCCGGAAGTGCCGTCTCGATTCTTATTGAGGCGACTCCCGGTCCCTATGGCATGACCGCCAGCAGCACCGCCATTGGCGGCAGCGGCGGTGCGGTCGTGAGCGGTCTTGGCAATGGCGGCAACGGAGCCGTTGCATATGCCTCCGTGCAAGGATCCGTGGCGGGCGATAACTCCATTTCCGCCTCGGCCACGGGCGGCGTAGGCGGTCAGGGCCTGGGAACCTCTTACTCCGCCGGAGCCGGTGGTGCCGCAACCGCAATCTCCACCGGCAGTAACAGCGTCCTTCAATCCAACTTCTCTGTAACCGCCACCTCCATCGGGGGCGCGGCCGGAACGGGAGGTGGCGGCGCCAATGGCAATGCCGGTGGCGCGGCGTCCGCGACTGCATTCGGAGCCAACAACGGCGGCTCGTGCGGCGTCGCCGCAACCGCCACCGGGGGCGCCGGCACCACTCCTGCCAGCATGGGAGGCGCGGCTATTGCCAATAGCACTGGGGAGGCTTCGGGAAACGATTATTCCGTTACTTCCACCGCCAATTCCCACGGCGGCATCGTCACTTCCGTAGTAGCGGTAGGTAAAGCTGGCAATAATGGTGGCACCACGCCGGTAAACACCGAGGCGGGCGCTGCCGCCGGCGTCGCCGCACCGGCAGACACATTCAGCGCGTTTCAATCCGCGGCATACGGGACTGCTCTCCCCACAAGTACATCCTCCCTCCTATCCGCCTCTACGGTTGTCGCGCAGGCATTCGCATCTCCCGATGCGACCATCTTCGGGGTGGTCAATCTCGCCGATAAATCGCTCCCGGGCACCGTTGAAGGGGAAGGCTACGACGCCAATGTCTCCTTCACACTGAACACCTCCAGCCTCGGTGGTCCCCAAGCCCTCGATATCGGTTTCATCGGCGGTGCGGGAACCACCAGCAGCGGCTTCGAGGAAATCATCCTCACCATCAAGGTAAATGGAACCGCTCAAGCCAGCGCCGATTACACCGGCACCATGGCCGGCCTCCAAAGCTTCTTCGATAATCAGGTCGTCTCCCTCGGCTCCCTGCCCATCAGCTCCGCCTTGACCGTGGATTTCGATCTCGCCCTGTATAGCACCGGCGGCGGCGATAACTTCGACGGCGAACTCGTCTTCGGAGACCCCATCCCGGAGCCTTCCGCATGGCCCCTTCTCGCCATCGCAACGCCGGCACTCCTGGCGGCGTATCGCGCTCGGACGCGAAAAGCCCCTTCGCCCCGGACTAGCGCACCCTAGGGAACCACTGATTCAATGCGAGGGGCGCCGGGAGCGGCAGAATGGAACGCGACAGATATTTGCGGCAAATCACTTTGGAGTCATCCGTGAAATCCGTGTTATCCGTGGTTAAAACAGGTGGGCGGAAGAAGGAAGAATTGACCACGGATTACTCGGATGACCATGGACGGAAAAAGGGAAATGCTCACGCGAAGGCGCAGAGTTTTCCAGAAAGGCCTTCAATTACTGCGTTTGCATTTTCGTGAAACCGTTTGTTTTGACCTTTTACTCGGCAACGTCAAAACCCGTTTAGTAATACCCTCTTTCAAGGCCGCAGGCAAATTCGACGGGTTTATAGTCCCGCTTTCTTCCCACCCGCTTCCAGCAGCACCGGCTTCCAGCTCGGGCTCTCCAGCGTCCCCGTCCCCGCATACTCCAGCAGCTTGCTGACGGGGAATAACAACACCCCCGGCAACCCCTGCGCATTGAGCCGGATATTGAAATTCAACCGGTCATCCAGGAACAACAGCCGCCCATTCCCGATCATGCTGAATCCCATCCCCTTTACCAAAAAATCGCGCGTGCTGATAATTCCGTCCTTCACCGAGAACGTGCAGGCTCCATCCCGCGCGAGATTATAACCCATCCCCGGCACAATCGAATTCAGGATCCCCGAGAACGGCCCCAATAGCGGAATCGCAAACACATTTCCATCCGTCACCTCCACTGCGCCGGTACCATAAAGCGTCCATGGATCGTCATTTTTCCCCCCGAACTTGAATGTCCCGCTGAGCAACCCGTGGGAATTGGCATAGTTGAAATAAAGCTTCGTGATGCTCGCGAAATCCATCCCCGCCACGTGGATGTTCGCATTGTAGCCGGGCGAGTACTGCCCAAGCTTGATGTCCGCGTCCCCATTTACCACACCGCTGCACAAGGTTCCCTTCACATCCTTCAGGATGATCTCATGCTCCCTGAGCAGCACATCGCCCGCGATGCTCGGGAACGACAAATCCCGCTTGCAGAAGGTGTAGTCCATTCCATCCGGCGCATCGATATGGATGTCCAGGTGCGTCCCCTTGTCATTCGCGCATTGCACAAACCCGTCCAACGTCACATCGGGCGCCGCCTTGAACCGGTAGGGCGCCAGTTGCCCGGGCAGGTCGGGCGTGATCCACATGGCCGCCTCCATCGTATTCAGCCGCGCCCGGACTTTCGACATCCACGCCTCATGCTTGTCAAAGTCATAAGTGAAGGTACCCGTCGCGGTACCCTCGTCCCGCTGGATGGTGAAATCCTTGTAGGTAAAAACCATCCCCTTCACGTCCACACCGGCGTTCGCCCAATTCAGCGGCACTCCCCGCATCAATGTCCGCCCCAATACCACCCGCCCTTGCGTCCGCCAGGCCGCCGGGTCCGCGCTTGTTCCCGTCACCGTGAGCGAGGCCTTCGGCGCCGCCTGGAAGTCCCAATCCCGCATCGCATCCGCGGCCTGACCGTCCAGCAATCCCCGCAATGAATTCGGATTGATCCCACTCTCCACCTGGGCCCGGAAACTCCCCGGCACCGATAGCGCACGCACTGACGCAAGCCCCGTCCGGTTTCCCACCCACCCATTGCGGACATACCACCGCTGGCCATCCCATGAGAAATCCCCGCCCGCCCCGGTAAACTTCGTCTCCTTCACGGCGAACTTCCCAAGCTCAACCCGTCCCGTCACCAACCCCGACGGCGTACCTCCCAGCGTTGCGCTCCCGGAGAGCTCGACCAATGGCGTGCCCCCGAAGCTCCACCCCTGGATCCAGCGCTCCATCTTCAGCATCCGCGCCACCCCCAGCGGATTGAGCGTCGAGCGCAGCTCCAGCAACGCCTTTCCATCCCCGAGTTCATAGGAACCGCTCGCATCCAGTTCCCCATGGGCGTCATTCACATTGCATTGCTTCAGCTCGATCCGGTTATCCCGCAGTGCCGTTGCCGCATAGATCTGGGTCAATTCCGCCTCCCCGCGCTTGATCTTCTCCCCCCATAGCGTCGCATCCGCATAGAGGCTCCCCTCCTCCGCCAGGTCCCCGCCAAAGTTGATCTCCACCCGCGGCGCAGCCCCGGTAAAATGCAAATCCGCCAATGACTTGATGACATCCAGCACCATCTTCGGCCGGTTTCCCCCTGCCCGATTCGCTTCGCTGGTATTACCGCCCACATACGCCTCCGGGTTTTGCAGCCGCCCATGGGCGGAAATTTCCATCCCGTACATGCTGGCGTCCGCCTCGCTCACATACCACTCATGCGGCGGGAAAATAATCCGCGCATTCAGGTGCGACACCGTCACCCGCTCGCTGTGCGGATCATCCGGATTCACCGGCACCGACAGGTCCGCGTTCCGCATGTCCACCGCATCGAGGAATTGCCGGCCGTGGAGCAGGTTCGTGAAATTAATGTCCAGCGCCACTCGGTCGATGGTCGCCAGCACCTTCTCCGGGTCGTTCGCATCAAAAATCTCCACCTCCCGCGCAACGAACCCCTGGATCGGGTCCAGCGTCAGCCGGTGGACATAAAGGTCCAGGCCCCGCCGCTTGAACTCCTGGCTCACCCTCACCCGCCAATGCCGGCTGAACCCATGATTGCAGACATAATACCCGCCCCAGGCCAGCATCACCAAAATCAGCAACCCCGCCAGCCAAAGCAGCCGGCGCAATAAGTGTCTCATCACTTGCAGAGCTTACCCGCCGTGCACGCACAGGCAAAAGCTTTCATAAATCCCAAACGACGGTCAGTTCCGAATTCTGGTTGAAGCAACATTTGTAAAATTCATGCCAAAAGCAGTACCCTTGCACCCACTTGGCATAAGGGGTGCTCTCACGTCAGACCCGATGATTAGAGCTAATTGCCGGGACCGTTTCACAGCTGAAGATTTCAGCTTCATCGTTAACACTCTCGGCAAATCTCGCGCCGATTCCGTCTCTCTCACTGCTCTGCTCAGTGATCAGGATATGAGAGACTCCATTCTCGATCACGATCTCCTCTTCCAGGCCATCCTCTCGGCCTCTGCCAACCTGTCCATTTCCCCGCAGCTCTACTTCTACGTTTTGACCAGACATGTATTGAAAGAGTCAGGTCTGCCCGATCGCAGGCTCTGCGATTACATCGCATCTCTCCTGGAAACTTTCTCCCGCACAGCCCGCCTTAAGTCTCCCGCCGATGGCTCAACGCGCCCCATCCAGTATCTTTCCGACCTGATGCTCGCACTGCAAAACGCATCGCCGGCCCAGACCTTCCTCATCCGCGCGCATGTAGGCAATTACTCGCTCTTTCTAAGTGGGATCTTTCCCGGCACGGTCCAGGCGCGCTCGGAACGCGGCGCGCCCGGCGTCAGTTATTACGAGGATATGGGCCGCATGAATTACAAGGTCGTTGCCGACCACACCTTCGCCCGCATCGCGGATCTTCGCGATATCTACAATTCCCTTGCCGAGCACTTTCACGATGTACGGCTCGCGCTGAATCGTCTCTCCGATACCTTGATTAATATCGATGACGCGTCCCATGTCCCACTCCTCGGTTAGAATAACGGCCCATGCAGCCTACACTGTTCAGTGAAATCCAAAGGCTTTTTGAGCGCACCTACGCCACCGTCGGCATTAACCTCGAGGATTGCCTCATCGACCGCCAGCGTTGCGGCCAGCTCTCCCGCCTCGCAGGCGCATCAGCCCGCGAACTGAGCGAACTCGCCCGCACCTTTCTTCGACGCTCCGGCGATCAGCTCTACGTCGGTATTTACTACTCCCGCTGGCTCATCGATCAACTCGAGCGCAATGACCCGCGCCGCGGCATCAGCGACACAAACATCCGCGCCCTCATCGCCTTCGTCGAGGAGATCAACCACGCCCTGCACGCCGCCCTCCAGTTCAAGCAAGGCGCCCGTGAAATCCAAAGTGAGGAATTTGCCCGCAACCTCGAGCTCCAGGCCCTCGTCGATACCTACCTCGTCCTCCTCCTCTTCGTCGCATTCTTTCGCAAGTCCCAGCGCATCTCCCGCATGGATCGCCGCTGGCTCCGCTTCCATCTCTTCGCCGCCGCGGATCCGCACGCCTACTCCGACCCGAACCTCCGCGGCCGCTATATCGAAACCACACAGCTCGCCTCCCAATACACGCGCTACCTCGATTCCCTCAACGGCATCCGCCGGGTCGAGGAAATCCGCAAATTCCACTCCCTCGGCTTCGGCGAGAAGAAACTCCTGATACTCGCGCTCCCGGAGAAGTAGCCGATTTCAAGCGATCCTGTCCGCGATCGGACACCTCCCCTCCCCCCTCCATTTTCAGATTCGCGATTCGGGCGATTTCCTGCCCTAATCCGGATGTGCTCAAGCGTCTCCTCCTCCTCTTCATCCTCCTGGCCCCCGCTGCCCGCGCCGACCTCCAGTGGGCCTCCACCCACCTCTCCACCACGGTTGCCCCCTCAGACCGGCTTGCCACCGCCGAGTTCACCTTTACCAACACCGGCAGCTATCCCGTCAAGGTCATTGGCACTCACACCAGTTGCGGATGCACCGCCGCCGTCTCCGATGGCAAGCCCGTCGCGCCGGGCCAGACCGGCAAGATAGAGGTCACCTTCAAGACGCTCAATCGCCGCGGCCTGTACGAGGAACCCATCCTCGTCGACACCAACGATCCCAACGCAAAAGAGACATCCATTTTCCTGAGCGTCCTCATCCGCGACTCCATCGAACTCCTCCCCACCCTCCTGTTCTGGCAACCGGACGAACCGCTCACGGCAAAGGTCATCCGAATCACCGTGACGCAGGGCTTCACTCTCCAGAGCATCTACGCCAGTTGCTCCAACCTCGACGTCCAGATCAACGTCGACCCAGTCACCCCCGGCTCCGATTATAAGCTGATCGTCACCCCCCACGCGCATAACCTGAAAGCAACCATCTCCATCAACGCCGCCATCCAGGGGAAGCCCCCACGCGTCCTGACCGCCCACGTCCGCACCATCTAATCCAAATCATAAATCAGCAATCTCTTCCATGCTCCCAGCCCTCCGGCAGGCCATAGCCATCCTCCTCCTGGCCCTTCTGCCCACCATTGCCGCAGGCCTTTGGCATCCCCGCCGCCCCGCATGGCAATCCGATGAAGTCACGCTTCCCGCCGCCGCCGCATGGGGCAATACCGTTCTTTGGATAGACGCCCGCCCGGATCCCGACTTCGCCGCGGCCCATATCCCCGGCGCTCTCCCCCTCAACGAAGACCATTGGGACACCATGCTCTCCGCCGTGCTCGATCAATGGGACCCCAGGCGCAAAATCGTCGTCTATTGCAGCAGCCTCAGTTGCCAGACCAGTCGCGACGTCGGCCGCCGCCTCCGCGACGAGGCGAATATCCCGAACGTCTTCGTCCTCCAGGGCGGCTGGGAAGCATGGAAGAAAGAGCATCCCTGACCCCATGAGCCGTTCCACCCAGCGCATCATTGCTGCCCTCATCGGTATTATCCTCCTTGTCGCCGGCGTTCTCAAGGCCCTGGACCCAGCCAGCTTCGCCATCGATATCCAAAACTACCGCCTCCTTCCGTGGACATGGGGTGTTCTCCTCGCCCTTTACCTTCCGTGGGTTGAAATCTTCTGTGGCGCCGCACTCCTATTCCACTTCGCCTATCGCGGCGCCCTCTCCATCGCGGCACTCCTCTTCGCCACCTTTGTGATCGCCTACGGTAGCACCCGCCTGCGCGGCCTCGATGTTGCGTGCGGCTGTTTCGGCCACGGGATCCATCGCGGTTACTGGCCCGTGCTCATCGGCGACACCCTGTTTCTTCTCATCATCCTCTGGCTCCTCAAAGCCGACCTCCGGCCTCTTTCCCCCGTCATTCGCGGCACCTCCTCCTCATAATCAAGATGCCCTCCCTCCACTTTCTTGGCACCGGCTCCGCCGTCACGGATCCGCATCGCACCACCACGATGCTCGCCTTTTGGGATCCGGGCTCCATGATTGTGATTGATTGCGGCGGCGACCTGGTCCAGCGCCTCCAACAAGCCGCCCTACCCCTCGATCAAATCTCCGCACTCATCCTCACCCATGAGCATCCCGATCACGTCGCCGGTTTCCCACTCATGATCCAAAAACTCTGGCTGGCCGGACGGCGCAATCCCCTCCCCGTCCGCGGCATCGGACCCGCACTCACGCAGGCGCGCAAATGCTTTGACGCGTTCGACAGCTCCGGCTGGGAAGATCTCTTCCCCATCCATTGGCTTGAATTCCCCCACACACCCGCCGCCCTCGTCCTCGATGACACCGTCTGGCGCATCACCTCCACCCCTTCCCTCCATGGCGTCCCCAGCGTCGCCCTTCGCATCGAGCACCTCTCCACGGGCGTCGCCGCCGTCTATTCTGGAGACACCGCCCCGTCCGATTCCGTCGCCCGTTTCACCTCCGGCGCAACTCTCCTCATCCACGAAGCCACCGGCTCCTTCTCCGGCCACTCCACCGCCACCGACGCCGCCCACATCGCCGCTGCCGCCAAGGCCAATTCCCTCCACCTCGTCCATCTCCCCCCGGAGTCCCAGCTCAACTCTACCCAAATTGCCGCCGCCCGGGCAATTTTTCCAAATACCTCCAAAGCCGACGAACTGCAATCGATCGACTTCTGATTTCCGGAATGTGTGCGAAACTTCCCGTGAAACCTGACCTGCGAATGTCCTGTACATGAAAACCTGGCTCAAAACTGGCGCACTCGTCGCGGCCGTCTGGCTCGTCGCCGCCATCATCATCCACTTCGCAAACGCCAGCCATCCCACCGCGGCCACCGTTATCGCGTACGAGCGTTCCCTCGACCTCGATTCCCTCCAGGGGGATGCCCGGGCACGCGCTATCAAGCGCATGGAAGACATGGTCAACCAAATCACATTTGAGGAGCGCCAGCAGTTGGACCGCGAGCGCGTAGGCCGCGACTTCCTTCACAAGCTTACCCCGGATGAACAGGGTGCATATCTCGACGCCACCCTCCCTACCGGTTTCCAGCAGCTTATGGACTCCTTCAACAAGATGGATCCCGTCAAGCGCAAGCTCATCGTCACCCAAGCCCTGGCCCGCATGAAAGAGCATCAGGGTGAAGGACCTCCCCCTGGCGCCGATTCCACCGTGGCTCAGCACGTCGTCGATCAAGGCCTCAAGTCATTTTACCGCGATGCGGATGCCGACGTAAAACTCGACCTCGCTCCGTTGGTTGAGCAAATGCAGCTCAACCTCCAACGGCCATGAGCCCCCCGGGCTCCCATGGCTCGCCAATCTCCCGATTGGCATCCCCTCCCCGCTCAGCCTTTACGCTCGTCGAACTCATTGTCGTCGTCGCCATTATCGGCATCCTCGCCGCCATCGCATTCCCCGTCAGCGGCCGTGTAGTCCAGGGTGCCAAGGCCGCAGCCTGTGTCTCGAATCTCGGCCAACTTGGTGTCGCCCTCAATCTCTACCTTGCCGACCACAACCAGATCCTGCCCCCGCTCCAGGCGGGCCGCAAATCGATCTCAGACGACGTCCCCGTCATTGATAACACCCTCAACAGCTACGTCCGCGATCCCCGCGTTTTCGCCTGTCCAGGCGATAATCTCGGTATCGCCGCCGCCACCGGCACCAGCTACTTCTGGAACAACGTGCTCAGCGGCCAATCCATCAATAGCCTCCACTTCTTCAACGCAGCCGGTCTCAATAGCGAAATCCCTGTCCTTAGCGATAAACAAGGTTTTCACCCCTATGCGGCGAACAAGGTCAATCTCCTCTACGCCGACGGCCACGCCTCCCAGGACCTGAAATTCGTCACCACTCAATGATTCATCTCGAGCGCCTCTCGAAAGTCTTCGGCACACGCCCGGCCCTGCACGAGCTTTCGCTCGATATCCCGCAGGGTCAGATTTTCGGCCTTCTCGGCCACAACGGCGCCGGCAAGAGCACCACTTTCGGCATGATCCTGGGCCAGGTCCATCCCACCAGCGGCTCCGCTTTCATCCGTGGTATTTCCGTCCAGCAGCATCGCCTCCGTGCTCTCCAAGGTGTCGGGGCAATCTTTGAGACCCCCTGTTTTTACGATTACCTCAGCGGATGGACCAATCTTAAAATCTTCACCTCCTATACACGCCGCCTCCCGGAATCCGATCTCCGCGAGACCGTCCGCTTCGTTGGCCTCGAGAGCCGCATCCATGATCCGGTCCGCGTTTACAGCCATGGGATGCGCCAGCGCCTCGCCCTAGCCCAGGCCCTCCTCCCGCGCCCCGATCTCGTCCTCCTCGACGAACCCGCAGAGGGACTCGACCCCGAGGGTATTCACGAGATGCGGCACCTCATCCTCCGCCTTAATCGCGAATTCGGCATGACCGTCATCCTCTCCTCCCATCTCCTGGCCGAGGTCGAGCAAGTCTGCGACCGCATCGCCGTCCTCAATCAAGGGCGCATGATCTTTCAGGGCCAATGGACTGATCTAACCCGGGACACCCTGCGCTATCGGCTCGAAGCCGAACCCTGGTCCCACGCCGCCACCCTGATCGCCACCTATCCCCAGTGGACCCTCTCTGAGCGAATACTCTCCGCGCCGCCTGGCAACGACATCGCCGATCTCATTACCGCCCTGGTCCACTCCGGCATTAAAATCCGCGCAGTTGAGCCCATCAAACAAAGCTTGGAAGAGATCTATCTCGACCTCGTAGGCACACCGCACCCCACTTCAGAACCTGCATCAGCAGCTTCATAATTCCCTTTTATCATCGCCCCGATCCCGACCCATGGACTGCGTATATCTGTTGAGGGTCCGCGCTTAAAGCAGTCCCCTCCCAATCGTCTCTTCGCCCCTTATTCCGCGACGCTTGGCGTCCGCGGGATCCGAATCTTGCTCTGTTTCCCGCTGCTATAATACTTCACGCCATTCCAGTACTGGCTATCCGGCTGCTTGTGGGCGAACTCGAACAACACCCCATCCTTGTTCGCCGTAAAGGTCTTCCGCGCGGTTTCATCGACAAATTCTATTGCCGGCTTCGCACCCGATTTATTCAAATCATTACTCAACGCGATAAGCAGCTGCTGGCTTGTGGAATTAGGCATAAGTTTCAAGTCTACACTGACAATCCCGATCTGTCCATTGCGACAATCGGCACAATGCACCGCCTGTTTTTCCATCCCCTCACAGTTTCAACCGTCCGGAATGTCTCCCTCGACAATATCGCCCCTCTCAGCTACCCTTCCCTCGATGTAAAATGAAACGAGACCCGACAGAAAAAGAATACGAAAGAATCGCCGAGGCCATTTTCGCCAACGACAGGGTCGAGGCGACCAATCTTTACATTTCCATCACCGAATCCGGCCTCACCGCCGCTCAGGCATTCGTCAGAAATCTGACCGCCGAGCTGAAGGAATCCAACCCGGAACGATTCGCTCGTCAAAAACAGCGGAAGCCTACCTGGCTGCCTCTGTAGCCTTTGGGAGCTGCCCAGCCTCGCACGTTGGCCGACACGGCCTCCCCCGCACTTTCTTCGGGCCGATCCCATCCAGTCATGCAAAAATCCGCTCTCGTCAAATGCCCCACCTGCGGGCGCCAAAACGATTTCAACGCCGATCCCTTGGGCCCTTTCTGCTCAACCCGTTGCAAGTTAATCGACCTAGGCAACTGGTTCACCGAAGAGTACCGCATCTCTGAGCCGCTCACTCCGGATCACCTCGTGGAGTACGAACAGCTCGAAGGACAGGTTTTGGACGATCCCTCCCACGGATCCTGAATGGCAGTTATTTCGCCGCTTCCGCAGGCGAAAACCCTTGCCCCTTGCTCCAGTGGTCTCCCACACGCAGCTGGTCCCAGTCATGCCGGAATAGGATGATATTCCTGATCTTTTCTCTGCCCTTCGCGTCTTTCCCCTCCACCTGCACCCAATAGACGCTCGGCTCGCAACGGAAACTGAATTCGTAGAGGTCGTACACTTCGGGCACCTCTGTCCGATACCGTTTGGCCACGATCACCCCATCCCGCACCGTGCTACACGCACAAAGGGCAAGACAGGCCAGTAAAGTCAGGGGGCGAGCGATTCGCATTTGTTAAATAAAGGGTCTCCGGCACGATTGCCGCTGTCAAGCAAGCATATGCCGTTCCAGACTATCAAGGAGGGGTTGATTTCCCAGCGCTCAATGGGATCGTACTTCGTGCCATCCAGATTTTCCCGCACGGCTTCCTCCCTGGCCGTTCTTGTCGTCATCGTCCTCTCGATCCTTGGCCACTCTGCCCGAGCGGGCGATTGGGAGATCGTCCGCCACGACGGGCGCGACTACGTCACCTTACAGAGCCTCGCCCGGTTCTACGGTTTCCCGGAAAATATTCCGCCGGCGAGCCAGATGGTGGCCTCGAATCCCAGCCAGCCCGCAATCAAAAAAATCCTGCTCGATAGCGGGAAACATCAGATCGAATTCACCCTGAACGATCGCCTCGCGGTCATCGATGGTGTCAATCAATGGCTCGGATTTCCAGTCACCGCCGATGGCGACAAGCTTATCGTCTCCCGCCTCGATCTCGCCAAAGTCATCGAGCCCAGCCTGCGCCCCGAACTGATCCCTGGTCTCAATCCCGTGGATACCGTCGTCCTGGATCCCGGCCATGGGGGCCATGACAAAGGCGCCGTATGCATCTTCGGCAATGAGAAGGACTTCGCGCTGGATGTCTGTTTCCGGGTCCGCAAACTCCTCGAGGCGGATGGCCTTAAGGTGCTCATGACCCGCGATGACGACACTTTCATCCCGCTCGAGGAACGCCCCACGGTCGCAAACGTAACGCCAAATAGCATCTTCGTCGCCATGCACTTCAACGATGCCTCCAATTCCGGCGCCAGCGGCTTCGAGATCTATTCCATTACCCCGCGCGGCGAGCCTTCCACCGCGGATAATTCCCTTGCTCTTCACGACTTCAGCGAGGAGCCCGGCAACGTGACCGACGTCCAGAGTCTTGCCCTCTCGGAAAGCATCTACCACTCCCTGCTCGGCAACATCCCCCAAGTCGATCGTGGGGTAAAACACGCCCGCTTCGCCGTCATCCGCCTCGCCCAAGTCCCGGCTGTGCTTATAGAGGGCGGCTTCGTCTCCAGTGACACGGAAGCTCGTCAGATCGCCACACCCGCCTACCGCCAGCAGCTTGCGGAGGCAATCGTCACCGGCATCGAGGGATTCAAGACTCTGGCCGAGCACAAGATCCCCCCAAAACTCCTGTCCGCTTATCGCCACGAGACCGGCCCCTCGCTCCAGACCGCTCCCATTGTCGTCACCAACGCGCCCTCCGTGCCCGATCCCACAATCCCCACCAAGCAGTCCCCTGCCGCTACGCAGTAGTTCAATTGACCGTCTGCTGAGGGATCCGGGAGGCCCCATCAGGCACAACGATCCCATCTCACGCTTGCGACTATCCCTACTGCCTCAGTTCGCCTCGAAAGCGCTTCCGTAAACAGAGCACTCCCAGTCCCGCAAGCGCCATCGCCCATGTCGCGGGTTCAGGAATCGCCGTCACCATCAGGTCCACCTGACCCGGATCGTTGGTCAGGATTTCGTAATTGAACCCCGCCGGCATATCCGAGCCAATGCTAAGGGTATCGTTCACGAATGTGCCGCCCGAGTAATCGATAATGTCGTACAGACCAGTGCCGAATCCCGCGGTTGCGTTGATACTCAGAATCCCGTCGAGCGTGAACTTGCCATTCACGACGAGGTGATCGTTCGTCGACGAGCTGGTGCTTCCAAGCGTAAGAACCAGGCTGAGGGAGGAACTGAAAGTCGTTGTCCCATCGAGTGTCAACGTCCCCGGCTCATTGGGCGTATAGTTAGTGGATACCCCCGGCGATACGGTTCCCGCCAGCGTAAAGCTTTTTGCCGTGAATGTGCCGGCCCCTTCCAGCATCCCGGTGGAGGTTTGGTTCAGCGTGCCGGAGGTAGTGAGGGAACTCGTCGGACCCGTGGTGAGCATCCCGGCATTCGTCAGGTTTCCCGCAGTGGTGAAGGACCGCCCGCCAAACACCGCGAACTCGCCATCATTGGTTGCCAGACTGTTGATGGCCGCAAACGTAGAGGTCGTGGACCTCAGGATGACACTGGCGTTATTGGTGGTAATGGTCCCGGGCAGGGTCAGGGTACTCGTGGCCTTCACCTCGTAGGTGCCCCCTGTGAGCGTCGAGCCGGAAAGGTTGGTCAACGCACCGGAGGCGAAGGACAACGTCCCGCCGTTAGCTTGCATTGTCCCGGTGCTGCCGTTGGTCGTCGGACCATTTACTTCAAGCGTCTGATTCGCCGCGTTGGCAGTCACCAGGCCATTATTTGTGAGCGTCGCGGTGATATCCCCAAATCCCTCTATGGTGTGGCTTACATCCTGGGTCAGCGTCCCGCTAAGTTGCGCCGTGGTCCCGTTGCTGCCCAGGTTAACGGCCCCTGATCCAGTAAGTTCCGCATTATTGAACTTGATCAGCGCCACCCCGGGTGACGCGTTGGGGTTCACAAAGACTGTCCCGTTATTCGTAAGGGTGCCGGAAATAAGGAGCGAAGTCCCAATCCGTACGTCGACGGTGGAGTTGTTGGTAACACCGCTGAATGTCGCGCTCCCTGTGTTGACAACAAACACCCCGCCGTTGCTCGTCGTGTTTAATGCCCCCCCGTTGATAGTCGTATTGCCGTCAAATTGCACATTGCTGCCGTTCGCGATAAGTTGTCCATTGGTCCCTTGGGTCACGGCGATTCCGTTGACATCAAGCAATCCTCCACTGCTCTCCATTATCCCGTTATTGCTCATCGGATTGGTCTCGAGGGTCAGCGTCTGGCCACTGGAATTCGCATTCACCAACCCATTATTGGTAAGCGCCGCATTGATGTCCCCATAACCGGCAATGGTATGCCCGGAATCCTGCGTCAAGGTCCCGTTGACCTGCGCATGAGTCCCTGAATAATTCAGCGTAATCGTCCCGGTTCCGGAAACCTCCGCATTCACGAAATTCAGCACCGAATTCGCATTGTTCTGGTCGCTATTTACTACGATCGAGCCATTGTCCGTCAGGCTCCCGCTCACATCCAGCGTGTTCCCGCTCAGCATATCCACCGCCGCTCCATTGGAGAGTGTAAGCGAATCCACAGTCACCGACACGTCCAGGGTGACTGGCAGCGCGTTGATCACAACATTGGTACTGGCGCTATTCGGATAAGTCGGCGTGGACCAGTTACTCGGCGCCTCCTCATAGGACTCATTGTTTACGGGGTCCGTCCCCGTAACCAGGGACTGGCTCCAATTATTATCTGAGGGGTAGTTGAATGTGTTCGCCGAGTCGCTCCCCGGGTAATTCTCAAGTTGCCCGTTGGCATTCTGCTCGTAGTACACCTGCCCTCTTGCCGGCACCGCAATCCACGCCAGCGCGCAAGCCGCGAATACGCTGGCGACCAGGTATCTGCCGGCATTCGCTCGTTTTCCGCGTCCGAAAACCTTCTCGCGCAAGGACGCTTTGGCATGGGTCTGGGGGGCGATTTTCATAACTTCAAATTTCTAACCACATCTCCGGCAGGGTGGTTGCTATATTCCCCCTGCGTCCCTCTTGGTTTCGAGAATCATTCGAGCACGATTCTCAGTTCCTGATACGGAACGGGGATGGGTAGCGCTATTCCCTCGGCATACCTTCAACAAAAGAACCTGAATCCATGTCGAATATCATGCAGCGGGTACAGAGTGGCATAACTCCGGCAGTTTGGCAGGGCCTAGGTCCCGCGTCAACGGGGTAAATGAAAACCAGGTCCTGAAAATGACTTTATTAAGAGGTTATTAACTTAACTGAGGCCTAATTAACTTATTATTACCCCTTGCCCTAAAGTTGTCTCATCCGGCCCGCCCCTTACCTCGACGCAATTAAAATCCCCACCACCAACAGTCCCGCAAATCCCGCTCCCTCCCTCATCGCCCGCCCAAGCCATTTTGCTTCGAAAATGCTGCGCCAATATGCGACCCTCCCGTTCTCCTGCACCCGGGGACCCTATTTCCTCATGAAAAAACGCCTCCTCCATCTCCTCTCATTCACCCTCCTAGTCCATGCCCGCGCCCAACTCCCGGCAAACCCCACCCCGCCTCAACCCATCTCCCGGTGGGAAACCCGCACTTTCCACCCATCCGATTTCCACAACATCCAGCTCGATTTCTCCGATGGCACCCTCACCCTTGTCAGTGGCAACG
>Ga0302320_10006543_pt1 | contig 25831 bp, 22 predicted proteins | sample Bog_T0_3_FD_202130 | JGI IMG/M metagenome (GOLD analysis project Ga0302320, IMG submission 202130) | Peat permafrost microbial communities from Stordalen Mire near Abisko, Sweden - Bog_T0_3 | ecosystem: Environmental > Terrestrial > Soil > Wetlands > Peat | place: Sweden: Abisko, Stordalen Mire... | reverse complement strand
GTCTGCTCGCAATGCCGTGCATCACGGTATCAAATTCCTTCGTCGCGTTTGGGAAAATACAAATTCAATCGAGCTGCCCCCTCGCTGCCACCTAGAATTTTGGGTTGAGCATTATTGAGTTTGTGTCTTGGCGGAGATAAGCGGCCAATCTTCCAAACGTCGCTGATCAGCGGAAACCCTATTCTGACGCGAGGTTCAGATGTGTTCTATTATCTTTCAGCTGGGTTTCTTACCGTTTGACGAAGGCAGCCCAGCTCGCAATGGCGAACTTGCCCTATCGGCCGCAGACTGGAAGTCATTTGGACAGAGCGTCGGGCCTCCAGGAGCCAGCCAAAGCGCAAAAGCCACACCCCTGGCGGAGATCGCAACTGGAGTACGGGTACGATCGACTAAATGATGAGCAGTTCGTAGGATTCAGCTATTCGGTTTTAGCCTTGTTGCATTTTCTAGCGCGTCGCCTACGAAAACAGGCACTTGCGTCCCTTTGGTTCGGAGTCACTCGACTTGGTCTTGTCGACTACATCCCAGCGAACCCCGCTGAATGGTTTCGCTGGAAGTCGGAGAAAGGTGTTCTCAATAGCCACTTGGTCGATGAGCCGCAAAGTTGGGAAGTACTAAGGACGCATGCCAGCAACATACCTACCGATTCGCTGCCGCAGACGCTCTCGGCGCGGCCATCCTTTCTCCTGTGGTATGTCATGGTCTACCCACACCGCTTCACCGCGGCCACGGCCAAGGTTATCGACGACGCGGTGACGAACTCAAGCCAGTGACACACTCGCATATGGGATGAACCTCACAAGTGCTCACATAACTTGCTGTACGCGACGACATTTGGATTTGTCTCAATCGACACCTTAGGCTTCGGCAGCCGACCTTCCAACCCCTCGCTCGTCGGAGCATTCAATGGGGGGGGCGGTTCCTGAGGGAGAAACTACAGCCGCGGTCCTCTGGGCGGAAGCGTGAAAACCCTAAGCAAGTCTTCGACCTTTATCTTCTTGTTCCCTGAGAACAGGGTTTTCATCTCATCGAGTTGCGCAGCGTCCACGTCTTTGTTATGCGCCAGCTTCTCGAAGAATTTGCCAGCAATCTGCTTTTGTAGTGTTGCCATGTCTGCTCCCCCTTACCCGTCGGTGTCTGTCAACCCGTTGGTTCATTGCTCGCAGATATGTGCGGCTGGAACGGCCATCCGACGTCTTAGGGAAGAAGCGATCGAATTCCTCCGTTGCCGGCAAGAAGTTCAATCCATTCTTCGATTTCGCCGAAGTTCAAATCGGTCGAGTCCCTACCCGTTCAGCGTCGCGTCTAGTCGCTCTAAACGCTTCGAGCCGATGCCAGGCGCCAGTCCAGACTCTTCTCTAAGAGCTTCGGTCCGAAGAAGAGTGTTGCGCAATTGTGTCTTCCACCCGCAAGAGATTACGAAGTCGTGCGCGATGTATTCTCTCAGGAACTGATCGTTCAGTGAGTGTCTCAACTCTGGACTGCCCCATGCCTGCAAACGGTGAACTATGTGACCGAGTTCGTGCAGCACAATCGTTGAGAAGGACTCGTAGTCTGTCAATCCACATTCGATGATTCTTGGGGAAAGCGTGATGTACCAGGCACCGTCGGTCTGTTGCCTCTCGTAGGAGGCAGCAAAGGCATCGTCCTTAATCCGTTCTGCATCGAACGCGATCTTCAACTCCGGTTTGTGCTTTTTGACTAACGCCGCCGTCTCATGGGTTTTGATTAGGTCGTCGAAGGCCTTTAATACGTCATTCTCCATCGCCTCCACCTCGCCTAGGTTCCAGCCGGAACTCTGAAGCCGCCGGGGATGATCCGGCTTTGATTTCACTTGACGACTAGCTCTATCGTCGAGAGGAGCGACTCTGGCTCCTCAATCGTCCTAACCGCCGCCCCACGCATCGACTCGACTATAAACTTCTCCGGGGTAAGGCCGAGAAGGTTCGCTGCTCCATCAAAGAATACCTTCGGCTCCGGGGCAGCGCGAACTGCTAGCCGTTCGATCCGGATGCGCGCTAGTGATGCCACAGACAACCCCAAGTCTTATGGTACGGTGGCAGGCTGTCCAAACAGGAATGGATCAAACGGATTAGAGGGCTGAGTTCGTGGCCGCAAGCTACCAATTCGGCAGGACTCAACCGACAATCCGCATCAAGTTTGTCCTCGATTACCCCTACGCGCCGCATGGGGCGAGTGGTCTCGTCGATGACTTGAACGAGAGGAATCGCCCGGAGAAGCGACCTTCACTTTCGAACAGATTTTTGGGGGCTAGAGGGGCTGTCGGCACCGCTTTGTTCATACTAAACGGGTTAACAGGCAGCCCAAACCGCATTTTCGCGAACTGAGGACAAATTCTCCGCAAATCTGGACAGCTTTTCCGCAAATTGGGTCAACTTTTCCGCAAATCTGGACAGTTTTTCCGCAAGCCTACACAACAAGGATTCCCTCAAATATCCAGGTTCTTGACGTCGAGGGCGTTGTCTTCGATGAACCTGCGGCGCTTTTCAACGTCTTCGCCCATGAGGGTTGTGAAGATCTCATTGGTTTCGACGATGTCTTCCAGCTTGACCTGGAGCAGGGTACGCCGCTCGGGGTCCATGGTGGTCTCCCAAAGCTGGGAGCTGGTCATTTCACCCAGGCCCTTGTAGCGCTGCACGGAGTAGTCCTTCTTGCCGGTCTCGACGATGTGGGCGTAGAGCTCGCGGGCGGTTTGCTTTTCAACCGGCTCGCGCAGCAGGCGGGCGGTGCGGCGAGCTTGCTTGGCTTCCGCCTGGATCTCAGCGGCTCCAGGAGGCGCGTCGGTGGTGGCGGGTGCCTCTTCCCCTTCGGACTCTTCGGCGGCGGCTTCGACGGGAGCATTCTTGGTGGCGTACTCGATCAGGAAGGGAGGCTCCAAGAATGCTTTGATGAGCATGTACTTGGACATCATCTGTTTGAATTCGGGACTGTTTGCTAGGGCCCAGTCGATGCAGCGCGTGGCGCCCTGCGAATCAACGAGGCAGATCGACCAGGTGTGATGCTCTTCGTCTTCGAGGGGCGGATGGATCGCCTTGAACTGGAAGTCGTCTTTAAGGTCGGTCAATTCCGCGTGCAAGGCGATTAACTTGGGGGGAACTTCGCTTTCGGATTTGGAAGTGAAGTCGGCGCGATTGAGGAGTTCCGCGCGCGCGAGGAGTTCGGTGAGCTTCTCATTGCGGACCCGCTTGTCGACTTTCTCGACGAAGTCCAGATACTCCTTCAGGGTGCCCATAAAGCGAATGAGCTCCGGGCCATCGATGCGGCTGGCGGCTTCGCCGTGGCGCACGACCATGCCTTCGGAGGCGCGATTGACCATCACCTTGTCGAACTCGCGCTCATCCTTGATGTACTGCTCGAAGCGGCCCTTCTTGATCTTGAACAGCGGTGGCTGCGCAATGTAGATGTTGTCGCGCTTGATGAGCTCGGTCATGTGACGGAAGAAGAAGGTGAGCAACAGGGTGCGGATGTGCGAACCGTCGACGTCGGCGTCGGTCATGAGGATGATTTTGCCGTAGCGGATCTTGGTGGCGTCGAAGTCGTCTTTGCCGATGCCGCAGCCGAGTGCTGTGATCATGGCGCGGATTTCCTCGTGGCCGAGCATCTTGTCGTAGCGTGCTTTTTCGACGTTGAGGATTTTGCCCTTGAGGGGGAGGATGGCCTGGAAGCGGCGATCGCGGCCCTGCTTGGCGGTGCCACCGGCGCTTTCACCCTCGACGAGATAGAGTTCGCAGCGCTCGGGGTTGCGTTCGGAACAATCGGCCAGCTTGCCGGGTAGGCCGCCGCCGTCGAGCGCGCCCTTGCGGCGGGTGAGGTCGCGCGCTTTGCGGGCGGCTTCGCGGGCGCGGGCAGCTTCTATGGCCTTGTTGATGATCTTCTTGGCCACGGCCGGATTCTGATCGAGGAACATGCCGAGGCGCTCATTGACGAAGGCCTGTACGACGCCGGCGATGTCGGAGTTGAGCTTGCCCTTGGTCTGGCCTTCGAACTGGGGCTGGGGCAGCTTGACGCTGACCACGGCCACCAGGCCTTCGCGCACGTCGTCGCCGCTCAGGTTTTCCTTGAGGTCTTTGAAGAGACCGAGAGTCTGGCCAATGGCGTTGATGGTACGGGTGAGCGAGGTGCGGAAGCCGGAAAGATGCGTTCCACCGTCGACGGTGTTGATGTTATTGGCGAAGCTGAACACGGATTCCGAGTAGCTGTCGTTGTACTGCAGGGCGATGTCGATCTCGATGTTATCGCGCTGGGCTTCCATGACGATGGGCTTCTCATGGAGGACTTGCTTACCGCGATTCAGATGCTTGACGAACTCGGCGATGCCACCGGCGTAGCGAAACTCGGCGCGGCGGGCTTCACCGGTCTTGGCGTCGGCGGTGCGCTCGTCCGTGAGCGTGATCTCCAGGCCCTTGTTGAGGAAGGCCAGTTCGCGCAGGCGCTGGGCCAGAGTGTCGAAGTTGAACTCGGTGGCGGTGAAGATGGTCTTGTCGGGAAGGAAGTGCACCTTGGTGCCGCGCCGCTTGCTCGAGCCGCCTTTGCGCAGTTCGCTGGTGGCGACGCCACAGCTGAAGTCCATCTCCCACGTATGGTCGTCGCGCCAGATCTCGACGTTCAACTCCTGCGAGAGGGCGTTGACGCAACTGACGCCCACGCCGTGCAGTCCGCCGGAAACCTTGTAGTTGGAGGCGTCGAACTTGCCGCCGGCATTCAACTTGGTCAGGACCACCTGGACGGCCGGCATCTGCTCGCCGTTGACCAGCGTCTTCATGTCGACAGGGATGCCGCGGCCGTCGTCGGTGACGGTGATGGAGTTGTCGACGTGAATCACGACATCGATCTTGGTGGCGTAACCGGCAAGGGCTTCGTCGACGGAGTTATCCACGACCTCGTAGACCAAATGATGCAGGCCCATCTCCCCGGTTGAACCGATGTACATGGCAGGACGGAGCCGGACGTGTTCCATGCCTTCGAGCACGGTGATGTTTTCGCCGGTATAGCTGCTTGGATTGGGAGGGAGGGGGATGCCGCCGATGATTTCAGTCGCCATAGGATTCCAATCGCAGAATGTTCGCCTTAGGGTCCGCTCGGAGGGGATTTCCGGTGCCGCTCCGGGCGCAAAGTTGCAGGGGACTAACCGCTTGAAACCAGAGAGGCTTTGCTCCAGTTTTCTATCCTGATTTTAGCACGCGGGCGCTTGTCCCGAAGGAGCAATTCGGAGAGGCTTGACCGCCGACGCCGAGGTCTTATCTGGGTCAAGGATAGTGACTCTAGTAACCATTTTGATTACTATGTGATTATATGTATAGAGCGTATGGATTTAAGTGCGTAAATGGCTTACGATCAGGTTATACATCGGGCATGAATGTCGTTAAAATCCACCATCGAAAGGTTACCAAAGATGAATCTTGCCATTCGCATCTTCGCCCTCTCCATCGTGTGCGCCGGTGTCGGCGCGATTTCGGTTTCCTCCTCCTCCGCGCGGACCCTCTCGACGCACCAGTCCGTCACCTCTGAGATGCCCGTTCCAACCTGTGCCCCAGGACTGCCGGGATGCCCGGATATCCCCCCCAAGGGTCAATAGAGGCAGGCTCATGGTACAAAAGTGCCATGAGTGTAACGAGCGTAACCATTGTGATTGACAGGCATCCGGCTCTATCCTGTTGATGTCCTCAGGATCGTGAGAGCCCATTCATGTCTTCACAGCTGGCAATGACCATGATGAGCGCGGCGGAGTTTCTGCTCTCCGCCGTATTGGCCTCGATCTTCTGGCGCAAGAGTCTGCAGCGGCGGTATCCGGCAACGGGCGCGTACCTTGTCTTGCGAGTGGTCTCGACGCCCGTTCTCTGGCTGCTGCTTGAAGAACAGGGAGGCAGATTCTCCGTCAATTCCGATCTTCAGCGCCTCTCCGCCCAGGGATATTTCGCGGTGTACTGGGCCGCTTACACAGTGAGCGCGATCCTCCTCTATTTCATTTGCCTGGAGGTCTTCAAGTCGGCACTATCCGCTGTTCCAGGGTTGCTGAAGTTCGGGGTCGTTCTCTTTCGCTGGGCAGTGGTGGTTTCCGCGATCGTCACGTTTTCATCGGTTTCGTTTGCTCACCGAGGGCTGCTTCTCATCCCGGACATCGCATTCGGACTCATGAGGTCGGTCAGCATTCTCGAACTTTGTTTGCTGGCGTTTCTTTGCTTGTCGATGAATGCGCTCCGCTTGTCGGTGAGGGACCTGGCCTTTGGAATCGCCCTGGGGTTCGGCATCATGTCTTCCAATGACTTGATCGTATCCCTCTTTCTCAGCCGGCTCGCATCGCTTACAGCGCCGCTTCAGCTGGCGTATGAGTCGGTGATCCTCCTTACTTTGGGCATGTGGGTCGCCTACTGCTCACTTCCGGAGCCGGCGCGCACTCCCCTGGTGGTGCCGGTGAACTCAACGATTTATCGCTGGAACGAGATAGCCTCAGCGTTGGGGCATCCCGGGACGCAAGTTGTGGTGCCCCAGCCGGCCACGAGTTTCTTTTTGACGGATGTGGAGAATGTGGTGGAGAAGGTGCTGAGCCGCAATTTGAAGAGGCGGGAGTCGGAGCTTTAAAGGGGGACTAGGGACCAGTCGTTAGGGACTAGAAAAGGCCATCCGCTGAATCGGATGGCCTTTTCTATTGCAAGACTCAAAGAAAACTACTCGGCGGCGACGGGCTCGATGGAGGCGAACCTGCCGCGATTTCCGCGATCGACGAACTTGACGCGGCCTGTCACCTTGGCAAAGAGCGTGTCGTCGGAGCCAATACCCACGTTGACGCCTGGTTTGATGCGCGTGCCGCGCTGGCGGATGATGATGGAACCGCCGGTGATGAGTTCGCCGGCAAAGGCCTTTACGCCGAGCCGCTGTGCGTTGGAATCGCGTCCGTTTGTGGAGCTGCCTCCACCCTTTTTATGTGCCATTGCTTATCTCCCTTTGCAGCTTTTAGCTATCAGCCTTCAGCTATCCGCTGTGAGTTCTGCCTGTCTGGGCCTGTGCTCTTCTTTTCCGCGATGCCGAAGCTGAGAGCTTACTGGGCGGCGGTGTAGGTGACGCCATCGGCCTCGACGGCCTTGATGCGCACTTCCGTAAAGTTCTGCCGGTGCCCCTGCAGCTTCTTGTACTGCTTCTTCCGCTTCAAGTGGAAGACCAGGATTTTCTCACCGCGGCCCTCGCCGAGCACTTCGGCGGTCACCTTGGCGGCAGCGGGCTTGGCTACGGTTCCGGCTTCTCCGGAAACCGCGAGAACGTCGCTGAACTCGATGGTCTTATCGCTGGAGTCCGAGACCACACTCTCGATCTTTACCACGTCGCCGGGGGCAACCCGGTATTGCTTGCCGCCCGTTCGAATCACTGCGTACATAGAACCTCCAGCGCCACTTCCGCAAACGCGGACGCGCTCATGCATCCAAAATAGCTCGGGCGGAAACTTCTGGTCCGTGGGTTGAATCGGCTCAAGCCCCAGGGATTGCGGACGAGCGTTTGGGTCCACGGCGACAGGCAGGAATCGCCAAACTAGAGTAGTGTACCGGCTTTTGGGGTCGGAGGTCAATCACCATCCGGTCTTGAGATCGCCTGCTTCTCTGCTGGAAGTTGATCGATGCCCGGAACGGATCGCTTGAGGGCGGCCTTGGTCTCCTCGATCTGACCGATGTGGCGAAGCACATGGACGCCCATGCTGATTAACATCTCGTGGCAGTTGGCCTCTTTGAGGACGGGGTGCCAGGTGACGCGGCGGTATAAATCGCTGGCGTCGTGGCGGACGAAGTCGATGGTGCGCTCGCGGCTGGCGAGAAAGTGACTTACCGCTTCGGTCAACAAGGGGAAGGCTCCATGGGGGTGGCCTTGAGGAGGCGATTCAATGGGATGGCTGCGGTCTGTTCCGTGGGCCAGCATTCTGGCCTCGCGGCTTCCACGCAGGAACGGCTCATCTACCGGGGCCGCTTTGAGGATTTGGGAGAAGAGGTAATCCTCCGAGATGGCGATGTGCTCGACAGATCCCAGGATGGACCAGCGGCCGGGTTGAGGGATGCGCTGGGCTTCCTCTTCGGTGATATCGGCGAGGACGGCAACGAGGCTGGAGGGGCCTCGTTCGAGCAATGCCAGCATCTGTTCGCGCTCCGTTGTGTCCATTCAGGACTCTCCTTGGAATTTGCCCTGGCGGGGGCATTTTCCGGGCAAACCCCACGATGCGGGTCTTCCCCATACATGCCAGAACAGCAGGTACCAGTTTGTGGCCATCCTGGAGCGTACCGGCTTGCTGAGGAAAAGCGTTGCCAAGGACGCCAAGGAGCCCAGCAGTGCGTTCAGGGCGGTGCGGATCACTAAAACTGCCGACACCATACGATATTCCCCCGGCAGGCGCGTCTTCAGGAAAAACGTGAGCTTCGACCTCTGATATTCAACACGTGCATGTCCACGAAAGCGATTTGCCGTCTGCCCATGGCCGTGGACGGCGCGGGCCCCCGGCAGATAGTAGACTTCCGCGCCCATCGAACCGGCGCGCTGGCACCACTCCATCTCTTCGAAGAAGAAGAAATAGTCCTCGTCCAAAAGTCCGAGCCGCGGGAGGATTGCGGTTCGCACACAGAGGCAGGCGCCCAGTACGCACGCGACGGCCCGGGGAGATTCAACAAGCGCCTTGCGTTGAAACCGCCGCGGCCAGAGCAGCTTGAGAATGGGGCGCGGGAGCAGTTCTTCGGCCAGGGAAGGAAGCGGGGCGAATGCACTTTGCAGGCGCCCATCGGGATAGCGCAACTGCCCGCCGGCAATGGCAAGTTTGGGGAATCGACCGAATCCATCGGCGAACGCCTGCAATGCGCCCGGCTCAAGCCGCGCATCGTTATTGAGCAGGAGCGCGAATTCGCCCGTCGCGATGCGCAATCCGCGATTCACGGCGCGGGCGAAACCTTCATTGCAGGAGTTGAGAATGATGTTGATCGATGGGAAGGCAGCGGCTAAGCTATCGATCGAATGGTCAGTGCTGCCGTTGTCGACGACAACGATCTGCGATGCGGGTACGTGCTCCGCGACCGCGGACTGAACGCAGTCCAGAAGCATGGCGCCGCCGTTGTAGTTGACAATTACGACGGTGAAGCGGGCCCCAGCGTCGATCGGACCCGTGCTCATGAACGCAACCGGATGCTGCGATTTACGGTGCGCTTGAGTCGGGGTGCATCTTGTTTCACGAGATCGAATTATAGCGTTGCCCCGCGCACAGTCAAAGGCCAGTTTGAGGCATCCTCGGCGAATCGGATCAAGTACCGACGTGGACCGGATCAAAGGCCAGAGCGGAAACAACTCGAATCTCTTTGCCACTTCCATTTTGAGTCAACTATGATGGAGCGCGCGGTCGGGATGGTATCGTTTCCCCCTTGTGCAAGCCAGCCCCCGGCAGCAACTCGTTCGAGAAACAGCAAGCCAACCTGGCAGGAGTGGGTTTCATTGCCGACGGATCAGACAAATTCCGGTTTGCTGTTCCGACGTAGGGGAACCGCGTCCAACCGCCTTGGTCGCGCTTCGATTTCTCTTGCGGCCGGCATGCTGGCGCTGGCTGCGGGTTGCCACAAAGGCCCTCCGGTGGAGACCAAGCGGACGAGCGCGCAGCACCTGGATTTCAATCAGGATGTGCAGCCGATCCTGGCCAGCAATTGCTTCAGTTGTCACGGGCCCGACCCGGAGATGCGCAAGGTCGGGTTGCGGCTGGATTTGGAAGAATCGGCCTTCAGGAAGCGGCCGGGACATCCGGATGCGATTGTTCCGGGACACCCGGAGCAGAGCGAACTGATCAAGCGGATTGAGTCAAAGGATCCGCATCACCTGATGCCGCAGACTTCGCTGGGCGAAGCGAAGCCGATGAAGGCCGAAGAGATTGCGGTGCTCCGGGAGTGGGTGAAGGAAGGCGCGGTGTATCGGCCGCATTGGGCGTTTGAGAAGCCGGCCAAGCCCGCAGTTCCCGATGCGGCCGCGAAATCCGATTGGGTGAAGAATCCGATTGATGGATTTGTTCTGGCGCGGTTGAACAAGGAAGGGCTGCATCCATCGCCCGAAGCGAGCAAGGAGACGTTAATCCGGCGCGTGACGCTGGACCTGACCGGCTTGCTGCCCACGCCCCCCGAAGTGCATGCATTTGAGAAGGACGATTCGCCGCAGGCCTACGAGCGCTTAGTGGATAACCTGTTGGCACGGCCAAGCTTTGGCGAGCAGCGGGCGCGCTATTGGCTCGACTACGCGCGCTACGCGGACACCTATGGCTTGCATTACGACAACAGCCGCGACATTTGGCCTTATCGCGATTACGTGATCCGCTCGTTCAACAGCAACAAACCGTTCGATCAGTTTGCGGTGGAGCAGATTGCAGGCGATCTGCTGCCAGCGAAGAACATCGACCCATTGATTGCCAGCGGCTATGTGCGGCTGGGAGTGAGCAGCAATGAAGGCGGGACGATTCCCGAAGAGCTGAAGGTGAACATCGCGCGAGAAAGAACAGAAGCGTACGGGGCTGCGTTCCTGGGGCTGACGGTGGGCTGCGCGGTCTGCCACGACCACAAGTACGATCCAACGACGCAGAAGGACTTCTATGCGCTGAGCGCGTTCTTCAACAATCTTACCGAGAAGCCGTTCAACGACGATCGGCCGGTGTGGGCGCCCGTTGCGCGAATTCCCAGTGCGCAGAACGAAGCTGAGTATAACCACGTATGGGCGCAACGAACCGAATTGGCTGAGCGTCTGAGGAATCTGCGTTCGCAGCAAAAGGAGTTCGTGCAGCGATGGTTGCAATCGAAGCAGAACATGCCGCGCACGGTGGCGACGGATCAGCTGGTGTTGAGGCTCCGACTGGACGAGGGTGGTGGAGATGTTGTGAACAACAGCGCTCCGCATGCGCAGACGGCGAGCTTTCCGATTGGTAAATCGAAGCCGCAATGGGGCGAGACGACCTGGCTTTGGCCGGACTTCCGCATGGAGACGAGCACGCATATCGTGCTGGGGCAGAGTGGAGACTTCGAAGGGAGCCAGGCATTTTCTTCGGGCGGATGGTTCATGTTCCGTTCGGCGCCGAATTACGGTCTCGACAACGAGACCGGTACGTTGCTGGCGAAGATGGACGCGGGCGCGCATAACCGAGGATGGGATCTGGCCGCGAAGAACGGGATCATCAGCGTGGAACTGGTGAACCAGGGGCCGAAGGATCTGGGTGCGCCGAAAGATGCGAAGGCGAAGAAGCAGGAAGCGAAGATCAAGGAAGCGTTCGAGTTTCCTTCGCCGAGCGATTTGACTCCGAAGGATCTTGCGCCGAACAAGCCCAAGGCAAAACCGAAGAAGGCAGAGCCTGAGAAGAAGGTCGAGAAGAAAAAGGAAGACAAGCCCGCGGAGCCGAAGAAGCCGGAGGATCTAACGCCGGAGGTGGCGCTGAAAGTTTCAACCACGGAGCCATTGCCGTTGGACGGGAAGTGGCGGCATATCTTCTTTACCTACGACGGATCGGGTCAAGCCTCGGGCATCGAGATTTATGTGAACGGCGCGCCAGTCTCTTCGAAGGTGGTGCTGAATACGTTGGGCCATGCAAGCATTCGCACGCAGGCTCCGATGGAACTTGGGTTGCGCTACCCCGATGCGAATCCAGCGCGCGAGGCGCGGTACCAGGATATTCGTGTCTATGGGCGGGCACTGACGAGCGAGGAAGCCAAGCGGCTGCCTTTCGAGGACTATGTTGCGGAGATTGTGAGCAAGCCGGCCGAGCGATGGAATGGGGACGAGCTGCACACGGTGAGCGAGTTTTACTTTGCCAATCTCGATGCGCATGCAAAGGAGCTTGAGGCGCAGATCAAGCAACTCGACACGCAATTGGTGAAGCTATCGGAAGGCGGGGATCTGACACTGGTTTCATGGGAGAAACCTTCGATTGCGTATGCGCATATTTTGTCGCGCGGCGTGTACACGGCGCGCACCGAACGCGTAGAGGCGAATACGCCGCATTTCTTGCCGCCCCTGCCGACGGGCATGGCGCATAACCGACTGGCGCTGGCAAGGTGGACAGTGAGCAGCGAGAATCCGCTGACAGCGCGGGTGACAGTGAACCGCATGTGGAGTGAGGTGTTTGGCGCCGGCCTCGTGGAGACGACAGAGGACTTCGGCATCATGGGGCAGCGGCCTTCGACCCCGGAGTTGCTTGATTGGCTGGCTGTGGAATTTCGCGAAAGCGGTTGGAACGTCAAGCATATGTACAAGCTGATGGTGATGTCGGGGGCGTACCGGCAGAGCGCGAAGGCCACGCCTGCGCAGCTTGCGAAAGATCCGAAAAACCTGTTGCTGGCGCATGGTCCGCGCTTTCGCATGGATGCCGAAACGTTGCGCGATGTGGCGTTGCAATCCAGCGGCCTTCTGGTGAACAAGATTGGAGGGCCGAGCGTGAAGCCGTATCAGCCACCGAGCGTTTGGGAACAGGTGGGCATTGGTGGGAGCGACACGCTGGTCTACGAGCAGCAGAAGGGCGAGGCGCTTTACCGGCGAAGCATGTACACCTACTGGAAGCGCATGGCGCCGATGCCGGACATGGATGCGTTCGATGCGCCCATGCGCGACGTGGTGTGTACGCGCCGGCAACGGACCGATACGCCGTTGCAAGCACTGGTGACCATGAATGACGTGCAGTGGGTGGAAGCCGCGCGGGCCTTGGCGGAACGGGTGATTCAAGAAGGCGGTAAGCAGCCGGAGCAGAGACTGAGACTGATGAGCGAGATTCTGTTGTCGCACGATCCTTCACCGCAGATGACGGCGGTGCTGGAGGGATCGCTGCAGCAGATGGAAAAGCACTACGCCGCGGATGCGAAGGCGGCGGCAGCGCTGGCGGGTGTGGGCGAGAAGCCAAGGAATGCGGCGATTCCTGCACCGGAGTTGGCGGCGTGGACCATGGTGGCGAGCGAGATGTTGAACCTGGACGAGACGATCACCAAGTAGTTGAGGCGCACCGAATCCTGTCGAAGAGCAACCGCGGATCCTTCGACACTGTTTGCCGCAAAAGGCGCGGCAAGCAGAGCGCAGGATGACAGGCTTTTTCGATGTGAGTTTCTATACCGGAAACGGGTTGAGGTTTATGGAATGAAACAGCATCCTCTTTGTACCGATACCGAACATGCGCCGGGCGCGATGGATCTGGCAGTGCCTGCAGATTTGAAACGCGAGTGGGCGGATCTACAGACGCGTCGGCAATTTCTGGGCCGTAGCGGCAAGGTGCTGGGATGGGCGGCGATGGCGAGCTTGCTGGGCAATCGCGGATTGCGCGGCGATACGCATGGAAGTGCGTATGGCAACCAACCGGGCGAAGCGCTCAAGCTGCCGCATTTTGCGCCTAAGGCCAAGCGGGCAATTTATCTGTTCATGTCGGGCGGTCCATCGCATGTTGACTTGTGGGACTACAAGCCGGGCCTGGCTGCGCAGTATGACAAGGACATTCCGGATTCCGTACGCGGCGCCCAGCAATTAACGGGCATGACGGCGGGACAGGCGCGGTTTCCGATTGCACCGCCGCATTGGGAGTTCAAGCGCTACGGGGAGACGGAGACGTGGGTGAGCGACCTGCTTCCGTACACGGCGCGCATGGTGGACGACCTGGCGATCATCAAGTCTACGAATACGGAAGCGATCAATCATGAGCCTGCGATCATGCTCATGAACACGGGCAACATGAATGCGGGCAAGCCGTGCCTGGGATCGTGGCTGGCGTATGGGCTGGGCAGCATGAACGACAATCTGCCTACATTTATGGTGCTGCAGACCAAGCTGAGCACGAAGGAAAACAACCAGCCAGTTTCTTCACGGCTTTGGAGCAGCGGATTCCTTTCATCCGAGTATGCAGGCGTGGGGTTGCGCTCGTCGGGCGATCCGGTTTTGTATCTTACGGACCCGGATGGCTTGGATCGCGAGGTGCGGCGCAAGATGCTGGACGCGGTGAACGAGATCAATCGGCAGATCTATGAAGAGCTTGGCGATCCGGAGACGAATGCCCGCATTGCTCAGTACGAGATGGCATATCGCATGCAGACTTCCGTTCCGGAGCTTGCGGATTTGAGCAAGGAGCCGACGTCGACGTGGGATTTGTATGGGCCGGAGGCGAAGGAGCCGGGGACGTTTGCGTATAACTGCCTGATGGCGCGGCGGCTGGCTGAGCGCGGCGTGCGCTTTACACAGGTTTACAAACGCGGATGGGATATGCACGATAACGTAACGGGTATTCTTCCTTTGATCTGCGGCGAGACCGATCGCGGATGCTATGCGCTGGTGACCGATTTAAAGCAGCGTGGATTGCTGGACGATACGCTGGTGGTGTGGGCAGGTGAGTTTGGCCGCACGGTTTACAGCCAGGGCGGGTTGTCAAAGGATAACTACGGGCGAGATCATCATCCGCGCTGTTATACAACGTGGATGACTGGGGGAGGCGTGCGGAGGGGCATTACGTACGGCGAGACGGATGAGTTCAGCTACAACGTGGTGAAGAATCCGGTGACGGTGCGGGACTTCAACGCGACGATTCTGCATTGCCTGGGGATCGACCACAACAAGCTGACGTACAAGTTCCAGGGACTGGAGCAGAAGTTGACCGGACCGACGCCGGCGAATATTGTTCCAGGTCTTCTGGCGTGATGAGTTCTGGGCGCGCGTCTGTGAAGTTCTTTCCAACAAGCAAAACCACGAGGGTTCTGTGGGCCGGCGCGCTGGCGTTCAGCATCGGGCTGGTGCTACTGCCCTGGGGCATCAAGCTGGATGGCCAGACGCACGCGGATTGGGAGCAGTTCCTGGGGCGCTTCCATCCGCTGGTGGTACATCTTCCCATTGGATTGCTGGTTCTAGTGCCGCTGCTGGAACTGGCCGGCAGGCGCAGGCCCGCGTTACGCGAGGCAGCAGGCTTTGTGCTTGCGTTAGCGTTTGCAGGATGCGCGATTGCTTTCACGCTTGGCTTTCTGCTGGCATACGGGAGTGGGGGTGCGGGCGTCACGTTGTCGCGGCATATGGCAGGAGGGATTGCGCTGACAATCGGCGCGCTGTTGTGCCTGTTGGCGCGATGGAGCTGGGCTTCGGGCGCATCGGTGCAGGCTTACTCCGGGTTGTTGAGTTGTACGTTGCTGGCGCTGGTGTGGACGGCGCACATGGGCGGATCGCTGACGCATGGCAGCAACTATCTGACGCAATATATGCCGGCGGGATTGAAGCGATGGGCGGGTGTCAGCGAGCCGACACCCGCGACCGCATCGTTTTATACAAAGCACATTCATCCCATTCTCGATGCCAATTGCGTGGGCTGCCATGGAGAGGGGCAAGCCAAGGGCGGCCTGCGCGTGGACTCCTACGACACGCTGATGAAGGGTGGTCAGGACGGCCCGGTGATCGTGGCGGGCAAGGCGGACCAGAGCATGCTGCTCACGCGCGTGACATTGCCGACAGATCACAAACAGTTCATGCCGGCGGAAGGAAAGCCTCCGCTACGACCCGAGCAGATTGCCTGGATCAAGGCATGGATCGAACAAGGGGCATCGCCGACGGTTGCGGAGTTGCAAGGCGTATCCAGGGGCGATGAACGCGCTGAGGCGCCGCTGCAGCCGGTGGGCGACTACAGCTCTCTGATGGCAGAGATCCGGCAGATGGAACTGGGTCAGGGCGCAAAGCTCAAGCAGGTGTCGGCGAAGCCCGAGGATGGGCTGGTGCTTTTCACGGTGGATGTGGCGCCCAGTTTTGGGGATGCGCAGTTGGCACAGTTCGAAAAGTTCGCGCCCTATATTGTGGATGCGGAACTTGGCCGGACGCAGGTGACGGATGCGAGCTTCGATACGCTGAAGCGGTTTACACATCTGCACGCGCTGCACCTGGAAGGTACGCGGGTGACCGGGAATGGCTTGGGGAAGCTGGCGGGTTTATCGGAGTTGAATTATTTGAATCTGAGTGGAACGCAAGTGGGACCAGAGACCTCGGCGGGGCTGAAGTCGCTCAAGAGCCTGCGGCATGTGTACCTCTACAACACTCCGGCTGCGGGGAACGGGCAGCAAGCTGCGGCTGCGCCGAGAAGCGCGACATAGTCAGCGGTTGTTTGTTTTTGGCGTTCGATCAAGAAAAGCAACCGCGGATCCTTCGGCTTCCTACGCTGCGCACCGGTCGCTCAGGATGACAGCTCCGCTGTTTTGATCTTTGCTCCAGCCCTCCAGATGACAGCTCCGCTGTTTTGATCTTTCAGCTTGTCCAGACGCGGGGAAGATCGATAGGGCTAGAGCCAGCCGCGGGTGCGGGCGATGCGGGCGGCGTCGGTGCGGTTGACAGCGCCGAGCTTGGCGATGGTTTCGGAGAGGTAGTTGCGGACCGTGCCTTCGGACAGGTGCAGCTCCGCGGCGATTTCGGTGGTGGAGCGGCCTTCTCCGGCGAGCTGAAGAATCTGCCTCTGGCGATCGGAGAGCGGGTCTTCGTCCGCATCCCAGGCTTCGGCGGCAAGGGCGGGATCGATGGCGCGCAGCCCAGCGTGTACACGACGGATGGCGTCGGCGAGTTCGCTGGCCGGGCGGTCTTTGAGCATATAGCCGCGTGCCCCGGCGTCGAGGGCGCGGCGGAGATAGCCGGAGCGCGCGAACGTAGTGAGGATGATGACGCGCGATTTGGAGTTGGCGAGTTTGAGATCGGCGGCAAACTCCAAGCCGGTTTTTTCCGGCATCTCGATGTCGGTGACCACGACGTCGGGGGAGCATTGCAGGGAAAGCTTCAAGGCCAGGTGGCCGTTTCCGGCTTGCGCGATGACGGAGATGTCCGGCTCCAATTCAAGCAGAGACGCGAGAGCTCCGCGCAGCATGGTCTGGTCTTCGGCGAGAAGAACGCGAATGGCGGTTGAAGGCTTGTCCGCGGGCCTCATGAAGTCGCGGCCTTCGTGAAGGGTAGCTCGATGGTAAGGCGTGTGCCGCGGTTGCGGGCGACGCCGCGCTCCAGCGCAAGATGGCCGCCGAGGGCTTCCACACGCTCGCGCATGCCGCGGAGTCCGTTGCCCTCGCGAGCGACCGGGTGGTGGCCGTCATCCTCGACGAGGAGGCGGCGATGGCCGGCTTCGTGGACGAAGCGCAACGTGCAGGTGGTGGCGCGCGCATGGCGCACGATGTTGGTGACGGCCTCGCGGAGAACCAGGGAGAGTGCGGTTTCTTCCTGGGGGCTGAGAGCCGATCCCTGCAAGTTGTTTTCTGCGACGAGCGTGACACCTGCGGCTTCCAGGGTGAGGCGAGCGGCCTCAATTTCGGCCGCCAGTCCGCGCGCGCGATAGCCGCCTATGGCTTCGCGAATCTCCGACAAGGCGGCGCGGGCGGTGCGTTCCACGTCGGCAATCTCGTTGGCGGCGCGAGCCGTATCGATCGGCATGAGGCGGCCAGCGAGTTCGGCTTTAAGGACGATGACGGAAAGGGTGTGGCCGAGCACGTCGTGGAGGTCGCGGGCGATGCGTTCGCGTTCCGCCACGGCGGCGAGGGCGACGTTGGATTCCAGCGCGGCGCGGAGCTTGCAATCAGCGCGTTTCTGTTCGGCAAAGAAGATGTTCCCGCCACCGACGACGACGACGAGAAAGATGGCGAAAAAGGTGTTGGGCCAGGAGATGTAGAGGCCGAACTTGGGTCCGCCCACGTTGAACAAGGCACCCTCGGCGACGATGGTGAGGCATTCCAGGAACATGAGGAGGACAACGCGGCCGGTGTTTTCGAGCATGAAAGGCAAGAAGGCGGCGGCGTAGACGAAAAACGTGGAGGCACCCTGGTTCCAGGGAAAGGAGAGAAGGGCCAGGGCGTAGATGGCGCCGACGACCCAGAGCCTGGAGGGTTGGTTCGGTGAAGGATCGCGGAAGTAGAAGTAGACAACGACGAAGAAGATGGTGAGTGCCGCGAGTGTGCCGAGCCAAAGGCGGAGGTTCGGCTCCACAAGCGGTTGGATGAGCAGGAAACCGGTGTAGGCGAGCCACATCCACGCCCAACGATTCCTGGCCGGTTTGGCGTTGTCCATGAGCGTCATCGCGGTTCCTTCAGTGTAAGCCCCCAGCCGGTCGTATGGCGTCTCCGAGGACCATCGGACCGGTCCGGAAGTGCAGCCACGGGCCCTTCCGCTACGATTGGCTCAAAAGCAAGCCAATGTCCACTGCGGACGATCATGGCTGATTGATGTCTGAGGTTTCCCACCCTTCCGCAGAAGGCGCGGAAGGATGGGAAACGGAGATGGCAACGATACTACGAGTTCTGCTCCAAGCGGCGATAGGCAATGGAGGCGATGCCGAGCACAACCAGCGTGAAACCGAGCAAGCCGAGCCAATGACTGGAGTTGCTGCCGGCGCTGGCATAGCCGAAGGCGCTCAGCACCAATTGCGCAAGGTGATAGGTGGGAAGCAGAAGGGCGAATTTCTGAAGAATGTGAGGGAGCATCATGATGGGGATCCACAAGCCGCCACAGAAACTCATGGGCAGATAGATCATGTTGGCGATGCCAGGCGCGGAGTTGAAGGGGACCAGCATGGCCAGCGCCATGCCCATGCAGGCGAAGGGGATGACGCCGACGATGGTGATGCCGATCATGCGGGAAAATTCGATTCCCGTGAGGGAGACTCCTCCGAAGGCTATGCCCAAGCCGGTGAGCAAGCTGACGATGATGACGCCGAAGACCATGGCGGAGCAGCATTTGGCGAGCAGGTAGGCGGCCGGCGGCATGGGGCTGGCGCGCTTGAGGTCGAGCCAGCCCGCGGCGATTTCGCTGCACAGGCCGACGCCGATGCCGAACAGAGACGCACCGACCATGCCGAAGACCGCGTATCCGGCCAGCATGTACTTGGCGACGGAGACGTTGCCGATGTGTTGGCCGCGGTTCATGACGAGGGCGAAGAAGATGTAGAAGACCACGGGGAAGCCAATGACGGAGAGAGCGAAGCTGCGGGTGCGGACTAGGCGCAGGAACTCGTAGCGGGCTTCGCGAAGGAAGATGCGGACGATGCGGCGGAGAGAATTTGTCTGCGAGGCGGGGAGGGTGAGGCTGGCGGTGGACATGGTGCGCTCCTTTTGAGGTGGGTGCAGCAAGGGAGACGAAATGGATTCGCGCGGGAGGAATCGGTGACGCGGTGGGCGGCGATCGGTGGCCTACACGCGATCGGCGGTGAGAGCGAGGAAGGCGTCTTCCAGGGCGGGGCTTTGGACTTCGAGGCCGTGCAGGGCCTGGTCCAGGGCGAGCAGTTCGCGGAGCGTGGCTTCCGGGCGGGTGCTGGTGATGGTGGTGACGCTACCGGCATGCTCGACGGCGGTGACGCCGGCGATGGCCTGTAGGGTTGCGGTCGGTAGAGACGTGGTGCAGCGGATGATCTTGAGGCTGCGGCTGGATGCGGAGTTGGGGGTTGCGGAGCCCAGCGATTTGACCTCGGCTGGAGTGCCTTCGCACACCACACGGCCCTTGTCGATGACGACGATACGGTTGGCAAGGGCGTCGGCTTCTTCCAGGTAATGGGTGGTCAACAGGACGGTCTTTCCACGATCCGCGAGGGATCGGATCTCCATCCACATGCCGCGGCGGCTCTTGATGTCGAGGCCGACGGTGGGTTCATCGAGGAAGACGAGGTCGGGGTCGCCGGCCAGAGCCAAAGCAAAGAGAACGCGCTGCTTCTGTCCTCCGGAAAGCTGACCGAACATGGAGGATTCAATGCCTTCCAGGCCGGCTGCGCGCACGATCTCGGTGTAAGGCTTGGGGTTGGGATAGTACCCGCGGAAGAGTTCGACGTGCTCGCGGACGCGCAGCATTTCGGGAGCACGGCCGACCTGGAGCATGACCCCCGTGCGCAGACGAGACCGGCTGTCGCGGGGATCGCCGCCAAAGATCCGGACGCTGCCGGCGGTGGGGGAACTCAGGCCCATAAGCAGCTTGACGGCTGTTGATTTACCGGCGCCATTGGGGCCAAGCAGGGCGACGACCTCTCCCCGGCGAAGGGTGAGGGAGAGACGATCGAGTGCAACCACGCCGTTGCGGTAACGCTTGGTAATGGAGTTCAAGGACGCGACGGTCTCGGGAAACTGGAATCGGGCGGGGGCTGGGACTTGCTCGGTCTGTTCAAGGACTGCGTTCATGGTGGGCTCCTTTTTCGGTTCCTGGCTTGCTGACAAGATCGAGTATGGGAGAACGCGGGCGGGGCTTTAAGTGAGGTGAGTCAGGAAAGGATGGTGACTTTTGTCATGTGCGGTCTTTTGCGGAAACGCGGCTGACCAACCCAGTTGACGCAGGCGGACTGTATATTTGAACGCAGTGGCGCCCGGATACTCGCCAGGCCGCGTGAGAAATTAAAACGAAATTATTGGATTTTTGAAACTGATTGCTCTTGGCCCCAAAGGAAAGGTCTCCCCTATGTTCATGAGAATTCATTGGAAAACTGTGTTTGCGGCCCTTTTTGCGATTGCGGCAGCGCGCCTGGGGCAGGCGCAGTCGAATGCGCCGATCGTGTTTCTGATCGTGATGGAGAACCATAACTGGACGGGAACCGGCGGCGTGGCGGGAAGCGCGGAAGCTCCCTACATTAACAAGACGCTGGTGCCCATGGCGGCTGTGGCCAACAACTACTTCAACCCGCCGGGAAACCATCCGAGCCTGCCTAATTATCTGTGGATGGAGGCGGGGACCAACCTGGGCGTGCATGCCGACGGACTGCCAAGCACGTATCCGCAGAGCACGCATGCTCACTTGACCGAACTGCTGCATAACGCGAACATTCCGTGGCGGGCCTATGAAGAGTCCATCCGGGGAGGGGTTTGCCCGCTGGAGCCGGAGGGGTCGGTCGATGCGAATGGCAGCAACCTGTATCAACCTCGGCATTTTCCGCAGATCTACTTCTCCGATATGACGAATGGGGGAAGCGCCAGTTCGAGCTATTGCATTGCCCATGCACGGTCCTTCAGTTCGCTTGCCGCTGATCTCAAGAGCAACAACATCGGACGCTATAACTTTGTGACGCCCAACATGTGCGACAACGGGCACGACGCGTGCGGCGGAAATGCCATTGCGCATATCGATACGTGGTTGAAGAACAACTTGCCGATCATCCTGAATTCCGCGCAGTACAAAGCCGGACACGTGGTGGTGTTGATTACTGCCGACGAAGCGGCGAACGGCGATGGGCCGATTCCTTTCCTCGCCCTGGGCGAGGGCGTAAAGCGCGGTTATCAGAATGAGATTCACTACACGCATAGCTCGCTGTTGCGGAGTTTAGAAGAGATCTTCAATGTGAGCCCGCTACTGGGCGGGGCGGCGACTGCAACCGACTTGCGGGATCTGTTTACGGTGTTTCCGTAGGGCGAAAACTCGACTTCTTGTGAATTTGCGACAACTCTAGAGACTTGAGCCCTAAGGCATCTCCACCTTGGACTTTTGCATAGCATTGACGAGGCGTCAGAGAAATCACGGACTCGGCAGGCCTTGAAGCATCTGCCTGCATGGGCTGAACGGGCTGCGGAAACCCCTGAATTTGGGACTGAATATGCAGAGACGATACCCCAGCGGCAGAAGCCGGCGTTGATCCTTTGGGCCGTGCGTCGGGGATAAATCCCAGACCTACCGCCCGAATGCGTTTCTCCGCAGCCTGTGGGGCCAGATAGCCCCTTCAGCATCCTCCCCAAACGATCGCTTTACCCACCACGACAACTTCGTCTCCCGCGGTACACGCGAGTCGTTTCGCGCCGGATTCTGCGCGTCACATGGCTCTGTGCGCGCAGTCACAGTCGGTGGTCTCTTTCGACAATTAGGCTCACGTCTTCCAAATCGAATTGGACAAAAGTGGTCTTAAAAGCGGGAGCGGGGAAGCGTCAAGGCAGGAATGACCTACACCCAGCAGTCCGCCGAGAAGCCATTGGAGTGCACCCCATGGAGATGACGTGGATTGCGATTGCGGCCAGCCTGCTGATGGGGGGAGGCGCGCTGCTGATCTTCATCTGGGCGGTGCGGCAAAAGCAGTTCAGCAGCTTCGAGGATGTGAAGTACCAGGTTTTCTGGTCCGATCTCGAACCGCAGGCAGAGCAGAAGGAAAAGAGCACATCACCCGAGGAGCAGGAGCATGGGAGCAGCACCCAAAACAGTTGAGCCGGTTGAAAAGCAGATGCCCCGCCGGCAGTTTTTGAGTTGGCTGAGTGGGGTAGGGATCGTGGGGTCGGCGCTGGCCGGCGTCTTCTCAACTTTTGTATTCATGAAGCCGCGCGCGACGTACGGGCAGCCCAATCGCTTCCGCATCGGACGCCCCGAGGAGTTTCCCTCTGGCTCGCGGATTGCTCTGGACACCAAGCGGGTGTGCATTGTGCGGGACGGGGACAAGCTGGCCGCCATCTCCACCACTTGCACGCATCTTGGCTGCATCGTGGCACCTTCCGCTACAGGTTTTGCGTGCCCGTGCCACGGTTCACAATTTGACGTGGACGGTAATGTGACCAGCGGCCCTGCCCCGAAGCCGCTTGCCTGGTACCAGGTTTCGATCACGCCCAATGGCGAACTCGAGATCGACAAGGACAACGAAATCCAGATAGGGACCTACCTGAGCGTATGAGCAACGAAAAGAGTTCGATGGTCAAGGACCTGGTGAACCTTCCGGCGAACGTGGTGCGGTCCGTCTTCCGCAACCCGCTGCCCTCAAGCGACCGGGGCCGCGCTGCCACCAGCTTTACCAATTTCTTTTTGCACATTCAGCCGGTGCGAGTGAGCCGCCAGGCGCTGCGTCCTACGTACACCATGGGATTGGGCTTGATCAGCTTCTTCCTGTTCGTGATTCTCACGGTGACCGGGATTCTGCTGATGTTTTATTACGTGCCGTCGACCACGCAGGCCTATGACCGCATGCTCGATCTGCGCAGTTCGGTGGCCTTCGGGATCATCTTGCGCAACATGCATCGCTGGGCGGCGCACGCCATGGTGGCCGTGGTGTTCCTGCATATGTGCCGCGTGTTTCTGACGGGCAGTTACAAGCCGCCGCGGGAGTTCAACTGGCTGGTCGGCGTGGCCCTGTTTATCCTCACGCTCTTTTCGAGCTTCACCGGATATCTGCTGCCGTGGGATCAGTTGGCGTTCTGGGCGATTACGGTGGGTACGTCGATCGCCGGCTACGCACCGCTGGTTGGGCACGCGCTGAGGTTCATGCTGCTGGGCGATGCAACCGTGGGGCAGGAAGCTTTGCTGCGCTTCTACGTGCTGCATGTGGTGGTGCTTCCGGTGGTGCTCACGCTGTTTGTCGCCATCCATTTCTGGCGCATCCGCAAAGATGGCGGGTTGGCCAGGCCGGAGAGCGTCATTCAGGCTCCCGCCAAGGTTCCAGTCAGCGTGGAGATTGCTGAGCAGCCGGTTTCGGCGATGCCAATGGGCGGCACGGTTGTGGTGGCTGCGCCGACGAGGCGCTTCACGATTCAGGGGCTGGTGCGCGGGCCGCTGGTGAAGGTGGGCAAGCTGGAAGAAGACACGGTATTCAGTTGGCCCAACCTGCTGATCGCCGAGTTGTTTGTGCTGCTGCTGACTGTCGCCGGCGTGATGGCAGTTTCGTACTTCTTCAACGCACCGCTGGAGCAGCCAGTCAACGTGATGCATCCGCCGAATCCGGCCAAGGCGCCGTGGTACTTCCTGGGTTTGCAGGAACAGGTGAGCTACTCGGCGTTCTGGGGTGGGGTGGGCGTGCCGGCCATTGAGCTTTTGCTGCTGATGCTGGTGCCGTACATCGACCGCAGCAAAGTGGGCGTCGGACGGTGGTTTGCGCGAGAGCGGGTGTGGGCGAACGTGCTCTTCCTGACCTTTGTGATCATCAACGTGATTCTCATAATCATTGGCACATTTTTCCGCGGCGCGAACTGGCAGTTCGTGTCCCCGTTCTGAGGAGCAGAGGGTATGCGACTGGCTTTAGCGGTGGTGAGCCTGCTGGTGTTGATCGGATCGGGAGTGGTGGTGTACGACCAATTCCAAAGCCGATGGCAGGACGACCAGAAGACGTATTTCACCCAGGCGCTGAGTCTGGCGAAGACTTCGGCCGAGCGTTCGGCTCTCGAGGGGCGCGAGCCGAAGTTGGAGCAGACGATTGTGAGCGGGTTTGGGGACAGCCGCGTGGATCGCTGCGAGAGCTGCCATATCGCGGTAGACGATCCGCGATTCGATACGGCGAAGGAGCCGCTGCGCACGCACCCTTATTCGGAAGCGATGGGCGATGTGCTGAAGAACGGCAAGTGGGAGCGCCGCCACAAGTTCACCGAGTTTGGATGTACCGCTTGCCACGATGGGCAGGGGCGCGGATTGACCGCGGAAGATGCGCATGGCGAGGAGCTCTCGTGGCCATTGCCCATGGCAGGGTACACGCTGCAGGCCGATTGGAAGAAGGACATCGCTCTTCACTTGCGCGGCAAGGAATACATCCAGGCCAATTGCGCGCGTTGCCATGCCGACAAGGACTTTGCCGGAACACCGCTGGTGAGCAAGGGCCGGGCGCTGTTCTTCAAGACGGGGTGCTTTGGTTGCCATCGGATTGAAGGGCTCTCGTCAGGAACCATCGGTCCGGATCTTTCGGAAGTGGGCAAGGAACGCAAGTCGGATTACCTGTGGGGCCACATTGTTGATCCGCGTGCGTACACGTCCACGTCGGTGATGCCGCAGTTCAAGCTGACGGACGATGAACGCGAGGCGCTGGTCATTTTTCTAAAGAGCCGCCAAGGAGTGAACTTCGGACAGTCGGATGTGGCCGCGTTCCATCTGCAGACAACCACGGAAAAGCCTGTTCCTGAAAGCGCTGCCGCGGTGGAGTCAAAGCTCTCGGCGGGATTGAGTTCAGCAGCGCGCGGCGAGCAGTTAGTCGAGGGTTATGCCTGCCTGTCGTGCCACAAGCTTGGCGATCACGATGGCGGCATCTCGCCCGATTTATCGTCCGAGGGGCTGGTGCGCGACCAGGCGTGGCTGGTGGATCATTTCCGCGTACCGCGTTCGCGTGTGCCCGACTCGAATATGCCAGCGTTTGGGCTGCCTGACGCCGATTACGAGGACATGACCGCTTACCTGCTGACGCGCACGTCGGCGTCTGCGGTGAAGGGTGCGGCAGAGACCTACAAAACGCTGTGCGCGCGCTGCCATGGAGAGAAGGGTGACGGCAAAGGTGAGAACGCTATCTACCTTGACCCAGCGCCGCGCGACCTAACTCGTGCGGAGTTTATGGTGAGCAAGCCGCAGGCACGGTTTGTTGCTTCCATCAAGGACGGCGTACCAGGGACCTCAATGCCGCCGTGGGGCAAGGTGCTGAGCGACGAGCAAATCAACGGAGTGCTCGGCTATGTGTACGCCAATATCGCGCATGCGCAGCACCGCGATCTGAAGCCGCGCAAAGTACCAGAGGTGAATCCTGTTGCGATGTCCGAAGCCTCCGCCAGCCGCGGAGAAACGATATTCCTGCAGCGTTGCACGGGCTGCCATGGGCGCAAGGCGGATGGGCGCGGTCCCAATTCGCTCGACATTTCGCCGCGACCGCGCAACCTGAGGAACGGCGCATTTCTTCAGAACACAACCGACCACCGCTTGTTCGAGTCGATCTCCTACGGCGTGGAAGGAACGGCAATGCCCTCGTGGATCGACTATGGGCTTTCGCAAAACGACGTGGGGGACATCGTCAACTACATTCGCAGTCTGAACCAGACACGCGCAACAAGACCGGAAACATCAGGAGGAGCCAATGGCAACACAGTCTCCGGCGGCAACAGCGGGCGGTAAATCCGCCACGGCGATTGCCACGCAGGATTTCCACCAGGACACCACGGTGAAGTGGTTTTTGCTGGGT
>Ga0302320_10006542_pt1 | contig 25832 bp, 26 predicted proteins | sample Bog_T0_3_FD_202130 | JGI IMG/M metagenome (GOLD analysis project Ga0302320, IMG submission 202130) | Peat permafrost microbial communities from Stordalen Mire near Abisko, Sweden - Bog_T0_3 | ecosystem: Environmental > Terrestrial > Soil > Wetlands > Peat | place: Sweden: Abisko, Stordalen Mire... | reverse complement strand
CCAGGAATATCAGCATCCGTGAAGAACTGGGCGATCTCGATCTTGGCGTTGTCTGCGCTGTCGGAACCGTGGACAGAGTTTTCTCCAATTGACAGGGCGAACAGCTTGCGGATGGTGCCTTCGGCCGCATCCTTGGGATTGGTGGCGCCCATCACTTCGCGGTAGCGGGTAACGGCCTTGTCGCCTTCCAGCACCTGCACGACCACGGGCTCGGCCGTCATCTGATTGACCAGTTCGCCATAGAAGGGGCGATCCTTGTGCACTTCATAGAATTTTTTCGCCTGCGCTTCGCTGAGGCGGACACGCTTTTGCGCCACGATGCGCAGACCCGCATCCTCGATCACGGCGTTGACCTTGCCGGTCAGGTTGCGGCGCGTCGCGTCCGGCTTGATAATGGAAAATGTGCGTTCCGTCGCCATAGTGTCTCCGAGTGATTGAAAGCGGCGCCTTATGCCCCAAGCCAAGCGGCCCGGTCAATGACCGCCAATCAATGGCCAGAAGCCATCGCATAGCCGGTGATGAAACAGCTGCGCGCGTCCAGCCTCAACTGGAAATCCGGCATGTCGCCGCGTGCCTCGAACGGCGCGCCGGTGGCAATCCGCAGACCCGAGACTGTGTCCGATCCTTCGATGGACAAGGGCACCGGCAGATAGACATGAAAATCTCGCGCGCGGCTGCTGGCAGCGAAATTTCCGAAGCGCGGCTCGACACTGGCCATGGGCGCACCCAGCGTCAGCCCATGAAAGCCGTAGGGGAAATCGATGCCCTTGCGGACAAAGAAGCGCCGCGTCACGCTTGGCTTGCACGGCGGCGCCGCGATATGGGCGGTATCACCCACACTGATGGCGACCAGCGCATCTTTGGTGAAATCCAGCCGCAACGTTACCGGGTGAAAATCCGCTACCCGCGCCGGCGCCAGCCTCAGCCAATTCTGCAGGTTGCGCGGATAGACATACAAAAGCTGCGTCACGGCAAGCTTGCGGCGGCGATAGCTGACAGTGAAATTCTCGCTGGCGCCGGGCGCGCCCAGCAGCGTGCGCGCCTGAACCATGTTCATCCCCAGATGCAGCGGTCCCATGCGCCAGCAATCGGCTGGCACATCGCCGGGCTTGTGGCGCGTGGTTGCCGCCTTGATCGCGGCCAGGCAGGATTTGGACGGCGTCTCGGCCATTGCCGGCCCCGCCCCGACGGGCATTGCCAGCCCCAGCGCGATCAGGAACCAAACCCGCTTGCCCATGGCAATTCCCGCTTTCCTAAGCCCGAGCGCATGCTATACGCCCGGCCATGCTGGCGATCGACAATATAGTGGTCCGGATCGCCGGGCGGGAAATCCTGTCCGGCGCCACCGCCAATCTGCCCGCCGGGCGGCGAATCGGCCTGGTGGGCCGCAACGGCGCGGGCAAGACCACCCTGTTCAAGGTCATTATGGGGGAACTTCATCCCGACGACGGCCAGGTCAGTTGGCCCAATGCCTGGCGCATCGGAGCGGTGGCGCAGGAAGCCCCCGGCACCGATGTGAGTTTGATCGATACGGTGCTGGAGGCCGACAAGGAGCGCACCCGCCTGTTGGCCGAAGCCGAACATGAATCCGACGGCCATAAGCTTGGCGATATTTATCACCGCCTCGACGCCATTGACGCCTATACCGCGCCCTCCCGCGCCGCCGAGATTCTGGCGGGGCTGGGTTTTTCCGCCGAGGACCAGATTCGCCCCTGTCGCGAATTTTCCGGCGGCTGGCGCATGCGCGTGGCGCTAGCGGCGATCCTGTTCTCCGCCCCCGACTTGCTGCTGCTGGACGAGCCGACCAACTATCTCGACCTGGAAGGCGTGCTGTGGCTGGAAAACTTCCTGCAGCGCTATCGCGGCACGGTGCTGATCGTTTCCCATGACCGCGACCTGCTCAACACCGCCGCCGAATTCATCCTGCATCTGGAGCGCGGCAAGCTGAAGCTTTACACCGGCGGTTACGACATTTTTGTCGCCACCCGCGCCGCCCAGCGTGCCCTCGACACCGCCTTCGCCAAGAAACAGGAAGCAGCGCGGGCCCATATGCAGGCCTTCGTCGACCGCTTCAAGGCCAAGGCGTCCAAGGCCCGCCAGGCCCAGAGCCGCATGAAGATGCTGGCGAAAATGTCGGTCGCCGAGCTGCCGGTGGACGAGCATGTCGCGCCCATCCGTATTCCCGCCGCCACCCCTGCCAGCCCGCCCTTGATCACCATGGACCGCGCCAGCGTCGGCTATGAACCGGGCAAGCCGATCCTGACCAACCTCTCCTTCCGCTTCGATCCGGAAAACCGCATCGCCCTGCTCGGCAAGAATGGCAACGGCAAATCCACCTTCGCGAAATTGCTGGCGGGAAAACTCGAGGTGATGGGCGGTGAGTTCACCCCCGCGCGCAAGCTGGTGGTGGGCTATTTCGCCCAGCATCAGCAGGAAGAGCTCAATCTCAAGATTACCCCGATTGAAACCCTCTCCGGCTTGCGCCCCAAGCTGACGCTGGAACAAGTGCGCGGCCAGCTGGGCGGCTTCGGTTTTTCCGCCGACAAGGCGCTGACCCGCGTTGGGCAATTGTCGGGCGGCGAGCGGGCGCGGCTGATGCTGGCCCTGGCGACTTTAGATAAGCCCAACCTCTTGATCCTGGATGAACCCACCAACCATCTGGACATCGATGCGCGCAATGAACTGCTCAACGCGCTGAATGATTTCGACGGCGCCGTGATCCTGGTCAGCCATGACCGCCGCCTGATCGAGGCCACCGCCGAAACCCTGCTGCTGGTGGCGGACGGCAAGGTGGTGCCGTTCGAGGGCGATCTCGACGATTATCGCCGGTTCCTGCTCTCGGGCGACAATACGCCGACTCGGCGGGCCGAACCGGAGGTCAAACCGTCCAAGGAGCAGGCACGGCGCGGCGCGGCGGAAAAGCGCCAGGCCCTGCGTCCCCTCAAGGAACGCATCGAGGCGGCGGAGAGCCAGGTCGCGGCGCTGCAGGCCGAGGTCGCCAAGCTGGACAAAAGCCTGTCCGATCCGCTGCTCTTCACCCGCGATCCCGCCAAAGGCAGCGCCGTTTCCAAGAAACGCGCCGAAGCGGTGCGCAAGTTGGCCGCCATTGAAAGCCTATGGCTGGCGGCGCAGGAAGAATATGAATTGGCGCTGGCGGCGGATTGAATATTTCGCGCGCCGGACGCCGGAGACTGGGGCAGACCCATAGGAGACATTCCCATGAAATTGGCCCGCGTGATCCTGTTCACCGCCCAGATGGAAAAGATGGCGAAATTCTATGGCGACGTCCTCGGCCTGAAGCGGGTCACCAACGAAAAAGGCTGGCAGGAATTTGCGGCTGGCGGAACCCGCATCGCGCTGCATTCCGGGCCATCATCACCAGGCCGCAAGGGTCCCAAACTTGTATTATATGCCCGGGATGTTGCGGCGATGCGGGAGAAGCTGGCGTCCCGCGGCGCCATGTTCGGCAAGGTCCGGCAGGGTGAAGAGTTCACGCTCTGCGACGGCAAAGACCCCGACGGTAACCCCGTCCAGCTGTCGAACCGCTGAATTGCGCGCTCCTGCCCAGCTTGGAGCGGCCCGGCCTTCCATGATATCGTGAGAGACCGCATTTTGGGGCACGAATGTCGGACAAGAGATTTTTTCAGCCGCAAGGCCCATTTACGCTCGCCGTTCTGGCGCAGAAAATCGGCGCCGAGCTGATGCAGCCCGAGCGCGCCGGTCAGATTGTCCACGACATTGCCGACCTGGAACAGGCGGGCAAGGACGATATCGCTGTCTTCTGCAATGTTCGCCATGCCGGGGCCTTTGCAAAAAGCCACGCCGGGGTCATCGTTACCAGCAGGAAACTTGGCGGCTTTCCCCACAATGGCAGCACCCTGCTTCTGAGCCAGGATCCGCGCCTGGCCTTTGCCGAACTGGGCCGCATCTTTTATCCGGATGGTGCGCCGCAAAGCTTTGTTCATCCCCGCGCCACCCTGGCGGCATCCGCCCACATCGGCGCCGAAGTCGCCATCGCGGCCGGCGTGGTAATCGGCGAGCATGTCAGCATCGGGGCCCGCAGCCGCATCGGCGCCAATACCGTGATCTCCGATCATGTCAGCATCGGCAGCGATGCGGTGATCGGGGCCAATTGCAGCATCAGCCATGCCCTGATCGGCAGCCATGTGAATATTTCCTCCAATGTCAGCATCGGCGGCGAAGGCTTCGGCTTTGTCCCCGGACCGCAAGGCCCGGTGCGGCTCTCGCATGTCGGTCTGGTGGTGATCGGCAACCAGGTCGCCATCGGCAGCAATTGCGCCATTGATCGCGGCGGCCTTGGCGACACGGTGATCGGCGATATGACCGCGCTCGATAACCTTGTGCAGATCGGCCACAATGTCCGCATCGGCAAGGGCTGCGTCTTCGCCGGCCAGGCCGGCGTGGCGGGCTCCGCCACCATCGGCGATTATGTCATGGTGGGCGGCGCGGTTTCGATCAGCGACCATGTCACGGTCGGCGACGGCGCCAAGATCGCGGGCAAAAGCGGCGTGATGCGCGATGTCGGGCCGGGCGAAACCGTGGCGGGCTATCCCGCCATGCCGGTCAGGCAGTGGCATCGCCAGACTACGGCTCTGGCACGCTTGGCACAAAAACATACTGATAAAGAATAAGCGGCAAGCTCGGCGCGAGGAATTTTGGTTCCTGAGCAGGGTTGCCTAGGCGCGTTAGCGTCAGCGTAATGCGCGCGTAGGCAACGATGGGGCTGGCTTCTACGGCCGCTTGCTTAAGCTCGCGGCGTTCGCCCGCTTTCGCAGGTCCACTGGACCTGCTCACGCGCCGCGGGCTCACAGCACGCGCGACGGTCCGTAGCGACAGCGTACGGACGGGACCAAAAGAACCGCGCCCTTCAGTTTTTAAGATGCTGTCGGGCGATGCGTGCCCATTCGCTCTGGCGCGAGCGGTAATAGCGTGGCGCACTTTTCACCGAACCGACGACTTCGCGGAACAGGGCCTGGGCGCGATCCTCCTGCCCCAATTTTTCCAGCAGCAGTCCGAAGCGGCAGCGCGCTTCCTCACCGGGATAGCGGCTGGCCACCGCTTCATATTGCCGGACCGCTTCGTCAGTCTTGCCCTGCGCCTCGAGCGCCCGGGCATAATCCAGCTCGACATCGGCATCCATCGCGGCGGGATCGACCTGCCGCAGTTGGACAAACAGCGCCTCCGCCGCCGCGCCGTCGCCGGCCAGCAATTTGGCCCGGCCCAGCCCCTTGATCAGCACAGGGTCGGCCCCGCCCAGAGGCCCCTGCATGGCGCTTTCGTAAAGCGCGACGGCTTCGGCGAACAAACCGCGTTTGAGGCTTTCCTCGGCCAGTGCCCGCTTGGCGTCCACCGAACCCACCTGCTCGACCTGGCGCTTTTTCTCGCGATAACCGCGGCCGGGATCGGCGGCCGTGGAAACATTGTCGGCAAAGCGGCGCATGTTATTGCTGCGCAGGAAATCGGGAATGACGGCGAAAAACAGATAGGCCAGCCACACCGCGATGGTCGCCAGGAAACCGGCAAAAGAGGCTGCCGCCAGCGCCAACAGCCACAGCGGCGATCGGCCATTGCGGATGGAATGATAAGCAATCGCCAGGCTGATAAGGAACGAGCCTATGGTATAGGGGTTGAAATAATCCAAGGGGGCCGCTTCAGTTCTGTTTTTCGAATTTTCCGGAAGGGCTTTCCTTCCAGTAGGTCACGTCATGACCCGATGCCTTGGCCGCCTTCCAGGCGGCGCGGGCACTGCCTAGCGCGGCGCTGTCGCGTCCGTCAAACAGCAGCACGATCCGCGCCAATGCCGCCAGCCTGGCATCGTCCCAGGCAGAAGGCTGCGCCCCGCCGACGCAGAACAGGATTTGGGCGCCATTGGGATTTTCATCTTCCACCGTGATCAGCACCGGCTGGCGCGCGGCATCGCCGTCGCCGGACTGGGCATGGGCCAGGAAGCTTTGCTCGTCATAGGTCCACAAGAGATTGTCGAGAGCATCAGAACGCTCCGCGGAATCGGTGCGGATCACCGCCCGCCAGCCCCGCGCCAGCGATTTCTCCACCATGCCGGGCAGCACATCTTCCAGCGAGCGGCGTTCGAGGTGGTAGAAGAGAGTTTCAGTCATTTAGCGTTCCGTCGTGGCGGGGCTTGACCCGGCCATCCAGCTTATTGCGGCACCACTCGGCCGCTCGCCCAAGCTCGCGGCGCCAATGCTCGACCGCTCGCCCAAGCTCGCGGCGCCAATGCTCGGCCGCTCGCCCAAGCTGGCGGCGCTTAGGCGCTCGAAATGGTCCACCGGACCATTTCGTTCGCTGCGCGAACCGCGCCTAAGCCTCATAATGTTCTTTCACGAGACGATTCAGCAACCGCACGCCCCAGCCGGTGCCCCAACTCGGGATCTGCACTTTCTGCTCGCCGTCCTGCCAGGCGACGCCGGCAATATCCAGATGCGCCCATACCTGGCCATCCACGATAAAACGCTTGAGGAATTGCGCCGCGGTGATGGCGCCGGAATTGGCACCGCCGATATTCTTCACATCGGCGATCTTGGAGCGGATCATCTTGTCATAGAAGGCATCCAGCGGCAGCCGCCACACCCGCTCGCCGGTGTAACGGCCCGCATCCGCCAGCCGCCCGGCCAGCTTGTCGTCATTGGAAAAGACCCCGGCATGTTCGAAGCCCAGAGTCTGCACGATGGCGCCGGTCAGGGTCGCCAGGTCGATGATGAATTTGGGCTTGAAACGTCGCTGGGTATAAGTGAGCGCGTCGGCCAGCACCAGGCGGCCTTCGGCGTCGGTGTTCAGCACTTCGATGGTCTGGCCCGACAAAGACGTCAGCACATCATCGGGGCGAATGGCGTCGCCGCCCGGCATATTCTCGACCAGGCCGATGATGCCGACCGCATTCACTTTCGCCTTGCGCGTCGCCAGCGCCAGCATCAGGCCGGTAACCGCCGCAGCCCCGCCCATATCGCCCTTCATGCCCATCATGCCGGCGCCGGGCTTGAGCGACAACCCGCCGGAATCAAAACACACGCCTTTGCCGACAAAAGCGATCGGCGCGCCCTGCTTATTTTTGGAAGATGGGCGGTTGCCATTCCACTGCATGACGACAAGCTGGCTCTCGCGCGGCGAACCCTGGCCGACGCCGAGCAGCGCGCCGAAACCCTGCTTCTTCATTTCCGCTTCGCCCATCACCTCGATTTTCAGGCCGGATTTTGAAAGCGCCTTGACCCGGCGGGCGAATTCCTCGGGATGCAGAACATTGGGCGGCTCATTGACCAGGTCGCGGGCCAGGAAAATACCGTCCGCCACGGCGCCAAGGCCGGCATAGGCGCGTTTGGCGGCAGCCGCGTCCGGCGCCAGAACGCGGATTTCGCGCAGGCGCTTTTTGTATTCGTCCAGATTCTGGGTGCGGTATTTGTCGAAGCCGTAACTGCGCAAGCGCGCCCCGAATGCCAGATGCGCCGCAATTTCGCCGCTTTTGACCTTGGACCCTTTTGGTCCCTCGACTTCGAATGTCGCCACCGTCTCGCCCAGTGTGTGCAGCCGGGCGACAATCTGTGCCCCAATGGTTTCCAGTCCCTTCTCGTCCAGCGCCGCCGGCTTGCCCAGCCCGACCAGCAGGATGCGGGAGGCCGAAAGCCCGGTCGGCGCCAGCACCTCCAGCAATTGCCCGGATTTGCCGGTAAAGCGCGAGACTTTGAGGCCCCGCGAAATCGCCCCGCTACTGGCTTTGTCGGCCCTCCGGGCGGCCGGTGTCAGAACCGCACCGGCCGACGCCGCCACCACCCAGCTTCCCGACTGGATTTTGGCGGGGGACGCGGCAAAGGAAATCTGCATGAAATTGCTCCAATCCTCGGAAAGCCGGTTGGCGGAAAGCCGAACAGCGATGCTAGTTTAGGTCGAATCACGCGAGGGGCGAAAGGCCATGGGACACGCGCCCTTCAAGGGCCCGGATAAGTCAGACAAAAAAGCGACGTGGAGGCCCGGATTGCCGCGCCTGTCCGGCTATGTGCTGGGCCAGCTCTTGGGGCCGGTGGCACTGCTGACCCTGCTGATGACCTGCGTCATCTGGCTGACCCAGTTTCCCCGCCTGCTGGACTTGGTGATCAACCGCGGCCAGTCGGCGCCCACCTTCATCTATCTCACATTGTTGCTGCTGCCCACCCTGCTGGTCATCATCCTGCCCATCGCCTTTTTCTTTGGCACCCTCTTCACCCTTTCCCGGCTGAATGGCGACAGCGAATTGGTGGTGATGGCCTCTGCCGGCTACAGCCAGCGCCAGCTCGCGGCCCCGGTCTTTATCGCCGCCGCAATCGTCATGGCGATCACCTGGGTCTGTGCCCTGTGGCTGATGCCGATGGGGGAACGCTTGCTCAGCGCCAAGGAAGTGGATATCCGCGCCGATATCGGGGCGGCGCTGCTCAATGCCGGCGAATTTGAAACCCCCGCCAAGGGCCTCACCGTCTTCATCCACCAGATGGGCAACAACGGCCAGATCAGCGGCATCCTGGTGCACGACAATCGCGACGAAAAACGGCCCATCACCTATATCGCCCAGCGCGGCGTGCTGGCCCAGACTTCGGCGGGCGGACGCCTGATCATGGTGGACGGCACCGTCGAACAGACTGCCGCCGCCGGCGCGCAGCTCTCGGTGCTGACTTTCAAGAATTACACCTTCGATCTGGATCAGTTCGCCGGTCCGGCAACGGCCACGCTGCGCAAAACCAATGAACGCTATCTGGGCGAGCTGCTGTATCCCTCCGAAAAGACCGGCGTGACGCGGCAGATTCGCACCGCCTGGCTGTCGGAAGCGCATAATCGCCTGTCGCAGCCGCTTTATTGCCTGGCCTTCGCCATGATCGCGCTGGCCGCGATCCTGCGCGGACGCCGGGCCCGCGGCGCGCTGGCGATGCGCCTGACCGGCGCGGCCCTGGCGGCAGCCACCCTGCGCATTGCCGGCTATGGCGTGGCGGGGCCGGCCTCCAGCCACCCCGCTCTGTTCGCGCTGTTCTATCTGATCCCGCTCTTGGGAACCGGCCTCGCCCTGACTGCGCTGATGGGCTACAGCCCTCTAGCGATCCTGGCGCGCCGCCAGCATAGGCCGGACGGAGCCGCCGCATGAGCTGGTCCTGGACGCTCTATCGTTATCTGGCGCTGCAATTTTTTCTGGGCGTGGCGCTGGTTTATGCCGGTTTTCTGACCTTGGCCTTTTCCATTGACCTGGTGGATTTGCTCAACCGCACCGCCGGCCACAATGTCGGCACGGCCGTGATCATCGGCATGGCGGTGCTGCAGCTGCCGGATTTGGGCCAGAAAATGATGCCCTTCGCCATCCTGCTCGGGGGCGTTTTCACCTTTGTGCGGCTATCGCGCAGCCATGAGTTGGTGGCGGCACGCGCCGCGGGCGTTTCCGCCTGGGATTTCATGCTGCCGCCGCTGGCCGTGGCGGTGTTGATCGGGGTGGTGGCGGTGACCCTGTTCACACCGCTCTCGGCCCGCATGTTCGCCGAATTTTCAGGGCTGGAAGCGCGCTATATCAAAGGCGAGGCTTCGCAGCTTTCGGTTTCTCAGAACGGCCTCTGGCTGCGCCAGGGCGACGAACACCAGCAATCGGTGATCCATGCCCTGCGCGTCGCCGACCAGGGCCAGCATCTGGAAGATGTCATCGTGTTTCTGTATGGCGGCGGCGACAAATTCAACGGCCGCATCGATGCGAAATCCGCCCGGCTTGGCGACCAGGCCTGGCTGCTATCCGATGCCTATGTCTCCGGCGCCGCCGGCTCGCCGGTGCATCACGCCAACTACACGCTTGCCACCACCCTGACCGCGGCCCAGATTCAGGAAAGCTCCGCCTCGCCCGACACCCTGTCCTTCTGGGATCTGCCCGGCTTCATCCGCGCCGCCCAGGCCGCCGGCTTCTCGGCGACGCGCTATGAACTTTATCTCTATACGCTTTATGCCCTGCCGGTGCTGTTCGCGGCCATGGTCTTCATGGCCGCCAGCTTTTCGCTCAGGCCCTCGCGTGAAGGCGGTGTCGCCAGAATAATTCTGTTCAGTGCCGCCTGCGGCTTCGGGGTTTATTTCTTCAGCGACATGACGCGGGTGATGGGCCAGTCGGGAGGACTGCCCATCCTGCTCGCCGCCAGCGCCCCCGCCATCGCTTCGATCTTCATCGGCATGACGCTCGTCTTCAACCAGGAGGACGGATGAGCAGATGCACCGTCCGGTGGACGCGCGGGCTTCTGGCCTCCGCCGCGCTGCTGCCGCTTGCCGCTTTTTGCCTGGGCGCACCGGCCCGGGCGGCCGACACCCCGCCCATGCTGCTGCAGGCCGACCAACTGATCTATGACAGCGATGGCCAGACCGTGTCCGCGGTCGGCCATGTCGAGATCGTGGACGACAGCCGCATTCTCAATGCCGACAATGTCACCTATGACCAGAAAATCGACAAAGTCACCGCCAGCGGCCATGTCAGCGTCACCGACGCCAAAGGCAATGTCGCCTTTGCCGATCATGTCGTGCTCACCGACCGGATGCGCGATGGCGCCCTGTCGGGCTTCGGCGCCCTGATCGGCAAGAATGGACGGCTGGCCGCCGCCAGCGCCGAGAAGGTCCAGGACCGCCTCGTCATCGCCCAGCGCGCCGTATACAGCCCCTGTAAAATCTGCGCCCAGAAGGGCCAGCGCACGCCTCTGTGGCAGGTAAAATCGGAACGCGTGGTGCTGGATCAGGTCAAGCACCGCATCCATTTCACCGATGCGACGGTGGATCTGTTCGGCGTGCCGGTGTTCTACACGCCGTATCTCGTCGAGTCCGATCCCACGGTAAAATATGCCAGCGGCTTGCTGGCGCCCGACATTGGCACCTCCACCAAGATCGGCTATTTCCTTCGCATTCCGGTTTATCTGGCGCTCAGCGACAGCAATGGCATGACAGTGGTGCCGGAATTCACCACCCAGGGCGGCGAGATGGTGGAGGCGGAATACCGGCAACGCTGGAACAATAGCGGTATGTGGCTCCAGGCCTCCGGTGCCTACAATACCGTCGGCGGTTTGGGCGGCGCCCCCGGCACCCAGGACTATGACCATCTGTTCGGCGCCGGCCGCTTCGCGCTCAGCGACACCTGGCGCACCGGCTTCGATACCGAACTCACCAACAACAACGCCTATATGCGGATTTACGACATTTCCTATCTCGACCGGCTGGTCAACGACCTGTTCCTGGAGGATGCCTATGGCCGCAGCCGTTTCGCCGTCACCAGCTATTATTTCGAGGGGCTGCGCTCGACCGATGTCGCCCGCCGCATTCCCTATGTCGCGCCGCTGCTCGAATACAGCTACATCCCACTGCAAAATGTTGTGGGCGGCCAGTTCCGGCTGGTTCTCAACGGCATCGCCCTCACCCGCGGCAGTGGCCGCGACGACCAGCGCGTGACCGCCGAGGCCAACTGGCGCAAGCCCTTGGTGATGGCGGGCGGCCAGCTCTGGACTTTCGTTCTGGATGGGCGCGGCGATGCCTATAACATCCAGACGCCCGCCACGACCACCGGCCGCGGCACCAGCACGCAGCTGGAGCGCGGCACCGGCTATGCCGAACTGGACTGGCGCTGGCCGTTCGTCGCCGACGGCAGCCCCGGCCATTCCTATCTGCTGGAGCCGATCGCCCAATTGATCGGCCAGCCCTATGCCAGCCATCCCGCCGCGCTGCGCGACGAGGACTCCAGCGATTTCGAATTCGACGAGAATAACCTGTTCAGTGTCAGCCAGGTGCCCGGTTACGATCTGCTCGAAAGCGGCCCGCGCGCCAATGTCGGTTTCCGGGCCCAGACTTTTTTCCCCACCGGCCAGGCGACGGCGGTGATCGGCCAGACCTTGCGCATGCAGGCGGATCCGATTTTCTCGGCCGACTCCGGCGAGAAAGGCAATGCCTCGGACGTTGTCGGCGAGGTCAGCGTCAAGTTCCCGCATCTGGACGTGACCGACCGCCTCGATCTCGATCGCGACAATGGCACTCTCAGGCGGCATGAAGTCTATGTCACGGGAAGCTATGGGCGGTCCTCGCTGCAGGTGACTTATCTGCAGTTGCCGCCGCAAAGCCTGACACTGGGCCTGCCCAGCCGTCAGCAGGTCAACGCCCAGGCCGACATCAATTTTTATCAGAACTGGGAAGCCTTTGCCGCCGTCGAGCGCGACCTCCAGGCCAGCCGGATGCTCGATACCGAATATGGCCTGGGCTATGAGGACGAATGTCTGGCGATCTCGCTGGCCTACCGGCGCAAATATACCTTCGACACGGTTCTGGGCGTGCCGCCCTCAACCTCGGTGGTGCTGCATTTTTCCCTGAAAACCGGGGATCAACCGGTGCAGCCCTTCAGCCTGTTCCCCAGAAATGTGTTCAATTCCTCCAGCCATTCCTGACCGCGACGCTTGATCGGCGTGGGAAAATCCTTATTGTGCGCAGCGGGTTAGAGCATGGACTCGCATGGCCGCGTCTGTCCGCCCATTCGTGGACAGGCTTTGGTCGGGCAATGGTTTTGGTCAGGCATTGGTAAAGTCTTGAAGACACGCATTTTCACAACCTTGCTCCTGTGCACCACCGGGCTTTTGAGCGCGGCTCTGCCGCTGCACGCCCAGGATGACGCTTCACCCGCGACCAAAATGGCGAGCAATGCCGCGCTTCAGCCCGGCAAGGATGTTGCCGTTGCCGGCCCCCCGACGATTGACGCCTCGGCCACGCCCAATCTGGACGACGCCGATGGTATCGCCGCGACGGTGAATGACGAATCCATTTCCGACTATGAGCTCCGCCAGCGGGTGGCGCTGTTCGTCGCCACCTCCGGCCTGCAGCCCAGCGCGGAAGACATGAAGCGCATTCGCAGCCAGATGCTCGACAAGATGGAGGATGAAAAACTCCAGCTCCAGGAGGCTGTGAAGAAACACATCACGGTCAGCCCGGTCGAGGTGGACAAGTCCATCAACGGCCTGCTGGCCCAGAACCATCTCACCATCGAACAGCTTCGCACCGTCCTCAACAATGCCGGCGCCAGCGAGCTGGCGCTGCGCTCGCAGATCACCGCCCAGATCGCCTGGCAGAAGACGGTACAGGATGAATATTCCGACCGCATAAACATCACCCCGGCCCAGATCGACGCCGAATTCCAGCGTTATGCCGACGGCGCCAACAAGCCGCACTTCCTGGTGGGCGAGATTTTTCTTCCCGTCAGCAGTCCTGAAAAGGATGCCGGCGTGCTGGCGAATGCGCAGAATATCGAAAACCAGATTGCGGCGGGGGCGCCGTTCCAGGTCATCGCGCACCAGTTCAGCCAGAATCCCGCCGCCGCCCAGGGCGGCTCGATCGGCTGGGTGCATGAAGGCCAGCTTGCACCGGAACTCAATGCCGCCCTGGTGAAGATGACGCCGAACACAGTGTCCCCACCCGTTCGTTCGGCCGGCGGCTATTATATCCTCCAGCTTCAGGCGCGGCAGGAACCGGTCGGCACCAAGATCGCCGATGTTTCCACCCTGCCCAGCAATCCCGACGGCACCCTGCCCCTGGCCCGCCTGCTCCTGCCGCTGGGCCTCAGCCCGACCAAGGAAACCGTGGATGCCGGCATGCAGGGCGCCAACAATATCCGGGCCGCCTTCAGCGGCTGCGCCAATCTCAAGGCGATGTCCGAAAAAATGCGGGGCACGGTCTTTATGGACTTGGGCAATATGAAGCCCTCCGATCTCAGTCCCGATATCCAGAAAGCGCTGGCCCAGACCCGCCCCGGCGAAGCCACGGTGCCGCTCCTGTCGGATGCGGGCATCGAGCTGATCGCGCGCTGCGACAAGCGCGTCGAGGTCCAGACCGCCTATGTGGTGCCGACGCGCGAACAGGTCGAGGAAGAATTGTTCAACCAGCAGATTTCGGCCCTGGCGCAGCGCTATATGCGCGACCTCAAGCGCGATGCCGATGTCGAAGTCCGCTAGCAGCGTCGGCCCGAAAAAGTGCGGCCTCGTAGTTTTTCGTAGGCCGCGCGGCCATGAATAAAGGCGCGGCGCCGATCCTTGTCACCATGGGCGAGCCCGCCGGCATTGGTCCGGAGGTGGCCTTGGCTGCCTTTGACGCATTGAACGGCCGCGTCGGTACGCACCCCCTGAAACTGGTTGGCGATGCGGATGTCTTCGCACGGCACAAAGAATCTCTGATCACCACCATCGCCCGCGCCAATGCCGTCCCCGGCAAACCCAGTTCGAGCAACGCCGCCGCGGTGACCGAGGCGATTGAAATCGCGGTGCGGGCTTGTCTGGCGGGCGAGGCCGCCGCCCTGGTCACCGCTCCGATCCACAAGGCTGTGCTGGCGGGGTCGGGCTTTGCCTATCCCGGCCATACTGAATTTCTCGCTGCCCTGACAAAGAGCGGTCCCGCCGTGATGATGCTGGCCAGCGAGAAGTTACGCGTGGTGCCGCTCATCATCCATGTGCCGCTGGCGCGGGTGCCCGGACTGATCACGGCGGACAAAATCATCACAACCGGCCAGATCATCTTGGCGGCGCTGGGCCGCGATTTCGGAATTCCCCATCCGCGCCTGGCGGTGGCCGGACTCAACCCCCATGCCGGCGAGGACGGCGTCTTGGGCGGCGAGGAGGAAGCCATCATCGCCCCCGCCATCGCGGCGCTGCGCGCCAAAGGCCATGCCGTCACCGGGCCGCATTCCGCCGACACGCTATTCCATGATGAAGCGCGCAAGCATTATGACGCGGTTCTCACCATGTATCACGACCAGGGCCTGATCCCGATCAAGACGCTCAGTTTCTGGGACGGGGTGAATGTCACGCTGGGCCTGCCCATCGTGAGGACCTCGCCGGATCATGGCACGGCGTTCGATATTGCCGGAACAGGCAAGGCCGACAGCCGCAGCATGATCGCGGCCATCAAATTGGCGGCGGAGATCGCCGACCGCCGGGCTGCTTCTTGAGTTCTGACAATTTGCCGCCTCTTCGCGACGTTATCAAAGCCCACGGCCTGGCGGCAAAGAAATCCCTCGGCCAGAATTTTCTCCTCGACCTCAATCTCACCCGCAAGATCGCCCGCGCCGCCGATATTGCCGGCAAGACTGTTTATGAAGTGGGCCCGGGCCCGGGCGGATTGACCCGCGCTTTGCTGATGGAAGGCGCCGCCCGCGTCATCGCGGTGGAGCGGGATGCGCGCTGCCTGCCCGCCCTGGCGGAAATCGCGGCGGCCCATCCCGGCAAGCTCGAGATCATTTCCGCCGACGCTATGGAACTGGACGAAAGCAAGGTCCTGCCGCCGGGCACGGCCATCGCCGCCAACCTGCCCTACAATGTCGGCACCGCATTGTTGATAAAATGGTTGACGGCGGAATTCTGGCCACCCTTCTGGTCCAGCCTCACCCTGATGTTCCAGCGCGAAGTGGCGGAGCGCATCATCGCCAAGCCCGGCAGCGAACATTATGGAAGGTTATCGGTGCTGGCGGGCTGGCGGACGCGGGCGAAAATCCTGTTCGACGTGTCGCGCCAGGCCTTTGTGCCGCCGCCCTCTGTCACCTCGTCCATTGTGCGGCTGGAGCCGCTGGCCGCGCCGGTGGCGCCGGCAAATCTGAAAGACCTGGAAGCCGTCACCGCCGCCGCCTTTGGTCAACGCCGCAAGATGCTGCGCCAGAGCCTGAAAAAACAGGGCGGCGAAGCCCTGCTGGAAAGGGCGGGAATAGATCCTACTGCCCGCGCGGAAGAATTGACGGTGACGCAATTCGCGGCGCTGGCGCGGGCACTAGCCGATTAGCTTGCCGACAAAGGCGGAAATGCCGGTCTGGCGGGTGCGCTTCAGACGTTCGGCGATGAGAATTGCTTTTATTTCGGCGAGGGCATTCTGGACGCTGTGGTTCACCACAATGTAATCATATTCGGGCCAATGGCTTATCTCATCCGCCGCCTTGGACATACGTTCCTTGACGATTTGCAGAGCGTCCAAATTCCGGTTGATAAGCCGGCGCTCCAATTCTTCGTGCGACGGCGGCAGGATAAAAATGCTGACCAGATCGTCGCGCATTTTTTCTTTCAATTGCTGCGTTCCCTGCCAGTCAATATCAAACAAAATGTCCTGACCGCCGGCGAGAGCGGTGCTGACAAGATGTTCCGGCGTTCCATAACGATGGCCGAACACTTTGGCATGCTCCAGAAAACGGCCCTGGCCTACCCATTTTTCGAACTCCTCATGGCCGAGAAAATAATAATCCGTGCCATGCTTTTCCACGGAGCGCATGGGCCGCGTGGTGGCGGAAACCGAAAGCGAAATATTGCTATCCGACTCCAGAAGCATGCGCGACAGGGTGGTCTTGCCCGCGCCCGAGGGCGAAGACAACACCAGCATCAATCCGCGCCGGGAAATCTCATTCGACATTCTGGGCCTGCTCGCGAAGCTGGTCGATCACGGCCTTCAGCGCCAGGCCGGTGCGGGTGAGCGCGATGTCGCTGGATTTGGAACACAGCGTATTGGCTTCGCGGTTGAATTCCTGGGCCAGGAAATCCAGCTTGCGCCCCGCCGCCTCGCCCCCCGCCAGCAGCGCCCGCGCGTCCTGGACATGGGCCCGCAGCCGGTCGAGCTCCTCGCGCACATCGGCCCGCGTCGCCAGCAGCGCGGCTTCCTGGGCCAGGCGATCCTCCGGCAGATTGCTCCCCTGCAGCATGTCGGCAATCTGGGCCGCCAGCTTCTGGCGCAGCGCGCCCGGCTGGGCGGCGGCCAGGCTTGCCGCCTCCTGCGTCAGCCGTTCGACATCGTTGATCTGGGCCGCCAGAAGCGCCGCCAGCTTGGCGCCTTCGGCGCCGCGCGCCCGCGCCAGCGCATCCAGGGCATTGGCCAGGCTTTTCAGGATGGCGGCGTCGCGTTCGGCGCGCTTGACGGGATCAAGGCTCGCCGTCTCCTCCTGCACGATCACGCCCTTGAGAGCGAGGATACCGTCAATCCGCGCCGGCGCGAGCCCGGTCTCCGCCGCCACTTCCCGCGCCAGCTTGACGGCGCTGGCCAGCGCCGCCGGGTCCACCTTCAGCCCGCGCGCGCCTTCCTGCTGCTCCACGGTCAGTGACACTTGCAGGCTGCCGCGGCGAAACCGCTCCGTCGCCAGCATGCGGGCCGGCGGTTCCAGCGAATCGAACCCCGGCGGGGTCCGCAGGCGGATATCCAGGCTGCGGCCATTGACGCTTTTGGCTTCCCAGCGCCAGCGCAGGCCGTCATGGCTGCCGGCGCTCTCGGCAAAGCCGGTCATGCTGACCAGACCGCTGTTTTTCATCAAAGACTCTCCGGTCGCGAACTTAGCCCAAGCACTCAAGCATGGCGATGGTGCGGCGCCGGCATGGGAACGGCGACATCGCCTTTTCCCTTCAGCTTCTCCAGCGCGCGATAGGCGATCACATTCTTAACATGCTCGGCCATGGTGGCGGCAAAGACATGCCCGCCCTGGCCGCTGGCGACGAAATAAAGATCATTGCCGGGTTCGGGGTTCAGCACCGCGGCCAGGGAATCCTTGCCGGGATTGCAGATCGGCCCCGGCGGCAGTCCGGCGATGACATAGGTGTTAAAGGGCGTGGCGCCCAGAATTTCGCTTTCCCGGATGCCGCGACCCAGCGGATAGCCTTTGGAAATGCCATAAATGATGGTGGGGTCGGATTGCAGCCGCATGCCGGCCTTGAGCCGGTTGATGAATACCGCGGCGATGTGCCGGCGTTCCTCCGGCAACGAGGTTTCCTTTTCCACAATCGAGGCCATGGTCACGGCCTGGCTCCTGGTCTGGAACGGCAGGGCGCTCTGGCGGGCCGGCCATATCTGGGCGAGAAATTTCTCCTGCGCCTTCTGCATGCGGTCCAGAAGCTGGATACGGGTGACACCGCGGGTGAAAAGATAAGTCTCCGGCAGCAACGTGCCTTCCGCCGGCGCAGGCCCGGCCGGACCCGTCAGCACGGGATCGGCCGCGACCAGTTTCCAGATCATGTCGCTGGTCAGGCCCTCCGCCGCCGTCACTTTGTACTGGATGGATTTTCCCGCAACCAGGATGGCGGCGATGTCGGCCAGCGACGCCTGGGAGGGGATAGCGTATTCCCCTGCCTTCACCTTGTCGTTCAGCTGATGCAGATGCAGGTCCAGCTCGAACGCCAGCGCGTAATTCAGCACATGCGCATCCTGCAATTGCTGGGCGATGTCATGAAGCTTGGTGTGCGGCGCGATCAGCACCACGCTCTGGTTGCCGCTCAGGGCCTTTGGCCCGGGTTCGTTCCACGCGCCATCGGCCCATTCCACCGCGCCGGCGGCGATGACCCCCAGCACCAGGATGATGACGAGAAAAAACCGCATCACACTTTGGCGAGGATCAGCGCGGCATTGGTGCCGCCAAAACCGAAACTGTTGGACATGGCGACATTGACGTCCAGCTTGCGCGGCTTCAGGGGCACGAGGTCCATGGCGGTGGTGACGTCGGGATTTTCCAGATTGATGGTGGGCGGCACGATGCCGTCGCGCATGGCGAGCAGGCAGAAGATCGCCTCCACCGATCCGGCGGCGCCCAGCAGATGCCCGATGGAGGATTTGGTGGACGAAATCGGCTTGCCCGGCGCCGCATTGCCGAGCAGGCGCTCGACCGCGCCCAGTTCGATGCCGTCCGCCATGGTCGAGGTGCCGTGGGCGTTGATGTAATCGATGTCGGCGGCGGCCATGCCGGCGCGTTTCAGTGCCATCTGCATCGCCCGAAAGCCGCCCTCGCCATCCTCGGAGGGGGCGGTGATGTGATAGGCGTCGCCCGACAAGCCATAGCCTTTGACTTCGCCGTATATTCTGGCGCCGCGGGCGCGGGCATGTTCCAGCTCTTCCAGCAGCACGATGCCGGACCCCTCGCCCATGACGAAACCGTCGCGGTCCCTGTCATAAGGCCGCGAGGCCTTGGTGGGATTGTCGTTAAAGCCGGTGGACAAGGCGCGGCAGGCATTAAAGCCGGCAATGCCGAGGCGGCAGATCGCCGATTCCGCGCCGCCCGCCAGCATCACATCGGCATCGTCCAGCGCGATCATCCGCGCTGCGTCGCCGATGGCATGGGCGCCGGTGGCGCAGGCGGTGACGACCGCGCTGTTGGGGCCCTTATAGCCATGCTCGATCGAGACATAGCCGGAGACCAGATTGGCCAGGCGGCCGGGAATAAAGAATGGCGACAGCCGCCGCGGACCTTTTTCATGCACCAGGATGGCGGCTTCCTCGATGCCGGTGAGGCCGCCGATGCCCGAACCGATCAGCACGCCGCTGCGCTGACGATCTTCCTCGCTCTTGGGCTCCCAGCCAGAATCCCGGACCGCCTGCTTGGCCGCCGCCAGGCCATAGATGATGAACGGGTCCATGCGCCGCTGTTCTTTGGCGTCAACCCATTGGTCGGGATTGAAGGTGCCGCCCGAGCCATCGCCACGCGGCACCTGGCAGGCGATTTTGGTCGCCAGATCGTCCACTTTGAAATGGGTGATGGCGCTGGCGCCCGACTTGCCGGAGAGCAGCGCGGTCCATGTCTCCTCCACCCCGCAAGCCAGCGGCGTGACCAGACCCAGACCCGTTACAACGACCCGGCGCATCCGGGCGTTCAGGCGTTGGCTTTGTCGATATATTTAACGGCGTCGCCGACGGTCACGATGGATTCCGCCGCATCGTCCGGGATTTCGATGCCGAATTCCTCTTCAAACGCCATGACCAGCTCGACGGTGTCGAGGCTGTCGGCGCCCAGGTCTTCGATGAAAGACGCATTGTCGGTGACCTTGTCGGCATCGACGTTCAGATGCTCGACGACAATCTTCTTCACGCGCTCGGCAGTATCGCTCATGGACTTGTAAGCCTCTCTTAGATTTCTCGCCCGGCAGACACAGGGAACAGCCAGGACCTCACTTGGGGGTGCTTCGTGGGTGGCCGGTTTGGTAACATAATCGCCCGGGTCCCGCCACATCGCGGTTAAGTATCTGTTTTTTCTATCAGATCATGGCCATCCCACCATTGATCTGCAAGGTTTCACCGGTGACATAGGCAGCCTCCTCCGAGGCGAGATAGACCACGGCGGCGGCGATTTCCGCCGCGCCGCCCATCCGGCCGGCCGGGATGCGCTCGGCAATCAGGGTCTTTTGCGCCTCCGTCAAGACATCGGTCATGGCGGTCTGGATAAAACCGGGGGCGACAGCGTTGACGGTGATGTTCCGGCTCGCGACTTCGGCGGCCAGAGACTTGCTCATGGCCACCAGACCCGCCTTGGCGGCGGCATAATTGGCCTGGCCGGGATTGCCGGTAGCGCCAACGACAGACGTGATCTGGATGATGCGGCCCCAGCGCTTTTTCATCATGCCCCGCAGCACGCCACGCGACAGGCGGAAGGCGGCGGTGAGATTGACGGCCAGCACCTGGTCCCATTCCTCATCCTTCATGCGCAGGAATAGATTGTCGCGGGTGATGCCGGCATTGTTGACCAGAATGTCGATCGGCGCCCCCGCCGCGGTTTCCGCCGCCTTGGGCAAGGCCTCGACGGAGGCGATGTCAGAAAGATTGCAGGCGGCGGTGTAGGCGCGGCCTCCAAGTTCGGCCGCCAGCTTTTCCAGCGCCTTAACCTTGGTGCCCGACAGAACTACTGTGGCGCCCTGCGCATGCAACGACTTGGCGATGGCCCCGCCAATGCCGCCGGAAGCGCCCGTGACCAAAGCCACCTTGCCTGTCAGATCAAACATCAAAGGCCTTTCGCAAACACTTCTATTTCTTGCGGCGTATCCAAAGTCACGGTCTGAAGCTCTTTGTCGATGCGCTTGATCATGCCGGTGAGAACCTTGTTGCCGCCCACTTCCACCGTGGTCTCGACGCCAAGCGATCTTAACGCCAGCATGCTCTGCCGCCAACGCACCCGGCTGGTGACCTGTTCCACCAGCAACCGGCGGATACTCTCCGGTTCAGCGCATTCCTCAGCCGTGACATTGGCCAATACCGGCACGAAAGGCGGGCGGATGGTGACACTGGCCAGGGCCGCGCGCATTGCCTCGGCGGCCGGCTGCATCAGCGGGCAATGAAACGGCGCGGACACGGAAAGCGCAATGGCGCGCTTGACGCCCCTGGCCTTGGCGATCTCGGCGGCACGCGCCAGAGTCTCGGCGCTGCCGGAAATCACCACCTGACCCGGGGCATTGTCATTGGCGACAACACAGACACCGCCGCCGGCCTGCGCCTCGGCGGCAACGGCTTCTGCGGTTTCGATATCAGCGCCGATCAAGGCCGTCATGGCGCCCTCGCCCACCGGCACGGCGCTCTGCATCGCTACCCCGCGAATTTTCAAAAGCCGCGCCGTGTCGGCCAGGGTGAAAGCCCCCGCCGCGCACAGCGCCGAATATTCGCCCAGCGAGTGACCGGCGACCAGCCGCGCATGCCGCGCCAAATCAAGCCCGCCTTCGGCTTTCAATATCGCGATCACCGCCATGCTGGCGGCCATGATGGCGGGCTGCGCATTCTCGGTGAGCGTCAGGTCGCTTTCCGGGCCTTCCCACATGATTTGGGAAAGCTTCTGCGACAGCGCGTCATCCACTTCGGCAAACACGGCGCGCGCCACGGGAAACGCCTCGGCGAGCGCCTTACCCATGCCGACCACCTGGCTGCCTTGTCCGGGGAACAAAAAGGCTCTGCTCATCGCGGCGGAGACAAATCAAGAGGGCCGGATAGAGTCAAGTTGCGGACGGAAGAACGCCCTTCCGATCAACACCACACTCACCGCCGCCAACACTTCAAACCCCGCCAGCACATCCAGCCCCAGCGCATAACTCCCCGTCGTCTGCTTCAGCCAGCCCATCAGATACGGCCCGAAAAAGCCGCCGGTATTGGCGAAGGAATTGAGCAGCGCCAAGCCGCCCGCCGCCGCCATGCCGCGCAATATCGCGGTGGGCAGGGTCCAGAACACCGCCAGCGCCGCATAAATTCCCGCCGAGGCGACGCAGAAACTGAGAATGATCGCCAAAGGCCCGCTCAGAAGCGCCGCACCCAACAGGCCCAGCGCGCCCAGCAAGGCTCCCCCGGCCACATGCCAGACCCGCTCGCCGCTGCGGTCGCTGGACAGGCCCGCCAGCACCATCGCCGCCATCGCCACGATATAGGGCAGCGCCACCAGGAATCCGGTCTCAAGGTTGGAGAAGCCCAGTCCCTTGATCATCTGCGGCATCCACAGGCCCATGCCGTAAAGCCCGATGACAATGGAAAAATCCGGAATGATGAAAATCCAGATGCGCTTGTCGGTCAGCATTTCCCACAAGCCATTGAGTTCGTCCCCCTTGGAATCGCCAGACCGCTCCGTCGCCAGCCGCGCGCCGATGATCTGCTTTTCCTCCGCGCTCAACCATTTTGCTGTTGCCGGCCGGTCCGGCAACAGCCAGAGCACGGCGATACCCAGAACCAAAGTCGGAATGCCTTCCAGCAGCAGCAGCCACTGCCAGCCGTGCAGCCTTCCCTCAAATCCCAGCAGCCAACCCGAGACCGGCCCGCCGATCACGTTTGCCGCCGGCACCGCCGCCAGGAAGAGGGCGATAAAACGCGCCCGCGTTCCTTGCGGAAACCAGTAGGTCATGTAGAGGATCATGCCCGGATAAAGCCCGGCCTCCGCCACCCCCAGCAAAAAGCGCAGGACATAAAACGACACCGGCCCCTGCACAAAGGCGCAGACCATCGAAAGAAATCCCCAACTCACCATGATGCGGCACATCCAGGCGCGGGCGCCCACTTTCTCCAGCATCAGGTTGGACGGCACCTCGAACAGGAAATAGCCGAGAAAGAAAATGCCCGCGCCCCGGCCATAGATTTCCGGCGAAAACCCCAGATCGCGATTCATCGAAAGCGCGGCGAAACCGATATTCACCCGGTCGAGAAAGCTGGCGACATACATCAGGCACATGACGGGAATCAGCCGCCACGCCGCCTTGGCCAGTATCGCTTCGGTGCGCGCCTCGTCCATTATCTCCCCATTCACCAATACCGCGCGATTGCGGCGCATCTCATTCATGCTGCGTTCAAACGCGCTGACGCAATGTTGTCACCACAATCATTGGAACCCTGCGCCTGTCACTTGCGTTATGTCCCCAGTCATTTTGTGGGAGATCCTTCCCGCTGAAGGAGATTGTCATGAAAACCCTTATAGCATCCGTCTTCGCCATCGCCCTGTTAGGCACCACGGCGGCCAATGCCGCCATCAGCATCGGTATCGGCGTGGGCGGCCACGACCATCATCGCCACCGCGTTTGCGAGTTTCACCATCATCACCGCACCTGCTTCTATCGCTAGGTGACGCTTTCAGGGGCGCGGCGGCCATCAGGCCCCGCGCCCTTGGTCTTTCTGGGGTCTAAAGCCCTGGTTTTTGCTGGTTTTCCGGCCTTTTTCCCACTTTTTTGGCTTCGCGCCTTGCCGGGCGGGGCCCTTTCCCCTATATCGCCGCTCCTCAAGACGGCTGCGGTCGCCGGACGCCCTGCTTCTTCCCTGGAAGATTTGGGGGATGCGCATTGTGCGCGGGTCCGGTGAGCCGAAGCGGCAACGGGTGTCCGACCCCGCGCCGTTCCGCATCCGAAGAAAAGGACCGGACATGGCTCTTTACGAGCATCTCCTGATCGCGCGCCAGGACATCAGCGCGCAGCAGGTCGACGCATTGGCGACCCACCTCAAGACCATCGTCGAGGGCCAGGGCGGCAAGGTCGAAAAGCAGGAATATTGGGGCCTGCGGGGCCTCGCCTACCGCATCAAGAAAAACCGCAAGGGGCATTATGTGCTCCTCAACATCAACGCGCCATCGGTCGCGGTGGTCGAACTGGAACGCCAGCTCAAGATCAACGAAGACGTGCTGCGCTACATCACCGTCAAGGTTGACCAGTTCGACGTCTCGTCGAACAAGAATCGCCGCGATGAGGCCAAGCCGGAAGGCGAAGCCGTGACCGAGGAGGCCGTACTATGAGTTTCGGTGGCAATCGTGACGGCGGCGGCCGCTCCGGCGGCGGTGACCGCGATGGTGGACGCGGCGGCGACCGCGAAGGCGGACGCGGCGGCGACCGTGGTGGTGACGGCGCCCGCCGTCCCTTCTTCCGGCGCAAAAAGACCGATCCCTTCTCAGGGGCCGGCGCGCCCAAGATCGACTACAAGGACGTCAAGCTGCTGCAGCGTTACATCTCCGAGCGCGGCAAGATCGTGCCCAGCCGCATCACCGCGGTGTCCAACAAGAATCAGCGCATCCTGGCGAACGCGATCAAGCGCGCCCGCTTCATGGCGCTGCTTCCCTATGTCGTGAAGTAAGGGGGCGGCCATGCAAGTCATTCTGCTCGAACGCGTCGAAAAACTGGGCCAGATGGGCGATGAAGTCCGCGTCAAGGACGGTTTCGCCCGCAACTTTCTCCTGCCGAAGAAAAAAGCCCTGCGCGCCACCAAGGCGAACCGGGAATATTTCCAGACCCAGAAGGTCAAGCTCGAAGCCCATAATCTGGACCGCAAGAAGGACGCCGACGCCGTCGCCAAAAAGCTGGACGGCCAGTCTTTCATGCTGATCCGCCAGGCCGGCGACCGTGGCCAGCTTTATGGTTCGGTCAGCCCCCGCGATGTCGCGTCGGTGATCGAAGCCGGCGGCTTCAAGGTGGACCGTCACCAGGTGCAGATATCCCAGGCGATCAAGAGCATCGGGTTGTTCAAACTGCCGGTGGTGCTGCATCCTGAAGTCAAGGTGACCATCACCATCAATGTCGCCCGCAGCGAAGACGAAGCCGGGCGCCAGGCGCGCGGCGAAAATGTCCTGGCCGAGCGCACTGAACAGCAAGAAGCCACCATCGCGGCGGAGGAATTGTTCGAGGAGGGCGCCGGCCCGAAAGCCGAGGGCGACGAAGCCACGGAAGCGGAACCTGCCGAAGCTTAAATCTCCCAGCAGTCCCAGTAAAAAGGCCCGATTAAGAACCGGGCCTTTTTCTTTGGCGACATTATCTTTCACAAACCCCTACCTTGACCGGCTGGTGAGGGCGAAGTTTGGTTGCCCGCAAGGGCTGCTTCTTAAGCATCAATGTGCGAAGCTCGTCCCTGAAATAGGCTGGAAGGCCAAGCCATGGCTGATGCTTCAAGCGGCAACGATCTGCATCGGCTTATCTATTTCAGTACGTTCAGTCCGGCATTTCCCGTGGAGCTTGAGCAGCAGGACCAGGAAATCGCCAATATCGTTCGCGTCTCGATTTTGAACAACGGCAAATTGGGGCTAACCGGGCTGCTGTTGGCGCACCAGAATTGGTTCCTCCAGGTCCTGGAGGGCCCTGAGCACAGGCTGATGGGCTGTTATGGCGTCATCGTTTTGGATTCGCGGCACATAGACCCGACCTTGATGGGGGTCGGACCAATTCCCAAACGCAATTTCTACAACTGGAACATGTGCTCACGCCGCTTGAGCAAGGCAAACGACGCGATCCTGCGGACGCTGGACGTTGAGGGGCCATTTTCACCCAAGACGCTGAATTTCGAAAAAGCCCTGAAGCTGCTGATGGCCGTGAGGACAATCCAGTCGCGCCCGGAGCCCCTAGCCGCCTGATGCGATTGTCGCGCGGCGTTTGGACCTGCTGGCCTGCCATGCGGCCGCTTCTCATGCACCCACGGATTCGCCAAGCTTATCCATCAGGAAATTGGTGCCGTGCTCGCGGCTGCCGGCGTCATCATAGCCATCGAGGAAATCGCCATATTCGGTGGCCGTCAGTTTGGTGCCGCCGCCTTCCGGCGTCAGGGTGATGCAGGCCTGCGAGACAGAAATCTTCTTGTCATCCAGATGCATC
>Ga0302320_10006541_pt1 | contig 25839 bp, 28 predicted proteins | sample Bog_T0_3_FD_202130 | JGI IMG/M metagenome (GOLD analysis project Ga0302320, IMG submission 202130) | Peat permafrost microbial communities from Stordalen Mire near Abisko, Sweden - Bog_T0_3 | ecosystem: Environmental > Terrestrial > Soil > Wetlands > Peat | place: Sweden: Abisko, Stordalen Mire... | reverse complement strand
GATGCAGGTGCAACTCGGCCTTGGGAAGGCTACGAATGAAGTCGGCGATCTCCGTCATAATTCAAGTTTACCGTCGCGGCGCAAACTCCGACCGGTGGCGGCTGTAGAAGAAGTAGATCAGCAGGCCGGTGAGGAGCCAGGCGAAGAAGGCCATCCAGGTCATCACCTCAAGGCCCATCATGAGCACGATGCAGAAGATGATGCTGAGTACCGGAAACAGCGGTCCCAGCGGGGCGCGGAAGCCGCGGGTGCGCTCCGGCTCGCGATAGCGGAGGATGAGCACGGCGATGGAGACCAGCACGAATGCGAACAGCGTGCCGATGTTGGAGAGGTTGGAGACGGTGCCGATGTCGAGCAGTCCGGCCGGAATGCCAACCACGAATCCAGCCACCCAGGTGGAGATGGCCGGGGTGCGGAACTGCGCGTGGATGCGGCTGAAGACCGCGGGCAACAGGCCGTCGCGGGACATGGCGAACCAGACGCGCGCCTGGCCGAGCTGGAAGACAAGTATCGAGGAGACCATCCCCATGAGCGCGCCGATAAGCACAAAGAGACGAACCCAGTGCAGTCCTCCTCCGCCGGGCTGCAGCGAAAGCCGCTTGAGTGCGTTGACAACCGGGGCAGCATCGCCCATCACCGACTGCCAGGGCACGATGCCGCTGAGCACGATGGCGACGCCGCCGTAAAGAACCGTGCAGGCAACCAGCGTAGCCAGAATGCCGATGGGCATGTCGCGCTGCGGATTGTTGCACTCCTCGGCCGCGGTCGAAACCGAATCGAAGCCGATGTACGTGAAGAAGATGATGGAGCCGCCGGTAAGCACGCCGGTCCAGCCATTGGGCATGAAGGGATGCCAGTAGTGGGGCTTGATGAAGCTGGCGCCGGCAAACACGAAGACCAGGATGGCCGCGATTTTGACCAGCACCATGATGTTGTTGGCGCGAGCCGACTCGCGAATGCCGCGCACCAGGATCACGGTGAGAATCATGACCACCAGAAACGCGGGGATATTGAAGCCGAAGTGCCAGCCGGCCTTGTAGAGATCGTTGCCCGCCAGGTCCTGAAGGCCGGTGGGCAGATAGGCGGGCGAGATCCACATCAGCGGCGGGTGCAGGTTGAACCAGTCCAGCAGGTCGACGATGTGCGCGGCAAAACCCACGCTGACGCTCATGTTGCTGAAGGCGTACTCGAGAATCAAATCCCAGCCGATGATCCAGGCCGCGAGTTCTCCGAGGGTAGCGTAGGTGTAGGTGTATGCCGAGCCGGCGATGGGGATCATCGAGGAAAGCTCGGCATAACAAAGGCCGGTGAAGGCGCATACGATAGCCACCAGCACCAGTGAGAGCGACAGCGCCGGTCCCGCGCCCGGCCGCCCCGCCATGGCGGAGTGGGTGATCAGCCAGTGGATCAAAGGCGTGGCGCCGATCGTGGGTTGATCGAACTTCTGACCGGCCATGGCCGTGCCGATGACCGTGAAGATGCCCGAGCCGATCACGGCGCCGATACCCAGCGCGGTCAGCGACCACGGCCCCAGGCTCTTTTTGAGCGAGCGCCCGGGCTCTTCCGATTCCCGGATGAGCTTATCGATCGACTTGCGGGCAAGCAGTTGGCTGGCCAGAGCAGTTCTCCTCGCATCCCTGGGCACGGATTGTGCCTGCGGGGTTCTGTCACAGAATACAGTCCATCTGCAAGGGGAGGTGCGTGGGTAAAACAGCTTGCAACCGCCAGCCTCCAGTTCCTCTCCATCCCGCCTGGCCTGCCTGAGCAGTTGCATTGGCAGAGAATGCGAGGAACTGGAAGCTGGCAGCCGCTCTTAACGCTTCGACTGGCCGCGCGCCATCTTTTTAACCTTCTTCTTCTTTGCGCCGCGGGCTTCTGTCCGCTTTGCCTTGGGGGCGGCCTTTTTGCGCGCCGCGCGCTTCAGTTTCTTCCGTTCCAGCTTGTCTTCCACCTTGGTGGTGTCGGCCACGTGGTACCTCTTTCGTTCGAATCTCTTCAGTGCTTCCCGTGTCTCGGGCTGTGCGACCTCTATGGTAACAGGGAATTTGTGACGGTGAAAGCGTGGCGCGCGCGGTCCATATGTGCCTGGGGCCGCATTCTGACCGGCGTATCGGCGGTTTCCGGAGTACAATGGAGATAGACAGAATCGATCCAGCCTTGCTCGGCTCCGGCCGTTTTCATTGCTTCTGACGAGCTCAGTACCCGCAACGCAACAATCACCTTGTTCGCCGGAGTTCGTCACATGCGTTCCAACCAAATCCATCGCGCGCTTGCGCAGGGAATGAACCGCTTTGAAGTCTGCCAGCTCGTTGCCAAGGGCGTGAAAGCCACACACAAAACCGGTTCGCGTTTTGAAGACTCGATCAACGATGTGCTGCAATACCTGGGCACGCACGATCAGCCCAAGGAAGGCATTCATCCGGCCATTCCCCAGGTGAGCATGAAGAGCCTGAAGCCGGCAGCATAGCGGCCGACAGTTGTCAGCCATCCTTTGCCGGCAGTTGGCCCAATGCCGCAAGACCTGAAAATCTCACCAGACGCAAAAAGAGGGACGGCAGCTTTGCCGTCCCTCTTTTCTTGGTCTCGAACCGATTGCTCGGGGGTAACCCTTAGACAACCTGAACGTTCTCAGCCTGCCAGCCCTTGGGGCCCTTGGTCACGTTGAACTGGACCCTCTGGCCTTCCTGAAGCGAACGGAAACCGTTCGACTGGATGGCGGTGTGATGAACGAAGACGTCTTCGCCGTTTTCACGGCTCAGAAATCCAAAACCCTTGGCATCATTGAACCACTTGACTGTCCCTTGTTCCATTTGTGTGTTGCTCCTCTTTTACTCATTACCGCGAACGCAATGTGGAAGTGTTGCGTGCAGGCGGTAACCGGAACAGGCAAGAACTTCAGATCGAATTCTACGATTACATTCAGTATAGCACGGATCTGGCAATCCGCCCTTACTCATTTCAGTTCAATGAGCGAACGTCCGCCCCTTCCGGCCTGTGACGGCTGACCCTGCGCGACTGTCCGGGCACGAGGTAAACTCGATGGCGCTGCGAGGTGAGCCTTGACTGACGACCAACCGACGAGCGATCGAGGGCCGCGCCGGAGCAGCCGGGTTCTTGCCATCAACCCCGGTTCCACATCCACAAAGTTCGGCCTGTACACACGACAGGGCGCGGAGTGGGTCCAGACCGTCCGTCACGGCGATGAGGAGCTGGCGCGGTTTGGCGACCGTCCCATGCTGGCGCGCCTCGACTATCGCGCGGCGATGATCGAGCGGGCTCTCGAAGAGTCCGGCCAAACGGCAGCCGATGTGGCCGCGGTTGCCGGCCGGGGCGGACTGCTGCCTCCGGTGACCTGCGGCACCTACCTGGTAGACGAGCCGATGGTGGAAGAGCTTCGCCTCGCCCGGCGCGGCGAGCACGCGTCTAACCTCGGCGCTTTGCTGGCCCTCAGGTTTGCCCAGGCGGCTGGGGTCAACGCCTACATTGTCGATCCCGTAACAGCAGACGAGTGGCAGGAGTGCGCGCGCCTCTCGGGCTCTCCGCTCATCGAGCGATCCCCCATCGGCCACGTGCTGAACACCAGGGCGGTGGCGCGGCGCTTTGCGCGGGGTGAGGCGAGGCCATACGAAACGCTGCGTCTGATTGTGCTCCACATGGGAAGCGGCATTACCGTCTCAGCGCATCGTGAAGGCCGCATGATCGACAGCAACACCATCGAGGAGGGACCGTTCGGCCCCGACCGCACCGGGGGCCTGCCCGTGCGCGACGTCATCAAACTCTGCTTCAGCGGCAGGTTTGCGCAAAAGGAGATTGATCACAAGGTGTTTGGCAACGGCGGCCTCTTCGCCTATCTCGGCACGCGCGACTTGCAGGAGGTGGAGCGGCGCATCGCCGCCGGCGGCCGGGACGCGGCCCTGGTGCTCGATGCCATGGTTTACCAGATCGCCAAGGAAGCGGGAGCGATGGCTGCGGTCCTCGAGGGCCGGGTGGACGCGGTGTTGCTCACCGGCGGCATGGCGCATTCGGAGCGCGTCGTCGAGCGTCTGCGTGGATACCTGGGCTGGATCGCGCCCATCGGGGTCTATCCCGGCGAAGACGAATTGCAGGCCCTCGCCGAAGGCGTCTTCCGCGTGCTCGATGGCGAGGAGAAAGCCAAGCACCTATGGGAAGAAGGCCGCAACCCAGCTCAGGCAAGCGCACCCAGGGAAGCCTTGGTCATTGAGATGGAGTGAAGTCCTGCTAGACCGGAAGTTGGACGGAGAGCCCATTTGCGGTTTAGTTGACAGGCGCGGCGTTCCACACGAATAAGCCCGTGTTTCCGCTTCTGCGCCCGTTCATCGTTCTGCCGAGAGTTCTCCCTGTCGAAAGCCCCTGAAACCCGTGTAAACAGGGCAGGGGGCTTTTCGACGATCGACGAAATGATCCCTTTTGTCGAGAGGGAGCCACAGCGGGCTTACTCGAACGGTATTGCTACCTCGGCAAAGCTGCCGGGTGTCGCCCCATTCACAGCCGCAACAACCTGTGCCGCGTAGGGCTGGATGAGTGTCCATCGGCCTTGTCCAAGCACGACTACGGCAATCTTGCGGCCCTTTAGGTTCTGCTGATAGCTAAGATTTTTGTCGGTCGTTACCAGCACTTCAAACCCCGCGGCTTCAGCCTGGTTCAAGAGCTCTCCGTTTTCCAATTCTTCCCATCCACGGGCGCGGGCTTCCGTGACCGTGTGACGGTCGATGAGATAGCGGGCGAGAGTACGCGGAGTGCCGTTATCGAAAAGAACGAGCATCTAGGAGTGCGGAGCCTCTGCTTCCGTGCTGTGCGCTACGAATTGCAAGACGGCTTGAACCTGTTCCCGTGTCACGCCGAATTCGGCCACCAACTCGTCCACGCTCATGTCCTGAAGGTTCTCGAACACTGTCGAAACGGGCGTCCGGGTTCCCCGAAATACCCATGCGCCACTGCGCTTGCCGGGAACGCTCTCCACGGCGGGGCATTGGGTCCAATCCAGAGTTGATGTTGCCATGCTCCTACCCTCCTTTCCATCGTAAACCTTGTTACGCGGATCGAGAGCAGCGTCCTGCAAAGAAAACATCTCTGCTCGATACACTCGCAGCCCAGGCGGGCAGTTCCGGGCACCGAGCAGGTAAGCGACTCTTAAGATTTCGGTTGCTTCGTCGCTAGCAATATGGGGCGATGTTCCCGGCCGTACATGTCCCGGCCAAGGAGTGCAATCTGCGTCCGCCTTTTTTAAGGGCAACAGACGATTCCCCGTTTACCATCGATCCATGCCGCTGGTTGAGGTCAATTCGGTCTGGAAGAGCTATCCCCGCCGCGCCGGCCTGCGCACCGACCATCAAACCGTCGTACAGGACGTCAGCCTCTCCATTGAAACCGGAGAAACGCTGGGCCTGGTCGGCGAATCCGGCTCCGGCAAGACCACCGTGGCGCGGATGATTCTGGGCCTGATCAAACCCAGCCGCGGCGTCGTGCGCGTCGATGGAATCGACATTGCCCGCGCCTCATCCGTCGAGTTGCATCGCCTGCGCCGCCAGATGCAGCCTGTCTTCCAGGACCCTTACGCCGCTCTCAATCCGCGCATGAATGTGCTCGACATCGTCACCGAGCCGCTGGTGATCCACAGCCGCGATGCCGGACTCGAAATCGCAAGAGGCTGGCGCAAACGCCGCGCCGCGCTGCGCTCGAAGGCCGTCGAGTTGCTGGCTGAAGTGGGCATGGACGAGTCGGCCCTTGCGCGCCATCCCCACGAATTCTCCGGAGGCCAGCGCCAGCGCATCAACATCGCCCGCGCGCTGGCCCTTCGCCCCCGGCTGCTGATCCTGGATGAGCCTGTCTCAGCCCTTGATGTGAGCGTGGGCGCGCAGATCGTCAACCTGCTCCGCCGTCTGCAGCGCGAGTACTCGCTGACCTACCTCTTCATCTCCCACTCCATGCCGCTGGTGCGCTACTTGAGCACCCGCATCGCCGTCATGGAGCGCGGACGGCTGGTTGAAACCGGCGAAGCGGTATCGCTCTGCGCCAACCCTCAGGAAGCCTACACGCGCCAACTGATAGCCGCCACGCCGGAGTTGCCCTCCGCCGTGGCCTGAGCGCAATGGGTGAATCCACGCCCCGCTTCGGCTTTGCCTGCGCTGGAGTTGCCGGTTGTGCCGATTTGCCGGGAGCGGTGAGTCACTTGCTCATGCCGGTACCGTTTGGCGGCCTCGACGCATCCGGAACAGCCACCAACTCAATGTCGTAGATCAGGTCTGACTTTGGGGGAATGACCGAACGGACCGGGTCGACTGGCGCATGGCCCTGCGCGCCGTAGCCCAGTTGCCAGGGGATGAAAAGACGCCGCTTGCCGCCGGCTCTCATGCCTGTAAAGCCCTGGTCAAAGCCAGGATTCCCGCGGCTCCTGCCCTGGCTATAACTCATGGGCATGGGATCGCCCAGCTTTTGCGTCCCGTCCGGACCCATCACCGCCTTGCCATTCTTGTCGTAAAGCGGAAGGCCGGGACGGTCGTAAGAGGAGTCGAACTCGCGCCCGTCGTCCGGTCGTCCGTTCACTCCCAGCCAGCCGGTGTAGTTAATCTGATAAATCTCGTTCGGTTCAGCCTCGGCGCCGGCGCCAAGTCTGATGTCCAGGTAGCGCAGCGCGAAGGCCGTCTTCACAGCCCCCTTGCCCGGCGGCACACCCGGCGGCAATTTGACCTGGCAGGGGCCGGACCCGCCGATGGATCGACACTGGGCGGCTTTTGCCTTGGTTTGCGTTTGAGCATTTGTATCGGCAGAGCCTGCAGCGAGCAGCAAAATCAAAAATATGTACTTCATGGCCGGAAATCTCTCCAGACGTGTTCTTCAGATCTTGGAATCAAGCACACCCGCTCCGCTTCTCACGGACTGAACTTGATCCGTGGGGAGCGGCCGCGAGGTTGGGAAATCACGAATGCTACTTGGGCTGTGGCTGCGCCGGAGCCGTAGTCGCCGCTGGCGCTGTTTGAGCCGCAGGCTGCGACGGTGCGGCTGGTGTTGAAGGCTTTGCTGCCGGAGCCGGAGTTGGCGGATGCGGCGCCATGCCCCCGGGCATGGGATGTGCGCCGGGCATTCCGGGCATACCGGGATGATTGGGCGGCATGGGAAGATCGGTCACGTCCAGCAGCTCAACGTCGAAGATCAGATCGGATTTGGGAGGAATCCCGGGATTGGCTGCGTCGGGCCCCGGACGCCCCTGCGCGCCATAGGCAAGCTGCCAGGGGATAAACAGGCGGCGCTTGCCGCCAATCCTCATTCCCGAAAATCCCTGATCCCAGCCGGGGATAAGGCGGCCAAAGCCCTGAGGGAAGGCGAAGGGCTCCGGATGCGGGTCGCTCATCTTGGGCTTCTTGTCGGCGTCCATCACCATCTTGCCGTCCTTGTCCATGACGGGGGTGCGGCGTTCGTAGGAAGAGTCGAACTTGCGCCCGTCGTCAGGGCGTCCGTTGGACCCCAGCCAGCCGGTGTAATGGACCTTATACATCTTGTTCGACTCGGCCTCAGGGCCGGTTCCGACCTTGATGTCCTCGTACCGCAGAGCAAAGAGGGTCTTCATAATGCCCTTTGCCGGAGGCACGCCGGGGGGTAGCTTGACTCCAGCTGTTGCCGGCCTGGGGGCCGTGGCAGCCGCGTGGGGTGCGGGCTTGGCCGTGGTTTGAGCGCTTGCGGCGGCTGTACCTGCCGCCAACAACAAGATAAAAAATATGTGTTTCATGGTTCGAATCGTCTCCAGGAATGGTTCTTTACGGGAGTTTATCAGGTGGGCCTATTGAAAATCATCCCGTGAGCAGGCCGGCGAGCAGCGCCGTTCTGGGCGCCAGATGCTCTACCACGACGGACTCGTGCCGGGCATGCGCGCCTTCGCCCACCGCGCCCAGGCCGTCCAAAGTCGGCACCCCCAGAGCTGCCGTGAAGTTCCCATCCGAGGCTCCGCCGGTCGAGGCTTCGTCCAGCGCGAACCCCAGCTCGGCCGCCAGCGCCTTTGCCTTCTGGTATAGACGCACCGTCCCGCGCCCGCGCTCCATCGGAGGCCGGTTGATGCCGCCGGTCACACTCAGCGTGCAGCGCTCGTCCGCAGGCTTCAACCCCGCAAATTTGCGCTCGATGCGTGGTCCGTCCCCTTTGCGAGCAATCCGGACATCCACCTCCGCCCAGGCCTCCGCGGGAAGCACGTTGATCTTTGTTCCGCCGCCCGCCACGCCCACGCTTACCGTCAGGCCCCGCTTCAGATCGGTCCAGCCGCTCACCGTCTCCACCACACGCGCAAGCTCACGGATCGCGCTCGCGCCTTTCTCAAAATCGACACCGGCGTGCGCCGCCCGTCCCTGCACATCGATTCTCCAGTTGCCCGTCCCCTTGCGCGCTGTCTTGCAGGCCAGACCCTGCGCCGGTTCCAGCACGTAGACCGCGCCGCACTCGCTCGCCAACTTCTCGGTGATCGGCCGCGAAACAGGACTGCCCACCTCTTCGTCGCTATTGAGCAGCAGGATAATTTCCTTCTCCAGCATGCCCGCTTCGGTCAGCATCTCCACAGCAGTCAGAGCCATGGCCACGCCAGCCTTCATGTCCAGCGTTCCCGGACCCCAGAGGCGCCCTTCGCTCAACCGGCAGGGCATCGCTTTCAGCGTTCCCAGCGGCCAAACCGTATCCAGATGCCCGAGCAAAAGAACTCGCTGCGCCGCACCACCTCGGGATCTTGCCCCGAATCGCGCCTCCAGCACGTCGCCAAACCCGCGTTGCCGGTGCAGTTTTACCCGTCCACCCAAACTCTTTGCATGTTCCGCAACCAGCCCAACGCAAACGTCCACCGCAGCTTTCATGTCGGAAGGCGACTCAGCCAGGACCAATTTCCGGGCCAGGTCGAGCAGTGCGCGCTCCTTCTGCCGCGCCCCGGCCAGCAGGGCGCGCATGGGAACGGGAGGGTCGGGATTGGTTGGCATCGTTGGACCTTTCTCCAGGACATTGCAGCGGCAAAGCTGCGGATTTCCTGATTCTACGACCTTTAAGCGGCCGTCTCCGCACCCGCCCCCCGCGAAAAGGTGGACTACCGACCGCAAAGTGTGGCAAAAATGCCACAGTGCAGATCTCGCCACAGGCGTTTAGTCTAGCTGTGCAGCCCGCTTTCTATTCTCGGAGTACGCAATTTGTCTCATCCAGCGCACCTGGAACAAACCATCGCCGCACCCATCGAACTAACAGGCATGGGACTCCATTCCGGTGCGCCGGTCACCATGCGCCTGCTGCCCGCCCCCGCCGGATCGGGCATCGTCTTCCGCCGCACCGACCTCGACAACTTTGAGATTCCAGCCGTCGGCCGCAACGTCGCCAAGGTCAGCTACGCCACCAGCCTGATGCGCCAGGGCGTACTCATCTCAACCACCGAACATCTGCTCTCCGCCCTCATCGGCATGGGCGTCGATAACGTCATCGTCGAACTGGACAATCTTGAACTGCCCATTCTGGACGGCAGCTCGCTGCCTTACGTCGAGGCCTTTCTCCACGCCGGCATCCGCACCCAGCGCCGCCGCCGCGAGACCATTCGCGTTCTGCGCGCCGTCGAGGTCCGCGAGGGCGACAAGTTCATCGGCGTCTATCCCGGCGCCGGCTACCGCATCGAATACACCATCGACTTTCCCGCCCCCATCGGCCGGCAGAAAGCCTGCATCGATCTGGCCGCCGAGACTTACGGCACCGCCATTGCCGCGGCCCGCACCTTTGGCTACAAAGCCGACGAGCAGCGCCTTCGCGACATGGGCCTTATCCGTGGCGCGGGCCCTGAAAATGCCATCATCCTCGGAGCCGGCGGTCCTGAGAACGGTCCCCTGCGCTTCGCCGATGAATATGTGCGCCACAAGGTTTTGGATCTGATTGGCGATCTGGCCCTGGCCGGCCGCCGCATCGAAGGTCACGTGGTGGCCGAGCGCGCCGGACACGCCATGCACACAGCCCTTGTTTCTCGCCTGCTCAAGGACCGCTCGGCCTGGGAACTGGCCCACGTGCCGGTTGAAGAGCCGGCGACGGATGCGGCTCCTGCGGAGGACGATGCCCCGGCAACATTGCCCCGGAGTTCCGTTGCCGCTCCCGCGCTGGCGGGCGTCTAGGTAAACAGAACCCGCATCGGCGCCTTGGCCGCATAGCTCTTGCACTCTTCCGCCAGAATCCCCGTCACCGGATCGCGCGCAAACACGCTGAGCAGATTCGAGTCCTGATTCGCCACCAGCATCCACCGCTCCGACGGATCCAGCACAAAGTTCCGCGGCGTCTTGCCTCCGCAGTTCGACCGCTTCACCGGCATCAGGCTCCCCGTTGCTGGGTCTGCCTTGAACGTATAGAGAAAATCGTTGTCGCGATTGGCGAAGTAAACAAAACGGCCATTCCGCGAGATCACCGTGTCGCAGCCGCGCGTGAGGCCGGTGTAGCCCTCCGGCAGCAGGTTGATGCGCTTGGTCAGGGTCAGGCTTCCGTCTGCCTTGTGCCACTCCAGCACGTCCACCGTCGAAACCAGCTCATTCATGCAATAGGCGGTGTGTCCGTTGGGATGGAAGTGCAGCGTCCGCGGGCCGGAGCCCGGCGCCCCCCGATAGGTTCCCGCCGTCGTCATCCCGGCCGTCGCCGGGTCCGGCTTGTAGATGTGCACGCAATCGCCGCCCAGGTCGTTGATGTAGGCAAACCCGTTATCGGGCGAGAAAGAGCAGAAGTGGGCGTGCGCGGTCTGCTGCCGGTCCTTGTTGGGGCCGTGAAATGTATAGTGCTCCGTCCACACGGCCTTGCTCAGCCGCCCGTCCGCGATCCTGAAGCTGGCCGCGCTGCCACCCACATAATCGGCGGCGATGAGCATCTGCCCGGTTTGATCCACGGCCACATGGCAGGTCCCCACGCCCGCGGAGTTTTCGGCCGACAGCGGCGGCAGCTCCCCATTCTGGACGCGAAAGCTCGCCACCTCGCCGGTCGGCTTGCCGTTGAACAGGTCAAGCTCCGACGCCGAGTAAACATACTTCTTCTCGGGCGATAAGGCGAGCCAGGCCACATTCGCCACCTGGGCAGCGGCTCCCTTAGCCGTCAGCTCGCCGGTCGCCGCGTCCCACTCGTAGGCCAGGATTCCATCCGGCCCGTTCGATCCAATCAACACCAGTTTGCGAAGTGTTCCGGCAGCGCCAGCTGCGGCGGCAGCAAATCTGGACCCGGCGGTGGCAAGCGTGGCGGCGGAAGCGGTCAAAAGAAAGTCACGGCGATTGAGTTTTTTCATGGCAGTGAAATTGTCGCCGATGGCGCGTGGAAAGCGCCAGCCCTGGCACAAGTTCGCCAATCGTCTCTCGAGCAAGCCTCGTGCCCCATCCTTGCGCCGTTTCGGAGTCCCCGCGGACCGGTAGTCTCGTCCATGGGGTGGTGTCCAGCGCAAGGATGGGGTTCAGCGGGCCCTCAACCCGCGTACGTATCCGCGCTTCCATCCACTATTGCATCTTGAAAACCACATTCACCGTGGTCTCCACTTCAACGGGCTGCCCGTTCAGCAGGTAAGGCCGGTAGTGCCATTGCTGCACCGCGTCCAGCGCAGCCTGTTGCAGCATCGCGGGGCCGCTCAGCACGCGCAGATTCTCGATCGTTCCGCTGCGCGAGATGGTCGCTTGCAACACGACCGTGCCCTCCAGATGAATCGCCCTTGGCAAAGCGGGATAAGCGGGAACCACCTGGTGGATCAGCAGGCCAGCCATGACTCCGGACGAGACGTGCGCTGGGGCTTTTGGCGCCTGTTGCACCACCGGGCGTGCACGATGCCCAGAGAACGGATTGTTCCCGCTGCCGGATGTGCCGGTGTCCCCTTCCATGTCTGCAGGATTAACGTTCGGCAATGTCTCCTGCCGATCCTCAACGAAGATTTGTGGTGGGATTGCCCGGGGCGCAAAGATCTGGCCGCCCCGCATCTGCGGCTGCACCAGGTTGACGTGTTCGAGCCGCATCGGCTTGGGTTCAGGCACGGGCGGCTTCGGCGCTTCCATCAGAAACGCCATCGCCATGCGCGGCAATGCCTCTGGAAAGATGAGCGGGACCAGGATCATCGCCAGCAGGATGGATCCGTTGAAGGCGCCTGTCGCGATCATCCAATTGTGGCTGCGAGTGTGGATTCTGCCCGTGGATTCGAATGTCGAGTCTTCAAACATGGCCTGCCTCCCGGAGTTTCTATTCAGCCGCGCCGGTTGGGAGACAGGAAGTCTTCGAGGCGCAACCACCCAGCCGCTCCACGCAACCTCTGTGCGTGGAGCAGTGTCTCAAGGACCGCCGCTCATCCCAATCGGAACCACTGTGCTGGTATAGACACCGGGTCCCGGCCAAGAGTTCCCGCTTCGAACAAAAAATTATTCAGTGCGTCAAACTCCGAGAGATTCATGGCAATTTCCGCCCGAGCTGGAATGAAACTGCCTCATTTGTTTTGCCTCGCGCTCACCGCAGAGCCGGAAATTCCAATGTCCAAGTAAGTGCAGAGTACACAACCAACGAAATCGGCTTCGGATGGGCGAATGCTGTTTATCTAAAGATGAATTAGAATGCGCGTCAGTCGGGCGCAGCTCCCGCGAATTAGCGCGATTCGTCCAGGCATCGAGAGCGCGGCCAATTCAAGTCTGCCCTAGAACAAGATGGAAGGCAGATACGCGCCGGCAGGTTCGTTGTAAAGCCCAATTGTCATCAAAGTCATCGCTTGGACAACGCGAAGCCCATTCTCAAGACACGAGCGAAACAGTTCGCCATTGCGGGAAGGGACAAGAATCCCCGGTCCTGAAAACTCCCTGGCCGCGGAAATGAGAGCTGTCAGGCCCCGGTTGTCCTGGCCGACCGCGTGACCGAAGAACCCGATTGCTGAAGCATAGGCTTTGATCTGTCCATCCAGTTCCGCCACCACTGCAGTTCCTTGTTGAATACCATCGCTGAGTTCGCCTCCGCGGTGGTGCCCGTGGACGCGGAGACAGAGGTCGTTGCACGTGGCGATGTCTTCCGATTTAGCGGGGCGCACCCGGTATCCCGGCACGCTCTTCTGAATTGGTGGCCCTTGGAGACAGACAAGTGGTTCGCGGATATCGAAACCAAGCACGGCGTAGAGAGCAAGCGAGCGATTGTGATAGGCCGCCTGGACCAGCCGGATTCCCGGGAAGCCGCGTTCGTTGGCGCGCGTGATCACAGCTTGCATCAACTGGCGCCCCACGCTTGCATTCTGCACGTCAGTTTCGATCGTGATGGGTCCGACCCCGGCAATCGGCGTCCGTTCATCCAGACAGTTGCTTCCGATGAGCCTGCCTTCCCGCTCCGCAACAACGCAGAAAAAAGCTGGATTCGAGAACATCCAGGAGAGGACCCCGATGGGAACCTCTGGAGCAGGAAAATCAGCCGGGAATCCATGCTTGGCGGCAAGACTACTGAACGCTTCGAAGCAAATTTTGCCGCACAGTTCCGCGTCCTCAGGAGTGGCCCGGCGAATGATGGTTGATGTTTCCTGGGGAACGGACGCTCGAGTTGATCCTGGCACGGCAGAAACCTCCTTCGGATTGGGACATCATTTTGCGTCCCGCTTTTGAGTTGCTCAGAGTTTATCGTTCCCGGGAGGAGTTTCAAGACCCGTGTAAAAAACCTCAGGCAATCGGTTCCTATATTTGCAACAGAGACAAAGACGCGAGTCCGGAAATGTCGAAATCAGCAGGATTCAACCAAGCCGGCGAAATGATTCACTTGTCTCGGGTAGAAGGCGCTGCGGATGCGGGCCCAATGCTCAATCTTGATCGCGAAACTCGGCGGGTTCAATCGGCCTTGGCCGATTAAGCCCGCTGCAAGTCTACCCTCCGGACTTACTCTCTCCGCCTATTCCGGCAGCGTCAGCGTACCCTTCACGCTGAAAGTTCCCGTCACATCCGGCGCACCGGTGCCGGGCTGTCCGCCGCCTACGGACACGCTGTATGCTCCCTCGGCCACAATCGGCTCTCCTGCCTCGGTCACTATGCTCATGTCGCGCGGCTTCAGCTCAAACCGCAGCTTCTGCGACTCCCCAGCCGCCAGATGAACGCGCTGGAAGCCTCTCATCGCCTTCAACGGCGCGCCCGCAATCTTTGGAAAGCTCAGATAGAGCTGCGCCACCTCATCGCCCGCTTTGCTGCCGGTATTGGTCACCGTCACTTCGGCAACCAGGGGGCTTCCCGCCGTCACTGTAGCGGGAACACTAAGTCCGCCGTAACTGAACTTCGTGTAACTCAACCCGTACCCGAATGGATAAAGCGGCGTCCCCTCAAAGTAGCGATAAGTTCTCCCTTTCATCGCGTAGTCAGCGAATGGAGGCAACTGGTCTATGCCGGTATAGAAAGTTACCGGCAGCCTGCCCGCGGGATTGTTGCGGCCTGAGAGCGTCTGCGCCACGGCCGTCCCGCCTTCTTCGCCGGGATACCACGCTTCGAGAATGGCATTGGCGTGCTCCTTGGCCCAGTTCACGCCCAGCGCGCTGCCGTTGGTCAGCACCACGACCGTAGGTTTCCCGGCTCCAATCACGGCTTCGAGCAGATCCTGCTCGGGTTTGGGAAGGTCCAGGCTGGTGCGGTCGCCGCCCTTGAAGCCCGGCTCGTTGACCTGCATCTCCTCGCCCTCCAGTTCGCTGGTAATCCCCACCACCGCGACCACAACATCGGCGTTCCTGGCTGTCGTAGCCGCCGCGGGATCGACGTTGCGATCGATCTTGGCCCAAACCAGGCGCAGGTGCGGAGCCGTGCTGGTTGTCCTGCCGTATTCCACCAGCACCTGGTACGGCTTGCCTTTCTCCAGATGCACCCTGCCGGTCACAGTTTCAATGCCATGCGGATAGTTAGCATTCGTGACCCGTTTGCCATCGAGGAACAAGCGAAAGAAGCCATCGGTTTCAATGCCCAGGTTATAGTCGCCGGTCTCCTGCGGTGTGAGTGTGGCCTCCCAGCGCACCGCCAGTGGCTGAGCTGCGGCCGCCTCGGCCGGCAAGGGCTGTGCCCCAAGGTCGATTCCCGGCTCGATGCGCGTGGACAATGGAACCGCGCTTGTCTTTTCATCTGCGATGGTGACGACGTTCTGCTTGAGGTAGGTAGCTTTGGCGCCAGGGTTACCTCCTGTGCTCAGCAATGCGGCAGGCACGGGCCAGGCCTGCTTGCTCAGAAACTGCGTGCCGGGCACAAAGTCGATGGTCGCGGCCGGAAACTCCTTTCGCAATCCCTCGAGGATGGACACGGTGTGAGTGGGAATGCCGGTATAGTTGCCGAGCAGCACCCGCGTCTGGTCGGCCAGGGGGCCCACTACGGCAATCTTGATGCCCGGGGTCTTCAGCGGCAGTACGCCGTCGTTCTTCAGCAGAACCATCGACTCGTTGGCCAGCTTGAGCGCCAGAGCCCGATGCTCCGCGCTGTTCAAAAGTTTCTCGTCGATCTTCGTGTAGGGCACCAGCTCCGGAGGATCGAACATGCCCAGCTTCATCCGCGCCGTAAACAGCCGCACCAGCGCGGTGTCGATCTCGCTCTCCTTCAGATAGCCCTCTTTGACCGCATCCAGATACGGCTTGTAGTCGTGATCGTCGCTCACCTTGGCTCTGAAGTCGATGCACTCGTTGTCCATGCCGCGCTGCAGACTGATGGCCGAGCCCTCGGCCTGCGTGGGCCTGTAGTGGTGGCCGTCGACGATGTTGCGCACCGCTCCGCAGTCCGACACTACGTAGCCCTGGAAGTTCCACTTGCCCCGCAACTGGTCTTCGAGCAGAAACTCGTTGGCGCAGGCCGGCTGCCCGTTGATGCTGTTGTAAGCGCACATCACCGAGTCCGCCTTACCCTCGGTGACCGTGGCGCGAAATGCCGGCAGATAAGTATCCAGTTCGTCGTGCTTGCTCACCGTTACGTCGGCTTCATGGCGGGTTGGCTCCGGACCACTGTGAACCGCAAAGTGCTTGGGGGTCGAGATCACGCGGTAATAGTGCGGATCGTCGCCCTGCATGCCGGTGACGAAAGCTACGCCCATCCGCGCCGTCAGGAACGGGTCTTCGCCATACGTCTCCTGGCCGCGTCCCCAGCGCGGATCGCGGAAGATGTTGATGTTCGGCGCCCAGAAGTCCAGTCCCTCGAAAATGTTGCTGTGTCCGGCGCGCACGTCCTGCGCATGCTTGATGCGCCCCTCGGTGCCAATGGCGATGGCCATGGTGTGGATTGCCGGCGCGTCAAAGGTGGCCGCCAGCCCGACAGGCTCGGGGAACTCCGTTGTCCCATCCACCGCGACGCCGTGCAGCGACTCGCTCCACCAGTCGTAAGCCGGCACGCCCAGCCGCGGAATGGCCCGCGCCTGGTTCACAAGCTGCGTTGCCTTCTCTTCCAGCGTCATCCTGTGCACCAGGTCCGCCGCCCGCTGCTGCGCCGGCAAGCCGGGATTCAGGTACGCGGGCTTCTGCGCATCCTGCGCTCCAGCTATCCACGTTGCTCCGCAGCAGGCCAATCCCGCTGCCACCATCCGCAATCCAAAGGTCTTCATTGTCTTCCTCGCAAGCGGTCCGGTTTGGTCCGCGGCGTTTTCCGTCCAGGGGAATGTTGACTTCCTGTCGCGCCCAACTTTAATGCGGCACGGAAGCCTGTGTCAAGCTGCCCTTTCTTTAGAAAATCGTTTTATATAAGCGTTTCCATCCTCATCCTCCGAACGCCTGCCAGTCGCCGGCCTGCTATTGCTTCACGCGGCGCCCCATTGTGTGTAACCTTTCCAGGTCCTCTCTCGTAAAGGTAGATAGAAGGGGCAAGCGGATGAGCAACGGGTCGAACGGCGTGCCGGTTCAGTTGCCCGATCCTCTAGACCGGTTCCGCCAGGGCGATCTCGACGCGTTTGAACTCCTCTTCCGCCTCCATCAACGGGCAGTCTACGGCTGGATTCTGCGCATTGTCCGCAACCCGGCGGCAGCCGAAGACCTTACCGTCGAGTCATTCTGGCGTATCTTTCAAGCCCGCGCCCGCTTCGAGGCTGCGCGCGGATTCGAGCCCTGGGCGCGCTGCATTGCCACGCGCGCGGCCCTCGATTGGCTCCGTGCCCTGCGGTCCGAAAATGAGCTGACCGCTGATCTCATCGCGGACCTGCCGGCCGCTGCTGCAGCCGATCCCGGCGTCACGGCCGAGATCCGCCTCAAGACCGCGCAGGCCTTTGCGCGCCTGCCTCCCCGGCTGCGAGTTGCAGCCGTCCTCGCGGTGGTCGAGGAACAGCCCCACAAAGAAGTGGCCGCGGCGCTCGGCATCTCGGTTGCGGCCGTCAAACTACGCGTATTTCGCGCCCTTCGCTTGCTTAGGAAGGATCTTGAAAAGCAGGGAATCACACCATGAATGCACACGATCAGGACCGCGTCCAACATCTTCTGAAACAGGCGCTGCCGCCTGTTGCTTCCGAATCCGAGCCTGAACTCGACCTGTGGCCCGCCGTGCTCCGCCGTCTCGACGCCCATCCCGCCGCGCGGTCAAGGTTCAAGTGGGTGTGGTTCGACTGTGCATTGCTCGCCGGCCTCGCTCTGGTCAGCGCCGCTTTCCCGGCGTCGATTCCGCTGCTTCTCTACTACTTGTGAAAAGAGCAGTGAACAAGGAACGGCGACCACGAACAGAGGACTACGAACTGCGAACTACGAACTGACAAAAAGGAGAACCCAATGATCACCCACCCTTATCTTCGCGCTTATCTCGCCGGAATCTTTGTCCCTACGCTGGTGCTGCCGTTGCTGCTGGCAGGATTCATCATCGTGCGCCTGGTGCTCGCTCAGCCCGTTCCCATCGAGCGCTTCATCATCTTTCCAATGGCAGTGGTGCCCTCGCTCTTCGGCCTCTGGAACATGCTCTACCTCTGGTCGCACGCACGCACCCATCTACCCATCGGCGTCCATGGCGCCATCCTGCCCTTCCTTGGGGCGCCCATCGGAGCCTTTGTCGCAAGTTGTCTCGGCATCTTGCAGATCGGCGCCCACGGCATCACCTGGTTCCATGCCTGCGAAATACCGTACCCGCTCTTTGCCCTGGTCTTCCTGGCCGCGGTGGCAGGCTATTACCTGGTCTGGAAGTACATTGTGGGCTATTTGAATCGTGTGCTTGGAATCGCTTAAAGCAGTTGCTAGCTCCTAGCTTCTAGCTTCTAGCTAAAAGCCCGGACATCGGACAGTCCGTTCGCCTGGAGTTCTGTGTGATGTTCGGATTCGAAATTCGAGGAATGAACTCTGACTCGCCACGAACGAGCTAAAAGCTAAGAGCTAGAAGCTGCCCCTTACAAGCCGCCCGCGGAAAAATTCTTCAGTCCGGCGCGTTCGGCATGGGCTGCCATCGCGGTCTGAATCTCCAGCGCAAGTTCCAGCGCTGCGCGTCCCTGCCGCGCCGTCACCCGAGGCTCCCGCCGTGTCCGCACCGCATCCAGGAAGGAGAGAATCTCCAGCCGCAGCGGTTCGCCCGGAGTTACCGGCGGCTTCTTGAAACTCAAACCGGGCCCCGGACCGCCCGCCGTAGCCACCGCGGCAAGCTTTGCCAGCGCCACCGCATCCAGCTTGCCCGAGGCGGCAGCCGCTGCAATCTCTGCCGGAATGCGTCCCTCCACGCCGATCACCAGCAAATCCTGGCGCGCATAATCGATCGAGACATACTGCCGCGGCTCAAAGAAGCGCAACTTGCGCACGCGCTCGGTGGAAACCCGCGAGGCCGTAAAGTTCGCCACGCATCCCGACTCAAACTCCACGCGCACATTCGCGATATCCACCTTCGGCGACAGAATAGGCAGCCCCACCGCCCGCACCTCGCGCACCGGCGAGGCCGCAAAGGTCAGCACGATGTCCAGATCGTGGATCATCAGATCCAGTACCACATCCACGTCGAGTGCGCGGGGCGTGAAGATGGAGAGCCGGTGCGACTCGAAGAACATGGGCCGCTTGAGCTGCGGCTCCACAGCCAGCACCGCGGGGTTGAAGCGCTCCAGGTGCCCCGGCTGCACAATGCGCCCGCCCTTTTCCGCGCGCTCAATCAGATCGTCGGCTTCTCTCAGGCTCGCCGCCAGAGGCTTCTCCACCAGCAGGTCCAGCCCCGCATCCAGCAGCGCCGCGGCCACCTCGTGGTGATGCACCGTGGGTACGGCAACCGTGGCCGCGTCCAGCTTGAGATTGGCGGAAAGCAGTTTATCGACCGATGGAAAGACAGGGATTCCATACTTTACCGCGGCCTCGGCGGCGCGCACCGAATCCGGCTCTACGGCCGCGACAAGAGCTACTCCCAGTTCCGCGGCCTCCAGCTCGCCATACACGCGCAGATGGTTAAGTCCGAATGCCCCGGCTCCCGCCACGGCAACCCGCAAAATGGCTTCGCTTGCTATTTCACAACCCCTGTTTCCGGGCCCTTGCCTTCCACGGCCTTCAGGCAGCGGCTGTAAAGTTCCAGCAATTGCGTCACGTGTTCTTCCGGTTTGGCCGCGGCAGTGCCGGTGAACCCCGTCGAAGGCGCTGCAGGCTTGCCCACTCCCGCTGTCGCCGCCACAAACTTCAGCAGATCGAGTGCGATATCTTCATTGCGACGGGCCCCGAGACCCGCGCTGCTGAGTGCGTCCATTCCGATCCATCTCCAACAAGGATGCTAGCAGAATGCGCCGGGCTTGCATCCCATCCATGCGGATCTGGAGCAGCGTCCGGCTGCAATTACCCGAAGACAAATCTCCTCGGAACAGGCGAACCGCGGTCAATTGTCTGGGAAGTATCGCTTCATGATTGCATGGTATTTTTTTTGCTACCCTGCTAACCTCAAATCATGCAGATTACGGTCGAAATCCCAGATGAGTTCGCCGCACATGTCAAGGCTCGCGGCCTGACGCCGGAGAGCTACGTCCGCAATCTGATCGACGATGCCGTACGCACTGCTCCTACGGCTCTCCCGCCGGACAGGCCGAAGATGAATATGGAGGAATTCCTTCGGGGAATGGCTGCAAACTCCGATAAGATCCCCCAGCTTCCGGACGAGGCATTTACCCGCGAAGGCTTTTATCGGGACCATGATTGATGGCGCCCCGCGCCGCGATATTTGATCGATACAAACATTCTTCTGCGCATCTCCCGGCAAAACGATCCCCGTCATCAACTCGTTGGAAACGCTCTCGAGGAGTTAGTTGAGCAGGGAAGTGAAGCCTGCTTCTCGCTGCAAAATATCGCCGAGTTCTGGAACGTATGTACGCGGCCGGCAGAGCGGAACGGCTATGGCCTCTCCATCGCGGAAACTGGCCAGCGCGTTGAGTACATCGAACGTACAATGACATTCTTGCCTTGCAACGACCGTGTGTATTCGATCTGGCGTCAACTGGTTACCGCCAATGACGTGCACGGCGTTCAAGTGCATGACGCGCGTCTCGCCGGCGCGGTAGTCTAGGACAGATGCGCACCGCCTACATCGGAATGGGCTCAAACCTGCCCAGCCCTGCCGGCCCGCCCGAGGCCACCATGGCAGCCGCGGCCGCGCGTCTCCAATCGCTGGGCCGCGTCGCCGCCCGTTCCTCGCTCTACTCCACCGCGCCGGTCGGATTCGCCGCGCAGCCCAATTTTCTCAACGCCGTCATTGCCCTCGAAACCGACCTGACCCCGTTCGAACTGCTCGGCGCCGTGCTTCCAATCGAGCAGGAATTTGGCCGCAACCGCGCCTTCAACCTCGTCAATGGCCCCCGCACCCTCGACCTCGACATTCTGCTTTTCGGCGATTTTGTGATCGGCGGGTCGAGTCTCATCATTCCCCACGCAAGTCTCGCCAGCCGCGCCTTCGTGCTTGTCCCGCTCCACGAAATCGCGCCCCAGGCCGTCGATCCACGCAGTGGAAACACCATTGCCCAACTGCTCCAGAGCCTTATCCCCAGACCCGGCAAGGAAACGAATGCAGTAGTTCAGATCGAAAGCGATCTTTGGCGTTCGGGCGCATCAGGCTCCGGCACTGGTCCGGCATCGGCAGCGAACTCCCTGCCGCCCCGCTAGAATCGTGAAGTGAGTTTGTCCTTCGAAATCGTCGCGGGATCGGAAGCCGGCGGCCGGCGCGGCCTGCTCCACCTGCCCCACCGCAGCGTCCAGACTCCCGTCTTCATGCCCGTCGGGACCGCCGGCACCGTCAAAGCCGTTCCCCAGGATACCCTCGAATCCCTGGGCGCGGAGATCATCCTCGGCAACACCTATCATCTCTACCTGCGCCCCGGTCACGAGCTCATCCGCCGTCTCGGCGGCCTGCATCGCTTCATCAGTTGGCCGCGCGGCCTGCTTACCGACTCCGGCGGCTTTCAGGTCTTCTCGCTCAGCGCCCTGCGTAAAGTCTCCGACGAGGGCGTCCGCTTCCGGTCGCATCTGGACGGCAGCAGCCACTTCTTCACTCCCGAGCATTCAATGGACGTGCAGATCGCTCTCGGCGCCGACATCGCCATGGCCTTCGACGAGTGCACCGAGTACCCGGCAGTCCGCAGCCGCGCCGAAGAGAGCCTGCGTCTCACCATGGCCTGGGCCTGCCGCTCGCTCGACCACTTCCGCGCCCACCGCAATGAAGTTGTCTGGCGCGACGAACTACGGGTGCCCCAGATCCCCCCTTTGGGACCTGGGAATTGCGCCGCCGAGGGCCGCACTCAAAGTCTCTTCGGCATAGTCCAGGGCGGCATGTACACCGATCTGCGCCGCGAGTGCGCCGCGCGCCTTGTCGACATGGACTTTGACGGCTACGCCATCGGAGGCTTGAGTGTCGGCGAACCCCGCGCGCTCACCCTGGAGATGATCGCGGAGGTTCTGCCCCTGTTGCCCGCGGGCAAGCCGCGCTATGTGATGGGCGTCGGCTACCCGGACGAGATCGAGCAGTACGCCCGCATGGGCGTGGACATGATGGACTGCGTACTGCCCACCCGCGCGGCCCGCCATGGCCTGCTCTTTACCAGCGAGGGCCGGCTCAACATCAAGGCCAAAAGGTATGCGGAAGACCAGGACCCGCCCGACCCAACCTGCAATTGCCCGGTCTGCCGCCGCTACACCCGCGCCTATCTGCGCCACCTCATGCAGGCCGGCGAAGCGCTCTCGGCAACTCTCAACACCATCCACAACCTCGCGTACTACTTCGCCGTCATGGAGCGAGTAAGGAAAAGCCTGCACCCGCAAGGCTGATTCTGCAGGTAGAAAAGTCAGCTGCATGCAGCTCCGGCAGATTGGCGCGCGGCCTGAAACGCGACTGTCAGCGTGATGCCGGCGCTGAGCCAAAGGATTGCTCCGGTGCCGAGACAAGCTACGCCTTGCAATTGCTCGGCAGGCACAAGGAAGATGCTCGCGCCAGCCCAGGTCACCAGCAGAATTCCGGTCAGATAGTGCATCGGATACCGGAACAGCCGCCCAAGCGGAAACATGTGCAGCCCGACAATCCCGGCAATGGCATTCATGACGTAAGCGTCGATATGCAGCTTGGCGAAACTAACGGCTACTGCGCAGATGGCGATCCACTGGATCGCGTTGATCCACCCGAACGCGCGCCCCATGGCGGGGTCGTCGGGAACGCGTGGCCAGTGCTTTGCCTCGCGAATAAGCCGCAGCGAGGCCAACACCAGAAGCAGTGTGACCGCCACCACGCCGGACACGGCGGCAATTCCGAACTCTTGCCTTGCGTAGAGCGCAAGCAGAAGCCAAACCGCTCCGAATGCGCTGAAGAAGATGGCGCCGATACCCCTGCCGCCAAGTTGATTCGCAGTTTGGATGCCCTTCATCGCATGACTCCCTCGAATCCAATCGTTCCGGTTCATCGAACTTCTAAATTCTCAAGCCTCAATCGCGCCGCCCAGCAACATCTTCAGCGCGTGCACGTACTCGCTCAGCGCAGCGCGCCCTGCCTCGGTCATGCGGTAGAGTGTCTGCGGCTTGCGCTGCACAAACCGCTTTTCCACCGTCACGTAGCCCGCTTCCTCCAGCTTTTGAAGTTGCGCGCCCAGGTTGCCGTCCGTTGAGCCCGTTTTGGCTCGCAGCCACGTAAACTCCGCCTCTTCCACTCCCACCAGCAGCGACAGCAGCGCCAGGCGCAGCTTCCCGTGAATCACAGGATTCAGCTCCGGCAGCTCAGGCATGGGCCGCCCCCTGGATTCCGTTCCGCCGCTTCCGCTCACCCGCTTCGCGGATCATGCAGTAAACGCCGAAGACGATCTGGCAGAGAAAAATGGCCGTCAGAAACGCAATCGCACCCTGGGCCTCGGTGCCAAAGCACGAAACGACCGCTGCCGCCCACCAAGCCACCGCGCAGGCAAATTGCGCCTTCCACCTCAGCGCCATGCTGGAGGCCGCGTTGGCTGTGCCAATCATGGTTGAGGCCACGGCAATCATAATGTTCCCGTCCACATGCGGGGCGCGGAACCCCATGGCATCCAGAAGGATGAACATTGAAATTCCCATGGAGCACCAGATGGAGGAGATGGCGCGGCCCATGGTCGTTGGCGGGCGGTTGCCGCGCATGCGCACGATGAAAAAGCCCGTCAGGATGCCGGCCGCGGTCATGGTGATCGGCCAGGCCAGCCCAAAGCGGGCCCAAGTGGCCCACGCGATGGCGACGTAGTACGCCACCCCCCAAAGCACAAACGACCAGCCCCAACTCTGCGTTGTTCGCCGGCCCTGGGCGATCATGTTCTCGATCAGGTTCAGCCTGTCTTTCAGTTCAAGTTCTTCAGCGTTTGCATTCATTGTGCGACTCCTTTTGGTTCTTTGGTCCTTGGCCGTTAGGCGCTTTCCCAGCGCCGGGCAATCCTGCGCGCTATGGCAAAAAGCACAATGCCGGCGGCCACCAGAACGCTGACTTGCTGCCACAGATCCTGAACCGGCAGATCGCGCCAGAATACCTTGGTAAATCCGTCGATGGCCCAGGCATTGATGGTGAACAGGCCGGCCTTTTGTATCGCGTCCGGCATCAGAAAGCGGGGAAACATGCTGCCGCCGATGGCCGACATCATCAGAATCAGCAGCGTCGAGAGCGCGCCCAGTTGCGCCCGCGTGTGGCAGGCGCTGGCCAGCAATATGCCAAACGCGGCCACTGCGAATGCGGTGCAAAGACCCATGACCGCAAAGCCGGGAATATGGCTGAAGAAATCCAGCTTGAAGACAGCCCAGGCCCACAGAAACATGACTGTCAGTTGCGTAAACGCCAGCAGGGTGTTGAATGCCAGCTTGCCGGCCAGCAATTTTGTCATGGTCACGCGCGAGCTGAGCACGCGTTCCAGAGTGCCGCTTTCGGCTTCATCCAGCAGCGACCCCGCCGAGCCGCTGGCAGTGAACAGCAGGAACATGACGCCAATGGCTGCGGCATAGAAAGACACCATGGGATTGCGCTTGTTTTCTCCCACCACAGCCCGCGACTTGACCGCGACAATTCCGCCTCCGTCCAGCCCTTTGCCGGTGGCGCTTGCTCCGCTCGCGTCGCGCTTGGTCTCAAGCTGGCGCAGATTGTCGAGGTCCGCATCCATGCGTTTCTGCTGATCCGGGGTGAGTCCGCCCATGTATTCACCGGCGTATTTCATGCCCTGCTCGGCCATAACCGCGGGCATGGCGGTCATAGCCGTCTTTTGCAGCAGGCCGGCGACCATCTGCGGCGCAATCATGTCGCTGGAATCGCTCAGCAATTGGATGCTGGAACCGTCATTGCCGGGACCAAAGTGTATGGGGTTCTGCCCGAAGCCGTGGGGAATGATCAGCGCCACCGGAGCGTCTCCTGCCTTGACCGCGGCCTCAGCGGTTGCGGCCGTGTAATCCGGCGTCTCTGCCGCTTTACTTTTGGACGGGGGTTTTGTGCTGACCACAAGAGAACTCTCGCCTTGCAAGCCCCGCACCAGGTCGCGCGATGCTTGGCTCCGGTCTTCGTCCACCACAATCACTTTGATTTTGGGCGTGGAATCGCGCTGGCCTCCAAAGATGAAGGCGAAGATGCTGAAGAAGGCGATGGGCAAAATGAAGCTCAGCGCCAGCGAGGCGCGGTCTCGGCGCAGCGCAATCAGAGCGGTACGGACAATATTGAAAATCAATCGCGTAACTCCCTTCCGGTGAGGTGAAGAAAGACCGACTCGAGATTTGGCCTGCGTAGCGATACGTCTACCAGCGTCAGGCCGGCCTTGGCCGCATCGTCGAGCAACCCCGTAATCTGAGTGGAGTTCTCGATGGTGAACTGTGCGGTGGAGTCGACCAGCCGGCCGCCATGCCTCTCCACCCAGGCGCTTATCTGGCTCGATGGACCGTCGAACTGGGCCAGCACCTGGCTGCGCGCGGCGAAGACGCTCTGCACCAGCTCGTCGCTGGTTCCCGAAGCGATGATGCGGCCGTGATCGATGATGGCGACGCGATCGCACAACCGCTGTGCCTCTTCCATGTAGTGGGTTGTGTAGATAATCGCGCTGCCCTCCGCGCGCAGGGCTTCGATCATCTCGAAGATGCGATTGCGCGATTGCGGGTCCACTCCCACTGTCGGTTCATCCATCAGCACAATCCGCGGCCGGTGAAGGATGCCGGCGGCCATGTTGAGCCGCCGCTTCATGCCGCCGGAAAGGTTCTTTGCCAAATCCCCGGCGCGGTCCTGGAGCGCGGCCCAATTCAGGCACCATGCCACCGACTGCGCGAGTTCTCGACCGGAGAGACCCTGGTAGCGGCCAAATGCCGAGAGATTCTCCTTGCAGGTGAGGCGCGGATAAAGTGCCAGGTCCTGCGGAACCCATCCCAAAACCTTGCGGGCCGCGGCTGAACTGGCCGGATTACCGAAGACGGCGACACTGCCCGAACTGGGAATCACGCGGCCCACGATGCTGCGGATCAATGTGCTT
>Ga0302320_10006539_pt1 | contig 25842 bp, 19 predicted proteins | sample Bog_T0_3_FD_202130 | JGI IMG/M metagenome (GOLD analysis project Ga0302320, IMG submission 202130) | Peat permafrost microbial communities from Stordalen Mire near Abisko, Sweden - Bog_T0_3 | ecosystem: Environmental > Terrestrial > Soil > Wetlands > Peat | place: Sweden: Abisko, Stordalen Mire... | reverse complement strand
GCTGCTGGCGCCGATGGTGCGCAGCACGGCGATGTCGGCGCGCTTGTCCTTCACCAGCATGATCAGTGAAGAAACGACGTTGAAGGCGGCGACCAGGACGATCATGCCGAGGACGATGAACATGGTGTCCTTCTGCACCTGCAGCACGCCGATGATGGTGTCGTTGGCGTGGCGCCAGTCGCGGGCATAGACCGGGCGGCCTTGCAGCATAGGGGCGAGTTCGCGGCCGACCTGACTGACCTGGTCGGGGTCGTGCAGGCGGATTTCGATGCCGGTGATGGCGTTGGGTTTCTGGAAGAAGATCTGCGCCGCGGGAAGGGGGAGGAAGACGACGCTGTTGTTGTAGTCGTTCAGGCCGGCGTCGAAGATCGCCGCAACCTTATAGGCTCGGACACGGGGGATGGTGCCGAAGGCGGTGGCGGCGCCCTCGGGGGAGATGATGGTGAGTGAATCGCCGATGCGCAGACGGTCTGTGGTGGCGAGGCCGACGCCGATGGCGATGGCGTCGTCGCCGGTGAAGTCGGCCAGGGTGCCGGCGATGATGTGGTCGCTGATCGGGTGGAGGTCGCGCAGGTCCTGCTGGGTGATGCCGCGGACCAGGCCGCCGCGGGCGCCGCCCTGGTCGGTGCTGAGCAGGGCCTGGCCATCCAGGACGGGTGTGGCGGAGGCGACCTGCTGGATGTCGCGGATCTGGGTGACGAGGGGCTGGTAGTTGTCGAGCTTCTGGCCGGCGTAGGCGTCTATCGAAATATGGCCGTTGATGCCGAGGATGCGGGAGACAAGCTCGACCTGGAAGCCGCTCATGACCGAGGTGACGACAATAAGGGTGGCGACGCCGAGGGCGATGCCAATGAGGGAGAAGATGGCGATGATCGAGACGAAACGCTCGCCCTTGCGGGCGCGGAGGTAGCGGCCGGCGACCATGCGTTCGAAGGGGCCGAACATTGTGCGGGTGTGGTCCTGTGGAGCGGGGGGTGGTGGCGGGCGGCTGGAGGTGCCGCCTCATAACCCCGTTGGTTTATCTGCCGGTTGGTATCGGGTCATCGGTGTTGGGGCCGGAAGCGGTGCGCTCGAGGCTGGACGGAGCATAGGGGAAAAGCGCGGGATTGATAAACCGGGTGATTGCGTCGAATTCCGCCCGGGTTGGGGCTTTGAATTCAGCCATGAATTGTTCTCCATAATGTGCAGATCGCGAGAAGATTCGCTGCGACGGCGCGGCCGATTTCGGGGCTTCCCTGCTGCCGGCGGTGGTTCGGCCCGTGCGGTCAGGCGTCGGTTGGCCTTCGTGAAGATGGCCGTGTGCAAAGGGTGGCCGCTGACTGCGGCTGCGTGTGTCAATTTGTTCCGGTGGCAGGATTTTCCGGACCGGCCGCCGCTGGCACCGCGTCGAGGAACCGGCAGACGTCAATGGCGATCGCGGCGCGGAAACTGCTTGCTGCCCGTCCTAATCGCCGGCTCCGGCATCAAACATTGTCCCATGCCTCGTCGTCTTGGTTGTCCCAGACGCCGGCCAGCGCGACGTATTGGGTATTGATCAGGTCGCGCCATTCCTCCCGTTCGGAACGGCTGCGCAGGAAGAGGTCGGCGACGGTCAAGCGGTCCTCCGGGTGCGGGTCGCGAGCGATCAGGGTAGGGGAGCGGGCGGGCGAAATGCCACCCTGCGGTTGAACCTGTGTGCAGAAGCGCTGCCTGGCATGGAGGTTCGGTCCGCCCGCCGTTACCCCGATGCGGCGGCGATGCGGGCGAGGGATTCGTCGCGGCCGAGCGCGGATAGGGTGGCGTCGATGCCGGGGCTGACCGTGCTGCCGGTCAGCGCGGCTCTCAGGGGCTGGGCGACCTGGCCTAGCTTCACCCCGTGAGTGTCGGCGAAGGCGCGCAGGGCGGCGTCGATGGCGGGTTCGGAAAAATCGGTGGCGGCCAGGGCGGCGGCGACCTGACGCAGCATCAGGCGGGCCTCGGCGGTAAGGGCGCCAGCGGCTTTCGGCTGCATTGGCAGCGGGATGGGGTGGGCGAGGAAGGCGGCGGAGTCGGCCAGCTCGACCAGGGTTTTGGCGCGCTCCTTCAGGGCGGGCATCAGCGCTCTGATGCGGGCGGCGGCGTGGCTGCCGAGGGCGAGGCCGGGGCGGTGGGCGAGGCGCTGGAGCACGTCGTGGGTGAGGCGGTCGTCGTCGGCCTGACGGATGTAGACGCCGTTCAGGTTGGTGAGTTTGGCATAGTCCATGCGGGACGGGCCGCGGTTGACGTCGATGATGTCGAACAGGCGGATGGCTTCCTCGCGGCTGATGATTTCCAGGTCGCCGTGCGACCAGCCGAGGCGCAGCAGATAGTTGCAGAGGGCCTCGGGCAGGAAGCCCTGGTCGCGGAACTCGAGGGCGAACTGGGCGCCGTGGCGTTTGGAGAGTTTTGCCCCGTCGGCACCGTGGATGAGCGGGATGTGGGCGAATCTTGGCGGCTCCCAGTCTAGCGCGCGGTAAACCTGGAGCTGGCGGAAGGTGTTGGTGAGGTGGTCGTCGCCGCGGATGACGTGGGTGATCTGCATGTCGTGGTCGTCCACCACGACGGAATGGTTGTACATGGGCGTTCCGTCGCTGCGCAGGATGATCATGTCGTCGAGTTCGGCGTTGGCGACTGTAACCTGGCCCTGGACGAGGTCCTCCAGGACGGTTTCGCCGTCGCGTTCGGATTTCAGGCGGATGACGGGGGTGACGCCTGGGGGGGCCTCGGATGGGTCGCGGTCGCGCCAGCGGCCGTCGTAGCGCCAGACGCGGTTCTGGGCGCGGGCCTGCTCGCGTTCGGCGGCCAGTTCTTCCGGAGTGCAAAAGCAGTAATAGGCGCGGCCGGCGGCCAGCAGTTCGCGGGCGATGTCGGCGTGACGGGTGAGCCGGGTGGACTGGAAGACGGTCTGGCCGTCGCGCACGAGGTCGAGCCAGTCGAGGCTGTCGATGATGCCCTTGGTGGCGGCTTCGGTGCTGCGGGCGGTGTCGGTGTCCTCGATACGCAGAAGGAATTCGCCGTTGTGGTGGCGGCTGTAGAGGTAGTTGAACAGCGCGGTGCGGACGCCGCCGATGTGCAGCGGGCCGGTGGGGCTGGGGGCGAAGCGGGTGCGGACGGTCATGGGTGTGATCTTCAGTTGGATCGCGTGATTCACGCGCTCCGACCTTCGGCCACGCGCGATCACGCGACCTAGCACGGCCGTTCACTCTTTGTAGAGGGTTGGCGGTGTAGGCTGCCGCGCATGAGGTGGATCGCCGCTTTGTATGCCGCGTGGGAGGCCTGGCTCGACGCCGAGCGGGAGCGGCTGGCGGTGTGGCTGGCGGTGTTTATGGGCGCGGGGGTGCTGGGGTATTACGCGCTGCGGTTCGAGCCGCCTTGGTGGTGGGGTGTGGCGGCGGCGGGGCCGGCGGTGGCGATGGCGGTGCGGTGGCCTGCGGTGCGCTGGCTGACGGCGCCTGTGGCCGCGGTGGCGCTGGGGTTCGCCGCCGGGCAGTTCGCGACGGTTCGGACACCGCCCATCGAGGTGGACCTGCCGACCCATGCGACGGTGCTGACGGGCACGGTGCGGGCGGTGGAACCGCTGCCGGAGGGGCGGCGGATCACCATCGAGCCGGTGTGGCTGGACGACGCTGCGGCGCCGCTGCGGCGGGCGGTACGGGTGCGGCTGCAGAAGAAGGATTTTTCCGAGATCGAGAGCGGGGATGGGGTGCGGGTGCGGGCGCTGCTGCGGCCCCCGTCTTCGCCGTCCTATCCCGGGGCCTGGGATTTGCAGCGCGACGATTTTTACGCCGGGCTGGGGGCGTCTGGGTATGCACTGGGGAAGGTTGAGCGGACCGCGGTGGCGGTGCCGTCGGGGCCGATGCGGCTGGTGCAGCGGCTGCGGGAGGCGATTGCGCGGCGGGTGACGGCCGTTATTCCGGGCGCGGCGGGGGCGGTGTCGGTGACGCTGCTGACCGGGTCGTCGATGGCGATCCCGGAGGCGGATCACGAGGCGTTCCGGGATTCCGGTCTGGCGCATCTGCTGGCGGTGGCGGGGCTGCATATCGGCATCGTCATGGGGTTTGCGCTGGCGCTGGCTCGATACGGGTTCGCGCTGAGTGAGCGGGCGAGTTTGTTCTGGCCGGTGAAGAAGTTTTCCGCCGTCTGCGCGCTCGCGGCGGGGGCGGCGTATATGGTGCTGACGGGGATGCATGTGCCGATCATCCGCAGCTTCGCCATGGCGTGTCTGTTCACCGTGGCGGTGCTGGCGGACCGGCGACCGTTTTCGTTGCGCGGGCTGGGGCTGGCGGCGGCGGTGCTGATGCTGATCGCGCCGTGGCAGGTGCCGGATGTTTCGTTTCAGATGAGTTTTTCCGCGGTGCTGGCGCTGATTGCCGGATATGAGGCGCTGCGTCCCTGGCTGCGGCGGTTGCAGGGTGTTGAGTGGCATCGGCGGTTTGGGTCGCACCTGGTGGCGCTGGCGCTGACGAGTGCGCTGGCGGGATCGGCGTCGGCTCCGTTCGGGGCATATCATTTCGGCCATGTTCAGATCTATTTCGTGCTGGCGAACATGGCGGCGGTGCCGCTGACGGCGATGTGGGTGATGCCGGCGGGCCTGATCGCGCTGGGGCTGATGCCGCTGCATCTGGAGTTTCTGGCGCTGGTGCCGATGGGGTGGGGGGCGCAGGCGATCGTCTGGGTGGCGCGGAAGACGGCGGCGCTGCCGGCGGCGACGATCGAGGTGGCGCATATTCCGGCCTGGGGGCTGGCGGTGTTCTCGGTGGGGCTGGCGTGGCTGGGGCTGTGGCAGACGCGGCGGCGGCTGGCTGGGGTGGTGCTGATGGCGGCGGGGCTGCTGTCCGTGCTGGTGGACCGGCCGCCGGATCTGTTGATCTCGGAGGATGCGCGGCTGATCGCCGTGCGGGTCGGGCGGGAGGCGTTTCTGCAGTCGGTGCAGGGTGGGTCGAAGTTTACCCGCGATGCGTGGGGGCAGTACTGGGCGGTGCGGTCGTTTCAGACATTACCGTCGGTGGCGATGCCGTGCGAGGCGGATGCGTGTCTGCTGCGGCCGTATCCGGACCGGCCGGGGGTGATGCTGGTGCGGGGGGCGAAGCAGGGCCGGTTCTGCGACCAGGTGTCGGTGATCGTGTCGGCGGAACCGGCGCGGGGGCTGTGTCCGAAACCGTGGCCGGCGCTGGTGGACCGGTTCACGGTGTGGCGCTACGGCAGCACGGCGGTGTGGCTGGACCGCGATGGCGCGCGGGTGCTGACGGACCGGACGGAGCGGGGGGAGCGTCCGTGGGTGCCGGGGGTGCCGCATGGTCGGAAGGGTGGGGCGGCTGGGGGTGTGAAGCCGGCGGTGCGGGAGTTGCCGCTGTTGCCGCCGGCGGAGGTGGATCGGGATGCGCCACAAGGCGCGGCGGCGGCGGTGGAACACGACGGGCAACCCGGAGCGGCGGCGGACGTTCCCTCCCTGGAGGCCAACAAGGAGGACTGAGTTTATGTTTTATCATCGCAAGGAAACCATCATCCCGGTGGACGTGAAGACGCCGGACCCGCGGTTTGGACTGTTTCTGCTGGAACAGTTCGGCGGCGCGACGGGCGAACTGACGGCTGCCTTGCAGTATTGGGTGCAGTCGTTCCACATCACCGACGCCGCGATCCGTGACATGCTGCAGGACATCGCGATCGAGGAATTCAGCCATCTGGAGGTGGTGGGAAAGCTGATTGAGCAGCACACAAGCAAGCTTGATCAGGCTGACGTGTTTGCGGCGCCATTGTTTCGGGTGCGTGGCATGGGGCCGCATTTCGTGGACAGCCAAGGGAGCGCGTGGACGGCGTCGTACATCAACGAGGGCGGCAATGTGGTGCGGGACCTGCGGGCGAATATCGCCTCGGAAGCGGGGGCGCGGCAGACCTACGAGGCTTTGATCCATGCCAGTACCGATGAGGCCACGACGAAGGCGCTGACGCATCTGCTGACGCGGGAGATCACGCACGCACAGATGTTCATGGCGGCGCTGCAACGGATGGGCAAGCTGGACGATCCGTATTTCGGCACGATCCGGCCGGATGAGACGGTCGATCTGGTGTTCAATCTGTCGAAGGGCGACGATCATCGCGGGCCGTGGAACAAGGCGCCGCAGTTCCGCTATGAGGACAATCCGAAGCCCTCGGGCGGGATCCCGCCGGCGCCGGTGAACCCCGATGACGAGAAGCTGCCTCGGGCGGCGGAGTAGTTTTTTGTGCGGGGCTTCGGCGGTTTGGCGGGGGCTTTGTGCCTCGGGCTGCTGGCGTCGAAGCCCCGGACTGGGCGGGTTGTCTCGTTTGGCGGCGATGTTGAAACAATTGTTTCAATGTAAATGGCTTTGGTCAAGTCAAAGGGGGGTTCGTCACGGCCGCCCACCGGCCCGCGGCGAAGGCCGTGCAATCCGTCGCGCGGTGGCGGATTGCCACGTCGCCAAGCGGCGGCTCGCAATGACTGAATAGACTATGTGATGCCGTTACGTGGCAGCACCGTTGCGGTGGGAGAATGCTGTTTCGGCGCTGGTGACGAATTCGAGCAGGCAGGTGCGGCCGTCCTCGGTGGCGCGTCTGGCGCGCAGGATGGCGGCGGCGACGTCATCGGGGTCGGCGATCCGTTCGCTCCAGGCGCCGAGGGAGCGGGCGGTTTCGGAGAAATTGCCGCCGAGGTCGCGGGAAGCGTGCTTTTCGTGCGACAGTTTCATGTGCGGGATTTCGATCGCCATGGTGTTGTTATTGAGCACGATGGTCAGTGAGGGAACGCCGGCGCGGACGGCGGTTTCGATGTCGAGGCCGGTCATGCCGAAGGCGGCGTCGCCCATGAAGTTGACGCAGAATTTGTCGGGTGCGGCGACCTTGGCGCCAATGGCGAGGCCGAGGCCGGTGCCGAGTTGGTGCGACTTGCCCCAGCCCAGGTAACCGCGTGGCTTTGTGGCAGGGTAGAAGGGCAGGAGCTGGTCGCGCGGGCTGCCGGAATCGTGGGTGACGATGGCGCCGGCTGGGTCGATCACGCGGGTGAACTCCGACATCACATGGTAGGGCGTGATGGGGGATTCTTTCGAGCGCAGTTTGGCTTCCCAGCGGGCGAGCCAGGCGGTGCGTTCGGCGGCGATCTCGGCGGCGGGGGAGGCGTTGGGGCGCTTGCCGCCGAGGGCGTCTCTGACGGCATCTGTCAGTTGGGCGAGGACGAGGCTGGCGTCGCCGAGCAGGGCGATCTCGGTTTGGTGCTGTTTGTGGAGGTCGCGGGTGTCGTTGGTGGCGTGGATGATGGGCACGCCCTTGGGCAGCGGCGGGGTGGTCAGCGGGTGGCGGTTGAGGCCGGTGCCGATGCCGAGGATGAGGTCGGCCTTGGTGTAGAGGAACAGGCGGCCGGGGCCGGTGAAGGTGTTACCGCCGGAACCGAGCGAGAGGGCGTGGTCCTCGGGGAAGGCGCTTTTGCCGTCCACGGTGGTCATGACGGGGGCTTGCAGCAGTTCGGCGAGTTGGACGAGCTGGCCGGTGGCCTCGGCGTAGAGGACGCCCTGGCCGGCGAGGATGAGGGGGCATTTGGCCTGGATCAGGCGTTGGGCGGCGGCTTCGACGTCGCGCGGGTCGGCGGCTGAGATGGTGGGTTTGATCGGCGTGTAGTCCGGCGAGTCGAAGCCGGTTTCCTGGTTGACGAGGTCGCGGGGGACTTCGACCATCACCGGGCCGAGGCGGCCGTTTTTCAGCGCGGCATAGGCTCGGCGCATCACGTCGGTGACCGAGGCGGGGGTGCGGATTTCCTCGGCGTATTTGGTGACCGAGGCGTAGGTGATGGCGGAGCGGAAGGTGGGGAAAATCTGCGACTGGTCGACGGACTGGGCCAGCGGGAGGAACAGGACCGGAACGGAGTCCGAGAATGTGGTGGCGATGCCTGGGAAGGCGTTTTCGGAGCCGGGTCCGTACTGCATGGCGAAAACGCCGGGTGGCTTACCGTTGGTGACGCGGGCGTAGCCGTCGGCCATGTCGACGCCGACCCGTTCCTGGCGGCAGATGATGGGGCGAATGCCGGCGGCGACGGCATTTTCGATGATCGGGGTGGTGGGGAAGCAGAACAGGGTGGTGGTGCCCTCGCGCTTGAGGATGTCGATGATGGCATCGGCGGTGCGCATGCTGGTGTTCCCCCGGGTTAGCTGGTGTTGGGGCGACGGTAGGGTTGGGTGGGATTGAAGGCAAGGCGGCGGGGGGCTTGCCCAGTTTTTCGGCTGTAGGGCAATGTGGTGCTTGCCATGCTGGTCGGATCGCTTTCAGAAGTGGCGGTGGCGGATATCGGGCCTGCAGACGTGGCGGGGTCGCATTTATCGGATGTCCAAACAACACGAACGGGGAGAAGCAAATGTCTGGCGAAACGCAGGATTTCGATGCCGTTGTGATTGGAGCGGGTTTTTCCGGCATGCATATGCTGAAATCGCTGCGGGACAAACTGGGGCTGAAGGTGCGGGTGTATGAAGCCGGAGGGACCGTCGGCGGCACCTGGTACTGGAACCGCTATCCCGGCGCTCGTTGCGATTCCGACGCGTACATCTACTGCTTTACCTGGGACAAGCAGTTGTTGCAGGACTGGGAATGGTCCGAACGCTATCCCGAACAACCGGAAATCCTGCGTTATCTGGAGCACGTGGCCAGACGCCACGATCTGAAGCGCGACATGCAATTCAACACGCGTGTGACAGGCGCCGAATTCGACGAGGCGACGAACCTCTGGCGGGTTCATACCGACAAGGGCGAGACCGTTACGGCGCGTTACCTGATTACCGCTGTGGGAACCTTGTCAACGACTAATCTGCCGCAGTTCAAAGGTCTGGAGACGTTCAAGGGCAAGTGGTACCATACCAGCGGTTTCCCGCACACGGGCGTCGATTTTACCGGCAAACGAGTCGCCGTTGTTGGTACTGGCGCCACGGCGGTGCAGGCGATTCCGGAAATCGCGCAACAGGCCAAGCAACTCACTGTATTTCAGCGCACTGCCAATTACTGCGTGCCGGCACGCAACGGCAAGGTGGATCCCGAGATGGTGAAGGCGCGCAAGGCGGACTACGACGGCGTCATCCAGCGGATTCGCGAGTCGTTGTTTGGCCAGGAGCATTATATGATTCCGAAATCGGCGTTGGAAGCCTCGGCCGAGGAGCGGGAGCGTGAGTTCGACAGGATGTGGGACGCGGGCGGTTTCGCCTTCTGGCTGGCCAATTACCAGGACATGTTCTTCGATCAGGCGGCGAACGATTTGTGCGCTGATTACATCAAGCGAAAGATCCGCAAGACCGTCAAAGACCCGGCGGTCGCCGAGAGGCTTATGCCCAAGGGGCATGCTTACGGTTGCAAGCGGCAGCCGCTGGATACCAATTACTATGAAACCTTCAACAAGGACAATGTGCTGCTGGTGGATGCCAGCACCGACGGCCCGATTGAGGAAATCACCGAAAAGGGTATCCGAGCGGGAGGCAAAGAATACACATTCGACATCATCGTTTTTGCCACCGGTTTCGATGCGATGACCGGCCCGCTGAAGGCATTGAACCTGAAAGGACGCGGCGGCGCCACGCTGGATGACGCATGGGCGGACGGTCCTCACACCTATCTCGGCGTTGCCGTCGCCGGATTTCCAAATCTTTTCACGATCACCGGGCCACAAAGCCCCTCGGTGCTGTCGAACATGCCGGTGTCGATTGAGCAACATGTGGAATGGATCACGGACTGTATCGACTCCATGCGGATGAATGGCAAGACTGTCATCGAGGCGACCCGAGACGCACAGGAGCGATGGGTGGCGCATGTCAACGAGATTGTCAGCGGGACGCTGATGGTCAGCGCGAACTCCTGGTATATGAGCGCCAACATTGCCGGCAAGCCGCGCGCCTTTCTGCCGTACCTGGACCCGGCAGGCGTCGGCGGCTATCGCAAGCGGTGCGACGAGGTCGCGGCCAATGGTTACTCTGGGTTCGAACTGGTTTAGGAGACAAGACCGGGCGGGTTTGTAGCGCGCCTGTTTGATGCGGAGCGTTTGGCGGCAAACGGGGGGGGGGGGACAATGATCGAGAACAGCTATTACTCGCAGGAGATTCACGGGCCGTACGAGGTGCACGACATCGGTAACCTTGAACTGGAGGAAGGCGGCACGATCCGCGGTTGCAAGCTGGCTTACGCGGCGTTCGGCGCGCTGAATGCAGCCCGGGACAATACCATTCTGATTCCCACGTGGTATTCGGGCACCAGCAAGATCATCGAGCAGGTTTTTATCGGCAAGGGCCGAGCGCTGGATCCAGATAGATATTTCATTCTTGTAGTGAACCAGATTGGCAGCGGGCTGTCCAGTTCACCTCACAATACGGCGGACCCGGGCGGGAGGGGGCATTTTCCCCATGTGCGGATCGGCGACGATGTGCGGGCGCAGCACAGACTTGTTACGGAAACGTTCGGGGTGGAGCGGCTCGCGCTGGTGGCAGGCGGCTCGATGGGTGCGCAGCAGACGTATGAGTGGGCGGTGCGTTATCCCGACATGGTGGCACGCGCCGCGCCGATCGCGGGCACGGCGCGCAACACGCCGCACGATTTCCTGTTCGCTGACACTCTGGTCGATGCGATCGCATCCGATCCCGGGTTCAACAAGGGTTTCTACAACGCGCCGGCGGACGTGCGGGAGGGTTTGCTGCGACACGCCAAGATATGGGCGGTGATGGGTTGGAGTTCGGAATTCTATCAGCAAAATCGACACAGGATACTGGGTTTTTCGTCGATCAATGATTTCATTGTCAACTTCATGTTTGGATATTTCAGCCTGATGGATCCGAATAATCTGCTGTGCATGGCCTGGAAGTGGCAACGCGGCGACGTCAGTCGGCACACCGGCGGCGACTTGCGCGCGGCGCTGAGCCGCATCAAGGCCAAGACGTTCGTCATGCCGATGTCGTCGGATATGTTTTTCCCGCCGGCCGATTGCCAGGCCGAGTGGCGGCTTATTCCCGACGCCGAGTTCCGGCCGATTGAAACGATTGATGGGCATCTTGCGCTGTTCGGCGCGGATCCCAATGCGATCAGTCAGTTGGACAGGCACTTGAATGAATTGCTTGCGACGGAGGTCTGAACGTCAGTCGGCCGGATGTGAATGTGATTCGGTGGGGAGACAGGTTCCGGGAGTCATGGCAGATTTCGGTCATAGCTTCTGGGACGCGTAATCCGATGATCTGATTGAGGCGGGCTGGGGTTCCGGAAGGTCTTGCCGCCCATGCATTCGGCTTTGCATTATGGACATCAGGCGAACATGATTGGGCTGGAAGCGCAAACTGAGAGCGCCTATTTTTTCCAAATGGACGACAGTTGTGCCCTTGCGCCCTCCGGTTGGCTTGAGGCACTTGCCGTGAGCGAGGCGCAGCTTGCCGCCCGACAGATCGTGGACGGCGACGAGGTTATGCGCGAGTTGGATGCTTGCATCGCCGATCTTGAGGCCAAACAGGCAACCGGCCTACATCGCAAAGCTATCGCTCGCCGTTGATCGCCCTCACGCCCGAGGCAAGGGGGCAGGTTTGGGCACTTCGCGACCACTGTGCCGAACGGGACCACCCAGAGGTTGTTCGGGATTTGCGGACATCCTTCGCTGCCGCGTGGGACAGGATCATTGCCAATCCGGCGGGCGGGCTTTCCGCGCCGCGCCCCTATCCGCACCTCGCGATGGCAGGCTGCGCATGGATCATATCCGGGCGATACTGGATCGCCCACCGCACTGCGCCGCCGGTGATTGTCGCCGATTTCTACGAGACGGCGAATATCACCGGCCGGCTGTAGCGCCCCAACGGGCGGCCGCGCCTGACGAGTCGGAGGTCTCGGTGTCCAGAATGCCGCTCACACAAAAAAAGCGGACGTTCCGGCCGGTCGCCAATCAGATTGATGTTGTACTGGAGCCGAGCACTTCGGCGCTCTATCGTTGGGTGCGGACAACGTCCGCGGGATGCGGGATCAACCTGAAGGACGATGGTCATGCGATACACGGTGATTCTGGAACAGGAGGAGGACGGCGGGTATGTTGCCAGTGTACCTGCCCTGGCAGGCTGCGTGAGCCAAGGGGACAGCCGTGACGAAGCCCTCGCCAATATTCGGGAGGCGATCAAGGTGTATGTGGATGACTGCATTGACTCCGGCGAGCCGGTTCCGTCGGAGGCCGGCAGGGAATTCGTCGAAGTTGAAGCGGCCTAGGCGGAGCGACGGTTCGTGCCGAAACTGCCGACGGGCCTGTCGGGGCGAGAGGTCCGGACGGCACTGAAACGTGCCGGGTTCGCGTTCCGGCGACAAGCAGGCAGTCATATGGTTGCGGGGCGGGACACACCGCATGCCCGCGTCGTCGTTCCGGATCACCGGCAAATTCGGGCGGGGACGCTTCGCCACATCGTTGCCGACGCCGGTCTCACGGTCGAGCAATTTCTGGAGGTGCTTGGGCGCTGAGCCTCGACGGCGCCTGTCCGGTCGTTCGGTTATGCGGCGGGGACAAGTGATCGCGGTCGTGGGGGTGTCGTAAGAGCCGGGACTTTGGCGGCGGAATTGAGGAATGACTCGTGGCGAAGACTGAACCATTCGACGCGGCCCGGTCTCTGACCTCGACGGTATCGCAGGAAGAACAGCCGAATGATGCGCTCGCCGGCGGGGACGCTGGTTATGTCAGCCAAGCTTTGGGCGTGATCGCGCGGGCTCGGGGTATGACGGAGGTGGCGCGCGAGGCGGGGGTGACGCGAGAGGCGATGTATAAGGCGTTGAGCGAGAACGGCGATCCTCGATTGACGACGTTGCTTGGCGTGGACCGAGCGCTTGGGGTGACGCTGACGGCGCATGTGGGGGGTGTGCCGTAGGGAGGGTAGCGGGTTAGGCGGTCGTGACCCGGAAACAGCATCGCGGCCGGTGTCAAAGGCAGGTATGGTATTTCGCCAGCGATTACAGGTAGTTACGTTGCACAGTGGGCGTCCAAGTCGTTTTCTGTCCTATCTTTCGGAAGAGATAATGCATTGAATTCATTGACATGAAATCACTGTCCGAAAGTCTTGATCATCGGAATCGCCGACCGCTCAAAGGAAAAAAGGGCGAACCCTGCGGCCCGCCCCTTTGTCTCCTCGGTATGAACGATACGGTTAAAAATCCATATCGCCCATGCCGCCCATGCCGCCGCCGCCCGGGGGCATCCCGCCGCCAGCCACCTTCTTCTCCGGCTTCTCGGCCACCATCGCCTCGGTGGTGATCAGAAGGCCGGACACGGAGGCCGCGTCCTGCAGCGCCGTGCGCACGACCTTGGTCGGGTCGATGATGCCGGCCTTGACCAGGTCCTTGAACTCGCCGGTCTGGGCGTCGAAGCCGTAGTTGTACTCGTCCTTCTCCAGCGTCTTGCCGGCGATCACCGCACCGTCTTCACCGGCGTTCTCGGCGATCTGGCGCAGCGGGGTCTGGATCGCCTTGCGGATGATCTCGATCCCGAAGCGCTGATCGTCGTTGTCGGCCTTCAGCTTGGACAGGATCAGCGAGGCGCGGGCCAGGGCCACACCGCCGCCGGGGACGATGCCTTCCTCGACCGCCGCACGGGTGGCGTGCAGGCTGTCGTCCACGCGGTCCTTACGCTCCTTCACTTCCACTTCGGTGCTGCCACCCACGCGGATGACGGCGACGCCGCCGGCCAGCTTGGCGAGGCGTTCCTGCAGCTTCTCGCGGTCGTAGTCCGAGGTGGTTTCCTCGATCTGCGCCCGGATCTGGGTGCATCGGCCCTGGATGTCGTTCTTCTTGCCGGCACCCTCGACGATCGTGGTGTTTTCCTTCTCGATCAGGATTTTCTTGGCCTTGCCGAGGTCCGCGAGCTTCACGTTCTCGAGCTTGATGCCAAGGTCTTCGCTGATCACGGTGCCACCGGTCAGGATCGCGATGTCTTCCAGCATCGCCTTGCGGCGGTCACCGAAGCCAGGCGCCTTCACGGCCGCGACCTTGAGCCCGCCGCGCAGCTTGTTCACGACCAAAGTGGCAAGGGCTTCGCCCTCGACGTCTTCGGCGATGATGACCAGCGGACGGCCGGACTGCACGATGCTTTCCAGCAGCGGCAGCATCGGCTGCAGACCGGAGAGCTTCTTCTCGTGGATCAGGATGTAGGGCTGATCCATCTCGGCGATCATCTTCTCGGCGTTCGTAATAAAATACGGCGAGACATAGCCGCGGTCGAACTGCATGCCCTCGACGACGTCGAGTTCGGTCTGGATGCCCTTGGCTTCCTCAACCGTGATAACGCCCTCGTTGCCGACTTTCTGCATCGCCTCGGAGATCATCTTGCCGATGTCGGCCTCGCCGTTGGCGGAGATGGTGCCAACCTGCGCGGTCTCGGCCGGGGTGGTGATCTTCTTGGTGCGCTTCTTCAGTTCCTCGACGACGGCAGTCACTGCCTTGTCGATGCCGCGCTTCAGATCCATCGGGTTCATGCCAGCGGCGACCGCCTTGGCGCCCTCGCGGACGATGGACTGGGCCAGCACGGTGGCGGTGGTGGTGCCGTCACCGGCGATGTCGTTGGTCTTCGAGGCCACTTCGCGCACCATCTGGGCGCCCATGTTCTCGAACTTATCGGCCAGTTCGATCTCCTTGGCGACGGTGACGCCGTCCTTGGTGATCCGCGGTGCGCCGAAGCTTTTGTCGAGCACCACGTTGCGGCCCTTGGGTCCCAGCGTAACCTTTACAGCATCGGCGAGGATGTCGACGCCCCGCAGCATGCGCTGACGGGCTTCGCTGCCGAAGCGAACGTCCTTTGCAGCCATTCTCTATATTCCCTCGTTCTGTCAGTCATGTTGTGTCTGGCATATCCGGCGCGCGCCGGAAGACGGGACCGCCCTGCGACGCCCGCTCCGAACCGCCGGATACCGGTCAAAAGGCGCCGATCAGGCCGCCTTTTTCTTGGCGGTCGCGGTGCCGGTGATGATGCCCATGATGTCGGACTCCTTCATGATCAGGAGTTCCTCACCATCGAGCTTCACTTCGGTGCCGGACCACTTGCCGAACAGGATCTTGTCGCCTTCCTTGACATCGAGCGGCACAAGCTGGCCGGCTTCGTTGCGGGCGCCGGGGCCGACGGCGATGACTTCGCCTTCCATCGGCTTTTCCTTGGCGGTATCGGGGATGATGATCCCACCGGCGGTCTTTTCCTCAGCGGTCAGACGCTTGACGACGACCCGGTCGTGCAGGGGACGGAAACTCATTTTAAGACGCTCCTGAGTTCGTTCTCAGCCAGAGATTGATATGGATGCCACAGCCGACGCCGGGCCTCCGATGAGCACCCGGCCGGTTGTTAGCACTCCCTGCTTGGGAGTGCCAGCGATCTAGCCCCGCCGTCGCCGCAAGTCAAGCGTTTGGCAGCACTCTTTTATGCTGAGTGCTAAGTTGCTGAATTTGTTGTGTTTCTGGTTGCGCATGGCAGGATGTCTCCGACATCATGCTGTCATGCGGCCGGTGTTATGCCTCAGGCGAAGGGAGGTTTCCGACGGGCGCGTTCGCTAGGAAGGGGATCTGACCATCATGAGCCTTGTTCGGCAGTTGCAAGATTATCGCCTGACCACCGCTGAAATTCTGTATCACCTGCCGGACCATCCGAATGTGCTGCAGACCTATATCTGGCAGGATCTGGATATCGCGCCGCGCTATCCGGTGTTGCACAAGTTCCTGGATTTCTGGAAGCGCGAAATCGACGGAACGCTGCACTCGGTGCGGGTGGCGTCGGCGAGCCTGGTGAAGCCGCCGACGATCGGGAAGGCCGACGCGGTGCTGCGGCTGCATTAGACTGGCGGTTTCCCGAGGGCGGCGTTTTCGGCGGCGGTTGCCCGAAACGGGAGACTGATCGCGGCGTGAGGGTGAGCCCGCCGGGGGCGGTGCGGCGGTTGGCCGGGTTCGCCGGAACGGTTTCAGCGCGCGCTAGTTGTTTTTAGATTTACAATACAACCTATAGTGGTTATGGCTGCGGTCAGCCGGCCGTCGTTGGCGGTACGGAGGCGGTGCACACCGGTGTCGGCTGAACGATACTGTCGGCGTCATGGACGAAAAGTGCCAAAAGCCGTTGAATCGCTTTTTTAACGGCAAGCTGCCCCTTATAGTCTGCCGATGCCCTTCGACGTGCTCGAGTTTCCGGACGCCTCTCGCATGGATCGTGCCGCGACCCGGCAGAGCCGCCGGCTTGTTGCTATCTGGCTGTTCGGCGTGGCCGGCATGATCATGGTGATGATCGTGCTGGGCGGGGTGACGCGGCTGACCGGGTCGGGCCTGTCGATTATGGAATGGGCGCCGATTATCGGCGCGCTGCCGCCGGCCGGCGAGGCGGAATGGCAGCGCCTGTTCGAGTTGTACAAGCAGATTCCGCAATACAGCCTGGTGAACGACGGGTTCGGGCTGGACGGGTTCAAGCAGATCTTCTGGCTGGAATGGACGCACCGGTTGTGGGGCCGGCTGATCGGGCTGGCGTTCCTGGCGCCGATGATCTGGCTGTGGGCGACCGCTCGGATCGAGGTGCGGCTGCTGCCGCGACTCGGGCTGCTGTTGTTGCTGGGAGGGCTGCAGGGTGCCGTCGGCTGGTTCATGGTGGCGTCGGGGTTTCTGCCGGATGCGACATCGGTGTCGCCATACCGGCTGGTGATTCATCTGGTGCTGGCGCTGGTGCTGTACGGCACGATCATCTGGACGGCGCTGTCGGCGCTGTATCCGTCGCGTCACCGTATGGCGGTCTCGGGCTGGGTGTATGGTTTGGCGATCGGCTGCCTGGCGATGGTGAGCCTGACGATCTTGGCCGGCGGGTTCACCGCCGGGCTGCATGCCGGGCTGACGTTCAACACATTTCCGCTGATGGACGGCAGCCTGGTGCCGGACGGCTATGCAACGCTGCAGCCGTTGATTCGCAACCTGACCGAGAACGTGGCCGCGGTGCAGTTCGATCACCGGCTGCTGGCGACGGTGACTCTGCTGCTGGTGTCGGGGATGGCGGTGGCCGGCTGGCGGGCGGGGCTGCCGCGTCCGCTGGCGGTTTGTCTGGTCGCTGCGGTGCTGTGCCAGTACGGGCTCGGCGTGACGACACTGCTGCTGGCGGTTCCGGTTCCGGTCGCGGCGCTGCATCAGGCGGGCGCCGTGGTGCTGCTAACGGTGATGCTGGTTGTGGTGCACCTTCTGTCGCATGCCCCGAACCGTCGGGCCGACCTGCAGGCGCCGATCGAAATGCCCGTGACATGAGCGACTTCGCCACGGTCTCGCTCGAGGCCGTGTTCGAGGCGCTGCCCGTCGGTCTGGGCGTGGTGGATTCGTATCGGCGCATCGTCATCGCGAACGGGGCGTTCCGCGAGTCGCTGGGGCTGCCGGCGGATGCGTTGTCGCCTGGCACCTCGGTGGTGGATGCGGTGCGGGCGTCGGCGTTGCGCGGGGTGTTCGGGCCGGGCGACCCGGATGAGCAGGTCCGAGCGGTGCTGGCGACCGACCACAGCCGGCCTGGCCTGTTGCGCCGGCGCAGTTTTGGCGGGCGCAACTTCGATCTGTTCAACACGCCGATGCCGGATGGCGGCTACATCGTCACGGTGGTCGAGACGACCGCCCAGGTGGTTGCCAGGGCGGAGGCGGAGAGTGCGGTGGCGCAGAGCGCGGCGGCGCTGGCGACGCTGCGGATCGGCTTGGCGGTGTTCGATTCGGCGCGGCGCCTGCTGCTGGTCAATCCTCGGTTTGCAGCGCTGCTGAGTTTGCCGCCGGATCGGCTGGTCACCGGGTGCGGATTCGATGTGATGCTGACGCTGATGGAGATGCGGGAGGAGTATTCCGGGCCGGAGGGAGCGGCGTTCGTTGATTCTCTGCGGCATGCGCTGCCAGGGGTGCCGTGGACGATCCGGCGGCAGCGCATCGACGGGCGGTCGATCGACGTGGCGTTCGATCCGCTGCCGGATGGCGGCTGCACGATCTCGGTCAGCGACATCACGCCGCAGGCGAGGGCGGAGGACGACGCGCGGCGGCGGGCGCGGCTGCTGGACCTTGTGCTGCTGAATGTGCCGCACGGGATCTGCGTGTACGGACCGGATCATCGCGTGGCGATGTTCAACGACATCTATAATAAAGTGATGGAGGGCGCGCCGCTGCAGATCGGCGACACGCTGGAGGAGGTTATCCGCCGGCGGGCGGAAGCGGGCGAGTATGGCGAGGGCGATCCGGACACGGTGTTCGCCACGCAGATCGGCTTCGACATCGGGCGGCCGCAGATGCGGCGGCGGGTTCGTCCGAACGGCACGGCGATCGACGTGCGCACCGCGCCGCTGCCGGATGGCGGCCACATCAGCGTGGTCACCGATATTTCGGCGCTGGTGCAGGCCGAGGCGGAGTTGCGCCGCCGGGCAGAGGACATGAGCACGATGCTGGATAATATCAGGCATGGCATCATGTTGTGGGGGCCGGACCGGCGGCTGGTGGCGAGCAATCCAGTGGCGGCGGAACTGCTGGATCTGCCGGCGGATCTGCTGACGCCGGGACGCGCGGAAGCCGAGGTGATCGCGGCACTGTCGTCGCTTGGGCATTTCGGGCCGGACGGGGCAGATGCGACGATGGCGCGACAGTTGCTGACGCTGGACCGCGGCGTGCCGTTCGGCCGGGAGATCACCACTTTGTCGGGGCGGGCGCTGCATGCGCAGTCGAATCCGGCGCCAGGCGGCGGCTGGATCAGCACGTTCACCGATGTCACCCGGATGCGGGAGACGGAGTCGGAGCTGCGGCGGGCGAAGGAACTGGCGGAGGCGGCAAACCAGGCGAAGTCACGCTTCCTGGCGACGATGAGCCATGAGCTGCGCACGCCGCTGAATGCGATCATCGGCTTCTCGGACGCGATGGCGCGGGAGAACGGGGCCATTCCGGCGGAGCTGGTGGCGGATTACAGCGGCCAGATCAATGCCGCCGGCAAGCAGTTACTGTCGCTGATCAACATCATCCTGGACGTCGCGCGGATCGAGAGTGGGCGGTTCGAGCCGAATGCGGAGATCGTCGACCTGGTGAAGGCGATCCAGGTGGCGCGGCGGCAGGCGGAGAGTGCGGCGCAGGCGGGCGAAATTTCGGTCGAGCTGCAATTGCCGGAGGACCTGCCGTGGCTGCGCGGCGACGAGCGACGGATCACCCAGGCGCTGTCGCAGCTGCTGTCGAATGCGGTGAAATTCACCGGAGCCGGCGGGTCGGTGACGATCCAGGCAGGCCCGACCGAGGAGGGCGATCTGTTCGTCTCGGTGACGGACACGGGGATCGGGATTCCGGACGGCGAACTGGAGCGGGTGTTCGAGCCGTTCACGCAACTGGATGGGTCGTTGTCGCGGCGCTATCCGGGTGCGGGGTTGGGGCTGTTCACGGCGCGGGCGGTGGTGATGGCGCATGGCGGGCAGTTGCTACTGAGCAGCCGGCCCGATGAGGGCACCACGGCTCGGATCGTGCTGCCGCGGGCGCGGATTCTGCCGCAGGCCGTGGGCTGATCGGGTCGTGAGCGGTTTACGCGGCTGGTGGTCAAACCCGGCCGGACACACCATCTATCTAGTTTGCACAGTTTGAAGGATCGCCTCATGAGCGCTATTGCGGCTACCGATCAGTTGTTTTTCGAGCGTGCGAATGCCGAGCTTGACCAGGCTGCGGCTGCTCGGATTGTGGACGAGGCGCTGCATGGCAGCGATGACGGTGAGCTGTTCCTGGAATACCGGGAAAGCGAGTCGATCAGCCTCGATGACGGCGTGATCCGCTCCGCGACCTTCGACTCGGGGATGGGGTTCGGGTTGCGGGCGGTCGCCGGCGAGGCGACGGGGTATGCGCATTCGGGCGAAATCTCCGAGGATGCGCTGCGGCGGGCGGCGGCGACGGTGTCGGCGATCGCGGCGGGTCATTCGGGGACGGTGGCGGAACCGCCGCGGGCGACCAATTCGCGGCTTTATTCGGATGCGAATCCGCTGCGGCTGATGGATTTCTCGGCGCGGACGTCGCTGCTGGGCGAGATCGACGCCTATGCGCGCGGCAAGGACCCGCGTGTCAAGCAGGTGATGGCCTCGATCAGCGGCGAGTGGCAGGCGGTGCAGATCATGCGGCCGGATGGCACGCGGGTGGCCGACCTGCGGCCGCTGGTGCGGCTGAATGTCTCGCTGGTGGTGGAGCAGGACGGACGGCGTGAAACCGGCAGTCACGGGACAGGCGGGCGGTTTTCTTACGACTTTGTCACGCAGGAAAGCACCTGGCACGGGGCGGTGGACGAGGCGCTGCGGCAGGCTCTGGTCAATCTGGACAGCCGGCCGGCACCGGCGGGTGAGATGCCGGTGGTGCTGGGGCCGGGCTGGCCGGGGATCCTGCTGCACGAGGCGATCGGGCACGGGCTGGAGGGCGATTTCAACCGCAAGAAGACCTCGGCGTTTGCAGAGCTGATGGGCAAGCGGATCGCCTCGCCGGGGGTGACGGTGGTTGATGATGGCACCATGGTGGATCGCCGCGGCAGCCTGACCGTGGATGACGAGGGCACGCCGACCAGCCGTACCGTGTTGATCGAAGACGGCATTCTGGTCGGATTGCTGCAGGACCGGCTGAATGCGCGGCTGATGGGGATGCGCGCGACGGGCAACGGAAGGCGCCAGTCGCATGCGCATGCGCCGATGCCGCGGATGACCAATACGGTGATGCTGGGCGGGTCGAACACGCCGGAGGAGATGATCGCCTCGGTCAAGCGCGGGCTGTATGCGGTGAATTTCGGCGGCGGGCAGGTCGATATCACCTCCGGGAAGTTCGTGTTCTCGGCGAGCGAGGCGTATCTGATTGAGGACGGCAAGGTGACGGCGCCGGTGAAGGGGGCGACGCTGATCGGCAACGGGCCTGATTCGCTGACCAAGGTGCAAATGATCGGCAACGATATGGCGCTGGACCCGGGCGTTGGCACGTGCGGCAAGAGCGGGCAGGGGGTTCCGGTGGGGGTCGGTCAGCCGACGCTAAAAATTTCCGGACTAACGATTGGTGGCACGGCCGCCTGATTCACGCTTTTCACGTTTGTATTTCTTGAGACTCGGTCGCTGAAAGGCGGCCGGATTTCTTTCCAGGCGAATTATCTGGGGATATTTGCGGACGATTCGTCGTAATTTTGACCAGGGTCGCGTGGTGTGGGTGCGTTCGCGCTGTTTGCGCATTGTTGCCGGTATATTGCGATTTTTTGGCGTGCATGGCGACGGTTTTTATTTCCCGATTTTAGGGCGAACATCGCCGATTTGACGTTAAGATAACGTCAAAAAAACGATAATTAAATCTTATTCTGTGAGTATGTCTCCATCAACGGATCGCAAACGGGTTCCTGAGCGGTCCGAAAACCGGGACAAAATAACAGAAGGGTTCACGCCATGTCAGCATTTACGAATGTCTCCGCCCTGGTTTCCACCGCTGATGCGTCGAAGGTTCGCATGGGCGGTTGGGCGCCGACGCTGGCGACGGCTGATGCGTCGAAGGTGCGGCTGGGCGGCTGGGCGCCGACGCTGGCGACGGCTGATGCGTCGAAGGTTCGCATGGGTGGCTGGGCGCCGACGCTGGCGACGGCTGATGCGTCGAAGGTTCGCATGGGTGGCTGGGCGCCGACACTGGCGACGGCTGATGCGTCGAAGGTGCGGCTGGGCCGCTAGGGTTCGGGTCCGGACTTGGCAAACGGCCACGCCCCGCCGAGGCTGCGTTGCCGGTGAAACGACAATCTGAGCGGCAGAGCCGGTCTGTTGCTGCGAATGTGCGCTCCGAGGATATGTCGTCGTGAACGAACCGCTCCCTTCCGGCGACACCGGCCACCCGCAAGCCCCGAAGCCCAAGCTGATCACCTTTCACCGTATGATCCCGACGGCCCGCATGCCGCAGCGGGCCGACCGGTCGGCGGCCGGTTCGCTGCCGACGCGGGCCTTCCGCTACTGCGAGGCGGCGACCTCGGCCGCGGCCTTCGGATATTACGTGTTCCCGCCGATCGGCTTTTCCGTCCAATGGGACGGCCACGACATCATGTGGACGTTCGAGGGCGCCGGCGAGTGGCTGCCGCTCCGCGGAGCCGCCCAGTTTCCGGGCTACCGCGACTACTTCGACTCGATCGCGCCCGACGAGATCAAGGAATTCTCGCCGCCCTTCATCATCGCCCTGCAAGAACCCGGGCTGCTGCAGCTTTGGATGGGCCTCGTGGTGCGCACCGCGCCGGGTTGGAGTGTGCTGGTCCGCGCCCCGGCCAATCTGCCGCGCAGCGGCGGCTGGGAGCCGTATGAGGGCATTATCGAAACCGACCGCTGGTTCGGTCCGCTGATCACCAACCTGAGGCTTACCAAGACCAACGTGCCGATCGACTTCAGACCGGATTTTCCGCTGCTTCAGGTGCAGCCGATCCCGCGGCATGTGTATGAGGACGCGACGCTCAACAATTATGAGATCGTGCCCGACCCGGAACAGTTATCCCCCGAGGACTGGGATGACTACTACGATACTGTGGTGCGGCCGAATTCCCAGGTGGTGCGGCCGCGCGGGCAGTACGCCGCCGCCGCGCGCAAACGGCGCGGCGCCGAGAGCGTAACGGATGACAAGTCCGCAGGAGACTGAAACAAGCTGGACACGCGGTGAGGTTTCCGTCATCAACCGAATATGACGCATTGCTGGACGACGGGCGGTCGCAGCCGCATTTGGTTTATTCTCGGATGCATCGCCACCCTGCTCGCGCCGGTCACCGGTCACGCCGGCGCCGTTTGTCCCGCCGACCCGGCGATGGACCCGCTGCACCTGCCGCACCTGCGCGCCGCCGTCGCAGCCCGGACCGAGGGGCTGATCGTGGCGCTCGGATCATCCTCGACCGAAGGCGTGATGGCCTCCGACAGCGCCCATACCTATCCGGCGGAACTGCAGTTGGCGCTGACCAAGGCGCTGCCCAGCACGCATTTCGCGGTGATCAACCGCGGGGTCGGCGGGCAGGACGCACCTGAGGAACTGGCGCGGCTCGATAGCGACGCCATCGCCCTGCATCCGCAACTGGTGATCTGGCAGGTCGGCGCCAACGGCGCAATGCGCCACGCCGACCCGGTGGTGTTCCACCAAATGGTCACCGAAGGTGTGGACCGGCTGATCAAGGCCGGAATCGACGTTGTGCTGATGGATAACCAGCGCTCGCCCAAGGTGCTGGCAGCGGTGGAGCACATCGTGCTGGAACACGAGCTGCATCTGGTTGCACAGGAAACCGGGGTGAACCTGTTCTCCCGCAGCCACCTGATGGACGCCTGGGCGGACGAAGGGGACAAGCCGGGGATGTTCACGGCCTCGGATGGGCTGCACCATAATGACCTGGGGTACCTGTGCGTTAGCCAGACCCTGGCGCGGGAAATTGCCGCGGCCGTCACGGCACCTTTGGCCGTTTCGGCCAGCCGTTGAGTTAGGCCAGGGCGCCGCCCTGGACCCGCAAAGGGGGCGACGCCCCCTTTGATCCCATTCAATTAAGACTGGGTTCTAATAAGACTGGGTTCCAAGGGCCGCCGGCCATTGGCGGGGTCCAGGGGCAGCGCCCTGGCCTTCCCCTAACCCAACCCCGGTCGCAGGATGATCGGCGCATTCGGCGCTGGGGCATCGCGCTCGCGGATGCCGGCCAGGCGCAGGCCCTCAGCGTAGTGGGCCCGGTCGCTCTCGCGCTCCAGCGGGTTGCTCGCCATGAAACGCTCGACGGTGAAGTCGGGCTCCAGCGCGAGGAACCGGCGGCGGATCGTCGCCGCCTCCTGATCCCAGTGCAAATGCCCGAGTGCCGCCAGATACGGACGATAGGTGGCGGAAAACGCGGGATTGAGCTGACTGGCATCGCGTCCGACCGCCACAGCGCTCTCGTAGTCACGGCGCAGCAGGTGGATCAGCGCGAAGAATCCGTCGAAGATGAAGGCGTGCGGGTCGAGCGGGGACAGCTTCTTGTAGTGTATCATGCGCCGTTCCGCCTCATCCGGATTGCCGGCGTAGCCGTAGGTCATCGCCGACAGCGCCCAGGCCATGGCCAGGTTTGGATTGAGCGAGAGGGCCCGGTCGTGCAGCACCATCGCCTCGCGCAGGCGGCGATGGAGGAAGGCGCGGACGTGACCGCTGATCGACAGGCCTCTGGCATCGAACGGGTCCAGCACGATCGCCCGTTCGGCGAGGTCGCCGGCCTTTTCCATCATGGCTTTGGGATGGTCTGCCCAATCCTGGCCGACGAGAAAGACGTGCCAGTAGGCGTACCAGGCGTGGGCGGCGGCGTAGTCGGGTTCGAGCGCGATGGCGTCGGCGAGATGCTGGCCGGCCTGGACGTAGGCGCTGTGCTCCATGCGGGCCATCAGCGGGATGGAGCGGAGCATCAGGTCGTAGGCGGTGGCATCGACCGGGCCGCGGCTGGTGCTGCGCTTGGCCTCGATCAGCAGGATCTCCGGGTCGATCTGGGCGACGACCTCGGCGGCGATTTCGTCCTGCAGGGCGAGCATGTCGTTGGTTTCGCGATCGAAGCGGCGGGCCCAGACGATCTGGTTGCTGGCGCGCAAGTCGAGCAGGCGGAGGCTGATGCGGATTTTGTTGCCGGCGCGCTGGACCGATCCGTCGAGCAGGAAGTCGAGGCCGAATTCGCGGCGGATCGCGGCCTCATCGCGCTGGTCGGCGGCGAAGCGCCCGAGCGAATTGGAGGAGACGATGAACATCCAGCGGAAGCGGGAGAGGGCGTTGGTGATTTCGTCGGCGAGGCCGGGGGCGAGGTGGGCGTCTTCGTCGGGGATGCCGATCAGGCGGAACGGCATGACGCCGATCCGAGCGCCGCCACGGGCGGAGGCGTCGCGTTTGCGAGTGGGGGGCAGGATTTCGGCGGCGGGCGCCGGCGGTTCGGCGAAAGCCGGGGGCGCCTGGGCGGAGGGCGGTTCCAGCGCCTGCGGCGGGCGCAGCGGCAGGCGGCTGTGCGACGGGCCGCGGATTTCGTTCAGCAGTTTCTGGGTTTCGGTCGAAGGCGTGGCGTCCAGCATATCGGCGAGGACGGCGCGGCAGCGGTCGTAGGCCTGCACCGCGAGGCCGCGTTCGCCGCGGGCGGCGTGGGCTTTCATCAGGGCGCGCCAGGCGCCTTCGTGCGAGCGGTCGATGGTGAGCAGGCGCTGCGCGGCGGAGATCGCGGCGTCGGGTCCAAGGTCTTCCTTCAGCATCGTCTCGGCGATGCCGCGGGCGCGGTCGCGCAGGCGTTCGCGTTCGGTGTTGAGCCAGGCGTCGAAGTTGGGATCGACGCCGTCGAGGTCTTCGAGCAGGTCGCCGTCGAGCAGGGCGAGCGAGGCGGGCTGCGCGGCGGTGGCGCGCATCACTTCCTCGACGTCGATCCAGACGGCGCCGGGGCGGAGCGTGAGATGGTCGCGGGTGATGATGAGGATGTCGGTTTCGGCCGGCGAGAGGGCGTCGAGCAGGCGGTGGATTTCCTGCCGCAGCGAGGCGCGCGCCTGCTCCTCCGGACGGCGGCTCCAGAGCTGTTCGGCGAGGCGGCCGCGCAGCACCGGGCGGGGCGCGGACATGGCGATACAGGCGAGCAGCGCACGGGTCTTGCGGCCGGGCGGCAGCACGTTTTCGCTGCGCACGGTCCAGGCCTCCATTTGGCCGATCAGCCGAAGCCGGACGACGACATGGTCGAGCGGCGTTGTCGGTGTTGATGCGGACGGGAGCCGGTTTGCCGAATCTGCCATTGTTCCCTCGCGATCAGGAGCGGACAGTAAAGCCTGTTGCCGTTATGCGCCAGACCCATTGCCGGCGGTGCGGAAATCGGCTTGAGCGGTGCTTTGGCGGCAGATTTTCGGATTCGGTCTTGCCGCCGGTTCGGCTCATGTTCCG
>Ga0302320_10006537_pt1 | contig 25844 bp, 25 predicted proteins | sample Bog_T0_3_FD_202130 | JGI IMG/M metagenome (GOLD analysis project Ga0302320, IMG submission 202130) | Peat permafrost microbial communities from Stordalen Mire near Abisko, Sweden - Bog_T0_3 | ecosystem: Environmental > Terrestrial > Soil > Wetlands > Peat | place: Sweden: Abisko, Stordalen Mire... | reverse complement strand
CGCTCAGGGAAATCTGGTTGCTTAGCTTCTGCATGGCAAGGGTGCCAATGCCCAGGTCGCTCTGGAATGTCTTCACGTCGGGCACCGGCACATCGTCGGCTGTTCCCGCAATGCCATCCTTGCCGTTACGCATGGAGGTGAAGAAGGCAACCCGCTTCGGATCGATGCTGAACACGGCTGCGATTAGTTCGGGCGGCGCTTCGCTGACGTTCAACGGGCCGCTGCTCCAGAGGGTAAAGCTGTCTTCCCAGTCGGGCTTGGCCTTGTCGAGCAAATCGACGCCCATGACCAGCCTCACTTCCTCGAAGGACTCGAACGGCTGGTAGGTGGGGCGTTGCGGAAGATTGGCCTGGGCATAATCGTCGGCCTTCGCGCCGTTGAGGCTGCGCAGGTCGCCGGGCGTGACCCAGTCATACAGGCAATCGGCCACATGCTCGGCCTGGTCGATTTGGAGCCCCCATTGCGTAAAAAGATTTTCGAGGATCTCGCGGTGTCCGGTGAGCAGAACGTAATTAAGATTGAGCCGCGCGCCTTCGCTTCCGATCGTCACCTTGAATTGGCGATCCGCCGCCGGTTTTTGAAAGAACAGCGGTTCGTCCTTGAGAAATTGCGGATTCAATCCCAGCGCCACGCCGCTCAAAGCCAGCGCGCGCGCGTCGAGGGCCTGTTCTTCGTGGGTGGTATGTTCCACCGAAAGCTCCACCATCTCGATAACTCCAAAAACCGCCATGGTGAGCAGCAGCAGCGCCCAGAACACCAAAATGAGGGCCGAGCCCCGCCGGGAAATGTAGTAATGAGGGCGCATCAGGGGAGGGCTCGTTGAGAGCTGCGGGCGTGGGGCGGCTCTTCGATTTTTGGGAGCCAAAAATCCATCGTCGTCGACTGCAAATCGCCGGCCGGTTGCATCGAAAATTCGACCATGTTCGGATTATTGGGCCCGCTCCACAGCTCGACCCATACGGTCGCGTTCAAATCGAGAAATTTCCAGTCGAGCGTCTTGATATCTCCCATGAGTTGAATCCACGTCAGGGTGGGATCGTTCGAGATCACGGCTTGCTGAAGGATCGCTCGCGCATCCTGGGGCTGGCCCTGCACGGTCCCGGCTATGAAGGTGGCAAGCCGCAGCGCGTAATAGCCGTTGGCCTGCACCTTGCCGTCGATCGCCGTGGCAAGATCGTGGGTGCCGAAAATAATGCCGTTTTGCACCAACCCTTCGCCAGTGCCGCGCTGGTAGGTAACGAGCGAGCTTCCTGCGGGCAGCTCCCCGAGCTTTTTCTTGAAGAAGGCATTGAGGGCCGCAACCTCGTCGCGTCGATTCTGATTGTCCTGCAACGTCGAAGTGCTTTCAAGAACGGCTGTCATCAGCCCAAAGACGGCGGCGGCTAGCAGAATGAAAACTGCCAGCGTGATCATCATTTCGAGGAGAGTAAAGCCGCCGGGGCGGGCAGGCCTTGTTCCCTCGTTCCCAAACTCCATTTGGGAACGCAATTGCTGAGGCAATTCCATTGCCGATCTTGTAACCGCGCCCGTGAGGGCGTGGTCCAGCGCCTCACGGCGGCGGTTATAAGTCAGCGCGAAATGGAATTTCGCGGGGAACAGGAGGCGTTCCCAAGTGCAACTTGGGAACGAGGGAGCGGATCCCTCGACAGGCGCGGGATGACGGAACGGCAAAGAGACGGGCACATTCATGGCTGGTATACCAGTTGCGAGACATCCCGTTGTTGCGCCTCGCCGCCTGATTTCCATGAGGCTGTGATCGTGGCGCGGTATGTGTTCTGGACGGGCTGTTTCTTTTGGTCCTGCAACTGCTCCTGCACAATCGAGACGTGATAGAGAAAGCCGGAACCGTCATCCGGCAAATCCCTTTCGCCGGGCTGCACGCGCGCGGCGTGAAGCAATGTCATCTGATTGCCCAGGCCGCGAGTCGCCGCGTCGACGGCATTGCGGTCCATCGCCGCATCGAAGCCGCTGTGGAGCGCGATCACCAGCGCGAACGCGACCATCGCAAAAATGCTGAGGGCAATGATGACTTCAAACAACACCATGCCTGCGCGCATGCGGTGCGCGCGCGCCTGACGATATATCGGGAGGAGGTTCATGGAAAGGAAGTGGTTTCGTTTTCCACGTTGCCGGTGAGCACGTTAAAGCTCATTTCCAGCCACGCGTTTCCCCGGACCAGGCGCACGCGGGTTGCCTGGCAAAGCTCGCCCGGTTGAAAGATCCAGGAGGTTGGTGGCATATCAACCCAAGCGTCGGTTTTTGTCGAATCGGGAGTGAGCAGCTTGTTGGCGGGATCGAGTTTGGCGCTCACTTCCACATTTTCCATCACCGGAGCGTTCGCAGCGGCGGTATCATCATCGGTCGAAGAGGAGTCGTCAGTCACTTTCGCGGCTTCGCCGGCGGGGTGCAGGGCCATCGTTTTGTTGGTCAGATCGATGATGTAGACGCGGTGCTGTTCGGCGCTTTGAATCATGGCCGTCTTGACCATCAGCGCGAGTTGGTGGGCGTCGTTGCGCACGGCTTGTTCAACAAACGCCGTTTGGATGGCGGGCAGCGCGAGGCCGCCGAGAATGGCGATGATCACAAGCACGATGATCATCTCCAGCAGCGTGAAGCCAGCCCTGCGGAGGGCGGCAAGTTTGGGAACGAGGGGAAAAATACTGCCCTCCGCAGGAGTGCCGCGGCGAGGATGAGCGCGGTTCATGCGGTTTCTTACGGAGTTGTCGGACTCTTCGAGTCAGACCAATTGCCGATAATGTTAGGGCTGTCGGACTTGCCATCCGGACCCAGGGAAAAAACGTCGTATTTGTCCGGATTATGCGTGCCCGGATTGAGATACTGATAGGAGTGTCCCCACGGATCGAGCGTTTCCGAGTCGAGTTGGGCGTGCCAATGCGGCGGAACGGGATCGGCCGTCGGCCTGCTCCAAAGCGCCTTGAGTCCCTGTTCGGTGGTGGGCAGCACGCCGTTGTCGAGTTGATAGGCCGCCAGCATTTCCTTAAAGGCGAAAAGATCGGCCCGCACCTTTGTCTTTTCAGCGCCTGCGCTCATCGACGTGACCTGAAAGATGACCATGCTCATCAGCAGCGCGATGATACTCAGCACGATGAGCATTTCCATCAGCGTGAAGCCGAGGCGGGAGGTTTTTCTGGCGTGACGATAAAAGGGCGAGGCATTCATGGGGTCGTGGTTTCAGATGGGGTTGAAGAGGGCTCCTCCGGCGGGACCGGCTGGACGGTGGGCGCGGAGAGTTGCGGTTGAATGGCGCTCGCGCTCGCCGGGGCCGACAGATAATTGAGTTGCAGAACAATGCCTTTAATCGCCAGCGGCGGGTCCTGCGTGAGATCGGAAGCGGCGACGCTTCCCGTCAAAGTCACATCGTCCTCGTCGGAAAATTGCACCGTGTTGATGCCCGCCTTGAGCAGGGAAACGGGCACGTAAAATGAGCCGTCGCGCCAGCCGACGTAGCTGGCCGATGTGTTCGCGCTGGCGAGAAACCCGTCGTCCAGCAAATCAGGCACGGTCGGCGTGATCGTCCCGGCGCGCTGTTGATTGATCCACACAATCAGGTGTTTCCCCAACGGCAACCCGGCTTCCTTGAGCGCCAGCCGGGCCGAACCGGGGACCTTGTCCAAGTCGACGCTGAACTCGACGCCCTGTTCGATCCGCAGCGCCTGATCGCTGAGCGGAACGGTGACGAGCTGGTTCTGCCACGCGCCCGGTTCGGTCGGATTGGCGTGGCCATTGACGCTCTGGCCCAGTTGCGTCGGGCCGACGGATGGCGTTACCAAGAGATCCTGCACCTCGGGCGAAACGAGGCCCTCCTTGCTCGCGAGCCATTCCATTTTGATCCGCTGGATGCCCAGATCGGTGTCGCTGCATTGAAAACTGAGGATGCCATCGCCGATAAGCGTGGATGGAGAAATGAGCAGGCTGCGCTGATTGGCCATTCCGATGCCCTCGTAGAAATTGTCGGAGAGTACCTCCGCGCCCTGGGTTCCCTTCCAGGTGATGCGCATGAAACCACCTTGCTTTTCCTGGAAATAAACCGTGACGAGAAGCGAGGCCGTCGTGTCGGGCATGAGGATTGGAAGATCGAGCGTGGCGAAGTTCGTCGGCGGGCTATCGGGATGTCCCAGCCAACTCGGCGTTGCCAGGTTGGGCGGAACAGGAAGTTCCAGTGTGACGGGAGCAGGCAAGTCCGATGCCGATGCGTTCAAGGAAAAAACGGAAAAAATGACGAGGAAAAATAAAACGAAACAGCCCCCTCCCGATGATCGGGCGGACAAACTAGCCGGACGGAGATATCCAAGAAGTTTCACGACGCAACTGCCTTATATTCATTCTAAACGATCGCCTTGTCCCTAACGAGATAAGAATCGTATCAGAAGCATGTGGCAAAATCGCGTCTAAAGTGAAACATGCCAGCAATGTAACGTAATTGACACTGCCCTTGTATGGACGCCATCTCGCCGGTCCCATGCGAAGCTTGCTGATAAGATTAACGCAAGGTAGGCTTAACCCCTTATGCTTACCCTGTCAGAGATCGGCAAAAGCTTCGGCGCGCGCACGCTTTTTGAAGATGTTTCCCTGAGTATCAACCTCGGGGAACGGATCGCGCTCGTCGGCCCCAACGGCGCGGGCAAGACGACTCTTTTCTCCATCATTCTCGGCACAGCCGAGCCGGATAGCGGTTCTGTCGTGATCGACAAGCACACGACCATTGGCTATCTCCCGCAGGAAACGGCAGCCAGCGGCGACGAGACCGTCCTCGAACTCGCCATCGCCATCACGCCGGAGCACGGCACGTTGATGCGCATTCTTTCCGAAGGCACGCGCACGGGAAAGACCGACACCGAGGAGTACCACGACGCGTTGGGCCGTTACGCGGAACTCGGCGGCTACCAGAACGAGCCGAAGGCGAAGCGCATCCTGGCCGGCCTCGCGTTTCGCGAATCCGATTTCAATCGCCCCGCCAAAACGATGAGCGGCGGCTGGATCATGCGCGCGCACCTGGCGCGGCTGCTCGTGATGGAGCCCGACCTTCTCATGCTCGACGAGCCGACGAACCATCTCGATCTTGAATCGCTCGGCTGGTTCCAGAATTATCTCGAGTATTATCCCGGCGCGATCCTGATGATTTCCCACGACCGCGCGTTTCTCAATGCGCTCGTCGATAATATTTTCGAGATTCGCCACAAGCAGGTCCATCGCTATCGCGGCAACTACGACGCCTATGTCGAGCAGCGTCTCGCCCGCCACGAGCAGCATTTGGCCGCCTATAAAAACCAGCAGGCGGAGATACAAAAGCTCCAGGAATTCGCCGACCGTTTCCGCGCCAAGGCGAGCAAGGCTTCGCAGGCGCAGAGCAAGCTCAAGCAGATCCAGCGGATGGAAAAACTCGAAGCGCCCGAATCGGCCGACAAGAAAATCAACATCAAGTTTCCCCAGCCCGCGCGCAGCGGCCAGCGCGTGATGACGTTGACGAAAGTCCATTTTGCCTACGACACGCTGAAGGTCTACCAAGGCATCGACCTCGAAATCGAGAAAGGCCAGCGCACTGTGCTCGTCGGGCCGAATGGCGCGGGCAAATCGACGCTGCTGAAAATTCTCGGCGGCGTTCTCGAAATCCAGCAGGGCGAGCGCAAGGAGGGCCTCAACTGCGAAGTCGGCTACTCCTCCCAAAACCGCGCCGACATGCTCAACCCGACACGCACGGTTTTGCAGGAGGCGATGAGCATCCCGAATCCGCTGCCGGAGATCACCACGCGCACGATTCTCGGTTCATTCCTCTTTTCCGGCGACGATCACTTCAAGAAAGTCGGCGTCCTTTCCGGCGGCGAAAAAACCCGCCTCGGCCTCGTCAAATTGCTGATGAATCCGCCCAACTTGCTCCTCATGGACGAGCCGACGACCCACCTCGACATGGCGAGCATCGACGCACTCATCAACGCGCTCAAGCAATACCAGGGCACGCTGATTTTCATCAGCCACGATGTCTATTTCATCCGCCAGCTCGCTACAACCGTGCTCCACATCAGCGCGGGCAAACTCACGCCCTACTCGGGCGACTACGATTATTACCTCGAGAAATCGGGCGCGGGCTCAGCGAAACTCGGCCTCGTCGCCGGCGAGCAATTGACCGATAGCCGTCCCGCCGAGGCACCTGCCGCGTCTATATCAAAATCGGGCGGTTCCGTGGTCAAGACCAAGGAACAAAAGCGGAAGGAAGCCGAGGAGCGCCAGGCCGCATCCGCCGCGCGCAAACAGGCGCAGGCGCACCTCGACAAAATCGAGCGCGAAATCGCCGCGCTGGAAAAACGGCACAAGGAAATCGTCGTGCTGCTCGAAGCCCCCGAGACCTATGCGCAAGGCGGCGACTTCATGAAGCTCAACCGCGAACTCATCGACAACACCGCCCGCCAGGAAGAGCTCAACGAAGCCTGGGAAGATGCCACCGCCGACGTCGCTGCGCTGAATCCTGCTGCTGAGCCCGCAGTGGAAGCGTAGCCACGCGTGGGTGTCTTGTCCTCGCCCACTACAATCCTGCCAGCACCTCGGCGGTGTGCTCCGCCGGTTTCACCTTGCGGTAAATCGCGCTTAATTTTCCCTGGGCATCAATGACAAATGTGCTGCGTTCGATGCCCATGTATTTCTTTCCGTACATGCTTTTTTCCACCCAGACGCCGTAGGCCTCGGCAATTTTATGATCGGAATCGGCCAGCAGCGGGAAGGGCAGCGTAAATTTTTCGATGAACTTCGCGTGCGATTTTGCGGTGTCGGGACTGACGCCGAGGACTACCGCGCCCTTTTTCTGGAAAGCCGTGTGTTCATCCCGGAAGGAGCAGGCCTCCACCGTGCAGCCGGGCGTATCATCCTTCGGATAGAAATAGAGGACGACCTTTTTGCCCGCAAAATTGGACAGGGAAACGGTTTTGCCCGATTGGTCTGGCGCCGAAAAAGCGGGCGCCTTCGCGCCGACGATGAGTTTACGCATGCTGTGAAGGAAGCAGGCGTCCGGGTCCTGTCAAGGAAAGCAGCTGCGGAAAGCGCGGTTTTCGTCATTACCAGTGCAACTTGGGAACGAGGGTACGCGGCCAGTTTTTATCATCCCCGCTTCTCGTTAGGCATAAGAGGCAATAATAATCCTTATTATATTTGCTAAAGCCGCGCCCTCGGAAAACCGATAGAGGAGGCATGGCAGCTTCTCGGCGCTTTAAGTTCAATGACCGCTTAAAGGTAGGCAAGCTCCATTGCGCTTCGGAGCCGCAACCTCATCGAAATCCATCACCTGAAACAGAAAGAAATCCATATGCCATACGTTCGAACATTATCAGTGCCATTGCTGGCATTTATTATTGGAATCATCGTGCAAATCGTTCCCGTTCACGCTGACAATGACGACCTTGATTTCACCCTGGTGAACAAGACGGGATACGGCATCAAAGCGATCTACATCGCGCCCAGCGCCTCGACCGAATGGGGCGATAACATCATCAGCAAGCCGTTGGAAAATGGAGACGGATTGGCCATTACCTTCGACGCCAAAGCGAAGGCTGAACACTGGGATATCCGCATTGCCTGGGTCGATGAAGGCAACGATGTGATCTGGAAGAAATGCAAACTGAGCGAGATCAGTAAAATCACGCTGCACTACAACCGCGATAGCGGCGAAACGACCGCTTCAACAGAGTAAGACTTTTTCCCCGGTCCCATGGCGCGTGGGGCTGCCAACCCGCGCGCCTAAGGATGGGAACTCTCTTCCTGATAAAATTCCGTTAATTTGGTAATTCCATAATTCCGTTAAAATCGGCAACGCGCATCTAAACAAGCCGTCCCAAATCGCCCGGTAGCGCCGAATCAAACCGCATTTCTTTGCGCGTCGCGGGATGCCGAAAGCGCAGTGTGCTCGCATGAAGCGCGATGCGTTTGATCGGGTTCGTCTCCGCGTCGTATTTTTTGTCGCCGACGATGGGGCAGCCTTCCTCGGCGAGTTGGACGCGAATCTGGTGGCGGCGGCCCGTTTCCAGCGTCAACTCAACCAGCGTCGTCGATTTGCCTTTTTTCATCACGCGATAGCGGGTGATGGCATGGCGCGTTTCAGGCCCCTCATCCGCGACATAAACCTTGAGCGGATTCGACTCGTCGAGATGCGAATCGAATTTTCCCGCATCGCTCGACGGCGCACCCTCGACCACGGCGAGGTATTTTTTCTCAACGGCATCCCAGTCTTTCTGAAGCGCAATCTTAGCCGGTTCGTTCTTGGCGAAAATCATCAGCCCCGACGTTTCGCGGTCGAGCCGGTGCACGACCCAGACCCGTTCGTGCCCGCGCGGGTTTCCAAGCCGCACGTGATTGGTGAGGAATGCGTATGCGGTTTTCTCTTCCTCCGACGGACTCGCGATGCTGAGAAGCCCCGCCGGTTTGTCGATCACGATGATGTCGGCGTCCTCGTGCCGGATGCGGATGCCGCCGGCCAGTTTCGTTTCCGGCGCGGCCATTCCCTTCGGACGAATCAGCACCGTGTCCCCCGGCTTGAGCGCATGATCGAATTGCGTAACGACCCGGTCATTTACCGCGACCGAGCCGAACTTCAGCCACGCGCGCACCTGCTTTTTCTTCGTGTCGGGCCACGCCTCGAACAGGTAGGCGAGGAGCTCCGAGGGCTTCGATACAATTCGCGAGGGATACATGACCAAATTTCCAAATTCACCAAATTACTAAATTTTTCTGAAGGGGAGAAGGGGGAGATATTGCGTTGCTCTGTTGAAATCATCACTTTTCAACAGAAAAACATGAAATCATGAAGACATGAAAATGAACTCGATGAGGAATCAACCTTCTGTTCCTTCCTGTTTTCATAATTTCATGTCTTCCTGTTAAAAAAGCTTCAACGAAGCACTATTGTGTCCATTTCCATCCCCTGCCTTTAATTTGGGAATTGGGTTATGCGGTATCTACCCTCGCCGTTCGCGTACGCAGTCGGGGCTTTTTGCAATCGAGTGCGCGGGCAGGATGCCGCGCCACGAAACGCCCGCATAGATCAGCGAATGGCGTCCGATAATGGATCCCGGATTAATCACCGCGTTGCAGCCTACTTCGGTTCCGTCGCCGATCAGCGCGCCGAATTTACGCAGTCCGGTGGACACGACCTCGCCGCCCGCGCGAAGCGTTATCAAATCGCCGTTGAGTTTAAGATTGGAAACAATAACGCCCGCCGCAAGATGCACTTTCGCGCCGAGGATCGAATCGCCGACATAATTGAAATGAGGCACCTGGCAGTTGTTGAAAAGAAAGCTGTTTTTGATCTCCGATGAATTGCCGATGACCGATCCCGCGCCGATGATGACATTTTCCCGGATGTAAGCGCCGTGGCGGATATGGCAATTCGGCCCGATCCACGCGGGGCCCTTGATGAAGACGCCCGGCTCGACCACGGTGTCGCGTCCAATGAAGACCTGCTCTTCGATCATCGGGTGCCCGATGATTTTGCCGAAATTCACAGGGACAAGATTCTCCTGAAGATAAGCGGCGAGCTTCGGCAGAATTTCCCATGCATGGACCACGCCCTCAAAAATCGCAGCATGGTCCGTCTGCGTGAAATCGAGATAATCGGCGGCGGCAAAAACGGGGGCGCTCATGGTTTGCTGGTGGGAGGAGTCGAGTCGGAGCTTAACGCGGAACCATGCCCGCGTCGCGAGAAAAACTGACAGTAAACCAGGAGCGCGGTGATCGCGAGCATGATTGCGGAAAGAAGCTGGCCCTGCGTGATCGTGCCAAACCAAAAGCCGATGTCGGAATCGGGTTCGCGAAATTGTTCGCCCGCGATGCGCAACACGGCGTATCCGGCCATGAAGGTGAGCGCGACCGCCCCTTCCCGTTTCGTGGAAAAGCGGACCGCGATGAGAATGAGTTGAAGGAGCAGGCCTTCGAGCAGCGCCTCGACAAGCTGCGAGGGATAACGCGGAACATTCATGCCATGGACCCAGGGCGCATCGGGAAACACCACGCCCCACCACGCGTCCGTGGGCCGGCCCCAGAGTTCGCCGTTGAGGAAGTTCGCGCAGCGTCCGAGACCGAGCATCAACGGCGTGCAGAAAGCCGTTGCATCGGCGAGATTATAGAACGGAATTTTCGACGCGCGCGCGTAGAAGATCATCACCAGGATCACGCCGAGAATGCCGCCGTGACTGGCCATGCCGCCCTTCCAGATCGTGAAGAAGTAGGTCGGATCGGTAAAGGTCAGGCGCGGTTCGTAAAGCAGGCAAAAGCCAAGCCGCCCGCCGAGAATCACACCCGCCATCGCGACCCACACAACGTAGTCGGAGATGGCGTCGCCGCGCAGAAGACTCCAGCGCTTCCCGGCCTGCCAGCGGAGTCCGACGAAGAGGACATAAAACCCGCTGAGGTAGGCCAGACTGTAGAAGCGAAGGCCCCAGTTCGTCCCGACCTGGAACAGGAACGGATGCGGATGCTCGATGAAGTAGGCGAAGGTGTGCAGAGTCTTGGAGGCTGTCCGAAAAGTCAGCGCGGGTCACGCCGAAATGAAGGACTTCGGCCCGAAGGGTGACGGCGCTCCAGGCAGGAGTTGTTTCGATCAGGCCATCGAAGCCGCGCGCGCGCGCGCGATCTGCGTCTTCAATGGTTTGCCTGCCATGTAGCGCCGCAGTTCATCTGTCACCCATTGGCCCATTCGCTGGCACTCGCGCTCAACACTGCCCGCGATATGCGGTGTCAGGACGACATTCGGCAGATCGTAGAGTTTCGATGTGGTTTCCGGAGGCTCCGGATGCGTCACATCGAGAATCGCCGTCAAATCAGGTCGCGCGCACAAAACCTCGATCATTTCGCCTTCACGAACGATCGCTCCGCGCGCGGTATTGATAAACGTGGCGCCCGGTTTCATGCTCGCAAGCAGAGCGCCGGTGATGAGTCCGGTTGTTGCGGGCAAATGGGGCGCATGGAGCGAGACGACGTCCGAGCGAGAGAAGAGTTCCGCCAGCGAAACCATTTCCACGTTTAGTTCGGACGCTTGCGCCTGAGTCACCGTCGGATCATGCGAGATGACTTTCATTTCAAAATTCGAGAGATGCTCAAGGACGAGGCGGCCAATCGTGCTGAGTGAAATCAAGCCCACGGTGCTGCCGAACGAACCGGCCACCGCCATTTTCCTTTTTGGGAACGCGCGGGTCTTTTTCATCTCGACGGATTGAGCCCACGCGCGTTTCAGTCCGAGCAAAATATGAGCGATGGAAAACTCGGCCACGGGAACCGCATTGGCCGCATTGGCTGTTGTTAAAACAATGTTTCGATCCCAAAATTCCGGGCTTAACAAGCGCCGGACACTGCCTGCGCCATAAAAAAACGCCTTGAGATTCGGAGCTAATTCAAGAAATTTTTTGTCCAACACGGGAGCACCCCAACCCGACAGAAGAACATCCATTTGTTTAAGCAGATCGGGGCGCTGAAATGCCTCTTCGGGACTCAACACCGGCGCAAGAACTTCGACCATTTGCGCAATTTGAGCCTGCTGTTTGGGGCCATAAATTCGAGGCCAATCCTTCGGGTCCATGATATAAAGAGCTTTCAAGATGCGCCCATTCTGTCGCAAGCTGTGGCGTTGGCAATCTTAGAAGCCGCTCTCATAATAAATTGTTACCCTATGCTCATCCCCGGCCTCGTTTCGATTACCTTTCGTTCCCTTGCTCCGGAAGAAATCATTCGCCTGATGGGGCAGGCTGGCGTGCAAGCGGTCGAGTGGGGTAGTGACGTTCACGTTCCGGCGGGCGAAGTCGACCGCGCGCGCGAGGTGGGCCGCTGGACGCGCGAAGCCGGGCTGATGGTTTCCGCTTACGGTTCTTACTACCGGTTGGGCGGCGGGAAGGAAGATGCTCCCTTCGAACTCGTGCTGGCCAGCGCGGCGGGGCTCGGCGCTCCAACAATCCGGGTTTGGGCGGGCCGCAAAGGATCTGCTGATTGTACCTCTGAGGAACGCCACGAAATCATTGATGACGCCATCCGCGTGGCCGACATGGCGGCCCACGCCGGGATTACGATTTGCCTCGAGTATCATCAGGGGACGCTGACCGACACGCGGGATTCCGTCCGATCCCTCCTCCACGAACTGGCCCATCCGAACATCGACTTTCTATGGCAGCCGACGAATGGCGCGCCGGTCGAAGCATGCGCCGAGTGTCTCGTCGAAGTGTTGCCGCGATTGCGCAATGTCCATGTCTTCCACTGGTGGCCGACGGCTCGAGATCGGCATCCGCTCGTCGATGGCGAGGCGCAGTGGCGCGCCTATATTGATATTGTGCGCGAATCCGGCAGGCCGGTCGATTTTCTCCTCGAATTTGTGGCCAACGATTCGCCCGGCCAGTTTCTGGCGGACGCTTCCACGCTTCGCCGCCTTCTGGAGAGTTAGGGCTGGCGCTATTGCGCGGCCATCAAGTCGCCGCGGTTGAGGCGCGTCCACTTGCCGTCGGGGCCTTTTTCGTAAATGAAATTCGCAATGTGGTTGGTGGTGATGAAAATGCCCTTGGGCACTTCGTTCGAGCTGATAATGGCTTCGCCATAGCCGTAGTGCTCCACGTCTTTTTGGGCAATTTTCCACACATCGTCGACTTCCTGGCTCAGGGCTTTGCTTTCGTCGACGGAGAGAGTCGTCTGGTAACGCACCATCAGCGCCATCACGCCCTTGGAGTATTCGAGCTTTGAAACGCTGAGAATCTTCGCCGTGCGGCCGGAAGGCAGCTTCAGCAATTGATTCGCCGTCAGCGGCGCGGCCGCAGAGTGAAAAGCGTTGAGGAGAAGGAAGGCGGAGCCCAGGAGCAAAGTCGGCAAGGTGCGTCGATTCATAAGTGGGTAGCGGGGACTCAAGCGAACTTGAGCGGGTTTGGCAAGCTTAGTCATGCGGGGGCTATAAGCAAATCTTACGCCAGCATTTCCCCCGCTTGCAACTCACCTCTGGCTTCCAGTCTAATCTCGTTCTCAGACTGGATCTTACGATATTTTCGGACTAATTCCGCCAACCCTTCACGGGATTCAAAAAATCACCGGATATCCCATCCCAGAGGCATGCGGGTGTACATGCCCATCGGATCGTTGAATTCCTGAAGCAGCTTGAGGTCGCTTTTCATCTTCAGAAATTCCTGGGTGAGCGGATCGGCTTTGGCCCTGTTCACCGGCTCCGACTGGTGGCTGAAGATCTGTGCCAGTGATTCCGCGAAGGTGATTTCCTCCGGATATTCCTTCACCCGGTAATCCCCGATGCTGGAGCCGAGCTTGGCTTTTTGGGCCGCGTATTTGATGGCATTTTCCAAGCCGCCGATTTCGTCGACGAGCTTCAGGTCAAGCGCCTCCCTGCCGGCCCAGACGCGTCCTTGGGCGATCCCATCCATCGTGTTGCGGGGAATGTTGCGGCTGGCGGAGACTTTATCGAGGAATTTGCTGTAGAGATCGTCCACGCGAGCCTGGGCAAGGGCCAGCTCCTGGTCCGTTTTGGGACGGGAAACCGTTTCGAAATCGGCATAAGCGCCCGTCTTGGCGGAGTCGAACGTGACGCCCAGATAATTATTGGCCAGCTTCTGGATGTCCATGAACATGCCGAACACCCCGATGGAGCCGGTCAGTGTGTTTGGCTCGGCGAAAATTCGGTCGCCGTAGGTCGAGACCCAGTAACCGCCCGATGCGGCATAGTTGCCCATCGACACGATCACCGGTTTCTTGGCTTTTAGCGCGATGATTTCGCGCTGGATAACCTCCGAGGCGAAAGCGCTGCCGCCGGGGCTGTTGACGCGAAGCACGACGGCCTTGACGTCATTGTCCTTGGCCAGCTGGCGCAGTTCCGCCGCGAAACGGTCTCCTCCGATATTGGTCACTTCGCCCCAGCCGTCGACGATTTCGCCTTCGAGATAGAGCACCGCCACGACCTTGTCGCCTCCCCGATCCCCAAGCAGCCGGGGGGTGTGGCTCGCGCTCATGTAGTCGTCGATGGAGACCTGCTTGAAGGGAAGTGGAATCCGGTCAAAATCGCTCGCGGGGGCGACCTTGCCGAGCTCAGTGAGCACGTCCCCAAAATAGCCGAGCTTGTCGACCAGGTGCGCGGTGAGCGCGTGCTCGGGCAGGATGTAGCCGTCAGTATCGACGAGTTGTTGAAAAGTCGTCGCATCGATGGGGCGGCTGCGCGTCACCGCCGTGACGAAATCGCCCCAAAGATCATCAATGAGCTTTTGCGTTTCCTCGCGGTCGGCATCGCTCATTTTCGTCAGGATGAACGGTTCCACTGCCGACTTGTACTTGCCCACGCGGGTCACCTGCACATCAATGCCGTATTTATCCAAGCCGCCCTTGTAATAAGTTTTCACGACGGCAAGGCCGGGCATCTCCATTTCGCCGAAGGGATTCATGTAAATGATCGACGCCGCCGAGGCGACGTAGTAATCGCGCGTCGTGGGGGCCTCGATATAGGCGTAAACCTGCTTGCCCGATTTCTTGAAATCGAGGATGGCCTCGCGCAATTCTTTCAGGCAGGCGTAGCCAGTGCCGAAGTCGGCCGGCTCAAAGGAGCCCATCATGAGGATGCCTTTGATCCGCTCATCCTTGGCCGCCTTTGCGATGGCGGTCACGAGGCGATGAAGGGACACGCTTTTCGTGTTGTCGCCGCTAAAGGCATTCTGAAGCGGATCGGTCGAGGTGGCGTGTTCGGGAGAATCGGTCACGTTCATCGAGAGGTCGAGAACGATGATCGATCCCCGCTCGATGGTGACGAGGTGCTTCCCTTTGGAACTAGCCGTGAAGGTGGCGATAAGGAGAATCAGGAAAAGCAGCATCGGGCCGCCAAAGACAAAAAGCAAAGCCGCCAAATTTGCAAAGAACGTGATGAAAAACTGTTTCATAGTGGCAGAAGGAAGAGAGGCGTATCCCCAGCTTAGGGATGAAGAGGCAAAAGACAATGGATTTGCATGGAACAGCCTCAGTATGAACGAATCGTAATTTCTTCGCTCAGACCCTCAGCCTGAAAAACCTATTGCCAAACTCAGAAGCTTGTTTAATTTCTTTAGTCATGAGGAAAATGAATGAAGCCACCATGCTGCCCAAGCCCCGCCTTGGAGGCTTGAGAATTTTTTTAACTTGTCTGGCCCTCCTGGCGGCCCTTTCTCTTCCGCGCGCAATGGCCGGGACTGATTTAAACGGGATCACTCCGCCGTCGTGCTGCGGTTCAACGTGCGGCACCTCGCCGTGCAGTGCATCATCGTGTTGCGGGTGCAATGAAAAAGACTGGACGCTCGAACTCGGCTCCGGCGTGGCCTGGTCCAACGTCCGCAGCGGACAACCCAACCAAGCCTACACCCTCGTGCCGGTGAACCTCACGGCCAGTCTCAAGCTCGATGACGTCAGCCTCGATAACTTCCTCGGCGGCTGGCTGCGCGGCTACTCGGAATTCTTCTTCCGCGGCGACTACGATCAGATCGTGCATGGGCCGGAAAACCACTACGAAGGCATCATGGTCGGCCCCCGCTATAATTTCGTGCAGCCGGGCTGGAAGATCATTCCGTTTGTCGAAGGCGGTGTTGGTCTCGGTTTCGCCGATTCCAAACCCCAGTTGGGCGGCTTGGGACAGGACTTCAACTTCAGCTTTGAGGCTTCCGCTGGCGCCCGATACGATATCTGCGACGACTTCTTTGTGCGCCTGGCCGTCCAATATCAGCATGTCTCCAATGCCGGGCTTTCCGAACCCACCAACCCCAATCATCCGATTGACGCGCTGGGGCCGAAGATCTCGTTCGGGTATTCGTTTTAGAGTGTGCCTGCCGTCATGTGGACGCCTGCCTCGACGGTGGCCTCCTGCCATGCTCTTACGAGCGCGCCTGCATTTCACCCCCATTGGGGGCTGCGGAATGGAGCGGAGACGCAGATTTCTTGCTCCTTTCGATAATTCCTCTTTTCTCGTTTCGCAGGCTAGGCATCATGAGCGGCAATGAGTCAACTTCCTCTGTCCGGTAAGACCGGCGTTATTTTCGGCGTCGCCAACAAGCGGAGCATCGCGTGGGCCGTCGCGCAGGCATGGCATCAGGCCGGGGCCAAACTTATTTTTAATTACCAGGGCGAACGGGTTAAAGAAAACGTGGAAGAACTGGCCGGTGCGTTCGGCGCCGACACGCTCATCGCCCCCTGCGATGTCCGCTCCGATGCGGAGATCGAGCGCTTCTTCGCGCAGGTCAAGGAACGCACCAACCGGATCGACCTCCTTCTCCACAGCGTGGCGTTCGCGCCGCGCGAGGCGCTCACGGGGCAGTTCATCAACACGACGCGCGAGGCTTACCTCGTTGCCCACGATATCAGCGCCTATTCCCTCGTCGGGCTCAGCCGCGCGGCGCTGCCATTGATGGAAGCGCACGGCGGAAGCATCATCGCGATGAGCTACCTCGGCGCGTTGCGCGTCATGCCGCACTACAACGTCATGGGCGTCGCGAAGGCATCGCTGGAGGCCTCGGTGCGTTATCTCGCGTACGATCTCGGCAAGAAAAAGATTCGCGTCAACGCCATCAGCGCCGGGCCGGTCAACACGCTGGCCGCGCGCAGCATCGGCGGCTTCACGGAGTTGCTCAAACACTATGAGGTCCACTCGCCGTTGGGCCGTAACATCGAGCTGGAGGAGTTGGGCGCCACGGGGTTGTTCCTGGCCACGGATGGCTCGGCGGCGATCACCGGCCAGACACTCTACGTCGATTCCGGTTACTCCGTCATGGCGATGTGACGGAATAACCAAATTCCCAAATTAACCAAATGAAGACAGAAGGTATGAGACTGGAACATTGAGATGCGATTGCTCTGTTGAAATCAGCATTCTTCAACAGGAAAACAGGAAAGCATGAAGACATGAAAACGAAGCTATAGAAGGACTTCTGTTCCTTCTTGTTTTCATGATTTCATGTCTTCCTGTTAAAAGGCTTCCAGCAAAGGAAGATGTGGACTGCATCCTCATCTTCTAACCCAAAAAAATTTGGTAATTTGGTAAATTTGGTAATTTGGTTGGTTCCCTGCTTCCATGTCTTTTATGCGTGATTCACTTTTGCTTTGGGACATCGACGGGACGCTTGTCTGGATGGACCGCGCGGGCGAGCGCTCGCTGCTGCTCTTGATCCGCGAATTATACGGGCGCGACCTGGGCGACAAACTGCCGGTCGCTCTCCAGGGGCGGACGGATACCTCCATCGCGCGCGACATCCTCGCGTGGCTCGGCGTGCCGGCGACGCCCGAGGAAGAGCTCCGATTTCGCGACGCCTATATCGCGCTTTTGCCAAGGACGCTGCCCGCGGCAAACGCGAAGCTCCATCCCGGCATTCGCGAGGCGCTCGACGCCGTGCACGCGCACCCGGAAATCCACCAGGCGCTGCTTACCGGAAATCTCCAGGAAGGCGCGCGGCTGAAACTTTCACACGTCGGCATCTGGGATTATTTTGAATTCGGCGCGTTTGCCGACGACAGCTCTATCCGCGATGAACTCGGGCCATTCGCGCTGGCGCGCGCCAAGGAAAAACTCGGGATCGAATTTCCGCCCGAGCGCGTCTTCATTATCGGCGACACGCCGCACGACATCGCCTGCGGCAAAGCCATCGGCGCAAAAACCATCGCCGTCGCGACCGGCTCCTACAGCGTCGAGGAATTGGCCGCGCTCAATCCCACGCATACCTTCGCCGATTTGTCGGATACGCAGGCGCTGCTAAACGTTGTTCTCTCAAGCCTGTCATCCTGAGCTTCCGTCCCTCCCTTACCAGACATTCACTTGACGGAACCGCCCCTCTGACTGTTAGTAGTAAGCATGCCCATCCCAGTCAACGCCGCCGGAAAGGTCAACCTTCGCACACCGGAGGTCATGAAGCTCGTCGAGGCCCAGGTCGAAAGCCATTACCGCAGCCCCGTCGTCGACTTCCTCCGCCACACCCGAATGCACCTCTCGGCCAACGGCCTCACCGTCAAGCTGGCCAAGGCCTTCGGCTTTTGTTACGGGGTCGAGCGCGCCATCAACATGGCCTACTCGGCGGCCAAAGTCTTCGCCGGACACGACATTTATCTGCTGGGCGAAATCATCCATAACCCCGAGGTCAACGACCAGCTCCAGATCATGGGCATCAAGCAGCTCAAGGAAACGCGCGGCGTCTACGACCTCGACGGCCTGACCCGCGAGGATGTCGTCATCGTCCCGGCCTTCGGCGCGGAAGTGAAGGTGCTCAACCGCCTCAACGAAATCGGCTGCTACAAAGTCGACACCACCTGCGGCGACGTGATGAGCGTCTGGAAACGTGTGCGCCAGTACCGCAACCAAGGCACCACCTCCATCATCCACGGCAAGGCCTGGCACGAGGAAACCAAGGCGACCGTCTCGCAGGCCATCAGCGAAAGCGGCGGCACGCATTACCTCGTCGTCTTCACGCTCGATGAAACCGATTACGTCTGCGATTACATCCGCAAGGGCGGCAACAAGGCCGAGTTTCTCGCAAAGTTCGAGGGCGCTTATTCCCACGGCTTCGATCCCGACCAGCACCTCGTTTCCGTCGGTGTGGCGAACCAGACCACGATGATGAAAAATGAAACGGAGGAAGTCCAAAACCGTTTTGAAAGGGCCATGGCCGACCGCTTCGGCGCGGAAAATCTCGACCAGCATTTCCGCAAAGCCGACACCATTTGCGGCGCGACGCAGGAACGGCAGGACGCGCTTTCCGAAATGCTCGGCCATGAAAAAATGAACCTGCTCCTCGTTGTCGGCGGCTACAACAGCAGCAACACCTCGCACCTGGCCGAAATGGGCGAGGCGATGCTGCCCACCTACTTCATCAAGAACTCGGAGAAGCTTATTTCCGCCAAGGAAATCTCCCACTACGACCAGCACCAGCAGCACGAAAAAATCACCCGCGACTGGCTGCCCGAAGGCAACGTCGTGCTCGGCATCACGGCGGGCGCGTCGTGCCCGAACAATCTTCTCGAGGAGACCATCCACCGCCTCTACAAATTCCGCGGCGTCGACGTCGAGTCGCTTCTGCCGTCCGATTACCGCGAAATCGTCGGCCTCATGCAGCCCGCAGATGCTGCGGCCGGGCATTGATTCTGTACTTTCGGAGGAACCTCAGATTGAGCCCGGAAGCAAATCCTTTTTCTTGGAGCCTAGTTGCTTTGATATGCGTGCCGCTGTCACAATCTTTTTTAGACAAGCCTGTGAGACAACCTTTGGTCGGCAGGATGTGAGAATCCCACGTCTGATCGCTTCGAGAAACTTACCTTCTTCCCATAGTCTCGCCCTAGAAAATGCTACTGCCGTGGGATGTCCATCCTCTATCCATTCGTAATCCGCTTTGTGCAGAATACATTCATCATCGGGACATTCATCGTCGAGCGTTGTTAGGTTAACACAGAGGAGGCAACCCGAAGGGTGGCCAGCCTCAGAAATAACAATCCAAGGATGTCCCTCCCGCCAGTACACTTCACCAATGAGGCTCACATTAGCCTCAATCAAAGACCTGAAATCAAAGCATCTAGCTCAAGATCGGATTCTGCCCGCTGGATAATCTCGGCGATCTTTTTTGGACTTTTTCTTTCGGCCTTAAGGAGTTTTTCCACGGTTATAGGCCTTCGGGTCCAAAAAACATTTTCGTACTCTCGGCAGTTTTCGTGACACCACTGAGTTAGTTCTTCTGTTGTTTCGTTTTTGTGTTCATCAACTGTTGCATCGAGAATTTCGAGCTCGGCTTGGGAAAGTTCGACATAGTCGACTTTTTTCAAAAGCTTGATCTCGTTGCCGAACCGAGGAGAGATGCATTCCTTCCACCGCGGTGCATTTAAACAATTTGCGAAGTTTGTCATTTCGCTGATCATAGGCCCCTTTCGAAGGGAAAAGTACGTTCCTCCCACTATGGGCAATCCACGGGAAACCAAAGATTTTCGGTCGGCTAAGTATATCAACTTTGCAAGACGCAAATGATCCGCCCTGCCACCTTCTCGTTCAAGGAGGCGTGCATATGCCTCTGTTGCTTTGCTACTATCAACGGGAAAGTTCACCTCGTTATACATACGCTTAAGAAGAACCTTATGCAACCAAATTTTTATGGTAAAGTTGGAAACGAACTCATCCTCGACAACCTCACATTGACGCGCCTTTAATTAAGCTTTCACCACCATGCCCACCCTCAAAATCGACGTTCGCACCTCCACCGTCGGCTCGCCCGACCTCGTCACCTTTCTCGCCAAGGGAAGTCCCCTCCCCGCCGGCGTTCCGGCCTCCGAATTCGACGCCGCACCTTGCAGCACTGTTCTGCTCCGTGACAAAAACCAGCGCACGATTGTCGTCGGCCTCGGCGAAAAGGAGAAGATCGAGCCCGACACGTTGCGCCGCGCCGCCGGCGCCGGTATCAAGCAATTGCTCAAGCTCGGCAGCACCGACGTCGCGTTGAATCTCACCCCCTACGCCGATCACGCCGGGGCCGCCGTGGAAGGCGCGATCCTCGCCAGCTATAAATTTGAGGGTTTCGGCAAGGACGCCTCCAAGGAAAAACGCGGTGCGCTGGCGCGGCTTCAGGTTTTGGTGAAGGAAAGCGAACTGGCCCCGACCCGCGCACAGGTCCGCGACGCCGAAATCATCGCCACCACCAGCAACACCATCCGCGACATCGGCAATCTCCCCGGCAACATGCTCACGCCCGCCATCCTCGCCGAAAAGGCGCAGGAGCTCGCGAAAGGCCGCAAGCTCACCGTCAGGATTTGGAACGAGCGCCATCTCAAGCGCGACGGCTTCGGCGGCATCCTCGCCGTCGGACGGGGCTCGGTGAATCCGCCCCGATTCATCGTCCTCGAATATCGCGGCGGCGCAAAACGCGAAGCGCCCATTGCCCTCGTCGGCAAGGCGGTCACGTTCGACACCGGCGGCATCTCGATCAAGCCGGGCGCGCAAATGGACGAAATGAAATGGGACAAAATGGGCGGCCTCGCCGTTCTCGGCATGATGCTCGCCGCCGCCGATCTCAAGCTGCCGCTCAATCTCGTCGGCCTCATCCCCTCCGCTGAAAACATGCCCGGCCCCGACGCCTATCGCCCCGGCGACATCATCACCACCCGCGACGGCAAAACGATTGAAGTGCTCAACACCGACGCCGAGGGTCGCATCATTCTCGCCGACGCCATTGCCCACGCGCGCCTCACCTACAAACCCTCGGCGATCCTCGAATACTCGACGCTCACCGGCGCGGTCGTCATGGCGCTCGGCCACACCCGCGCGGGGATGTTCACCGCGGAAGAAAAGCTAAAGGCCCCTTTCATCGCTGCCGGCAAAGCCACCGGCGAACTCGTCTGGACCATGCCCGTCGATGAAGAATACAAGGAAGGCATCCAATCCGAAGTCGCCACGGTAAAAAATATCGGCCCGCGCGAAGGCAGCGCCTGCATCAGCGCGAGCTTCGTCAAGACTTGGGCCGAGAAAACGCCCTTCGTCCATTTCGACATCGCCGGCGTCGCGTGGACCACCAAGCCGCCCGCGCATCTCGAAGACGGCGCGACCGGCTTCGGCCTGCGCCTCACGCTCCAGGCCCTCCGCGCCGGGCTGCCGGTGTAGATTTCAAAATCCGATCTACTTATGCCCGCCGCGGTTCGTGATTCATGGAAGACGCTTCCATTACCCACAAAGCGCGAAGCCCTGGGCTTTTCAGCGTTATATACTGACCTCGAGGCAGACAAGCTTCGGCTTGGTTTGATTCCACACGTGATGGAAGACAAATGGTTCATTTTTTCGATGAAGGTTGGCTATTTTTTCACCGCAGTTGGACCGGCGCATGCATTTACGGGGTCCGGCTTGACGGCTCGCCAGCCGGAGTTCGCGTTATCGACTCATGGGTCAACCGGGATTCTGATCAGTACAAGTGCACGGACACTGAGTATGACCGAAAGCTAGTTGGATTTATTATTGATGCATTTCTTCTGGGAAAATCCGCACAGTTTCCTCGACCAGCCAATGTTCCTCAACAACTTCCAGGGGTCTATCAGCATGCCATGGTTGGAAAGGGTTATCCCGAAGTTGTCCATCACCCACTTCAAAAGTCACCTACTTGGTGGACTCAGCTTCGAGGACTCTTCAAACCCAAAAGAAAAGATTAACGATGAACGCATCCTTTGTTCGTTTAACATCCGTCTGATCCTCGCCGTCCCACGCCCCAGATTGTGGCATCATGCAAGCCAAGGGCTGCGTGACAGCCCGATAAAACATGATACATTGAAGCCATGAGCCGTTCCCTCGCCGAACTTGCCCGCGAAGCCATCGAGCTTCCGCAGCAGCAACGCCTGACGCTGGCCCACATTCTTCTGGAATCCTCCGACGTTTCGTCGGTTGAACCCCTTCCCGAAGTCGAGGCGGCATGGGAGGATGAAATTGCTCAACGCATACGAGCCATTGATGCCGGTCAAGCGCAAGGGAAATCGTGGGACGCGGTTTTGGCGGACATCAATAAGCGTTTCGCGTGGTGAAACTCATCCTCCTCGATGAAACGCAGGATGAGTTGGCGGATGCAATTGCCCGCTACGAAGGCGTTGAGCTTGGCTTGGGTCGCAAACTGCGTGACGAAGTCGGTTCCAATTTAGACCGCTTTGGAATGTAATTTAGTAAAAACAATTCTGTCATCCCGAGCTTGTCGAGGGATCAGCCTCCGGTGGGTTATGCTACATCTTCTTGTAGCTGATCCCTCGACAAGCTCGGGATGACAGAGCTTTTTTACCAAGTAATGGCTACAGGTGGTATTAGCCTGGATTCAGGATCACCCGGAACTGCCACGGCTCCGAGCGCCGGGTTATTACCGCGTTAATCTGCGCACCTTTCCTTACTACATTCCCTATGTCATTCGAAATGACACTCTTTGGGTACTTGCCATCGCACACGTCCGCCGCCGCCCTTTGTATTGGATTGCCAGAAGAATTACGGGATCGGGCCCTTCCGATCAACCTTCTTCCCCCCGCTCATAGCTGTTACCGGGCTGCAAGAACCTGCCGCTTCCCATCAACTCTTACGCCTATTGCGCAGCCGCAGTCGCTTCCTCGCCGGCTTTATCCGAGAAGAAGACATTATATATTTCCTGGGACTTGGCCAATTCCTCGGCGGCCATGGGCTCAATATCGAGTGCTGTTCCATAGGTGTTCAGCCAGGCGACTTCGGGGCTTTCCTGCACCTCCGCCATGGTCATGGTGGAATTCCCAAATAAAATCAGTTCGCACGCGTCCGCTGTTTTATCGCAGACACTCAAAATAACCGCCAAAAAGAGAGGATTTTGATTCGGCGCGATGGTAGTCGATGTCGTCGTCAACATTTGCTTGTGGTGATAAGCAATCGCATCGATCGCCCGCAACGGCAGCGAGGACCTCGCCGCAATGGCCGCGGCAATATTGGCGTGGCCAAACGGGAGAATTTCCTTTTCGGCCTCGCCGATCGGTTTTTCCAAGGCCAGAATCTTCTCAAATTCCTCGGAAAAATAGCTCGCCAATAAAAGCCATCCGATATCGTGTATCAGGCCCGCGAGATATTCCGAGCCGTCGGTCTGAAAATAGGAAGAGGAAATGCGTTCGCATAATCGCGCGGTGAAGATATTGCGCAGCCAGAAAGACTCCCATCCGGACGGCACCTTAACGCTCGAAAATTGGTTGAAAACCCCGGCGTTAAAAACCAGTTCCCGGACGCGCTTGAATCCAATATAACGAATCGCCGCCGAAATGTTCGTGGCGTGGGCCGCATAAGCCGCCGAATTCGCCACGCGAAATATTCTCGACGTCAGGGCCGGGTCGAGCTGAATGACTTCCTCGCATTCGTCGAGCGAACTCCTTTCCGAATTCACCAGCGCCCAAAGTTTTCCGAGCGGACTTTTCGCCGCCGGCACAATTTCACCCTGCGAATTGAGAAGGGCGACAAGCTTGCTCCGAATCCGCGCTTTGTCGGGATCAGTCGAGTTCGGCAACAAATCTTCGTAGCGATGGGCTACCCGCATGCGTGTAACGGCAGTTATCGATTCCATAAGATGTTAATGCCAGTTTACGCCATTAATGAAAAATGCAAACTTAAGTCGCCTTTAACAGCATCTTTTATGCAACCCACAACTCAGGCTTTGCTGTATCGTAGCCCGCAGCGCGATACTCCCGCAGCTTGTTGCGCAACGTCCGCAAACTGATCCCCAGCTTTTCCGCCGCGCGAGTTTTGTTGTGCGACGTCTGCAACAGCATGCTTCCGATCAGCCGCCGTTCCATCTCGTGCACCGTCGGCAGGGCGTCCGCCACGTTCAGTCCGTTGAAGCGCGCGCCGTTGCTTTTCTCTTCGAGACCCAATTCCGGCACTTCCACCGGACCCTCCTGCGGCGCCATGATTACCGCCCGCTCGAGTGTGTTCTGCAATTCGCGCACATTGCCCGGCCAGCGATAGCCCCGCAGCCGCTCCATCGCCAGCGGCGTCACACCGCCGATCACCTTCCCGTGCTTGCGCGCGAAGTGGGCCACATAAAATTCAACCAGGTCCTTCAAATCGTCTCCGCGCAGCCGCAGCGGCGGCAGGTTGATCGGCACGACGTTGAGCCGGTAAAACAAATCCTCGCGGAAGCGCCCCTGCCGCACCTCCTCCTGCAAATCGCGGTTCGTGCTCGCGATCAGCCGCACATCGACACGGATCGTCTTGTTGCCGCCAACGCGCTCGAATTCCCGCTCCTGCAAAACGCGCAGCAGTTTCACCTGGAGGCTCAGCGGAATCTCCGCGATCTCATCCAGCAGCAGCGTGCCGCCGTTGGCCGTCTCAAAGCGGCCCTCGCGTCGCTGCACCGCGCCGGTGAAGGCTCCCTTCTCGTGCCCGAAAAATTCGCTTTCCAGCAGCGTCTCCGGCACCGCCGCGCAATTCACCTTGATGAACGGCATCTGCGCCCGCGTGCTGTGCTGCACGATCGCGTGCGCCACCACTTCCTTGCCCGTGCCGCTCTCGCCCTGGATCAGGACGGTCGCCTGCGTCTGCGCCACCTTCTTCACCATCTCGAGAATGTCCTGCATCAGACCGCTGCGACCCCACACCACGCCGCTCCCCTCCCCGTCCGCCTGTTGCTGCTGGCGCAAGTAGGAATTCTCGCTCTGCAGTTGCTTGATCGATTCGAGCCGTTGCAGCACCAGGTCAAGCTGCGCGGGCAGAATCGGTTTGATCATATAGTCAAATAGCCCGATTCGGATTGCCTCCACGGCGGTCTCCATCGTCGCGTAGCCGGTCATGAGAATCCCGTAAGTGCGCGGCGCCAGTTGCTTGAGCTGCTTCAGCAGGTCGAGCCCATTGCCATCTTCGAGCCGCAAGTCGGCGATCACCAAATCAAAGGTGTCTTTTCGCAGCGCCTCTTCTCCCTGCTGGACGGAACGGACGCCCAACGCGGTATATCCCTCGGTACCCAGATAATCGACGAGCATCCGCCGCAAGGCATCATCGTCATCCACAATCAAAATTCGGTCGGCTCTCATAGGTAAAATTTGGTCGCCATGGAAGGCAGATTTAGGGCATTTATTGCTCTCTTTAATCTAAAGATAGGCACTTTATACCATGTAGGCAAGAAATTTCTGTTCTTTTTCTCAAAAGTCGGGCAAAAAGTGCTTTTATTCCTCCCTGATTTGTTATCGACCTTTTATCCAAAGGGATTAGCGAGATTCCGGTAGCCTCCAATTTAGGCGCTCCTTCTGCTGGTAGCCCGCGCTGGCTCAGTGGTAGCCGTCGCACTCCGTGCGACGGTGCAGTGGCAGCCCGCGCAGGCCCTTGCGCGGGGGGGGCGGAATGGACGAATAAGGTTGCTCTTGCATCATTGAGA